>ORJL010308557.1_pt1 | contig 10038 bp, 10 predicted proteins | sample 1779941 | NCBI WGS metagenome assembly ORJL01 (sample SAMEA104232317, study PRJEB22302) | groundwater metagenome | biome: forest; feature: aquifer; material: groundwater | place: USA | collected 2011-08-07 | depth 5.8 m | reverse complement strand
TTCATACTATCAGGTACCGAGACCTAACGTGCCCCGTGAGCACTTCTCAACCGAAACGCGACTCGTGTGCACGAAAAGACTCCTTCACTCTGATCGAGCTTGTGGTTGTGCTGAGCGTGTTGGTCCTGATCGTTGCCTTGTTGCTTCCTGGTTCGCGAAGCGTCAACACGAAAGCTCGCAACATCACCTGCGTCAGCCGTCTGAAGCGCACGGCGCTTGCCTTCCGAATCTTTGCCACCGACCACACGAATCAGTTCCCCATGCGCATCGGCACCAACCTCGGCGGGTCGCGAGAGTACGTCGGATCACGCGAAACCTTTCGCCACTTTCAAGTGATGTCGAACGAATTGAGCACACCTCTGCCGCTCCATTGCCCAGGTGACAAGCGGGTGGTGGCCACGAACTTCAGCGGCAGCTTTGCCAATTTCAACGTGAGCTACTTCGTCGGCCTGGAGGCCGATGAGACAGATCCACAGATGCTGCTCGCCGGTGATCGGGACGTCACAAATGACGCTCCGCAAGGGAGCTGGATTCTCCACCTGCGGACAAATTCTCCAGCCGGTTGGAGGAAGCAGTTGCACCAATACGGTGGGAATGCCGCATTGGCAGATGGCAGCGTGGGGATGTTCAGCGACCAGCGCCTGCGGGAACAGCTTCGATGCAGTGCATCCGGCACCAATAGGATCTCACTGCCGGAATAGTCACCAAGCGTCTCAAATGTGAAACTCTTCTACACCGGCCCCGTCATCAACGCCGAGATGCTCGTGGTGATGCTCGAGAAGCACAGCGTCGCCGGCACGCTGGAATTCGTCGAACCCGCTGCTCCCGACGACGGCAGCCTCGACCGCCCTACGAAGGTCTTCGTGCCCGAAGCGGATTATGACCGCGCCCACCGCCTGTTCTACGCCGAGCGCGAGGATGAACTTTGAGGCCGGGCTCCCTTCCTACTCCAACTCAATCCTTCCCCAATCCTCCGGCCGTCCTTGCACGCCGGGCCGCGGCGACCAGGCGAGGCGCGATTTGTTGATGTTCTCGCCGCGCGCCGCGTCGGCCTTGTCGCCGTCATACACGATCAAGTTGAAGCCCAGCCGCAGGCCGCGCTTCGGTCTGACTCTGTGCTCTCTTCTCCTCTGCGTTGAGGAGAACCCTTCGACAGTCGCGCGGTTACCGCTTCCACCCGGAGCCTCCGACGGTCCGACAGGTTTTGGAGTGCGCCAGTCCCCTGGCGCTTTTGGACCGTCCCGCCGCTGCAAGCCAAAGCGCCAGAGGACTGGCGCACTCCAAGACGCTGGCGCGCACCACACAGATGCATTGACACGAGGCAGGGTGAGCAAAGCCAAGCAGCCTTCCAAAGGCGCCCGCACTCGACCAGGCCGACGCAGGGCATCTTCAAACGTGCAGCAACTCGCCGATCTGTTTCACGGACGCCGTGCCCGTCGTGCCCAGTTGGTGAATCACGATGGAGGACGCGGCGTTGGCCAGCTCAAGCGCCTCGCGCAAGCCCGCGCCCGCCGCGAGCGCCCCCGCGAGGTTCGCCGTGACGGCATCTCCGGCCCCAACGACGTCGATCTCGCCGCGCACGGGCAGAGCGGGCACGTGCTCGACTTCGCCGCTCGGCGAAGCGCCCAGGATGCCCCGCTCAGAGAGCGTCACGAACACGCAGCGGTTCTGTCGCTGCGCCAACTGGCTGGCCGTGTCGCGGATTTCCGCCAAGCCGGCATCCGGAGCCGTGCCCGCGAGCGCCGCGAGTTCGGCCGCGTTCATCTTGAAGATCACCGGCGGATAACCCTTCAACCCCCGCCGGCTGTCGGCGAGGATGGGCAGTTCAGGATGCACGCGCGCCACTTCGCGGATGGCTTCCAGCAGGCGCGTCGTCACCACGCCAGTCTCGGGGAGGTCCACCTGGTCCATCAAGATCATGGCATCGACTTTGGCGGCGAGCTCGAGCAGCGGGCCAGCCAGACGCGCTTGCACGGCGGCAGGCGTCGGCGTCCAGTTCTTGAGGTCGAGCCGATTCAACTCCACCGGCACTTTGCCCGCTTCGTGAACGAGTGGCTTGGTGTAAGTGAACGTCCGCCGGAGGTCGGTCTGTGCGAAGTGACTCATGCGCACTCCGCGCTTGGCGTGCAACGCCCGAAGCAGCTCCCAGCCCTCGCCGTCCTCGCCGCAAAAGCCCACCGGAAAAAGCGCGCCGATGCCGAGCGCGACGAGGTTGTTGAGGATCGTCCCCGCCGCGCCCGGCTGGCAGCGGACGTTGACGATGTTGTGCACCGGCAGGCCAGTCTCGATGGAAATCTCCTTCTTCGCCGGATCGATGTCGAAGTAGCGGTCGAGGCAGAAGTCGCCGATCACTGCGATCCGGAGCGAAGGATACTTCGCGGTGATCGTGTGGAAACGGTCGGGCGTCATAGCGTCAGAACGGCCAGCCCCGGAGGGGCGCTGTAACAAGACTTCGCAGTGATGCTCTCGAAGCGAGTCGGGAGCATTGCCTCAGATCGGTCAGCCCCAGCCGGGCGCTGCAACAAGACCTCCCAGTGATGCTTTGGAGACGAGTCGGGATCATTGCCTCGGATCAGCCAGCCCCGGAGGGGCGAGGTAATAAAGCCCGCGGCGCCAGCCGCGGGAAGCGTCAGCCGCGGGAAAAAGCAGACCACGGAGCCCCAGCCCCGGAGGGGCGGCGTAATAAAGCCCAGGGTGCCAGCCCTGGGGACTCGCGACGCAAAGCCACCTCAGCCCCGGAGGGGCGGCATAAACCTGACGTGTCGGATTCACGGCTTCGCCAAATGGTGATAAAGGTTGTGCACAAACGCGACGTTATCGCACTGCACGTATTTCATCTCGCCGCCCATGCGCGAGAAACTTTTGCAGAAGCGCAGGTAGTAAGCCGGATTGTCCTTGGGCGGCTCGCCCTTCGACCAATCCCAGTTCCCGCCGTCCTGCAAATCGACGACGTAGATGCTGAAGTCGCGTACCGGCGGGCGGCCCTGCTGGAACCGCAAATTGTGCACGCAGCTCAAGCTCTTCTCGAACACCTGCGGCGCCATGATGGCCGAGCCGACTGACAACATCACGCCGCCATCGAGACCCTCGACTGCTGCGCCGAAGACTCGGAAGTCGATCGCCGCCGCGCGCCCGATCACCGCGCCGTTGAACATCGGATGATTCGAGATGATGTCGTAGCCGATGCCGGGATGGACCGTGAGCGGCACGCCGTGCCGGAAGGACTGCGCGAAGATCGAAGCGTGCTTCCAGCGGTGCTCGACCTTGTGTGCGCCCGCAGTCAACCCGTGCGCGCGCATGGCCGCGAACAGGTCGGCCCGCGCTGGCGCGAGTGGATGCGATGGCTCAGCGCGCAACCCTTCCTCCAAAGACTCCGGCGTCGGCAGCATCACACCGTCTTCGTGAATGAACCGTCCGACCGCTTGCCCGTAGCCTTCGCCGCGCAGGCCGCCCGCCAACAACGCGAGGTGAATGTTTCGCCCCGTCTCGTCCCATGCGCCGAACGTGCCGGTGGCCACGTTTTCCTCCACGCTCTCGGTCGAGCGTCCGAGCCACGCATACTCCCAATCGTGGATCGAGCCTGCGCCGTTCGTTGCTAGATGCGTGATCCACCCACGCGCCATCATCTGCTCCAGGATGAGCGCCGCGCCGTTGCGCAACAGGTGCGCCCCGTACATCAGGATCACGCTGGCACCGCGTTGGCGTGCCGCGGTGATCCGCTGGGCGCAATTGCGCACCGATGCCGCAGCGGCTTCGGAGCATTGGGCCGCCTGTGCATCTGGATCGATCAGGATGTCCTCCACTCGCGTGAGGCTCTTGCGTTGTGCGAGCGGCAACACCTTCAGCTTGCTCAAGTCGAGAGCTTCGCGGCGAGTCGCCATACTTAGCAAAAGGAGCGCGGACATTCCTGTCCGCAAGCCCACCCGCACCGGATGCCAGCGCGATGGCCCAACTCGCGGACAGGAATGTCCGCGCTCCTTTTCTCAGGGTCGGAGGTCATTTTCCAAACACGCACGCCAGCAGCCCGCCCGCGTCGCGGAAGTCCGGGATGCCGAGGTCCGCGCCGACGCCCATCAGCCGCTGCCGTTTCCACTCGTCCATCTTGCCGGAGCCGTTGTTCGCCTCATCGCTCGCGACCGCCACCGCCAGACCGCCGACCTCCTTGGTGTTCTCGATTTCCACGTAGCCATCGCCAAAGGAGAGCAACTGCTCGCCGGCGATGTGGTTCTCGCGGATGATCCGCTCGATCACCATCTTCTTGGAGAACTTCTTGTAGTCGTCGAGCGCACCGTAAATGTGAGGGCGGAAGTAGCGCGTGAGATCGAGCAACTCGGCCTCTTGCTTCACGAACTTCTCATCCGTCCCGCTGGCCAGATACATCGGCAGCCCCAGTGCCTGGATCTTCTCCAGCATCGTCCGCGAGCCGAAGACGAGCAGATCATCCGGCTTGAGTTTGCCGCTGCGCAATCCTTCAGTGCGGTGACAAATCCTTTCGTCGAGCCGGCGCAGGTATTCGTGCTTGTACCAGAGCGGCTCCTTCGGCTGGCCGCCGCGCTCTTTGATCCGCTCGGCGAGCTGGATCATCTGATAGATCGTCTGCTTGCCGTTCAGCCGCATGATGTCCTCGAAGGCCAGCCGTCGACGGCCTTCCTCCGTCTCGCCCGCGACCGGCGGCATCATCTCCGCGAACATCGGGACCATCACGTCGGGCCAGCCCTGGCGGATGAGCGACAGCGTCCCGTCGAAATCAAACAGCACGTGGCTGAGACCCGGCCGCGGCGCAAAACTCGGACTGAACTCGACCAGTCCTTGAAACGAGACGCTTGTTAACATCGGCGCCTTGCTTAAGTGGCAGCGGGGCGAAAGTCAATTTCTGTCGTCGCAGGTGCCGTAGCAGACGAGGTAGCGGCGACGAGCCTGAGCGCCTGCGGCTCAGAGGGAAGAAGATCTATGAAGTGCACAGCGCCTCTTCAATCCTGCGGCAGGCCGTGTCACCGTTTTCGATAAGAGTCCGCTGGTAGGTCAAAATTTGCCGCACGATCGGGTCGCATTCGCCGCGTTCAGCATATCGAATCACTTCGAGAGCTTTGGCGGCACGCCCGCCTCGGCGCAGACAATCCACGAGTATTGCTTCGGAGGCGCCGGCTTGTTCGCAAAGGACCTCTCCATTGCCCAGTACCCCCATGAACTGGTCAGCGGCGCAACTCCGCCACCGACGCGCGAGTCCATCCAGCCGGTGGTCATCGAGGACCCAGGCCGCTTTCAAAAACGCCCAGCCTGCCTGCCGGTGCTGGCCAATGGACTCAGACAACCTGCCGGCGCAGATAAAGGCGGAGGCCAGTTCAGGATAGTCCGAAGCTTTGAGCTGCTGCTGGTAATTCTCTCCGGCCATCACCTCGCGGAATCGCTCATCGAAGTCATTCACGTGAACCGCACAGAATCCGCAAGACGGGCAGCACTGAACCTGCGAGCGCAACGTGGAGCGAGCCATCTCAGGAGGCCGCATGTCCAGGTCAGGCGACCCGAAGGCGTTGGTGCTGCTCAGCCCCTCGTGAGTAAAAGCCCGCCCGCATGCGCCACAGACAACGGCTTCAGGATGGTAGGTGGTCATGGGGCCGCAACAGATGTGGTCGTCACCCTCTACCCTGGACGATCACGCGTTCTGGCTTGCCGAACTTCGTCCCGCTTTCGCTAAAATCCTCCCATTGGCGGATGAAAACCTCGTGCTCAAGCAACGTCACGAGCGTCGTTTCGAACGGGCTTTGGCCTTCATCAAGCCCGTAATCAAAATAGACTCCGCCCCGTTCAGTGAGCACAAAGCGTGGGTGCATACGGTCTCCTTCAGGCAAGCCAGGCCAGAGGAATACTTGAAGCGTGGTCCCCGTTGGGACCGCGAGTTCCAAAGCGCGCCGGTAGTTGGCCTGAATTACGTGCTGAGAGTAATGCAAAGGCAGGGCGGCATGTACCTCCAACCGCTTCCAACAGCTTCGCACCCCGACGAAGGCCTCGAAAGGTCCCGAGAATCTGGGTTCGCACGGATCGAAGTTGCGATCCACCAGTTTTAGTTGTTCGGAGTGGTGCAGGAGCGTGTTTATCCTCCGCACCATCTCTTCCCTCGTCCTGAGGCAGGCACTATCCTGCCGCGGCACCTTCCACGGCTCAGCGTCTCGTTCGAACTCGCCGGCTACGAGCACATCCGCGCGCTCACAGAAGTTGCTGCTGGCAATCACGGCACGGAAAGGCTTGCTGCCGCACTGCTGCCGCACCGCGCTCGCCTGCCAGTCCGAGCCATCCGGTTGTCTGCCATCTGCACCGACCAATTTCGCCAGGCGTAAGCCCTGGTCGCACACCTTGCTCTTAATCGAGTTGGCGCGAACCGGCTTCGACCGCTGATCGGCAAGTGCGATGACTTGCTTGCGCCAGCTTCCGGGAAATTCGACCAATAAGCGACCGCAACTCACGCCAAAATCATCCCAGAGTACGTTGAAGTGTTCCCATGTGGCCATGACTTCCGGTTCCACCGCAAACTCGTGAATCATGGGAGGTCTTGAAACCGCTCTGCAAAGAAACCCTTGGGCCACGGACGCTCGAAGTCGCCGTCCGGCGTGACCGGCAAATCAATGACCTCCGAGCCGTTCGGTCCCGGTTGCACGTAGAGGACGGAAACATTCTCCGGCCGGATCGCAGGCAGTCCAGTTGTCGTGCCTGCAGTGCTCTCCCGGATACGACGGAGAATCCGCAAGATCAGATGCTCGCTGTGGGTTTCGAGCAGGAAGGTGTTTTTGCGCTCGCCGAGTGCCGATTCGATGAAGACGTCACCTAACTGCGCCTGCTGGGCGGGGTGGAGGTGCAATTCCGGCTGTTCGATGGCCACAAGGCGTCCCTTGTTCACCGCGGCTTCCACCAACACCGGCAGCACTTGGCTGATTCCAAATCCAAGATCGCGATGGCTGAGGCGTGTCTCGGTAACGGAGTCCAAAAACTCAGGGAACACGCCACGCTCGCCCCCGTCATCATCCAGAATTCGTCTCATCTTCAGCGAGTATCGTGTCTTCAGACCGTCGCTGCCCAACCACCGATTGACGTCCTCCACCACGGCGAGGTTTCGGGCGAGTTGAACCCACGCGGCGGCAGCTTGGGTCGCCGCCGCTTTCTCAAGCTCGGCTCCCGTAAAATACCTCCCGGGTACGTGGCGCAACGGACCCAGATAGCGGGTTTCACCGAGCGTGCGCGCGAGTTCTTCGCAACAGAAACGAAGCAGATTCGAGAGGTTGAACCGCAGGGCTTGAGCTTCCGGCCCCCAGTCCCTGTCGTCTATGGAATCCATCTCGCGAAAGAACCCAAGAACGCTGCCGTATTCCAGGAGTTGCCCCATGGCGCAATTCCATTTCCGAAAGCCGCATGGCCGTGGATCAGAAAGGATCAACTTTTCGGAGGCAAAGTCGTCCTCGGACATGACGGCAGAGAAGGTTTCCCTGAGCTTCGCCAAGTCCTCAGCCGATGCGGTGAACGTGCTTCGGAATTCCTGCTCGGCGCGCTTTTCCTCCGCCTCACGCAGTTCACGCTTCTGTCTCTCGACTTCAGGCTCCTCTCCGGGGCCAAGCCAATATCTATCAAAAAGCCTCCGTCCACCTGGGCGGGTACCGCGGCGCACCTCCTCCACGATTCTCCTGATCTCATGCTGTAACAGGTCTGAGCAGGCAGGCAACGCCTGAGCTCGGAGCTTTGCATCGGCGGTCCGCTGGAACAACAGCGCGGGAGTCCCATCGAGGCGAACCTCAAGCTGCTTCACAGTCGCCTCGGGCAAACCCCAACTCAAAGCCAGACCAAACCGGGAGAATCGGCAAAACGAGGCTTTCTCCTCCTCGTCGGTTCCGATCAGTGCTTCACGCAAGCCGTCTTTCGCTATTGTCGTGTCGAAGCCGAGCGCCACGGCTCGTGTGGGATCGTGCCCGTGAACGTAGCTAGCAAACCCGCCAAGGTCCACGACGCCTCCTGCAAGTCTTGGCTGATGAACATCAAAGTTGCCGCTTTCTCCGGCGTGGTTGGCAAGGAGCAGCGAATGAACAATGCTCGACTTTCCCGAACTGTTGGCGCCGAAGATGAGCGTGAGCGGTTTGATTGGCATGCGCTGCATTTCGCCGAACGCCTTGAAGTTTTTGAGCCTCAGTTCCGTAATCACGCTCGCAGTATCATCCCGCCCTCGCAGTTCTTCTAGGCGATTCTTCGCAAGCCTGATAACTATCCAGTCATGTTTGCCGATTTGCTGAGCAAAGGCGGCCTGTCGCTTGACCGGCTGCAAAGCTTTTGCGAGGTCGCTGAAGCTGGCGGTGTGACCAAGGCGGCCAAGGGCGACCCTGCGCGGCAGAGTCTGTTCAGTCGGCAGATCAAGGAACTGGAGGAATTCTTCGGGGTCGAGTTGGTGCGGCGGAAGGGACGCGGCGTCGCGCTGACGGCCGCTGGCGAGCGATTGCACCTGCTGGCACGTGAGCAATTGCTGGCGCTGGCGGACTTCAAGAAAATCAGCGCGGACCAGCCAGTGGAGCTGACGGTCGCCGCCGGTGACAGCCTCATCCAGTGGGTGCTCCTCCCGCGCCTCAAATCCATCCGCGACAAGCTGCCGAACGTCACGTTCCGCACGCTCAACCTGCCAACGGCGGAAATTGTGACTCGCCTGCGAGACGGGACGGTGGACTTGGGTGTGGTCCGCGAAGGCAGCGTCGCGCAGCCTTTGAAGGCCAGCCTGCTCGGGACGATGGCTTTTTCGTTGTTCGTCCCAGCCCCAATGCTTCCAGACTCGAAGTCCAACACGCTGTCAGCCGATGCTCTGGCCAAGCTGCCGCTGGCGACGTTGGAAGGCGCCGGCCAGTTCCGGCAAGAGTTAGATCGGCTGTCCGCCCGGCAGAAGAAGGCTCTGAACATCCAGCTTCAGTTGTCGTCGTTTCCGCTGGTGGCGCGTGCCGTGCAAACGGGCGGGTTCGCGGCAGTCCTGCCAAGCATCGCGTCGGTGGACTTGAAAAGTTCCGAGGTCGTGGAAATGAGATTGGACTTCCTCCGGTCGCTGAACCGGCGAATCGTGTTGTCTTGGAATCCAAGGCTGGCGCGAATCCGCTCCGCGTTGGAGAACGCGATTCCGGTTTTCCGCAACTTGTGCCAGCTTCGATGAACCCAGCCTCGCTGCTTCCGTCCAACCCTGCTTTGACACCCCTGCGGCGGCGTGCTAGGAAGCGAGGATGAAAGTGGATTTCGACAAGGCAAACTTGAGCCGGTTCTGCCGGGAGCGCGGCATCGCCCGACTGGAAGTGTTCGGCTCGGCCTTGCGCGAGGATTTTCGCGGCGACAGCGACGTGGACTTGTTGTGCACTCTCCGACCAGACTTCAAATGCGGCTTGTTTGATTGGGTTGCTTTGAAGTTCGATTTGGAGAAATTGTTTGGCCGTCCGGTGGACTTGGTGAGCCGGTGGGGCATTGAGCACAGCCGGAATCCGTATCGCAAGCATGCCATCCTCTCGACGGCGGTTCCCCTTTATGTCGAGGGATAACGCCTATTTGCGGGACATCCTGAACGCGGCCAAAGCCATCCGGGGTTTTGTCGCTGGCGTCAGCAAGCCGGAATTCCTGGCCAACGAGGAGAAGTACGAGGCCGTCAACCGAAAGTTCGAGATCATTGGCGAGGCCACCAAACGCTTGAGCCCGGAGGCACGGGCCAGCTTTCCCGGTATTCCGTGGGAACTCGCCGCCGGGATGCGGGATGTGCTGATTCACGACTACGACGAGGTGAACTTGAATGTTGTCTGGGACGCGGCGATGGATGATTTGCCGCCGCTGATTGCGCAACTGGAGTTCTATTTGGCCGCGCATCCACCGCCGGATTCCGCCGGCCCGCCGGCCGATGTTTGAACTCGTTTCCCCTTTTCCTCCCGCCGGCGACCAGCCGCAAGCGATTGCGAAGCTGACCGAAGGAGTCTTGTCCGACGCGAAGCATCAGACGCTCGTTGGCGTGACTGGGTCGGGCAAGACGTTCACGGTCGCCAACGT
>ORJL010535236.1_pt1 | contig 10039 bp, 6 predicted proteins | sample 1779941 | NCBI WGS metagenome assembly ORJL01 (sample SAMEA104232317, study PRJEB22302) | groundwater metagenome | biome: forest; feature: aquifer; material: groundwater | place: USA | collected 2011-08-07 | depth 5.8 m | reverse complement strand
TTGTCCGCCGAGAGCCAGCGCGCCAAGCAATGGGAGCGCCGGCGCAAGTCCTCCGGCCTGCCGGCTAAGGCCATACGCTAAAACGGCGATGATTACCATGCCCAAGGCTTCCATGGCGTAGCGCGGACTTTGGCCGATGAATGTGTTGTTGCCGGCTGCCCGCCGAAGGGGCAGGTCGGCTTGGCGGTAGATGTCGCAATAAGCTTCTTGCGTTCCATCCAGCAGGACATCGCGTATTCCGCCCAATCCTTCTTGCAGAGCCTTCACAACCTGGGTTTGCTCGTGGGCTATACGCCTACTATTGCGCTCCAGATGGCGCCGCGCCGGCCAAGCGATCAAAGTGTAGCTGATTCCGAAAGCGAGGGCGGTCAGGGATGCCACAAGTGGATCAATGGCGATCAAGACAATCATGATGGCCGCAAGCAATACGACTGAACTGCTAAGTGTCAGCAAGGTATGCAATACGGTCGTCGCTCCGTAGATCTTGTCGACGATGCCGCTTATTACCGCACTGCTGTTCCGCGCTATATGCACCGCGTATGGCTGATAGAGCGTGCGGCGATAGACGTCGATGCTCAGGTCTGCGCCGGCGGCAAATGCGAGTCGGTTGCTGACCCATAGAAGGAGAATGCGGATTGCGCCTGCGGCAACGGCAGCCGCGGCAAATGCAACGGTAAGGGGCAAGGTCAATTGTTCGGCGGAAGTGATCCCCCAGGCCTGTGCCATATTCGCGACGATAGGGTGGGCAAACACGCGTTCCGGGGCTGCGAGTACGCCGAGAAACGGCAGTACAGCACCTAGACTAATAACCTCCGAAATCGCGCTTACCAGCATCAATCCCAAGAGCAGCCCGAACTGACGTCGCCGGTGCCGGCTCAAATGTCTGAACAGACGTACCAACAAGTCTGGTAGCCCGCCCTCAATAAAATTTGCTTTCACTGGCCGAATCTCCCTTGCCTCGGGTAGCTAGATCGCAGAAGGGAAGCGGTTCAATCTATTCGTGCTGGCAGCTTTGCGTCTCAAGATTTCTGCCATTTTCTCCCTAAGGACAAAAGGCTTCTACGTACGCGCTCTCGTCAGCGCGCTCAAAGAGATTGAGCTGCCCCGGGACTGGAATTCGCGTCTGCCCGGGTTCGAGCACGTTAGCGCCTTCAAAACCGGCTTGTTCGAGCAGCCGACACAAGGAGACACCGTCATACATCCAGTAATGGTGGCGCCCACCGACGATCAACAATTTCAGCTTCTCGGATATCGTTTTCGGCTTTGGTTGCGCTAGATAACTTGCTCCGACCAGTGCGTCGGCGTCTCCATTATCCAGGTACTTGCGTACGTATAATCGAAGATCAGGAACGACGATCCGGATGATCCCTCCCTTACGTAGAATCCGCTTCGCTTCTTTCAAGAAGGAAATCGCTTCCGCCCGGTCCAGGTGTTCCAGCATGTGGGAGCTGTAGAGCACTTCGACCGAGCCGTCGGCCAATTGAACATGCTTTGTCGCATCTGCCCAGTCGATGGAATTTCTGCGATTGAACGCAATATTGTCAAGTTGAGTCTTGTCGATAAGACGAAACGTTCTCAACGTAGACACCAGGATTGGATGACGAGCGAGCCACAGGCTGGGTGAATTGTCAAAATTTCGCCAACCTGGCGTGGGGGACTGTCCGCAACCGATGTTTACTCTCAACATTTCTATGTCCCAACCTCAAAGTCGCTCATTTCGTAGAGGGCGTTCGAAGAACTGGATGATTTTGATGAGATTCCCTACAAGGTCGATGGATGTCTTGGTCCCATTCTGGCGTCTAGAGCGCCAGGTAGATCTCAGACGGGCTCCCTCGCGAGCGACTGAGACCGGGTCGGCACTCCAGAGGGCGGGGAGTTCTAAATCCTATGATCGCCACTACTGCGGCCGCGATTGTGAAACGACTCAGTCAAGCTTCCGGAGCGCAATGCAACAGTTCCAAATCTTCGCTATTCAGAGGAATGCAAGATCGCCATCGATTTGTCTGCCCCCGCTTATTGAATGACCGCATCGGCCATTGACTCGATGACGCCTCGCGTTGCGGCATAAACCTCTTCCACGCCGATTAATTTTAGGCACTTGTTGTTGTACTTCTCGCATACTTGCAGCATGCATCCTGCGCATTCCACGTCTTGCCGAAGCACCACATGCCCTTTGCCGTATGGCTCCCATTTTCCAGGATTATCTCGAGCGCTGAATATCGCGACACAAGGTGTCCCACTTATTGCTGCAAGATGCATAGTGCCAGTGTCGTTGCCCACATACGCAATGCACTTTTCCAATATGCTGGCAGAGCCGCAAACGGAAAGCTTTCCCGCGAGGTTATAGGCCTTTTCTCCCCATTTGGCGCAAAGTTCATGTCCAAGTGCGACGTCTTCGCTGCCGCCAAATACGACAATATGCAGGTCTGAGAATTGCCCTCGTATTCGCATCCCTAGTTCTGCAAATCGTTCGATTGGCCATCTCTTTGCTGGCATTTTGGACCCCGGTCCCACCGCGAGCATTCTATTGCCGAAATTGATTCCGGCTGCCAATGCCACTTGGATCGCCGATTCGCGCTCTGACTCTGGAATTGGAAGACGAAATCCAGGATCCTTGGGCTCTTCAGTACTGACATTGCGCAGGAGGACTCGCCACTCTGGCTCCCGCCAAGGCAGGGAGTGACTAGTGGTCGGTTTAGGATGATCGATGGGAACTGGTGCGTGGTAATTCCGCGCTCCGGCCAAGTAGCGGAAGTAGCATAAATCCCTCAAGGCCTGCCGTCCGGAACGGTCCGGCGCCAGATTGAAGAGTTGGTCCACTTTCAGCGTACGGAGTTCGATTAGAAGAGAAAACCATATCCTTAGCGCGTGCCATACTCTATCGTCTGGTTCGTAGAAAATCACGCGATCAAACCACCCTGTGGACTTGCATAGATCCCAGGAGGAGACGTAGCCAGCAGCGGACTTATGGCGATCGGTTAAAAGCACAAATTGGTGCTTGGGATAGGATTTCCGGATACACTCAATGGCAGGCAGTGCAACCAACGTGTCTCCCAATTGGCCAGTCCTGAAAATCAAAGCAGTGGGCAACGCTTCGCCCGAGATACTGGATTTGCTACCCGTGGATTCTCGATAGACGATAGCCGACCAAACTCTTAATCCACGCGAAAAATGCGATGTCTGTGCGTTTGGTGTCAACCACTCAATTAGTGGGACCGAAAACCCGGTTTTCTTCCGCCGCATTATCTTGACCGGAAGCGGTTTCAGAGGTGTTTCGGCCATCGCGATCTTTCCCGGAGCACAGGTCGAATTCAACAATGGCACCGTCGCGCGAAACAGTTCGATATCCACTAGCGGGACTCGGATTTCGATCGAATGCGCCATGCTCGCCCAGTCTGCATCGCGTAACAATTGGTTGCGCATGTACCAGATTGTTTCCAGAGCTGTGATCTTGAGGGGCACGTTGGATATGCCGTCGGTTGATTGTTGCAGGTGCGAGGTCGTCTTCAGTTCTTGCCAGCCCTGGCGAATCATATCGCCGTCGAGCACGTCGGGCAATTCCCAAGGCATGAACATGCCGCGCCGCAGCAGGTAGGCGCTTTCGTAGGTGCTGCCATACTCGAAGAGACTGGCATATTTGGGAGAGGTAAACCGCCTCAGAATCGGTGCCGAAAGAATGCGGAAGCCCTTTCCAATGAAAGGAGCCATTTGGAAATGGCCAAGAACCTTGGCCGCAATTGGAATCTGACGAAATGACGGATAGCCCCCGAATAATTCGTCGCCACCTAGTCCGGACATGGCGACTTTGAGTCCTGCTTCCGCAGCCGCTTTGGAGATGAAATAGCTGTTTACGGCGTCGGTAGAAGGTTGGTCCATGGCGTCCAGGAACTTTAGGCGCGCACGGTGGAAGTCTTCTTTTGCTATCCAGCGGGTTTCGTGAATCGAGCCGTAATGCTTCGCGACGATTTCGGCTAGCGGCACTTCGTCGTCGCTCGTCCCCTGAAATTCTTTGAATCCCAAAGTGATGGTACGTAGATCGGCATTTTCAGTTTCCGTGGCGAGAGCTATCAGAGTTGATGAATCTAGTCCCGCGGAAAGAAAGATGCCGACCGGCACGTCAGCGATCATATGGTGGCGCACGCTATCGCAAAGAGCCGCGCGCAAGCGCTCGTGCATTTCTTCTCGCGTCAGGGAGAGTCGCGTTGTACTCGCGGTCGCTATTTCCTCGGTGACGTTAAAGAATTGCTTCTTTTCCTTTCGGCCCCCCGCATCGATCCATAGGCTGGTTCCCGCCTCAAGTGCGCGGATGTCCCTGTAGAGCGTGTAAGGTTCGGGCACGTGGCCCCAGAGGAAGAAACCGACGTGCCCAGCAGGCGCGGGAGTGGTATCAATTGCCCCCCCTTTCAGCAACGCCTTGACTTGGGAGGCGACACGGACGGTGCTTCCGTCATCGGCATAGTAGAGCGGCTTTATCCCAAAGGGGTCACGGGCGACAAATACGCCTTGGCGGCGTTGGTCCCAAATCGCAAAGGCGTACATGCCGCGCAACGCGTGCACCATATCAACTCCGCGGTCGGCGTAGAGGTGGAGCAGCACCTCGGTATCGCTGGTGGAGTGGAACGCATACCCCTTGCTCTCGAGCTCTCGGCGTAGTTCACGATAGTTGTAGATCTCGCCATTGAAGGTGATGCAATATTGGCCGTCGATGGTCGCCATCGGCTGAGCGCCGGTAATGCTGAGGTCGATAATGGCTAGACGACGATGAGCGAGACCTAATCGGTTGTCAGGCGAGATCCACATGCCGGCGCCGTCCGGACCGCGGGTGATCATGTGCTCGCGGATACGGAGGAGTTCGTCCCGGTTAACCGGCGGGGCCGAATAGTTGTATGCGAAAATGGCTGCTATGCCGCACATATTGTCGATCTATTGCAGATCAGAAATTGCCTGGTCCCATTGAATTTCGGTTCAAGGCCATGGGATGTCCGGGCTGTGGTCAAACGCGCTACAGCAGTGGCGCCGGCGTCGGCGAGGGCGCTGTTCCCGTAACATATGATCGGAAGAAGACAATCAAGCGGGAAGCTCAGTTGGCGCATCAAAGAAGGTTTTGAAAATAGTCGATCGTCTTCAGCAGGCCCTCTTCGAGTTTTACGCTTGGCTCCCAGTCCAGTGCGGACTTGGCCAAAGTAATGTCCGGTTTGCGCTGCGTCGGGTCGTCGCTCGGCAGTGGATGGAATATGATTTCTGACCTTGACCCCGTCAGCTCGATCACCTTCTGCGCAAGTTCGAGGATGGTGAATTCGCCGGGGTTGCCGATGTTTGCAGGTCCGGTGAACTCGTCCGCCGTCGCCATGATCCGGACTAGAGCTTCGACGAGATCGTCCACATAACAAAATGAGCGCGTCTGTCTGCCATCACCGAAAATAGTAATCGGGTCGCCTCTTAGTGCCTGCATAATGAAGTTCGAGACGACCCGACCATCGTTCTGGTGCATGCGCGGGCCGTAGGTATTGAAGATGCGGGCCACCTTGATCCTGAGTTTGTACTGGCGGTGGTAATCGAAGAACAGGGTCTCGGCGCAGCGCTTGCCTTCGTCGTAGCAGGAGCGGATCCCGATGGGGTTCACGTGGCCCCAGTAGTCTTCGGTCTGCGGATGGACTTTCGGGTCGCCGTAGACTTCGCTGGTGGAGGCTTGCAGGATCTTGGCCTTTACGCGCTTGGCGAGCCCCAGCATGTTGATGGCGCCGTGCACGCTGGTCTTGGTGGTCTGCACCGGGTCGAACTGGTAGTGAATGGGCGAAGCAGGGCAGGCGAGGTTGTAGATTTCGTCTACCTCGACAAACAGCGGGAAGGTGATGTCGTGGCGCATCAGTTCGAAGTGCGGGTCGGGCAGCAAATGGGCGATGTTGTCCTTGGTGCCGGTGAAGAAGTTGTCCGCGCACAGGACGTCGTTGCCTTCGGCCAGCAGGCGCTCGCACAGGTGCGAGCCGAGGAAGCCGGCGCCGCCGGTTACGAGGATGCGTTTGCGGGTGCTGTAGGTGCGCATGGATCTACTCTTTGGGGATTCTATTCGCGAACAGTATTCGCGCGCCCGCAGGGGTAATTTTTCCCTCAGAGGGGATCGAGATTTCCGGGGCGGAAGCTTGCTCCGACAAAGGCGAGATCGGCTTCGGGCACGCTACCGCCCTGCAAAACACTTGCGTGTTTCGCATAAATCTGATTCTGCTGCACAATTCGCGAGTCCCCCAGGAGGATTTTCCCCTCAAGGGGGATCGAGACCTCCGGGGCACAAGGTTCCTCCTACTGCGTGCGCTGCTACGACTCCCGAATATCGGACCAGTCCGCGGGCGCCAGCCATTCGCGGCGCGGCTTGCACAATACGGCGTACCACGCGTTCATTCGGAATCGCGCTTTTCGATTGCGGCGAGTTCGAGCTGCAATTGCTCGATCTCGCGCTTGAGAGCTTCGTACTCGTCCATCTTGCGGCGCAGGAACTGCACCGTGATGGCGGCCTTGCGTTCGATGCCGCGTGGGGTGAGCAGGTAGGCATAGCCGAGCTTATTCTGATTGTCGCGGAAGTTGCGCATCTTGACCCAGCCCTTGTCGATGAGGGCATTCAGGCAGTAGTTGACTTTGCCGAGGCTGGTGCCCAGTTCGCGCGCGAGAATGCGCTGGCTCAGCTCGGGCCTGGCTTCGAGCAGCCTCAGTAAGCGCAGATGGGTGTCTTCGATGGGGCGATCAATCATGGTTGGCATGATCGGGGTCTGCTCGATTGGGGAGGCGGAAGCCATGGTTAGTGCTATGCGTTCAACTCGTGAACGCGAATTAGAGAACAAAGGAGGGCGGATGTCAATCGGTCGTGAAGATCGCGCCGATCATCGATGCCTTGAAAGCGGCTCGGGCACGAGGCAGTTCGCTCCGCTACCGCGTGGTTCATACAGCCAAGGTCCAAACAGCGTTGGGCACGACGATCTTCTGCAACAACCGGGGCGAGCCCGGCCTGCCCACTACGAAATAGCGTGATCAGCGGCGAGGCGTTGACTGCAAGCTTGTCAATGCTCACCGGCGCGCTTTAGCGCGTCCGGTGCGGCTAAAGTTCGGCGTCATGCAGCTACAAGGAGGGTTGTTTGCCACGGCTCACGTGCCAAACTGTCAGCACTTCGAGTGCCTCGGGTGTGGCACGGTAGTAAATGAAATACCGAATGCGACCAACACCGATAATGCGCCGCAGCGCATTAAGCAGAGGATTTTTAGGTCAGCGTCGCGGCGCGCGGTGTACGGTGAGCCAGAGAATGCTGAAGCCGCGGCGGTGAGCTAAAAATCGCGTGTACTAAGCCGCTCCCGTGGCGGCGTTATGGGGATTGAATTCGATTGCGTGGGGAGTTGGTGGTCGGGGAAGTGCGGTTGTGGGTTGAATTTTGTTTGTAACCCGCTTCAGCGTTGTCGTCGAGGCTGCCAGAATGGAGGAGCACAGCCGGTTTAGGCGGTGAGTATGGGGCGAAAGCGGAAGGTCGCGTCGATCTGGGCGCGCGAGCAAATTGAGGCTCTCGCTCTGATGAGAGATTTGCAGTGGACCGCGCGAGGTAAAGGGGCGAGAGGGTTTGCATCAGGAACTCACCTGTGGAGGTGCGCGCGGGAGCGAACCAACCGGAAAGGTTTCTATACACACCATGTGTCCCTTGCCGCAGATCGGGCAGTCACGTAGCGATATGCCGGTGAGTCGCTGGTAGCGGTCGCGGTAGTCTTCGCGTTCGCCGGATTGTTCCATTGCGGGGATAGGTTCGCTGAGGAGCAGGCGGCAGGTAGTAATCTTGTCTTTCCGACAACGATTGGCGAGAAATCCGTAACTGCGGATGTGCTTGAACCCGTCAGGGAGCGTATGCAGCAGGAAGCGCCGGATGAACTCGTCGGCCGCGAGCGTCAAGGTGTTTTGAGTGGCGGCCTTCTTGTAATCCTTCCAGAGGAAGGTGACCTTGCCCTGGTTCATGTTTAGCAGGCGGTTGTTGGAGATCGCCACCCGATGTGTATAGCGGCCGAGGTAGTCGAGCACGCGTGCAGCGCCGCCGAAGGGTGGCTTGGCATACACCACCCACTCGGCCTGCCTGGTAGGGGCGAGGTAGGCAGCGAAGGCCTGGGCATTCTTGAGTGGTTCGAGTTGCGAGTAGAAATGCAGATCACCCGCCTTGAACGCTTGCTCAAGCTGCTTGAGGAACAGACGGCGGAATAGCCGGGACAGTACCCGCACGGGCAGGAAGAAGCCCGGGCGACAGGCGATCCAGTGCTCGCCGTCGGGGGAGATCCCCCCGCCTGGTACCACGCAGTGCACGTGGGGATGATGCAGTAGCTTCTGACCCCAGGTGTGCAGGATCGTGAAGAACCCGATCTCTGCACCCAGATGCTTGGGGTCGGCGGCGATGGTGCGCAGGGTCTGGGCGCTGGCGTGGAACAAGATTTCGTAGAGGACTTTCTTGTTCTGGTAGGCGATAGTGGCGATCGGCTCCGGAACGGTGAAGACGACATGGAAGTACTCCACGGCGTTGAGCAACTCGGCTTGCCGATCTTCGAGCCACTGCGCCCGGGCCAGCGATTGGCACTTCGGACAATGCCTATTGCGGCAACTATTATACGAGATGCGTTGATGAGCGCATTGGTCGCACTGCTCAAGATGGCCACCGAGGGCGGCGGTGCGACACAACTCGATGGCACTCATGACGCGGCGCTGACCACCGCCGAGTGATTCAGCGTGCTGCTGCCGGTAAGCGGGGCCGTAGCAGCGGAAGATGTCCGCCACTTCGAGCCTTGCGCGGCCCAACGTCGTGCTCAGAAATAGGCTGGCGGGGTGGTCGGCGGTGGCGTGGGTTCGGGCCGGGGCAGCAGGTCAAAGGGACTGGTAGTAGCGCAAACGCTGGTCGTTGCAACCTTGAGGTAACGTGCAGTGCTAGCGAGACTGCGATGCCCCATGAGCAGTTGGATCTTGCGCACATCCGTGCCGGATTCGAGCAGATGCGTGGCGAAGGCGTGGCGCAGCGAATGAGGGGTAATCGGTTTCTTGATGCCGGATACACGCAGGGCTTTTTTGCATGCGTCCTCCACAGCGCCCCGAGTAATGGGCTGACCGGGCATGTCGCCCGGGAAGAGCCAGCCCTTGGGGCGAGCGGCCGTCCAGTAAGCGCGCAAGATCTCAAGAAGCTTCGGCGAGAGCATGACGTAGCGGTCTTTTTGGTTTTTGCCTTGTTCGACCCGAATCATCATGCGCTGACTATCGATATCCGTGATCTTGAGGCGCGTGGCCTCCGTGATGCGCAGGCCCGCCGCGTAGCAGGTCATCAGGATGGTGCGGTGTTTGAGGCTCACAATCGACTCGAGGAAGTGGGCGATTTCCTCGCAGCTCAGAATAACAGGCAGCTTGAACGGCGTCTTGGGAAGTGGAATTACCTCCTCGACCCATTCACGCTTGAGTGTGACCTTGTACAGAAACCGCAGTGCCGCGGCGATAATCGAACGGCTACCCGGCGCGAGCTTGCGTTCTTCGGTCACGTAAACCTGATAGGCGCGGATCTGCTCCGGCCCGAGCTTTTCGGGAGAGCACCTGAAGTATTTGGCAAAACTGGAAACCTGTTGCAGGTACGACAGCTGGGTGTTGTCGGTGAAATTCCGAATCCCCATGTCCTCTAACATGCGTCGGCGCAGCGGTGTCATAGTCAAAGCTCCTATTGGAAAGTCGATGGGATGCTGCGAAAAGCACCCTATCGTTATCCAAGAGAATCTGCCTAAGCAATGTGGAAGAGGGAAGAAGAAACACTGAATCACGCCGGAAACTGCAACCACTAACAACACTCTTTGCACACCACTCCCGCGTCAGCGGGTTAGTACAGTGCCGACTATGTCTTCAGCGACATAGCCGACATTCCTGCGCCTTGATGATCTTGCAGGCAACCGGGGACCTTCGCAAAGTCTCGCTTTGGCTCGGGCACGCGCACCTACAAACGACGGAGATTTATCTGCGCGCGGATCCGACAGAGAAACTTGAGGCTATAGAAGC
>ORJL011471964.1_pt1 | contig 10041 bp, 9 predicted proteins | sample 1779941 | NCBI WGS metagenome assembly ORJL01 (sample SAMEA104232317, study PRJEB22302) | groundwater metagenome | biome: forest; feature: aquifer; material: groundwater | place: USA | collected 2011-08-07 | depth 5.8 m | reverse complement strand
TTCGAGAAGGAACCGCTTCATCTTTTTCACCTGCCGGGTGAATTTACGACAGGATGTAGAATAACGCGTTTTACAAGCAATATCAGTAGTTTATATCATGCGATGGGGTGATTTTAGGTGTCTACGCTCACGGAGTCAGGAACATCATTGCGGAAAACCTTGGTGTTGATCCCCACTTTGTTATTGTTCCTGTCGTATTTTGCAGTAACTGGTCCGAAAGCGCATGCGACCGAGTTCGATGGCACGCTTGCGCGTGTTGCCTTCCGGACGGTCGCGCCATCGGTAATCATGGGTCTAGGCTCCGGTACGGCGCTTGTCATCGGGATTCCGCTTGCGGATGGGGTCGGGTATCTGGTCTATAGGTCCGATGCGGTGGACGCGCTGAAAGATTGGCATGACACGAATATAAGTTTTCAGTCGCCGCCGAGTGGGTATATAGGACCGCTGACTACAGATGGGACGGCTCGATATCTAATATATTTTCATTTGAATGCTGGGTGGTATGCAGAGAAAAGGCATCCGGACGGTAGTTACTGGCCGTACGGAGGGACGTATGGTCCGTATTCAACATCGTTGTATGCGTACCAAGGCGTTTATGGAACGGCGTTTGTACCTACTCCGCCTCCTACTGAGCCAATAGATTATTATACGTTGCTCATTACTTCCCAGCCTTCATTTCCAGCAGGATCGATATTAGTGTCTCCAGAGATTGCGGCGGCCCTGTCAGATAATGTTGTGGGAGTGATGTTTTCTACTATGTCGGATGCCGTCGCCACCTCGATGGGCAGCTCCTGCAACCGCGGTGAGATCAACTCCTCGGTCAACTACGGCAGCGGCGACTACTTCGATTCCGTGCCGGTGGTCCGGATTCCGTCGCCCGGCCCATCGATCGACCTGACCCTGTACTACAACAGCATCGACTCCGCCTCGTCCCCGCTGGGTCGCGGATGGCGCCACTCGTACATGACGAGCGTCTCGCCGCACTCCAGAGGAGCGCTAACGTACACGGAAGAGGACGGCCGGCGGATCGTCTTCGCCGAAAGCACACCTCCGGGGACGTACCTGCCCCGGCCGGAGTACGGCCGGAACGGGTCGGTGCTCCGCCGCTTTACTGACAACACCTCGACGCTGACCCGCCCCGACGGGGCGATGTACGACTTCGACTCCGCCGGGCGCCTGTCGCGCATCACCGACCGCCGCAACCGGTCCCTTACGGTTTCGCCTTCCGGCACCGACACGCTCGTCACAGATTCGTTCGGCCGCACCGTCCGCCTCGTCCACGATGCTTCCGGCAAACTGCTCAAGGTCGTCGACCCCTTGAGCAACGAGACGACGATGCTCTACGACATCCCGACGGGGACCCGGCTCATCGGCATCCGGGACGCCGCCGGCCGGGTCCGGTCGTGGAGCTACGATTCCTCGGGCCGGATCGCCTCCCGCACCGAAGTCGACAACACCACGCACTGGTACTTCCACGACACTTCGGGCCGCCTCGACAACGTCGTCGACGCATCGGGCGCCGTCCTGGCGAAGATGACGTATTCCCCCGCGGACAACACCGTGGAACACCTGCGCGCCGACGGCGGCGCGGTGACGACGCAGTACGACCCCGGCCTCGACATGCCGGTGCGGGTTGTCGACCCGCAAGACAACGTCACGACGTACGAATATTTCCTGGACCGCAACCTGAAGAAGGTGGTCTCCCCCGGCGAAGACGGCGGCACGCGGGAGACTTCCTACACGTACGACGCCAACGGCTACCGGCAGACGATGACCGACGCCAGCGGGAACACGACGTACTACCGGTACAACGCCTTTGGCCAGCTCGAATGGATCAAGGACCCCGACCTTCGGGAGACGAACTGGAGCTACGCCTCCGCCACCGGCAACCTTCTAACCATAACCGCTCCCGACAACGCGGTCACGACGTACCGGTACGAAGATCCCGGCAACACGTGGAAGCTGACCTCGGTCGTCCGCCCGGGCCCCAACGGAGACGCCGTTACCCGTTTCGGCTACGACGCGTGGGGGAACGTCTCTTCCGTCGCCGACCCGGTGGGGGATAACACTTCGTTCACGTACGACGCGCTGGGGGACGTGCTCTCCCGGACCGACCCGGCCGGCGGCGCGACCTTCTTCGCCTACGACAACATCAGCCGCATCAAGACCGTCACCGACGCGCTGGGGCGCCTGTCGCGGTTCGACTACGCCGCCGCCACGGGCTTCGTCACCTTCACCGACAACGTGGGGAACGTCACCCGCACGCTTCTGGACGCCAAGGGGAACGCGCACTACACCGAGGACGCGCTGGGGAACGGTACCTGGTACGACTACACGTACGGCGGCTGCACGTCGTGCGGCTCGACCGGGGGGGACCTCCTCGCCGCGATCACCGACGCCAGGAACCGCACGACCTCCTTCGGATACGACGCAAACGGCAGACCCACCACCACGACCGACCCGCTGGGGCACACCACCTCCATTACTTACCATCCCTCCGGGGACGTTCGGTATCGGACGGACGCGCTGCTGCGGCAGACGGCGTACGATCACGACCCGCTCGGGAACCTTGCCCGGATCACCGACGCGCGGGGCGGGATCACTTGGCTGGAGTACACCCCCGGGGGCCTCACGGACAACGTCGTCGACGCGAACGGGAACCTGACCCACTACGGGTACGATGCCGCCGGTCGGGTGAACCAGGTCGCCTCCCCCGACGCCGGGACGAGCGGGTATCAATATTTCTCCGAGGGGTCGGTTTATACCCGCACCGACGCAAAGAACGTCACCGTCATCTACGGCTACGACGACGCCTCCCGGCGGACGGGGATCTCGTACCCGGACGCGAGCCGCAACGTCTCCTTTGTCTACGACAACCTGTCGGTTCCTTTCGGGAAGGGGCGCCTCACGAACATGACCGACCCGTCCGGGACGACGGCGTACCGGTACGACGCGATGGGGCGGATCGTGCAGGAGGACAAAACCGTGCTGGGGGTGTCGTATTCGACCGGCTACGGATACGACGAGGCGGGGAACCTGGCAACGGTCACGTACCCGGGGGGGCGGGTGGTGACCACCACGCCCAACGGGATCCGCCGCCCGACCTCCATATCGACGGTCGTGGACGGCCTTCCGGCGACCCTTGCGTACGCTTTCGTGTACGACAACGTCACCGACCGCAGGAGCATGACGCTGGGGAACGGGATCGCGGAGACGAACGATTTTGACGCGGTGCACCGGCCGGTTTCGATCGCGTGGGGCGGGCTTGCGGGGTTGACGCTGGGGTACGACAACGTGGGGAACGTCAGCTCGCTGACGGACAACACGTCGTCCGCGGTGCCGACTCCGTTCTGGTGGACGACGTACGACTACGTCGGCAACCGGCTGGACAACGTGACGGATACGGCCCTTCGCCACTACCTCTACGACGAAAACGGGAACACGACGGACGACGGGTTGAGGACGTTTATCTACGACCAGGGCCAGCGTCTCCTCCAGGTCCAGCAGGGAACCACGGTCCTGGTCGAGAACGTGTACGACGGAAAGGGGCGGCGGCGGATCAAGATGGCGGGAGGTCAGACGACCGTCTACCACTACGATCTCGGCAGCCGCCTCATCGCGGAGACGGACCAGGAAGGCCACGTGAAGGTGGAATATGTTTACCTGGAAGGAGCTCCGTTGGCCCAGGTTCGGACGATGGGTTCGACCGAGGCGGTCTACTACTACCACACCGACCATTTAGGCACCCCCCGCGCAATGACGAATGCCAGCCAGGCCATCGTCTGGCGTGTCGAGACCGACCCGTTCGGCAACGAGATCGGGACGCCACTCAAGACGGTGGAGAACAACCTCCGGTTCCCGGGACAGTACTTCGACGCCGAAACAGGCCTGCATCAGAACTACTTCCGCGACTACGACCCAAGGACCGGCCGGTACATCCAGGCGGATCCGATCGGGCTGGCGGGGGGGATAAATGTCTACTCCTACGCCATCGTTAATCCGCTTCGCTGGATTGATCCAACCGGTCTGGCTGTCGGCGACTGGTGGGACCTACCGGCGAACATTGGGAGGGCAAAACAGATCGCGGACGAGGAAATTGCGAAAAGGCCAATCTCACACAACGACACCGGCGATGCAATGAGACATGCCGGGTGGATGCGAAGAACTACGGAAGAGACGAATACCTTTACTGCTTGGTTAGCTGGAACTGGTCATGAGATTGAAGGAATGTGGAAGGGGCAACCTTGGAGCGAAATGCTCATGGATTTGCATAATAATTCCGTAGGTCGGACTGCAGGAAGAAGCAATTCACCAGTTGATCCTAACAAACTGTGGATACTTCCGTTAAATAATTCCAAATACAATCCTTACTCAAATTCGAGCGGGTGTCCCAAATGAAACTTACAGCGATCCTTTTTGGTATTGCAACAGCAGCAAGTATTATGATTTCCTGCGCAAAGAATACAGGAACCTTTGTGCTAATTAACAAGGCCAATGAGTCAATAGCACAAGCGTCAGTGACGGTCTGCGGGCAGACAATTAACATGAAGGATATACCACCCACCAAGAGCGGGCAGGGCTCCTATGAGGTAAAGTCCGATAGTCATTACGATGTCATCGTAGAATTCGAATCCGGAAAGAAATTACAAAAGCCTTTAGGGTATGTAACTAACGGTATGAACTTCCATCATGAAATCATCGTAACTGACGAGGATATTGGGATCGAAGACGAAAGGGGCAAGAGATAGATATCCGGGACAGTACTTCGACTAGGAAACCGGCATTCACCATTTTTACATTGGGACTATGACCCAAAGATGCATGATGAAGTCTTCAGGACGGCACCACTGAAGATCTATTTTCGTGTGGAGGCAGAGGAAATGCAAATCGGGATAAAAAATGGAGTGACGAGGCTGTTCTTCGCGGTGCTCGGAATCTTCCTCCTGTCCTCGGCCGTTGTTGCGGATGCCTCCACCGTGCAATACCGTTACGACGAACTGGACCGGCTCTCCCAGGCGGAATACGACGACGGAACCATCGTCGAGTATGCCTACGACAATGTCGGCAATCGTATTGCCCAGACGGTGGTCGACATCACTCCTCCAGTGACCACTGCGACACCGCCGGGGCAACAGTACACCACCAGCCTGACCGTTTCCTTGAGTTGCAGCGACGGGCCTGTGGGCTCGGGGTGCGACAAGATCTATTACACGGTGGACAACACCACGCCAACGATTTCTTCCCCGGTGTACTCGTCGCCGTTTGTCATAGGGAATGTGGACACCGCGCTGAAGTATTTCGCCGTGGATAGGGCCGGCAATACGGAAACAGTGAAGACCCAGAACTACATCATCAAAACCTATACAATCACCGCGTCGGCGGGGGCGGAAGGTTCCATCAGCCCTTCGGGGATCGTCACATTGAATTACGGGGCTGGCCAGACCTTCACCATCACTCCGAACGCCAATTACCATGTGACTGCCGTTGTAGTGGACAACATCCCGGTGGGTGCGGTGACGTCCTACACCTTCGACAACGTGACGACGAACCACACGATCAGCGCCACCTTTGGCATCGACACCCGCACCATCACCGCGTCGGCGGGTTCGGGCGGTTCCATCAGTCCCACGGGGAACGTCACCGTGAACTACAGTGCCAGCCAGGCCTTCACCATCACTCCGAACGCTGGGTATGCCATTTCGAACGTGGTTGTTGACAACACCTCACAAGGAGCCATCTCGACCTACACCTTCGACAATGTCACGACGAACCACACGATCAGCGCCACCTTTGTCTTCACCACGGTCATGGTGCTATCTCCCAACGGCGGCGAGGTCATCCCTTCGGGGGGCAGCTTCACGATCCAGTGGGGTGCGCCCTCCGCGGCGGTGAAGTTCAACCTCTCCTACACGCTGGACGGCAGCAGCTACACGACGATCGCCAACGGAGTCACCGGCACGAGCTACAATTGGACCGTGCCGAAGCCTTCGGCCAACAGCGCGCTTTGCAGGGTCAAGGTTATCGGGCTCAACAGTTCCAACCAGACGGTGGGAACGGATTTCTCCGACGGCAACTTCACGATCGAGGTGGTCCGGCTCACCTCGCCCAGCGGCGGCGGGCAGACGCTACAAATCGGCACCATCGCCCTGATCACGTGGATCACCAACGGCACATCGAAATCGGTGAACAAGGTCAAGCTGTCCTACTCGACCAACGGGGGGAGCAGTTGGACCGCGATCGCGACCGTGACCGGCAACCCCGGGACATACAACTGGACGGTGCCGAACTCCCCCGGCACCACGTGCAAGGCAAAAGTGGAACTCTTCAACAACAACACGGCCGTCGGCAACGACGCCAGCGACCAGGACTTCACCATCGCGCCGTAGTCGCGCTTGCTTGGGAACCTGCCCCCCGTTTTCAGACCAACTGGACGATGGGATTTCCGGATATTTTCAAGATATGCGCGATTCGTCCGGGAAATTATCAGGATATGCGCAATTAGGTTTTCACCATATGAGCGAAATGAGTACATAACAGATTGATAAATATAGATGCGGTTTTTCATCTTATGTGAGAACCGACAGCGTGTGTCGGGCTTTTTCATGAACGTATGTTGAGATATCCCGTGCAGGGAAATTTCAAGGTATTCCAGAACAGACAAGGTGTGTGGCGATCTTGAATCGTGGTGCACTTTCGCTCGATATGCCGTCAGGCAGGCTGCACCATGCCCAATATCGTTTCGACGGCTGGCCAGTCCGCCGGGCCTGTCCGGAAGGAGGCGGAGGGCATCCCGTACTTCCCGTACGTTTCGCCTGGTACCGGCGTTCCCCTTCTTTCTCGTGAACCTCGCGTGCGGAGTCACGGGACTGCCGCTTCGGACCTACGCTCTTGGGGCGCTGTTCGGGATCATGCCGGGGAGCTTGGTCTTCGTGAACGCGGGGGCGAGCCTCGCGGCGATCGAGAGCGTGCGCCAGGTCGCGCGACCCCCCGGGTCCTGGGATCGTTCGCGGTACTGGGCCTGTTCGCCCTCCTGCCGACGATCATCAACACCGTGAAGAAGCGCCGGGAGGGGAACGCTCTCCCCTTCGACAGCAGATTGAAATGAAGCGAGCATCTCCGGATAGGGCAAGAAGGAACAAGTGGACGGAAATCGGTTGGCTGTTCTTCCTTTACGACTACGATTGGCGGATCAACGAGCCGTAACTTTACAGAAGACGGAGGGCGCGATGGATGCTCACTGGATGAACTGGGGAATTCTCGTCGTCTTCGGAATCGCGATGTTTGCGATCTCTGGAACGAGATCTGGAGCAACACGATCGTCATGGCACAGTTCTTCGGCCCGCGCGAGAGTCAGGGGTATTACGTCGCCTCCTGGGCAATTACGCCGCTGGTGCTTGCCTACGTCCTGAAGGGGGGGCTGCGCAGCAGCATCGTGACGGACGCAGTGCAGATGGTCATGGCCGCCGTAATCCTTTCCCTTATCCTGGGGTACATCTTCCCCGCGGGGAAGCCGCGGGAAATGTGATGACGGCCACAAACCGCCCCTTTTTCGGACTCGACAGCCTGTGGATCCAGGTGGCGGGCCTTTCCTGCAACTTACGCCGTGCCCACCGCTTCAACAGTTCCGGGCCCGGAAACCGGGAATTGGCGTCTCTCTCCAGGATAGAGGTGAAAACCCTTCTCGACGAAGCGGCCTCAGCGGGGGTTCGGGATGTGGTCTTCACGGGCGGAGAGCCGTTCCTCCATCCCGAGATGGCGGAAATCGCCGGGGACACTCTTTCGCGGTTCCCGGCGACGATCGTGACTGCCGTGCGATTCGGCAAAGAGGACACACCGGAGATGCTGGAGGAATTCGAGCGGGTCATGCGGGAATGGGGGATCCGGAAGCCGCGCGTCAAATTCCTTCCCGCATTCCGCGTCGGCCGGGAGGAGTAGCGGATGGGCACGGACGCGAGGCGGTACCGGGATGAATCCCTTGCGGTGCAACGCGATGTTTCGAGTCGCATTGCGCTCTTCGGAGGGATCTACAACAACCACCTCGCCTTGGCCGCGCTTCTTGACGACGCTCCATCCCGCGCTTCGGAGATCTTCTGCCTCGGGGATGTGGGCGCCTTCGGGCCCCATCCGGACCGGTCCGTCGAGATCCTGCGGGAGGCGCGTGTTCCGATCATCCAGGGGAACTACGACCGCTCCGTCGGGTTGCGCCGGAGGGACTGCGCCTGCGGGTACACCGACCCGCGGGACAATCATTTCGCCGCGCTTTCCTATGCGTACACCTACCGGAACACCTCCGAGCCCAACAAGGATTTTCTTGCGGCCCTCCCTGTTGAGATTCGTCTCCGGGGGCCCCGGGGGGAGCGGATTCTGCTATGCCATGCCTCCCCGAGGCGGCAGAACGAGTTCCTTTGGGAATCGCTATCCCCTGGCCCCTTTCTCGTCCGTCTGCTCGACGCCGCACGGTGCGACATCCTCGCGGTGACGCACACGGGTATCCCGTGGAAGCGCCGCCTGCCCGACGGGCGGTTCGTCGTCAATGCGGGGGCGATCGGGCGGCCGGCCAACGACGGCTTGACCCACGTCTGGTACTCCGTGCTGGATTTGTCGGGCGAGATGCCCGATGCGGCCTTTATCCCCCTGCGGTACGACCATGAACGTCTCGCCGAAGAGATGCGGGCCGAGCGGATCGTCGAACCTTTCGTAAGAACCATCGAGACGGGATGGTGGACGACCTGCCTGGAGATCCTCCCTTCACGGGAGCGCGCTCGGGGGATGTACTGAATATCGGCAAAGAAGAGAACTACGTGGATGTTGACGGAGTCGACGACTCCTTGTCGGGGTCCACTCCCCGGGAGGCTCTGGATAACTTCTTCTCCGCTGCGCTTGCGTATCATCGGGGAACCGGATTCGTCGGCGGCTGCCTGTTCGGGAATACCGCACCGGAAACCAGCGATGCCGACCCCGGGAACGGCCGACCTGGCCGATGAAGTCTTTGTCGCCTGGATGGACCGGATCGCCCGGGTGATCGCCGATGGACAGCAAGCGGGGGAATTCCGCGACGATGTGACGGCCCGCGACCTCGCCCAGCAGGTGGTCGCCACCCTGGAGGGGGGAATCATGCTGTCCCGTCTACGGAAGAAAACGGCGCCATTGGAGAGTTGTATCGAAAATCTGAAGATCTTTTTGCGTGCGGTGGAACCGGCGTGCGGAGGGCGTAAGAAAGCACACCAAGGAGGGTAATATGCCCCGCATCGTACCGCTCGATCCGAAGCAGGCAAATTGCCCGCGATCCGGTCGCTCGGCGCGGCCCTGGTGGCCATCAGCCCGGAACTTCCCGGCAACACGCTGACGATGGCGGAGAAGCACGCCATCCCCATCGACATCCCGAGCGACGCGACGAGCGAAGTGCTGAAAGCATACCGCCTCTGGTTCGCGGTTCCCGCAGAGGTAAATTTCACCTTCGGGAGAGCCAGCGATCGTGCGATACCCTCCGCCATCTGGCTGCGCGCCGAGTTGGCGGCGCACAGGAAAAGAACGTGACGCGGCCTGGCGGCTCTCACCTGATCGGCCCCGGATCTCCACGCCTCGACAAGGCCGTGTCATTTCCTTTCCCCCCCCCTTTTCGCACCGGGGGGATAGAATGAAATTGCGTGCCGTGAACCGTTGTCTCCGGACAGGAAGGCAAAGATCGCGAGCGCCATGGAAACAGCCTCCGAAGGACACCCCCGGGAATCCTTTCCCACCGGCGCCCCCGCCGGCTCCGCTCCTCCCGTACCCGTTCATGCCCTTCGCGTCGGAGAGGTGCACGCGGCGCTCTCCTCCCGCCCCGGGGGACTTCCCCATGCGGAAGTCGAAGAGCGCCTGCGGCGCCATGGGCCGAACGCGATCCGCGAGATCCGCGGCACGCCCCTCTCCGTGAAGTTCCTGTCCCAGTTCACCCACCGTATGGCCCTCCTGCTCTGGGCCGGCGGGCTGATCGGATTTCTCGCCGGGATGCCCCAGCTCGGCGTGGCGGTATGGGCGGTCAACGTGGTCAACGGCTGC
>ORJL010605424.1_pt1 | contig 10041 bp, 7 predicted proteins | sample 1779941 | NCBI WGS metagenome assembly ORJL01 (sample SAMEA104232317, study PRJEB22302) | groundwater metagenome | biome: forest; feature: aquifer; material: groundwater | place: USA | collected 2011-08-07 | depth 5.8 m | reverse complement strand
CGGGCTTGCGCCGCCGGGCGGAAAAAGGCGAGATCTGTTTCGGCACCATCGACAGCTGGCTCATTTGGAAATTGACCAGCGGTAAATCTCACGTAACAGATTTGACCAACGCCTCGCGCACGCTGATCTTCAACATCCGTACGAAGAAATGGGACCCGCAGCTTTTAAAGATCCTGAAGATCCCTTTCGCAATTTTGCCGCGCGTGCAGAATTCGGGGTCAATTTTCGGGCACACCGTAGGGACAGGGCGCGACCTGTCCCTACCAGCCGGGATTCCGATCGCCGCGGATTTGGGCGACCAGCAGGCCGCGCTCTACGGCCAGGGCTGTTACGCGCCTGGCACCGTCAAGAATACCTACGGCACGGGGTGTTTTATTGTCCTAAACACGGGCAAAAAATTGATTCTTTCCAAGAAGGGTTTGCTTTCCACGCTGGCGAGCGACGACAAGGGAAAACCGGTTTACGCGCTGGAAGGGTCGGTCTTTATTGCCGGGGCGGTGGTGCAGTGGCTGCGTGACCAACTGGGTGTTGTCAAAACTTCCGCGCAAACGGAAAAAATTGTCCGCGGCCTTAAAGATACCAACGGCGTGTATTTTGTCCCGGCGTTCGTTGGTTTGGGAGCGCCGTACTGGGACAGCGAGGCGCGCGGCGCGATCTGCGGTCTGACGCGTGGGGCCAACGTTAAACACATTGTGCGCGCGGCGCTTGAATCCATGGCGTATCAGACCAAAGACGTGTTTGATCTCATGCAAAAAGAATCCGGCCGCAAGATCCGCGCCTTGAATGTCGATGGCGGCGCGTGCAAAAATGACTTTTTAATGCAATTCCAGGCGGATATTTTAGGTTGTCGCATTACGCGCCCGAAGATGATCGATTCGACCGCGCAGGGCGCGGCGTACTTGGCCGGTGTCACGATCGGTTTGTGGCAGGGCAAGAAGGACTTAGCTAAACTGCGTAAAACGGAACGCACTTTTGTCCCAAAGATGTCCGCCGCGCGCCGCAACGAATTGTACGACGGGTGGCGGCAGGCGGTGCGCAGGGCAAGGCATGTTTTGTAGGGGCCAGCCTTGTGCTGGCCATTAATTGTCTGGGCGGACACAAGGTCCGCCCCTACGTTTTTATTTTCATGCAACGTGACCTTTTAAAATTCACTTACGGCACCTACGATATCCTGATCGTCGGCGGTGGAATTAATGGCGCCGCGATCGCCCACATGGCCGCCCGCAACGGCCTCAAGGCCGCTCTCCTGGAAAAAAACGATTTTGCCTCCGGCACCTCGAGCAAATCCACCAAACTTATCCATGGCGGACTGCGGTATCTTGAAACCTTCGATTTTGATCTGGTGCGCGAATCTTTGCGCGAACGTTCCTTTCTACTGCGCGACGCGCCGCATTTGGTCAAGCCGCTTTCTTTTATCATTCCCGTTTACCAGGGCGACCGCAAACCGCTTTGGATGATGCGCCTTGGTGTTTGGCTTTACGATCGGCTCGCCGGTAAATACAAGGTTGGTCAACACCGGTTCGTCCCTCGCGATGAATTGCTTGGGCTTATGCCGGGATTAAAAGACGAGGGGCTCTTGGGCGGGGTTTCCTATTTCGACGCGCAAGTGGACGACGCGCGGCTCGTGCTGGAGAATGTGTTAAGCGCAGAGGCCCACGGCGCGCACGTGGCCAATTACGTGGAAGTGAAATCATTCCTGAAAAAAGACGGCAAGGCCGCCGGCGTGCTTGCCTTTGACACGATCGGCGAGCGGGAATTTGAGATCTCGGCGCGCAAGGTCGTCTGCGCCGTTGGCCCGTGGACGAACGTCTTGATGCATAAGGAAGAAGGTAACGTGCCGCCTTTGGTGCGCACGACCAAGGGCATCCACGTCGTCTGTGAGGGCCGGATCAGTGACCATGCGCTTATTATCCCGACCTCCCAGGAAAAGCGTGTTTTTTTTATTATTCCCTGGATGGGAAATTCCCTGATCGGCACGACGGATACGGATTATACGGCCGATCCCGACGCTGTTGGCGCGGACCAGGAAGACGTTGATTATCTGTTCCGGGAATTGCGCCGGGTATTTCTTGAAGGGACGTTTAAAAAAGAAAAGATCATCACGATCTTCGCCGGACTGCGGCCCTTGGTGCACAAGCAGGGAGAACCCGCGAAGATCTCGCGCAACCACGTTATCAAGCAGGCTTATTCCGGCATCATTTACGTGATGGGCGGCAAATACACTACCTACCGAAAGATCGCGGAGGATTGCTTGAAGGAGATCGTCCGGTCAAAACCGTTGCTCGACACGCAGAGCGGTTTCCCGGTTTACGGTAGCGGGGAAATTACCGAAAGCGCGCCGGACGTTGCCAGGCAAAATGGATTGAATGTCGATGTCGCGAAATATTTGATGGAATTTTACGGCACACGGTATAAAAACGTGTTGCAGCTTGTTCAAAAAGATCCCGCCCTCAAAGAACCCCTGTGCACATGCTCGCCGGCCATCAAAGCCCAGGTCGTTTATGCCCTTCAGACTGAAATGGCCGTCAAAGATGAAGATATCATCAAACGACGGCTTTCTCTCGTGTATAGACCCTGCCGCAGCGGGCAGTGTGTGAAGGAAATTCAGCGGTTGATCGCGCGATAGCAATGTCAACTAAGCCCCTGAACTCGTTTGTCATGGTTGTGAGCCGTATCATAAAAGCGGCCATCATCGTCTTTTCTTTGGTCATATCAACGACGTATGGTTGGATACCGTCTGCTCCTTTTCACTCTGCCGGAGCCGTCGATCAGGATCTCCCACAACGACTGGAAAATACGGTCCGGGCATTAAGTGAAGATATTGGTCCGCGAAATTACGCTTCTTACGAAAACTTGAATAAAGCCGCGGATTTTATAAGATTTTCTTTCCGGGAAATGGGGTACAGACCCGAAGAGTGGGCTTATGAAGCTGAAGGAAGGACCTATCGCAATATTGTGGTGGGGGCAAAAAAGAATTTCACCGGGGAATATATTATCATCGGCGCGCATTACGATTCCTGTTTTAATCCGGGAGCTGATGACAACGCCAGCGGTATTGCGGGGCTCCTGGAATTAGCTCGCCTCCTTAAAAAGTCCGACCTTAGAGTCCCGGTCATGTTCGTTGCCTTTACCAACGAAGAGCCGCCGTTTTTCATGACCGGACAAATGGGAAGTTCGGTCTTCGTCCGGGCTTTAAAAGAAAGTTCCGTTACGGTCAAAGCGGCCGTCATTCTGGAAACGATCGGATATTATTCGGACGGACTGTTCTCGCAGAAGTATTTGCCTCTTTTGGGGCCGTTTTATCCCAATAAGGCGGATTTTGTCGCTATTGTAGGGAATTTTGCTTCGCGTGAAGTCGTCGATTTTTTTGACAAGGATTTCAAACGACACAAATATTTTCCCGTCCGCGTTTTAATCGCCCCTGGCTTTGTCCCCGGAATAAATTTCTCCGACCATTGGTCATTCTGGCAGGAAGGCTACCCGGCCATCATGGTCACGGACACGGCTTATTTAAGGAACAAGAACTATCACGCGATGACCGATGTCGCCGCCACGCTTGACTATGAAAAGATGGCAAAGGTCGTCTGGGGTTTGAAAGAAACGGTAACTCGTTTGTCCAATAGCGCGGAGTTTACAGCAGTTCAAGCTGAACGTTGATGAGTCCCTTGCGGGATGAGGCGATCTGGGCGAAGGCTTTGTGGCTTAGATCAATGACGCGCCCTTTACGGACGAATCGTTTATGAGGACCGCGGTCGTTGACGCGCACGATAACGGATTTGCCGTTGTCAAGGTTCGTTACCTTGATCAATTGATTGAACGGCACGTTCCACATGGCCGCGGTCAGGGCTTGGTCGTTGAATATTTCATTATTGGCCGTGTGTTTGTTGATGCCGGGATCATGGCGTGAATACCACGACGCCTTGCCGAACTGGATGCTTTTCATCTGCAGCGGCAATTCGACCACCGGCGGTTGAATGCGGGCATAGAGCTGGCTGTGCGAGAACATTCCGCCGACAAACACGGTCAAAGCCAATATGATGATCTTATTTTTTTGCATAATGTTCACCTTTGGATAAGTATTGTCTTCAAAGATAACACATCTTTCCAATTGCGCAAGGAGAAACATTTTGGGACAAGTTCGTAACTCCTTATTTTAAAGAAGGATATATCCCTACCTTGACAATGTTCCCCCTTTTAGGGCAAATCATTCACGAAATAGGGTTTAGACAGATAAAAATCAAGCCAGCGTGAGGGTTTTTTATCTTCGGCACCCGCCGAGGATTTATCGCTGGCACGTCGGGCAATAGAAGGTGCTGCGGCCGCGCTGGAGGATCTTCAAGAGCGGTGTCTTGCATCTGGAGCAACCTTCATTTTTCCGTCCGTAGACTTTGATTCGGCCCATAAATCCGCCTTTCTCGCCGTTGGCATCACGATAGTTATTCATCGTCGTGCCCCGCCAGCGGATCGCTTCGGTCAGGATTTTTCGGGTTGCCGCGTGCAATTTTGTGATCTCTTCCTTATTAAGGCGGTGGGCCGAGCGTTTGGGACTGATGCGGCTTTGAAAAAGGATCTCTGAGGCATAGATATTGCCGATCCCCGCGACAAAGGTGTGATCCATGAGAAGCGATTTGATGGGGATTTTTCTGCCCTGTAATTTTTCTTTGAGCCAAAGAATGGAGAATTGGCGTTCTAAAGGTTCTGGTCCTAATTTAGTGAAATAAGGAACCTGTTCGAGTTTTTCGATGACCTGTAGCCGGCCGAAGAGCCGCTGGTCGTTGTAATGCAGATACCGTCCGCTGGAAAGGCGCAGGCTGACCCTGGTGAGCTTGTCTTGGCGCGGTTGCGTTGAATCGATCAATTGCCCGGTCATCATCAATTGGACGATGAGATGGCTTCGGTTGTCCAGTTCGATGATCAGCGCCTTGCCGCGGCGCGCGATTTTTGTGAAACGTTTACTTTTAAGCGCGCGGGTGAATTCTTTGACAGGCTGGCGGATAACCCGGGCGTCATAAATAGTAATATCCGTGACCGTTTGACCCAGGACCTTATGGCGCAGGCCGCGCGCGATCGTTTCCACTTCAGGCAGTTCAGGCATGGGATGATTCTTATCCAGAAAATTGGTTATGTCAAGGCTGGATGTTCTCCGGAAAAAACATCTTCTTGTCAAAGCGTTTGAGGCTAGATACAATATTGCCATGAACGTCCAGTTGATACGCTCCAGGATCGACCATGATACGCTGATCAAGCTCGCCAAGGAAAATTATGGTGAAATGATCAAGGGTGTCGTCGATGTGACCAGGGAAATTGTCGCCCTAGGCGGTGAATTACACGCTGACGCCCAGGCCGCGCTGCTGCAGGACGGGTCGCGTTCTGAAGATATTTGGGGGTTTAATATCTACGTCGAGAAACCGCGGCCGCAGCGGATGGATTATACTTCCTTTATTAATGTCCGGCCTTCCGCGGGTAACCGTTCCATGGAAGTTCAGGACCACACCTTGCGCAAACGCATGCGTTCAATCGTTGATTCTCTGGTGGAATGAGATGATAGCCCCGACCCGATGGCATCAGATGTCGCTCGCCCAGCAAATGGGCAATATCGGCAGTGAGCTGGGCCGGGCGCGCCGCTGTGAGGCCAAGAATGACCGGAAAAATCGCGACGCGGCGCTCGTTCGGGCGCTGGCTTTGATCGATCTGACGCTCAGTGACCGGCGCTGGCACGCGCGATTCAAGGAATTGGCGCGTTTTCGCGAAGCGGTCAGCCACTGGTTCGCCGAAAGCGCGGATTACGACATTTCCCCTGAAGCTTTGGAAGATTATTGCACGCGATTCGCCCTTCGGCAGTGATTTTTCACCCTCACCCTCGGTTTATTCCCTTGACACATTCGGCGACCATTGATATTTTGATGGCAAGGGTCGCCTCAGTGTCAACACTGAGTGTAAACGAAGTGTTGACAAAAATTAATGAAATGTTATATTGAGCGAGGCTGCATTGACGCAACCCTTCCTTAATGGTTCGACGCACTTCGTTTGCTCACCATTTTATAAAAACGGCGAATCACCCTGAGCAAGTGAGTCCTGAATTTGGAAAGGACGAACGCGTCGAAGGGTTACTTCAGATACTTAAAGTTTTTGATGGCCAAAGCGATTTTATATTTGGAAGACGGCACCGTATTTGAGGGTCAGGCCATCTCCAGCGACGGAGAGAGTGCTGGTGAGGTCGTCTTTAACACCGCCATGACCGGCTATCAGGAGATCCTCACCGACCCTTCCTACGCCGGCCAAATTGTCGTGATGACGTATCCTTTGATCGGCAATTACGGTGTTAATGATGAGGATGTGGAGTCCGATCATATCTATGTTAAAGGTTTCGTAGTCAAAGAGTTCTGCCGCCATCATTCCAACTACCGCGCCACCAAAAGTCTCATTGATTATCTCAAAGAAAACAAGATTTTAGCCATTGAAGGGGTGGATACCCGGGCCCTCACGCGGCATCTGCGTGAGCGCGGGGCCATGAAGGCCATCATTTCGACCAAAGATTTTGACCGCCAAAGCCTGGCCCGTAAATTACAGGCGTTGCCTTCGATGGAGGGTAGCGACTGGGTCAAAGAGGTGACGGCGAAAAAGAAGTATATCTGGAATGCTTCAGGGGACAGGGGACAGGGGACAGGGGACAGAAAAAAACAATACAAAGTCGCGGCGATCGATTGCGGAATGAAACGCAACATCCTGCGGATCTTGGAAAGTTTGGGCTGTGAGGTGCACGTGTTTCCCGCCGGCGCGAGCGTCCAGGAGATCAACGCCATCCATCCGGATGGCTTGTTCATTTCCAACGGCCCTGGTGATCCGGCCGCGGTCACTTCGGTCATTGAGACGGCGCGCCAATGCGTGGGCAAGCTGCCGATCTTCGGGATCTGCTTGGGGCACCAGATATTGGGATTGGCCCTCGGTGGTAAAACGTATAAACTGAAATTCGGCCATCACGGCGCGAACCATCCGGTCAAAGACACATTGGGCAACCGTATCGGGATCACTTCGCAAAATCATGGGTTTTGTGTGGATATCGCGAGCCTTTCCCCATCAGATGTGGAGATGGTCGACATGAATTTAAACGATAAGACGCTTGAGGGGATGCGGCACAAGAAATTTCCGGTTTTGTCGTTCCAACACCATCCGGAAGCGGCGCCGGGCCCGCGCGACGCGCAGTATTTGTTCAAATATTTTATTGAAATGATGGAACAGAATAAAAAAAATCATTAGGACACAAGTGCACATGAGCACACGCGCACATATAACATGTGTTCATGTGCTCTTGTGCCCATGCATCGTTTTAATGCCCAAACGTACTGACATCAAGAAGATTCTTTTGCTCGGCTCGGGTCCGATCGTGATTGGCCAGGCGTGCGAGTTCGATTATTCCGGAACGCAGGCCTGCAAGGCGCTTAGAGAAGAAGGGTTTGAGATCGTGCTGGTGAATTCCAATCCGGCGACCATCATGACCGACCCGGAATTCTCCGACCATACCTATATCGAGCCGCTCACGCCGGAATTTGTCGAAAAGATCATTGAAAAAGAGCGCCCGGACGCGATCCTGCCCACGCTTGGCGGGCAGACGGCGCTTAATCTCGCCATGAAACTTTACGAAGGCGGCGTCCTGCAGAAATATAACGTCAAGATGCTCGGGGCCAATTATGAGGTCATTAAAAAAGCCGAGGACCGGGAATGTTTCAAAGAAGCTATTTTAAAGATAGGGTTGGATGTCCCGCGCAGCGGTTTCGCGCGCAGTCTTGAAGAGGCCCGTACCGAGGCCAAAAGGATCGGCTTTCCGGTCATTGTCCGTCCCAGCTACACTCTGGGGGGCACAGGCGGCGGGATCGTCCCGAACATGGAAGAACTGGAGCGCGTCGCGTCGTTGGGGTTAGAGAGTAGCATGATCCACGAAGTCTTGATCGAGGAATCCATCGAAGGCTGGAAAGAGTATGAGCTTGAAGTGATGCGCGATAATAAAGACAACGTGGTCATTGTTTGCTCCATTGAAAATTTGGATCCAATGGGCGTGCACACGGGTGACAGCATCACGGTCGCGCCGGCACAAACGTTGACGGACCGTGAATATCAGAACATGCGCGACGCGTCGATCGCCATCATCCGTGAGATCGGGGTGGAGACCGGCGGTTCCAACATCCAGTTCGCGGTCAACCCGGTTGACGGACGCATGGTCGTCATCGAGATGAACCCGCGCGTTTCGCGCAGTTCCGCCCTGGCGAGCAAGGCCACTGGTTTCCCGATCGCCAAGTTCGCGGCAAAATTAGCCGTCGGATATTCATTGGATGAAATCCAGAATGATATCACTCGTGAGACGCCGGCCTCTTTTGAGCCGACGATCGATTATTGCGTGGTCAAGGCGCCGCGGTTCACCTTCGAGAAATTCCCTGAAGCCAAAGACATTCTGGGCGTGCAGATGAAATCCGTCGGCGAAACCATGGCCATCGGCCGCACGTTCAAAGAAGCTTTGCAAAAGGCCTTACGCGGGCTCGAGATCGGCCACACGGGTTTGGATAATAAAGTGGATTATAAGACGATCCCTGATGAAAAGGTCCGTCAGCGTTTGGTAGAACCCAACGCTTCGCGTATTTTTTACGTGAAATACGCGTTGCAAAAGGGCTGGTCGATCGAAGAGATCGCGCGCTTGAGCAAGATCGACGTATGGTTCCTCGCGCATATCGCGCAGATCCTGGATCTGGAAAAGCAATTGATCCGCAGTGTTGCCCGGCCAGGCGGCATTTCTGTAGAATTGTTGCGCCAGGCGAAAGAGTATGGTTTTAGCGACGCTCAATTAGGCAAGATCATGAACATCCCGGAAACGCAGGTGCGCGCTTTGCGTAAAAAAGAGGGTGTTATCGCGACGTTCAAGCTGGTCGACACCTGCGCGGCGGAATTTGAGGCCTACACGCCGTATTTTTACTCGACGTACGAGACCGAGGATGAAGCCGTTTTCCAGATCAAGAAAATTTCTTCAGGCAAGAAACGGATTATGATCTTGGGCGGCGGGCCGAACCGCATCGGTCAGGGGATCGAGTTCGATTATTGTTGTGTGCACGCGTCCTTCGCGCTGAAAGCCTTGGGGTATGAGACGATCATGGTCAATTCCAATCCGGAGACGGTCTCCACGGATTATGACATTTCTGACCGGTTATATTTTGAGCCGTTGACCTTCGAAGACGTGATGAATATCGTGGACGTGGAAAAGCCCGACGGGGTCATTGTGCAGTTTGGTGGCCAGACGCCGCTGAATTTGGCGCATCGGTTGCATGAGGCGGGTGTGCCGATCGTCGGTACCAGCGTCTCCTCCATCGAGCTGGCGGAAAACCGTGAAAAATTCGCTGAGCTGGTCCAGTCCCTGAAACTTACGCAGCCGGCCAACGGTTCCGCGCGCAGCGTTGAGGAAGCAGTCAGGATCGCCCGTCAGATCGGCTATCCTGTTTTGGCGCGGCCTTCGTACGTCTTGGGCGGGCGCGCGATGAAGATCGTTTACGACGAGGAATCGTTGTTGAAATTTATTGATGAAGCAAAAGAAGTCTCCGGTGGCCACCCGATCTTGATTGATAAATTCATCGATGACGCCATTGAATTGGACGTCGACGCGGTCTCGGACGGCAAAGAGACTTTCGTGGCGGGGATCATGGAACATATCGAGAATGCCGGCATCCACTCGGGCGACTCGGCCTGTGTCCTGCCGCCGACGACGATCGGCGAAACTATCCTCGAACAGATCAGGGAAAACACCCGCAAGATCGCCAAGGCCATCAAAGTTGTTGGTCTGATGAACATCCAGTTCGCGGTCAAGGGGCGGACTATTTATGTCCTTGAGGTCAACCCGCGCGCCTCACGCACGGTCCCTTTTGTCAGCAAGGCGACAGGCATTCCGTTGGCCAAGATCGCAGCCCAGGTCATGGTAGGCGAACCCTTGTCGAAATACCATCTTTCGTATAAACTAATTGAGCAGTTAAAGCACGTTTCGGTCAAGGAATCGGTGCTGCCTTT
>ORJL010498858.1_pt1 | contig 10044 bp, 13 predicted proteins | sample 1779941 | NCBI WGS metagenome assembly ORJL01 (sample SAMEA104232317, study PRJEB22302) | groundwater metagenome | biome: forest; feature: aquifer; material: groundwater | place: USA | collected 2011-08-07 | depth 5.8 m | reverse complement strand
TATTTCTTCCCAACTTGATATGGCATGAAGGTCATCTGGAAGTTGAACGTGATTTCTTTTTAGTGATTGATAAAGCAACTTTACATCTTTGTTGTCACCCATAATCTCTTTGATATTTTTCAGCCCAGAAAATGGTTTTCCGTCAACAATACGCTCATTAAACGCTGGTTGTGTCGCCGTTGAAATTACAAAACTCACCTGATAGTGATCCACAAGAAGTTGCATTGTTTCAAGTATCGGAGCCAAAAATTTTACTGGCACTAACTGAGCTTCATCCAATATAACCACAGACCTTACAATATTATGTAACTTACGGCAACGGCTGGATTTTGCCGCAAAAAGAGATTCGAAAAATTGCACAGACGTAGTCACGATCACCGGGGCATCCCAATTTTCAGAAGCCAAACGGGATTTTGGCGTAGAATCGTCCTCCGCTAAACTCGAATGATGTTCCACCACTTGATCTTCGCCGACGGCGGAACGAAACACATCAGCATTTTGTTCGATAATGCTCGTATAGGGGATCACATAAATAATACGATCCAACTGATGCTTTATGGCGTGTTCAAGTGCAAAGTCAAGACTGGACAATGTTTTTCCGCCACCTGTAGGCACTGAAAGAGAAAAAATCCCTTGAGCTTCGCTCGCCGCCTGCACACACTTTGTTCGAATAGTTCTCCTGATTTCATTTACTTTGGTATCCTCGGATGTCTCATCTAATTGTTTAATAAACACCTTAAATCGATCAAGGAGCTCCGACATGGAGCAATAACCACCTCTGTTATCCGCTTTGTCCTTGTCCATATAAGACTCTGTATCTAGAAAATCAGCATCCACCAGACTTGAGTACAACATTCGGATCCACAACGATAAATCCAAACCCTTTGTGAATTGCCATGGAGGAAGTGTTGGCTTTGCAGACCGTATTTTTTCAATAGCTGATGTATCAATGTCATCCAAATCTTTCACTTGAGTCTCTTGAAATTGAAGTGAAGACTGTCCTGCTCCCTCAGCATTGGACCAATCTTGCAATCCCGTATGATGCCCGGCGATACTGTACGCCAAGAGTCTTCCAAACCCCTTGCCAAATAATGTTTCAACCAGTTTAGCCCCATGAATGGCATGTGGAATTTTGCCTGCTTTCCCTTCTAAATGCGCATCTTCATCATACCCATACCCGCTTTTAAGTTTAAGATACTTTTGCCATACTAACCTTCCCTTACCTGCATCATGAGCTAATCCAGCTGCCTTTCCCCATTCTCCGGAATGAAACTTGGCAGCAGAAGTTTCTGCTAGTCTTGCCGTACCTTCTAAATGTTCAAATAGTCTTTGAGGCGCTGCCCAAGTGCCCTCATCATTTTTACGCACATGAGCTATAAATTCATCACTCATTTGCAACCTGCCCTTCTAATTTATTTAAGTTTTTTGCATTTGAAAAACATTTCCCCCTCTTCCCGATATTCTCTAACTCAATTCCACAATCTTTTCTTATGTATGAATACCGTTATATTTTGTTAACAACTCTAACATCTCCAGCCGTATCTCTTCCCTCAACTCCTCTGGCTCCAGACAAACAGCCCCAGAACCCCAACTCAGGATCCACTTTTTTATTTCCCAAGTCCCATCGATACAAACAGTGAATATAAGGCTATCTCCCTCTATTTCCTCAATCTTCTGCGTATGATGCCAGATTTTTTCTCTGATAAGCCGAGATATCGGTGGATTGAAGCACACTTTTACAGTCATCGATTCACCTTTGCCCATTTGCCAACTGTTCTTAAAGTAGTCTCCAAGAGAAAAAACTTCGGTAATCTGGAATTTTTCGTCCATTACTTCTAAACTTTTTATCCGATCAATACGAAAAATGCGAACTTCCCCACGCAAGTGGCAATAACCAATCAGATACCAACATCCTTCACGAAACAACATGTGGTATGGGTTTACTTTCCTTGCAGAAATAGCATGACCAGAATATGAGTCATACGTTATCTCAACCGTAACCTGATCTATAATCGCCTGGTTAATTTGAGAAAATATATTTCCCCAGGGGTAATAGTCTTTGATCTGTTTAACCATGATGCTGGTCTTGGGTTCTAGGCTTTGAAAAAATGACTCATCTTTCTCGCGAATCACTTGAGAAATTTTTCCCAAAGCTGATTTTAAATCGTTTATGTACGGAAATCCATTCTGTTCCAACAACACACGGGAGGCAACAAATACAGCCAATGCCTCCGCTCCCGAAAAAACCAATGGCTTTAAGTTATAAGAACCTCTAGAGGCAAACCCGCCAGCTGCTCCGGTCGATGAGTCAATGCTAAATCCCAATTTACGCAGGTTACAAATATCTCTCTGGATTGTTCGGGTGGTCCTTCCAAAAATCGCAGCCAGATCTTTTGCTTGAATTCCCGGAGATTTTTGAATGATATACACAAGGTTTAATAATCGTTCTGTATGTGCTAAATCGATCATCTTAAACTCCTTATTTCCTCGTTCCATTAACTCTATCTCAATATTCTATTTATAGCAAAATTTAGACGACATAAGTTTGTCATAGATGTCATTTCGCCTTCAAAACCAAAACCATTCTCTCGAATTCGGGGGGCGCTGGGTGTATTTACCTATGCACTGTTGTTATACGACGCTACTTTTGCCAATAGATTGAATATAACCCTCATCAATAAATCTGAAAAGGAATCTTCATTTAAGTCGAGGTACTGGATATTGGGTGGTTCTGTAGCAACTTTCCAAGCAAATTCAGCTTTTGCTTTTTCAACCTCAGGCTGTTCTTCGATTTGGGTAGTGTTATCCCGAACCGTTTTAAAAGTAACCTTAGGCCCATTTGATCTTTTATCGACAAACACAAATTTAATTTTTCCATTCTTTCCGATCATATCGATTCTTCCTTGCGCTCCTATTATAAGCGTACCTATCGGCTCAAAGTCTATGACATCAATTAACTACTTTCCCTATAGTCGTTAACCTTTTCAACTGTTTTTCCGAAATCAGCACGAGATAGGAATCCCCAACCCCTAAGCCTATTCCTCAAACACCGCCGCCAAATCGATAATCAAACCATCCAAAACACCTATCTCTACCTTGTCCTCCGACGAATAAATACGTGAGCGCCCATATTTTCCTTGATCATTAAGTCTATAGACATTTACAATTTTGTCTAGTGGGTGAACTATCCAATACTCTTTTACTTTGTGCCTCTCATAAATATCCAGTTTCTTAATAAAGTCTAGGGTAGCAGTCGAGGGCGAAACAATCTCAGCTAGTCCCGTCAAAGAGTCATAATGTGCTAATTGTTCGATGGTTTTTTCTAACTTCCAATGCTTTTCGCTCCATTTGAAACTAATCTTTTATTTAATAATCAAGTATAGATAATACTCTAATTTCACATAATAAATTCGTTAATAATATTATTTGGAGGGATTACTTTGACAGTTCAAGCAGACTTGGAGAAAGCAGTAGCCGCAGCGCAATCAGCTCTTGGAACTTACGAAACCTTTGCAGTATCGACCCTAGACGATTCCGCCAAACAAATGTTTAAACAACTATCGAGTGATATGGAACATCATGTTGATTTGCTTAGGGGTCGATTATCCTACGTTAGTCAAAATAATCCTATGAATAAACCTTTAAGCTAAATACTCATCAGAACCTGCAGGCAGTACATAAAAAGTAGTACTGCCTGTTGCTTGTTAAGTAAGCATTTAATTAAATGATCATTTAAGGAAGTGATTTAGAATGCATAAACCAAACCCACCCCGTAAACCATTTCCTAAAAGAGAAACCACCCTAGAGGAACACAAACCTGATCTCGATGGCAATACCAGCTATGGTCGAGATAAGGAAACAACTTATAAAGACTAATCTATTATTGATTTTCATTCTCTACCAAAAGATAAAGGCTCAATATAACGGAACCTTTATCTTTTGGTTTAAGTGAGAGTTATACTTTTCCATAAAGTCAATTATATATTCCTAAAAATGCCCTTTTCAAAGATATCATTATTTAACTGCACTAATCTATTGGCATTAGGAAAAATGCTTCCATCCAAGCGCAAATCCGGATTCGCAAATCCAAATAACCGGAATATTTTAAAACATTCGTTTAAAGTTTTGGGTTCTTCTAGTCGCCTTAACCCAAATAAACCACGCGCAAAATTTCCTACCTCTGCTCTTACACTCTTGCCAAATACTCTCTGCATCGCCGACCGCTTGATTAGCCAATCACGTCCAGGTTTGCCTAATTCATTCTCGGTAAATTTACCGCTGCGAATGGCATTTCGCAGACTAGACGGATCCTTATTCCATAATAGTCCTGCTTCTCTAAGGTTTAAGTATTCTTTAGCGAGCATCGCCGATCCTCATTTCTTCTGTCATTAAGTAAATAATACCTATCTTTTCTCAAATTATCAAATGAAACTATCAAACAAAGATGTTTGATCAACTAACACCTTCTGGGTAATTGTGGCAATAGTCATGGTAAGCTCATATGATGTATTGTTCAGGTCATCTGGAAAATGAAGGAGGAAATTAAAATGGCATTCGGTACAGGGGGCGCTGGTGGATTAGGCTTTGGAGCTGGGATAGCAATTGTTGTTGTTATCATCTTATTACTCATAGCGATGGGCATCGTTTTCTAATTTCAGCAATAAGATTGAAATACGGGGGGTAAATCATGTACGGTTTTGGTTATGGTGCAGCTACGTTTGGTGGTTATGGAACTGGTTGCGGTGTTGCTGCAGCTCCAGTAGCAGGTTATGGTGTCGGCGCTGGAATTATCGCGATTGCAATCCTAATTTTAATCGCATTAGGGGTTATCTTCTAAAAGAATTTCCCTAAACAGCAGTTCTAAACTTTAAAACCAAAATAGCATTAAATTATTTGCTTCAATCAAAATTCTTTATCTACTTTCTTTAAGTTTCTAACTCAATTATACAGAGATTTTCATTGCTTAAACGCTTTTGAGAATTTCTGTATAATAATTTATCGTCTTTGAGTACTGAAGTAACGATTAAAGAATATTAATAGCACAAGCAGGAAAATCGTTCTTCTTGTCGAATAAATATTTACTTTTCTTAAAGGGGAAAGGAGTAAAATGATTTTATTCAATTGTAATTCTATCAAATCAGAATACCCTGATTGTCATTTGGGGACAATATATAAGTGCTCCAAATCTAATCCATTTCGCCGACTAGACTAATATTATTGGAGCAAACAATCTCTATTGTGCAACAATTTTAACTAGCGGGGGATTTGATGGAGAAAAGCAATAAAGATGATATCTTAAATATTTGTAGTGACCTGTTCGACAGGATTACAGTAGTTAAAGGTTACCTTGAACTGAATAATGAACGTAAAAAGGTAGATTATTCTCTGGTTATTTTACAAGAAATCAACGATTTTGAACGTATCATTATGAATCTAGTAAACCTAGTTAATAATGACTCCAATAATGAATAAGATTGGAGGAGTGAGAAAAATGTCTCAAGATTATCTACTTATTGTTGATGACCATGCTGGTATCCGCCACCTCCTCAACGAATTATTAGTTCAAGAAGGATATTTAGTTGAAACAGCAAAAAATGGAGAAGAGTGTCTTCAAAAAGTAAAAGCTAAAAAACCAGTACTTATTATTTTAGATATTAAGATGCCTGGGAAAAGTGGGCTAGAAACACTTGCTCAATTAAAAACCCTATGCCCACACACTCCAGTCATTATTATAACTGCTTATAGCGACTTACCTAAAATTAATGATGCTCTAAGTCGTGGTATAATCGAACATTTTTTAAATAAACCTTTCGATTTGGAAGAGGTACGTAGTCTTGTTAAAACATTAATTCAAAGGCAAAAGCAAACACTTCAGGATCATAATAATCTTACTTCCTCAGAACAGTTATAATTCTCTTTATTCTCCTAAAGCCATGGTAAAGCCGTGGCTTTTACAATTTTGTTTGTGAATTTCTTTCTGTAATCCCTATATTATGTAATCAGAAGAGTGTCGAGAAATAAAAAAGACGCCAAAAAGGCGCCAAAGTGTGATTGGAATGGTTGTGTATAAATTATTATAATATGGCTAATTGTGGTAGTCAAGGATATATATCCTTTTTAATTATCTTTTCCTAAAACTCTGCTCCTTTTGGATATAATAACTACAAAATGTGCTAAGAAGTGATATTATTTATCTAAGGAGGTGAACTACTTTGTTTACTTTGTACGCTAATAGCAGTGATCAACTCAAATACGTTTTGTATTGTTCTAATTGCAAGGCCACAATAACTGTTGAAACTATTATTGATCCCCAATCCGCTGCTCATTTTGAAGCTCTTAACTGTCCCAACTGTCAGACCCTCACCGGAAAAATTCGTGCCGACAAAGGTTATAACGTTACTAATGTTGAATTAGCGAAATGACCCCATAAAGAAATTTAATAAGTAGCCAACTGTTCAGAATTTTCTATTCTTCTTGAATTATCTTATAAATTTATGCTAAGATAACTGTATGATGCTAAATAAAGATATAGCTTATAAGATTTATGAGGTGGAAAAAATGAGTAAAGTAAATATCACAGAAACGGTCTTAAGAGACGGTAACCAATCATTGATCGCGACAAGGTTAACTTTCGAACAATTTGCCCCAATTCTTGAAGAACTTGATAACGTCGGGTACTACTCTCTAGAATGTTGGGGTGGAGCAACTTTTGATTCCTGTATAAGGTTCCTCAATGAGGACCCCTGGGATAGACTCAGAAAAATAAAAGCAGTTATGAAAAAGACCCCCTTACAAATGCTCTTAAGGGGCCAAAACGTTCTTGGTTATAAACACTACCCTGATGACGTAGTCCGGAACTTCGTCAAGGCCGCTGTGGCCAACGGTATAGATATTGTCCGCGTTTTTGATGCTCTTAATGATTTTAATAATATTAACGTCGCTATGGACGAAGTCAAAAAACAAGGAGCCCATGCCCAAGGAACCATTGTCTATACTGTAAGCCCGATCCACGATGTCAAGAATTACGAAAACTTAGCTAAACACCTTGAAGAGATGGGTGCCGACTCAATTTGTATTAAAGATATGGCGGGTCTTTTAATGCCACAGGTTGCCTTTGATCTTATCAAAGACTTAAAGCAGACTGTAAAAATACCTATCTACCTACACGCACATTGTACCAATGGGATTGCTGAAATGGCCTACCTCAAAGCGATTGAGGCCGGTGTAGATGGAATAGATTGTGCTATTTCTTGTTTCTCCAGCGGTTCTTCCCAACCACCTACCGAGACTATGCATTTCGCTTTAGAGAACGCCGGATATACCACTGGCTTGGATCCCATTAAATTAAAAACTGTTAATGACTTTTTCAAACCACTTAGAGAAGAGTTTATTACCTCTGGTATACTAGATACTAAAGTTCTTACTCCTCAACCTGAAGGCCTAGTTTACCAAATTCCTGGCGGAATGTTATCCAATTTGATATCTCAACTTAAATTGCAAAATGCTATTGAAAAATTGGATGCCGTGCTTAATGAAGTCCCTAACGTTCGGAAAGATCTAGGATATCCCCCTCTTGTTACTCCAACTAGTCAGATCGTTGGAACTCAAGCCGTCTTTAACATCTTAACTGGTGAACGCTATAAAGTAGTGATTAAAGAAGTGATTAACTACTTCATGGGAGAATACGGCAAAGTTCCGGGCCCGATTAATGAAGACGTTGCTAAGAAAGCTCTCAGAAAAAAACAACCCCTACCAGGACGCTATGCCGATACTTTAGAACCTGCCTTTGAGAAGGCAAAAGAACAACTTAAGGACATCACTTCGAGCGATGAAGATGTACTAACCTATTTGTTGTTTCCCCAAATTGCCGAAGAATTTATCAAAAACAAAAACGGAATTGTTTAGTTTCCTAGTTAAAACAAAAACAGGTTTTTTTCAAACAACCCAGTCCAAACGATTTCAATCGTAAGGTCTGGGTTGTTTTAGTTTACGATGGGCTGACCAAGGATTCACTGACTTTCGATTTATATGGGCAAGTTAAAGACAATCGAGAAGTTATAATTTCTACAAGTAACGATTCCGTAAACCCCAGTGTAATTTCTACCTAGCGAACAGTCAAGCTCAACGGAGAAGTAAGCAAAAGAGAAAGGATGGGTTCAAGCCACTATCGAAACTAGCCATAGTAAAATTCTCTGATATGCCTAGTTAAAAATGAGTAGCTCCTACTTAGAAGGAGCTACTCATTTAATCTTGAGTTATGTTTCTACTTCAAAAAATTATAATTAACACTTAACGTTATGGTCTATTAATCCAAGTCCCGCAAAAGCGTCCGGGAAATCTTTCCCGACCTAGTCATAGGTAATTTATCTTTAACAGAAATAACAATCGGTAGAGTTAAATTAAAGCGTTGGTGTAAAAACTCACGAACTTTTACGCCATAGAATCTAGTCTCATCCTCTGTCATAAAAGGTTCATCTAAGGACAGGTAAACTTTCATCACTGTTTCCTGAGAGTCTGTACAAAGTGCAATAACCCCAGCTTCCTTAACCTTAGAATATTCCAGCAGAGAGGATTCCAAGTGGAAATAGCTAATAAATTGGCGATCGAGCATAATGCCGTCACGCAAACGACCATCAAGGATACCCATTTCCTCTTGGCGGGCTATCGCTAAACACGATCCCATATCTATACTTCCCTTCACACAGAATACTCTTAATTATAATCTTATTATAGTCTATCTTATATGATTATTTAATGAATCTTCCGCCAATTGCAAAAATATGATTGTTAGCGGTTGTATTTTAGCCGTCAACTGTCATTAAGTTTCTTGATAGCCTTGTCTTTTTGTAGAATACTAATTATATCATCCTCTTATAGCCATGGTGGTACCTGATCAAGACATCCTGTTTTTTTTAAAAAATTATAAATTTCTTGCTCTATAATGATACTTTTTCATACTGGATTGGGTATAATGGAGGGTAGGGTTATATAACTTCTTTACTGAGAAGGGAAGATGTTCTTTGTCATTACATATCCATTTTGTCGGTGTCAAAGGTTCAGGCATGAGTGCTTTGGCTCAAGTAAGCGCTAAAATCGAAGGTGCAACTATTACGGGTTCTGACGTGGAAGAGCGTTTTTTTACAGATATAGTCTTAGAGCGCGCGGAAATTTCCGTTCTAGGTTTTTCTCCTCAGAATGTCGAACAAGCTGATCTAATAGTTGCATCACCAGCCTATACCGACCAACACCCCGAGATCGTCCGTGCTAAAGAGCTAAATATTCCGGTCCTCTCATACCCACAATATCTTGGGCGCTTGATGTCCAAAAAGCGGGGCATAGCTGTTACTGGTACTCACGGAAAAACAACGACTACAGCGATGATCGGTTTAATTCTAATGCAAGCTGGCCTAGATCCTACGATTATTGTAGGTAGCGACGTCCCCAGCCTCGGGGGTAATGCCCATTCCGGCCAAGGAGAATTTTTTCTAGCAGAATCCTGTGAATACAGGCGGCATTTTCTTAATTACTCCCCAGAATACCTAATTATTACCAACATAGATTTTGATCATCCCGACTATTTTCATGATCTTCAAGATGTGGTTCTAGCCTTTCAAGAAATGGCCCGGAAAGTTTCCCCTAACGGACATGTCTTTATCTTAGCCGACGATCCCAATCGTCAGGCTATTGAGAGTCTAGCTCCTATCACCACGTTCGGACTATCCGCTGATGCTGATATTCGAGCAACAGACATCTTCTATACTGATGAAGTCAGTACAATGAAACTAGTCGTTTTCGGCGAATATGTAGGAGACTTAGTCCTCAATGTTTCCGGAAAACACAACATTCTGAATGCCCTAGCCACAATTGCTTTCTGTCGCGAAATTGGCATACCGTTACCTCAGATTATTAACAGTCTAAGCCAGTTCACTGGTACCAAACGACGTTTTGAACACCTAGGAGTCAAAGACGGTGCCCTTATTGTTGATGACTATGCCCATCATCCTACAGAAATCCGTAGTACTTTGGAAGGAGCCCGGCTTTCCT
>ORJL010703169.1_pt1 | contig 10045 bp, 6 predicted proteins | sample 1779941 | NCBI WGS metagenome assembly ORJL01 (sample SAMEA104232317, study PRJEB22302) | groundwater metagenome | biome: forest; feature: aquifer; material: groundwater | place: USA | collected 2011-08-07 | depth 5.8 m | reverse complement strand
CGACTTCGGCTACACCCGCGTGACCGTTGAGCGACCCCTGCGCCTGCGCTACCAGATGACGGCGGAAGACAAAGCCCGCTTCCTCGACGCCTGTCCGCACCTGCTCGACGACGTGCAGGCTATCGACAAGGGACTGGGTCGCGAGCCGCAGCGCGACTGGAACGCGGTGTGGAGCCGCATCGAGGATCTCCCTTACGCGCGCAGGTCGCGCTGGAAGGCAACCGAGCAGAAGCTCTTTCGTAGCGTCTTTACGCACAAGGATCCTGGTGCTGAGCCGGTCGCCAAGGGCGGGCGCGACGAAGGCCGTGAGCCGGACGCGGACCTGCGCGATTTTGAGAACGTGCCGCTAAAGGACGATGTCGACGCCTACTTCGAGCGAGAGGTGCGCCCGCACGTGCCCGATGCCTGGATGGATCGGAGCAAGGATAAGGTCGGCTACGAGATCAATTTCAACCGTCACTTCTACAGGTACACTCCACCGCGGCCGCTCGAGGAGATCGACGCAGAGTTGAAGCAGACGGAGGAGGAGATCATGCAACTTCTGCGGGAGGTGACGGAGTGACTGCAGCCGATGGCCACGCCAGGAGGTCCTGGTCGCTCGACTGGCCGATGTCTACGCCCTCTCATTGGCCAGTAGAACGCATCAAGTGGTCCACTTCTGGATTGGTGGGTGGAACATGGGGGGAGGAGCCCACCGGCGTGGATGACCTCATCTGCGTTCGGGTCGCCGATTTCGACCGCAACCGCTTCAAAGTAGTTGACGCGCCTCCGACTTTGCGTGCAATCGAGGAAACGGAGCGGGAGCGTCGTCTCCTTAGCCCCGGCGACTTGCTGATTGAGAAATCAGGCGGCGGCGACAACCAACCTGTCGGCTGTGTCGTCGAATTCACGCACAGTTTTGCTGCCGTTTGTTCAAATTTCATTGGACGACTGCCCATCGCCCCTGGCATGTGGCCGCGATACTGGGCATATGTCCATGCGAGCCTGTATTCAGGTCGCCTCAACATTCCTGCGATAAAGCAGACCACCGGAATCCAGAATCTCGACACAGACGCGTACTTTAACCAGCGGGCGCCATTTCCGCCGCATGACGAGCAACGCGCCATCGCCGAATACCTCGATCGCCAGACGGCGCGACTAGATGCGCTGGTGGCGGCGAAGGAGCGGGCGCTCGGGCTGTTGGCCGAGAAGCGCCGGGCGCTGATCACGCGCGCCGTCACTCGCGGCCTCGACCCGCGCCCCCGCCTCTTCGACTCCGGCATCCCCTGGCTCGGCCAGATTCCGGCTCATTGGGAAGCTTGGAAGCTTGCGCATGTTGCGCTGGTTGGGAACGGATCAACACCAAACCGAGACAAGCCAGAGTATTGGGAGGACGGGACTATCCCTTGGCTCAACAGCTCGGTGGTCAATCAGGAGGAAGTCACTGCAGCCGACCAATTCGTGACCGCGTTGGCCTTCCGCGAATGCCATCTTCCCTTGGTCAAGCCCGACAGCGTACTTGTCGGAATAACCGGACAGGGCAAGACTCGCGGGAGTGCGGTGGTTCTATCCCTCGCGGCTACGATCAATCAGCACATCGCGTTCATCACGCCGAATGCCGAACAACTCGATTCGTGGTTCCTGCGTTGGACCCTGTTTACCGCTTATGAGTATCTCAGAAGCATCAGTGACGACGCTGGCGGAACGAAGGGTGCCCTTACATGTGAGGCTGTTGCCGCGCTTAACGTTCCGCTACCACCACTCAACGATCAGAGGGAGATTGTCGCCCATATTGCTTCGGAAACGCGCAAACTCGATGCCCTGATGGTGACCACCGAGCGCACCATCTCGCTGCTGAAGGAGCGCCGAGCCGCGCTTATCTCCGCGGCTGTGACAGGTCAGATCGACGTGCGCCACAGAGCATGAGGATCCGCTCACTAACGCTCCGCAACTTTCGGGTCTTCTCCGAGGAGCGCTCGTTCGCCTTCTCGGATCGTGTAACCGTCGTCGCCGGAGTGAATGGCAAGGGAAAGACCGCGATCCTGGATGCGCTGGCGCTGCTGGCTTCTCGGCTTCTACCGCTCATTTCGCCTGCGCGCAGCGGCTATCGAACGATGGCGGTCTCCGAGATTCACGGGGATGAGCGAGATGCCAGTCTTGGTATGGCAGTCAACTGCGTCGGTACTCCCATCCAGTTCAAGTTGGCGTTCTCTCGAGAGGTTCGCAAACTGCGAAGGAACACAGTTCCTGAGGTTGTGCGAGATCGTGTGAGGATGGCCTACGGCGATCCCAACAGAGCTGGGGACCAGGCGCCGCTCGCGGTTTACTACACGACGGATCGTGCTGGCTATCGCATCCCTAAGGCACTTCCGATAGTTCTGCCGAGAGATCAATCCCTTGCCTACGTTCGCGCGTTGAGAGCCCGAGTCGTCGACTACCGAGACTTCATGGCGCGCTATCGCGTATGGTCCGGTGAAGAAGGTCAGCCTCGCAACGTCCAAGCTCTTGGCGCTGCCCTCGCCACCTTTCTCGATGGGTTCTCTCAAGTGACGGTCGATGAAGATCCGCCTCGCCTCAGGGTCAGCAAGGGGGCGCGCCTGCTTTTGCTGGACCAACTTTCCGATGGCGAACGCTCTATCCTCGCGATCGTGGCCGACCTGGTTAGGCGCTTGTCTTTGGCGAATCCCGCAATCGACAACCCTCTAGAGGGCGCCGGCGTTGTGCTGATCGATGAGATCGAGCTACACCTTCATCCTACCTGGCAACGCAATATCATCGAGAAACTCCGAGCAACCTTCCCGAATATCCAGTTCATAGCGACGACCCACTCCCCATTTGTGATTCAGTCCCTGAGGCCGGGTGAGCTCATCAACCTAGACCCGGGTGAGTTTGGCAATTTTCCTGGAAAGAGCATTGAGGACATCGCTGCCATGATGGGCGTCGAAGTTCCGCAGCGCAGCGAGAGGTTCCTGGCTATGGTACGGGCCGCTGAGCAGTACTACGACGCCCTGGAATCGGCCGTGGAAGCGGCCCCGGCAGAACTGGCGGCGCTCAAAGCCCAACTCGATGAGCTGTCAGCGCTGTATTCCGACGATCCCGCCTACGTGGCATTCCTGAACTTTCAGCGTCGAACTGCCCTGAAGGGTAACGCATGAGACCAGTGAACAAAGGCATTGCACCTCAGGTCTATCTTGAATATGGGAGCGCGCAACCGGACCTTATAGCCGCAATTGGACGTTACTGCTCCTATTGCGGCCGGTTCATTGCTGAGGGCATCGCTGTCGAACACAAACGTCCGCGAAAGCGCTATCCGGCCGAGCAGTTGCTGTGGTTGAACTTCTTGCTGGCATGCTCAAACTGCAACTCCTCGAAAGGCCACGGTAAGACCAAGCTAACCAAGTATCTGTGGCCAGACACCGACAACACTCTTCGTGCTATCTCTTATGGCCCCGGCGGAGTAGTGCGTGCCTCGCGGGCCGTGTCGAGACGAGCTCGGCGGAGGACCAACAGCACGATTCGGCTGCTGGGGTTGGATCGCCATCCTGGAGGTGCCCGCCCTCCAACCGACCGTGACTATCGATGGCTCGACCGCAGAAACCAATGGGACAAGGCACAGCTGTTTCGCAGTCAGTTGGGCGAATACGACACGGCCGATCAGCGAAATGCGGTTGTTCAGGCGGCCCGAGATGGAGTTTTCTCCATCTGGTGGCACGTGTTTTCTGGCGATGTTGACATGCGTAGAAGGCTTCGTCTTGCTTTTCCAGGTACTGACGCAGCATCCTTCGATTTGAACGAAAACCCGATTGCACGCCCGGGAGGCCAGGTCTGACCATGCACGGTGCCAGACACTCGGAGACCGCTTTTGAGACGGCCATCGAAGCGCACTTTCTCCAGAACGGATATGTGCCTGTCGCGGGCGGGGGCTTCGACCGCGGCCGCGCTGTGTTCCCAGAGATTGCGCTGGCCTTCATCCGCGAAACGCAGCCGAAGGAGTGGGCAAAGCTCGAAGCCTTGCACGGGGACAAGACGGGCGAGCAGATTCTCAGCGACCTGTGCAAGTGGATGGACCAGAATGGCGCGCTCGCGACTCTGCGTCACGGATTCAAGTGCTACGGGCGCACGCTGCACGCGGCCTACTTCAAGGCCGCGCACGAACTGAATCCCGAACTGGAGTCACGCTATGCTGCCAACCGCCTAGGGCTGACCCGACAGCTTCACTTCTCCCCGCGTTCTGAGAAGTCTCTCGACGTAACGCTGAGCCTGAATGGCATTCCCATCGCCACGGTGGAGCTTAAGAATCCGCTGACCGGGCAGCGCGTGGAGCATGCGCGGAAGCAATATAAGGAAGATCGCGATCCCCGCGAACCGATCTTCGAGTTCAAGCGGCGCACTTTGGTTCACTTCGCGGCCGACACCGAATCGGTGTTGATGACTACCCGCCTGGCGGGCGCGGCGACCCATTTCCTTCCCTTCAACAAGGGTTGCGACGGTGGCGCCGGAAACCCGCCGGATTCCGCTGGGCGGACCTACCGCACGGCATACCTGTGGGAAGAGGTGCTACAGCGAGACAGTCTGCTCGACCTGTTGGCGCGCTTCATCCACCTGCAGGTTGACGAGAAGCGAGACGACCAGGGCCGTAAGGTCAAGACCGAGTCGATGATTTTTCCGCGCTACCACCAGCTCCAGGCTGTGCGTCAACTTGTAGGCGCCGCTCAGCGTGAGGGTGTCGGGCAGAATTACTTGGTCGAGCATTCAGCGGGTAGCGGCAAGAGCAACACCATCGGCTGGCTCGCCCACCGCTTGGCGTCGTTACATGACGCCGCAAATCAGCGTGTCTTTGACAGTGTCATCGTGGTGACGGACCGGGTAGTCCTCGACCAGCAGCTTCAGGACACCATCTATCAATTCGAGCACAAACGCGGCGTCGTTCAGCGGATCGATGAAAGCTCGCGGCAACTGGCTGAAGCGCTTGAGAATGCCGTTCCGGTGATCATTACCACGCTGCAGAAGTTCCCGTTTGTGTCCCGTCAGCTATTGAAGATGGCCGTTGAACGCGGAGCGACCGGCGATGGAACGCTTGTAACCCGGCGTTGCGCTGTCATCATCGACGAGGCACACAGCTCACAAGGTGGCGAGACGGCGACCGACCTCAAGGAAGTGCTCGGGGGCGAGGGACTTCACGAAGAGGCCAGGAAGCGTGCAGCCGACGAAGGCCGGGAAGACATGGAAGAGCTCTTCCGCAGCATGGCCAAGCGCGGCCGGCAAGCGAATCTGAGCTTCTTCGCGTTCACGGCCACGCCAAAGCATAAGACACTCGCGTTCTTTGGTCGGGATGGCAAGCCCGCGCACCGATACACAATGCGTCAGGCGATCGAAGAGGAGTTCATTCTCGACGTTCTGAAGCATTACACGTCCTACGCAACTTACTTTAAGTTGCTCAAAGCCTGCGAGGACGATCCAAACGTTGAGCGCAAGAAGGCGGCGAAGGCCCTCGCGCGGTTCATGAGGCTTCATCCACACAACATCGCGCAGAAGACCGAAGTCATGGTCGAGCACTTCCAGGCCGTGACCCGCCACAAGATTGGTGGACGGGCCAAAGCGATGGTGGTGACTGGCTCGCGCCTCGAAGCCGTCCGTTACAAGCAGAGCTTTGATCGCTACATCCAGGAAAAGGGGTACGCCATCAAGTCGCTGGTGGCGTTCTCCGGAAAAGTCCAGGACGACACAGTCGGGGGGCTGACCTACACCGAGGTAGGCATGAATCACGGCATCTCCGAGAAGGAGTTGCCAGAGAAGTTTGCGACACAGGATTACCAAGTGCTGCTTGTGGCCGAGAAGTATCAGACGGGTTTCGATCAGCCACTTCTGCACACCATGTTTGTGGACAAGCGGCTGGCCGGCATCCAGGCCGTCCAGACCTTATCTCGGCTGAACCGCACTCACATGCTCAAGGAAGACACGTTCGTTCTGGATTTTGTGAACGATCGTGGAGAGATTCGCGACGCCTTCAAGGTGTATTACGAGGGCGCGGAGATGGGCGACGAGGTTGACCCAGCCCGCATGTATGCCATCAAGAGCGAGCTAGATACCTCAGGAATCTATCTTGATGAGGAAGTCGAGCGGTTCTGCGCGGTCTACTTCAAGCCAAAACAGCGCCAGAGCCTGATGGACCACCAGGCTATGAACGCGGCACTCGATCCCGCCGTGTCGCGCTTCGCCGCCCGCCAGAACGACGAGGAGGCAGAGGATGAAGCCGAGCTCTTGCGCGGGAAGATGCAGGCGTTCCTCAACCTCTATGGATTCCTCAGCCAGGTCATTCCTTACCAGGACTCCGATCTAGAGCGCCTGTACGTGTTCCTCCGTCACCTTGTGGCCAAGCTGCCACGACGAAAGACAGGCCCGGGATACCAGTTCGATGATGAGGTTCGGCTCGAGTACTACCGTCTGCAGAAGATCAGCGAAGGGTCCATTTCACTCAAGGATGGCGAAGCCAGGCGCCTTGATGGTCCGACCGAAGTCGGCAGCGGCATAGTGCATCCTCAGCCCGTGCCACTCTCGCAGCTCATTGACGTTGTCAACGAGCGCTTCGGAACGGACTTCAACCAGGCAGATCAGCTGTTTTTCGATCAGATTGTTGAGGCTGCCATGGCCGACGATGGCCTGCGGCAGGCGGCGGCCGTTAATCCTGGGGACAAGTTCGAGTTGGTGTTCAAGAATCTGCTCGAAACATTGTTTGTCGAGCGAATGGATCAAAACGAAGAAATCTTCGTTCGCTACATGAACGACATGCCGTTTCAGAAAGTGGTTACGGCATGGATGGCGTCGGAGGCGTATAAGCGACTTCGTAGCGAGAGTGGAGAAGTCCAGCGTGGGGCGGCACTGCATGCCTTGCCAGCGCGACTTCGGATTGTTGTGCCGAGGCCGGAAGATCGCTATGTCACCTGCGTGCCGCTAGTCCCCCTTCAGGCCGCCGCTGGGTCTTTTGGCGAGCCTCAAGACGTCGCAAGCCGTGAGTTCGAGTGGGTCGCCATCGATTCCCACAAGCGCTTACGCGCGGGCATGTTCGTCGCCCAGGTCATCGGCAAGTCCATGGAGCCGACAATTCCGGACGGCTCCTACTGCCTTTTTGCGGCACCGGTTGAGGGCTCGAGGCAAGGCAAGACTGTTCTCGTGCAGCTCCGGGATCGGAAAGATCCAGAGACTGGTGAGCGGTACACAGTAAAGCGTTACGAGAGTCAGAAGGCTGCGAAGGGGGATGGCTGGGAGCATTCCCGCATAACGCTAAAACCCGCGAATCCTGCCTTCCAAAGCATCGAACTGTCTGCCGACGATGCCGACAAACTGCAGGTCGTAGCTGAGTTTGTTGAAGCGATCTGATAGTACCTCGCTCTGCCAAATTTCGAGGAGAACACAGTATTGAAATCGACCGACCTGACTCTATGGGGGATCCACGCCGGCAAGACCGGCGATGCCGACTCACTGTTCCTAGGGCAGAACTGCGTGGCAGTTGGATGGTCCAGTGTCGGCGACCTCCGACCACTTAAGGATCGCGAGGGCATCAAAGCTCGCATCACGTCGGTGTACCCAGACAAGAAGGCGGGAGCAGTTCCCAATAATGCCGGCCAGTTGTATCGCTTTGCCTTTGAGATGAAGCCGGGAGACCTAGTTGCCTACCCTTCGAAGCGTGATCGCCAGATTCACCTTGGTCGGGTTGAAGGCGAGTATCGGTATGACCCAAAGATCGAGCCTGGCTACCCTCATTTACGCTCGGTTAAGTGGCTGAAGGCTGTTCCGCGAACCCACTTTAGCCAAGGCGCCCTGTACGAAATCGGTTCGGCGATGAGCCTCTTCTTGATCAAGAACTACGCTGACGAGTTCCACTCAGCTCTTGACGGCCAAGCGGTTGCGCTCGCCCCAGTGGCCCAAGACGACTCCGTCGCAGCAGTCGCCGAAGACATAGAGGAAACTACTCGCGACTTTGTTCTCAAGCGCCTGGCACAAGAGCTGAAGGGGCATCCGTTCTCGGATTTCATTGCCCAGCTGTTGAATACCATGGGATACCAGACGAGGGTGTCACCAGAAGGGCCAGATGGTGGAATTGACATTGTTGCCCACAAGGACGAACTTGGCTTCGAACCGCCGATTATCAAGGTTCAGGTGAAGAGTACCGAGGGGAGTACTGGCGACCCGGTGGTGTCGGCTCTTTACGGAAAAGTGAGCAGTGGTGAGTTTGGGCTGCTCGTCACGCTTGGGACGTTCACCGCACAGGCCAAGACGTTCGCGAAATCCAAGAGCAACCTTCGTCTAATCGACGGCGACGAGCTAGTGCTCCTTATCTTTCAGCACTATGAGCAGTTTGACTCCAGGTACAAGGGCCTGTTGCCGCTTCGTCGTGTCTATGTACCCCAGGGTATGGACAGTGATGACGAGTAGATCTCTCGTCGAAGTGAATCGCCTATCGTTTGGCAAACATGGAGAGGCAAAGGCGTGAAGAAGATCTACACGAAGTCATTCACGCTCAATCGACTCAGGCGTCTTGTTGATGATGGCGTGTTCGCGGTTCCAGAGCTTCAGCGAGAATTCGTGTGGACGTCAAAGAAGGCGTGCGAACTATTGGATAGTCTCTACCGAAACTATCCGATCGGAACCCTCTTGGTCTGGAAGACGGGCCGCAGTAACGAAAACCAATTGCGAAGCCAGTTACACATCCTGCCTCAGTTCAATCCATCTAACCCGCACATCTGGTTCCTGATCGATGGGCAGCAACGCCTCTCGGTGCTGTGGCATTTCGTGTGCGGAACAGCAGTTGCTGTCAACAATGCCGACGGGCGCGAGGTCGATTTTGGTGCAGTCCACTTCGACACGATGGCTTCGACGGGTGACCGGCTCTTCGTTTATCGCAGTCGTGTGGTTGGTGAATTGAAGAATCGCCTCGTCCCCGTGGTTGATGTCTTGGCGGGCAATTGGAGCCGGCGAACAGCGCCGTTTGGCAAGAGGGCTAGAAAGAGAATCGCTGAATGTCGAGAGCGGTTGCTGTCGTACCCGGTGCTGTTTGTGTTCTGCGAAACAGACGATCGAACCGAAGTTCGGGAGACTTTTATCCGAGTGAACTCCCTGGGCATGAAAATTGGGGCCGCTGACCGGGCGTTCGCTCGAGCCTCGAAGATCCACATGCGAAACCTTGTTCGAGACGTTCAGGCGCGTCTCAAAAACGGTTTTGGCCAGATCAAACGAACTACGATTCTCCAGACCACAGCGCTTGCTCTCGGCGGCCGTGACCTCGGTGAACGCGCGATCGACTCAATGGTGTCGCGTCTCGAAGCAAAAGAAGAGGAACGAGCTAAGTTCACCAAGACATGGGCAAGGCTTCGTGAAGCGTTTGGGGCTGCTTCAGACTACTTGGTGCACTCGCTCGGCGTTCCTGGTTTCGACTTCCTGCCAAGCGAACCGATGATCAGTGTGCTGGCTTTGTATTTCTTTCACAAGGGTCCTGGGCGGCCACCGAAGGCTGCGCAGGAACGGCTGAGGCGTTGGTTTTGGGGCACTTCAATCGGAGCCCGGTACACGGGTCGAGGCTATAGGCCAAACTTGCTCGCTGATGCCGAGTTTGCCAAGCGTCTAGCAGGTAATCCAAGAGCGCACTTGCCACTGTTCTCCAGGGTGCCTGCACATGCGCTCAGAAGTGTTGACTACAGCCGTCCGGGCCCAATCAGCAATGCCTTCTTTTGTCTTCTGCAGGCAAGTCAGCCGAGATACTTGGAAGACGCCGATCCTATTCCGCTCGGAGAGATCTCAAGCCGAAGGAACCGAAGTGACAAGCATCATGTTTTCCCGCGTTCGTTGCTCGACAGACACGGAATCGGTCCCGATCGAGCCAACTCGATCCTGAACATTTGCTATCTGGTTGCGCGCGAGAATCAGAGTATTGAGCTTGATCCGATCTCGTGGACAGTTTAGTTATGCCGCCTAGCTGCGAGTCGCTCCCTCATTCTTTCATCAATTACCAACAAGGAGTGGGGTGTGGACGCTGTGGGAAACCGCGTCTGCGCGGTTTCCCAAGTCCTGT
>ORJL010150291.1_pt1 | contig 10045 bp, 10 predicted proteins | sample 1779941 | NCBI WGS metagenome assembly ORJL01 (sample SAMEA104232317, study PRJEB22302) | groundwater metagenome | biome: forest; feature: aquifer; material: groundwater | place: USA | collected 2011-08-07 | depth 5.8 m | reverse complement strand
TCACCCCGGGTTGTCCAAACCCGTGAGCATCGCAAACCAGCCATCCGAAATTCAAATCGTGGACACCCATGGTACCCTTGGAACCCCTGTCAGCATTGGCTTTGCGGCACGACAGCATCAAATAAACCGGACACTAGTGTCACGGCACCAAGAATCAGAACGGCAACCGCTCGGCGCATTGTTGAACCCCCCTTCACCCTTCTCGCTCTTATCGCGTCCTGTGGCATCGACGCGGCATTCATGCCCACTTTCGACGCCCGCACGCAAGGTGTCCCCCTCGGGCGTGGTTTACCAAGAGCCTTGCTACGATAGCAATTCTACAGAATTGACGGCGCTGCCTTATTCTCGCCGATCTAACGCGCACAAATAGCAGGCACAGAAACCGCAGTTGGATCGGGGCTTTGGCGCGTCTGATATGGTATGTTATGTAAACAAGTCAGCAAATCAGCAAGTAAGTAATACGGAAAGAACTTCGAGAGTGTCAGCTAGGGAGGGGTGATTGACGCTTTTACCCCGTCTGAGGCACGGCGCGCCCGGTGTGATTATTGTCAGCATTCGAGTTGACTATTGTCAATATTCCAAGCGATAGACCGTACCACATCTTTGAGAAGGAGGGACATCATGAGGAAAGTGATTTTGACGGTGGCAGTGTGCGCAACAGTTTTTGGGATCAGCACAGCGCAGGCGGCAACGGACGAGGAGAAGTGCCTGGCCGGACGCGCTAAAGCAAAGGGCAAGTACGAGAAGTGCGTCGAGGACCAGCTCGGGAAAGGCTATGGGTCCTCGTTTGCCGATTACACGAAGTTCTTGGAGAAGATGGCGAAGTGCCGGATCAAGTATGCGGGAGCGTGGACCAAGCTGCAGGGTCTGGGGACCACATGCGCCGTGGCGTCGCGCTACACCGACAACGGGAACGGCACGATCAGCGACAACCTGACGGGCCTGGTGTGGGAGAAGAAGTCTGACAACGGCGACGTGCACGACAAGAACACTGCCAGGACGTGGAGCACGGGGGCGCCTTACAATGGGAACGGCACGGCGTTCACGACGTTTCTGCGCGATGGCTTGAACGCCGGGGCGGGTTTTGCGGGGGCGAACGATTGGCGGGTGCCGACATTTGCGGAGTTGCAGACGACCCTGCTGCCTGAGCCATACCCGTGCACAACGAGTCCGTGTGTCGACGCGGCCTTCAATACGGGCTGCGTAGCCACTTGTACGGTGCTGACGTGCAGCTGCACGCAGTCCAACTACTACTGGTCGGCTACTACCGTCGCCGGCTGTCCGCTCTGCGGGTGGAGCGTGGACTTCAATGACGGCCTCGTGTTCATCGGCAATAAGCCCAATGGCCTCTATGCCCGTGCCGTCCGGGGCGGATTGTGATTGGTCATTGGACCCTTTGAGATTTTGACCCTTTGATTGCGGCGCTTTGGCCGCAGTCTCGAAATCTTCATAGAGCCGCTGGGTGCAAGCCTGGCGGCTCTTTTGTTTGTGGCGCCGTCACTTGACCACGTATGATAACGAAGAGGGTTTTTCCCGTCGTCCGGCCCGAGAGGCGGCATGCTGCTGAGCTGTGAAGTGTGTGGCCGGATGGCGGAAAAACGCCGTTGAACTGAACCGCGTGGTACGACCGTTGCACCCTGGGGTTTCTATCCCAGGGCGCCTCAGCGTTGCAAACAATGCAAGCGATCAATGCGGCGTGTTTGCGCGTGGCAGTCAGGTTCTTGAGCCCGTTGATTGGCAGCACACGAGGCTCGATCGGGCCTGCGCACGTACGTGTGCGTCACCACCACCGTCGTAGTCGTCGAAAAGATCAGGAGCAGGGAGGACGGTGTTGTCTGGATCATGAGGTGTCACGCGGTTGCGGGGGTACGACTTCGATGATGCGCATCCGCGCCCCACAGATCGGACACGGCGCAAGCGGTCGTTCGGTGTCGCTGTCGTCGTCGAGAGCCTCGTCGTGGGTGTCGGTGTCGGGTGTCTCGATCGGCGGTTCAGGTGCCGCAATCGTCGGCACGCCGAGCAAATCGCGGCATCGAGCCAGTTTCTGCTCTCGGTGCCGGTTGGCCAAGATCCCATAGTGTCGGATGCGCATGAAGCCGCGGGGCACTACGTGCAGAAGGAATCGACGCAGGAACTCTGCACCCGACAGGGTCATCTCTTTGTGGGCACTGTGGTCGGCGTAGTCCTTCCAGGCAAAGCGCACGATGCCGTCGCCGACGAACAAGAGGCGGCGGTTGGAGATCGCCACGCGGTGGGTGTAGCGGCTGAGGTATTTCAGCACCTGCTCGGGTCCACCGAATGGTGGCTTGGCGTACACCACCCACTTGGTTTGCTGCAGCGCGGTGAGAAGGCTCTGCCACGTTGTGGAATCAGCAAGCTCCGCACACTGGCCGGTGAACCGCAGCGTGCCGCGTTTGCCCAGGCGTGCCAGGGCAGCGAGGTACTTGCCGCGAAACATCTTGCTCATCGCAAGTACGGGAAACAGGAATCCCTTTCTTCGGGTCGTACTCCAACGCCTACCGTCCGCACTCAATCCACCGCCGCTGACCACGCAGTGCACGTGTGCATGCTCGGTGAGGTTTTGTCCCCAGGTGTGCAGCACCATGGTGATGGCCGGTTCACCGCCGAGATGCTTGGGGTCGCGAGCGAAGGTGAGCAGCGTGGCTGCCGCAGCCTGGAACAACAGCGCGTACAGCTTGCGTGGATTGACGCGAATCAGCGCGTTGAGGGCATGCGGCAGGGTGAAGACGACGTGGAAGTAGTCGACGGGCAAGAGCGTCGACTGCTCGGCTGCCATCCACTTCGCTCGTGCCGCCCCTTGGCACTTGGGGCAATTCCGATTACGGCAGGAGTTGTAGGCGATGCGCTTGTGACCGCAGGCATCGCAACCCTCGACGTGACCGCCACACCTTGCGGTGCGACAGTGCGCGATGGCACGCAGCGCCTGACGTTGCACCGGTGAGGTCGAGTGGGTGCGAAGGAACTCGGCTCCGTACGCACGCACGACGTCGGCGACCTCGAAGCGCGGTCGTTCCTCTCCTGCCGTCGTCGCCACCGACGACGGGTCGTGCATGGCCTACGTGGGCGTCACCGGAGTAAGAGCCAGGTGGTCCAACAGAGAGGGAAGCTCGGCCAGACGCTGCTGCGTGACGTGCAGGTAGCGCGCCGTCGTCTTGAGATGGCCGTGGCCGAGCAAGCGCTGAATGGTCACCACGTCGGTGCCGGCGTCCATCAGATGCGTGGCGAAGGCGTGCCTCAGCGCATGAATCCCACCGTCTCTGTGTATCCCCGCGTTTACCTTGGCCGCGTAGTAGATCCGCAACGCGCTAGAGGTCGCCATGGGCGCGTCCTCCCCTCGCTGAGGAAACAACCACTCGGTCGGACGATAGACTCGGTAGTACTGCCGCAACTCTTCGAGTAAGCGCGGAGAGAGCAGCGTGTAGCGATCCTTCTTCCCCTTGCCCTGCTCGACGCGAATCAGCATGCGTGGCGAATCGATGTCGGTCACGCGTAGATGCACGGTTTCGCCCACACGCAGACCCGCCGCATACGTCGTCATCAGCAACAGCCGATGCTTGAGGTTCGGCGCGGCACTGAGCAATCGTGCGACTTCGTCCCGGCTCAGGATGGCGGGTAACTTCTGCGCCTCTTTCGGTAGCGGAATGGAAAACGTGTTGCGCTCGTGACCCAACGTGACCTCGTAGAAAAAGCGCAAGCCGCACACCACTTGGCGGCAAGTGGCCGACGCAAGCGCGCGCTCCTCAATGAGATGGCACAGGTAGCGTCGCACCTCGCGGTCGCTGAGTTCGTCGGGCGAGCGCTGATAGTATCGCGTCAGCTCGCTCACCGCGCGCAGATACGCCCGGCGCGTGTGTGTCGAGAGTCCACGCACCACCAGATCCTGTTCCATGCGTGTACGGAGAATCCCCATGCTGACCTCCCTTCGTTGGGGTCGCGCCGATCCAGCACGACCACGTGAAGGGTCGAGTGTGCAGGACACTCGTGGTCAGGGGGAACGAGAATCAGTCAATGAAGGGGGGACCGACGATTAGCCGAAATGCTTGCTTCAGAACCCACCGCGCAGCGGTTTAGTTCAACGTCCTGTGTCATTCGTGGTGCTCTACCGTTTCAGCGATCCACTAGTTGAGCAAGCCAATATCCCAACGACTTAACGTCTCAGCAGCTACGTGATATGGACGCCGCATCATGGCGGTGATCGGCTTCTCGACGCTCAAGGATGGCAGTCGCAACTCGACATTGGCAGTCAACATTGCGTGCGATCCGGCGCAGGAACTGCGCGTGGTGCTGATCGACGTCGACGCACAGGATACGACAGCGCATTGCCTGCGATCGGGCCGGCTGCCGGTGCCGAACCCGACGGCAAACGTTGCGACTTTGGCCCTGGCCAAAGCGATAGAAAGGGCGGTGACTTGATGGGCAAGCGAGTATCGAAGGGCGAAACGCAGGCGACGGCAAAGCGAGTTGAGGCTGCCGGTGATGCCGGCGAGGGCGGCCCTGAGTGGACGACGACGAGCCTACATATACGACGCGAACATCTGACGTTGCTGCGCCGGGCGGCGGCGGTGCTTGGCGATCGCGTCGACCGGGCCAAGGGCGCGCGCGCGTCCGTGTCGCAGGTGATCGCCGAGCTGATCGAGCGGCACCGGGCCGAGCTCGAAACATGACTGTGTTTCACAAGCTAGGCCGCAAGCCCAAAAGCGGCACGCGGCTTTCCTTCGTGGCGATTACAGCGAAGCGCAACGAAATGAACGCGCCGACCCGCGCCGGTAGGCCGCGGGCAGCCGGAACTTTGCGCGGGATCGTACGCCGGGGTTAGAGGCACGGGGAATCGTCGACTGCTTCCGCCATGCTTCCGCCGCTCGCAAGAAAGGAAAGGGCGTCCTTGCGCGATGCAAGATACGCCCAGTAAAATCAAGGTGCCGGGGACGAGGATCGAACTCGTACGGGGTTACCCCCACAGGATTTTAAGTCCTGTGTGTCTGCCAGTTTCACCACCCCGGCATATGCGGCTGCGGGCGGCGCGCGCGGACGTTGGCTGTATACCGGGAGCACCGCCGTCCGTCGAGGGCGTAATTTGGGATCAGCGTGCCATTCGAGTTGATAGTCTCGGCGACTACGGGTATTCCACTCTACACAGGAGGAGCGTCGTGCAGCTTGACGCGTGGGGCGATTCGGTGACCGGCCTGGTGCGCAGCACCAACGAGGATGCATTTGGGATACGCCCGGAGTTGGGGGTGTTCGTCGTTGCCGACGGGCTGGGCGCACACCCGAGAGGTGAGCTTGCCAGCCGCATGACGGTCGATGCGATTTGCACCAGCCTGGCTTCCGCGGTGGAAGAAAGCGGCCAGGCGCGAGCCGCGCGCTGGCAGCAGATGCTGCCGGTGGCGCTGGCAAAGGCGAACGAAACGTTGGAGGCCTCGTCGCAAACGCTGCTGCGGCAGCCGCCGTATTTGCCGATGGCCTCGACGGCGGTGGTGCTGGTGATTTCGTCGGACGAAGGCTGCGCGTACTGGATCCATAGTGGTGATAGCCGGCTGTATCGGATGCGGGCAGGGATGCTGGAGCTGTTGACCGCGGATCACACCAGCTACGGCGACCGCTATCGCCACAGCAGTACAATCGCCCTCGATCTCCCGCACAACAATGAGCTCAATCAGGCCATCGGCGCCCCGGGTGGATTTGAGCTGAAGGTCGGTTCGGCGCCCTTGGCAGTGGACGACATCTTTCTCCTCTGCACCGACGGCGTCTCTGGCCTGATCGAGCCGGAGCAGATCGCGGCGATGCTCACCGGGGCCGCGTCGGCGCAAGCCGCCGGGGCCGCCTTGCTCGACGCGGCGATGCAGGCCGGCGGTCACGACAACGCCACGGTCATTGTCGTACGCGTGACTGCTGCGTAATTGTGGCGCACTGCCTCGTCGCGGGGCGTTCCTCTGCCGCTGCGAAGCACACAAACCCTTGTTGGTAGAAAGACTGCGACGTCTGGCATCATCCTTGGTGTGCTGTGGGACCGTGCGGGCGCGACGGCAGGCGGAAGTCCTATTGGTCGATGACGACGAAAGCACGCGTTTCGTCCTCGCCCGGGCTCTGCGCGATCTAGGGGCGAACGTGGAGGTGCTTGATGACGGCGCCGGAGTCCCGGAGGCAATCGCCGCCCGACGCTTCGATCTCATAGTCATGGATCTGTACATGGCAGGGATGAACGGCTTCGAGGTGCTGCGCCGCGTGCGTCGCCCGGAGACCGGCGTCCTGCAAGGAGGCCCAACGCCCCCGAGCGTGCCGGTGCTCATCGTCTCAGGCGAGACCGACGCCGCCTCGATCGCCAATGCCAAGGCGCTCGGCGCCAACGGCTACCTCGTCAAGCCGATCGATCTCCGCGAATTCGAAGCAAGCGTGTGCGCACTGCTCGTCGCCGCGAGCTGACCTCTCTAACACGTGCAGCCACTCGCGGACGCCGTCACGTCCCAAACCGCCGCATTCTTGTGGGTGAAGAAAACAATGCCCCCGAGGCGGTTCGAACGCCTGACCCCAGGATTAGGAATCCTGTGCTCTATCCACCTGAGCTACGGGGGCACAGAGGAAATTCAATAACTTACTGCGGCGGGTTGGTCCAGTGAAGCGGCTTGGGGCTCAGATTGTCCCGGGGTGTGCCCGCCAGGGTTCTGGCGTTGAGGTTCGCTGCTACGTCAAGGCGCGTTCTGCCGCCATGAATCGTAGCTTGTGGACTCGCGCTTGCGGATCCGTGTCGGCCGTTGTGGGCCCGATGTCTGAGGCCTGGAGAGTGGATGCCTAGCGTGCTTTGCGCCGGCGGGCGGCCGCTGCGGCCAACGTCACGATAGTCCACCACAGGGAGCTCGCTTGCGGCTGCGGCGTCAGAGCGCAGGCGCCTTCCGCGATGTCGGTGTGGACGATTTTTGAGGGGCCGCCGATCGGCGTCGGAGTTGGGTTGTCGACCAACTGAACCGAGGCACCAGCGCTGTGACTGACGGCGGCAGTACCATCAACGCCACGTTCCACATCGTGCAGGGTATCACCGGTTCTTCGCTGGTAGCGCATTCGCTCTGCATCGACCAAGATCGTTCCACTGGCCGGCAGGCTCGAGCCGTTCGAAACGACGATGCTCCGCGCATTGGGTCCGATGTTGTTCGCGAGACTGAGCCCGGATTGCGCTGTCGCCGTATGCGTCGGTGTGTTCCCGACCGGCGTGCGCGTCGCCGTCGGCAGAGTCCCCGTGGGCGATGGACGCGGCGTCGTCGGGGTTCGGGTTACGCTCGGAGACACTGGAACCGTGCGCGTTGGAGTGAGTCGCGGCGTCGAGGTGCTCGTCGGCACAGCGGGCTCCGGGCCGACGCATTCGCCACCCGCCCCGCAGTCGCTGTCATCGCAGCAGGTATAGGAGTCGAAATCTCCACCGAAACAGAAGCGCCCGGTCGAGACGCAGGTGCCACCACCGGTGCATTGGCTATTGTTCAAACAGGAGAAGCCCTTGTCGGTTCCACTACAACAGATCTTCTGGCTGCCCACACACGGGGCGTCGTCCTCGCAATTGTAATTGATGGGATCACAGCATTCGGTGTTGAACGAGCCGCCCCTACAGGTACCGAGGCTGCTGTCGGTGCTGCAAACCGGGCTGGCGTCGCAGACACCGCTGGGACAATCGCAAGGGAACCCATCCGTTCCCCCGCCGTTACAGACCCCCTGAATAACGACACACGCGCCGGGCAGACAGTCGACGTCTCCTTCGCAAGAGCCGCCGTCGTTCGGACCCGCACTGCATATAAAAAACTGACCGGTCGCGCGCTGCGCCGAACCCGCCACCCCGATCAGGAGGACTGCAATCAAAATCGCCGGTCTTATTCCGCGCTCACTCACATCATCCCCCAAGGGTTGGGACTTACTTCTCTTCTTCTCGACCAAGAGTCAATATGAAACGGTCGCAAGATACGAGCCTTCGCCGCCTTGTGCAACAGCAAAAGCCAGGAAGAATCAAGGGCCGCGAAAAGTCTTCGAATCGGATGACGGCGTCGACGGTCGGCATTCTTTCCACGTACGGATGGAGGCGTTGACATACGCGCAGGCCTGAGCGACAGCAACCTGGCCCGCTGGAGTCTCCAGGGCACGGCAGCGAGAGCGCGAAATCGCCAGCGGCCGGCGCCACGGCGAAGCGCCATCCGGCATGGTCTCGCCCTCCGTCGCCGGCGTCGGGCCGTACGGAGCGGGCGCCTCGCCTTCGCGCTCGGCAGGGGATGCCCTCGCGAACCGTGTGGGCGAGTGTGGAGAGCGTGTCGATGGCGTCCCGGATGACCGAGGCGACAGGATCGCGGCGTGAGACAAGGAGCTATTGAGATGTCGGAGTACAGTGCTTGGTTCGAGTGCATCAATGGCTGCACGAATCGCTTCAGCCTTTTCGAGGTGATCTACCGCTGTCCATCGTGTGGTGATCTGCTCGATGTGGCCCATGACATCGGCGCTTTGAAAAGGCGCTCGGCGGCCGCCTGGATGCAGCTGTTCGACGAGCGTCACCGCCGCCACGCTTTCCCTTACGGCTCCGGAGTTTGGGGAAAGAAGGAATGGATCCTGCCCTTCATCGACAACGAGAACATCGTCTCGACCTACGAAGGCGGCACCAACCTCATGTGGGCCGATCGCTACGGGAAGATGATCGGGGTGGAAGATCTGTGGGTGAAACAATGCGGTAACTCCCATACCGGTTCTTTCAAGGACCTCGGCATGACGGTGCTGGTGTCGGCGGTCAAGCAGATGATCGCCGAAGGCCAGACCATCACCGCCATCGCTTGCGCCTCCACCGGCGACACCTCGGCGGCCCTCGCCAACTACTGTGCGGCTGCCGGGATTCCCGCCGTGGTGTTGCTGCCGCGCAACAAAGTCTCGCCGGCGCAGCTCGTCCAGCCGCTGGCCAACGGCGCCTTGGTGCTCAGCCTTGATACCGACTTCGACGGCTGCATGGCGCTGGTCCAGGAAATCACCAAGGAGAAGACCGTCTACCTCGCGAACTCGATGAACAGCCTGCGCATCGAGGGGCAGAAGACGGTCGCCATCGAATTGGTGCAGCAGTTCAGTTGGGAGGTGCCCGACTGGGTCGTCATTCCCGGCGGCAATCTCGGCAACGTCAGCGCCCTCGGCAAGGGTTTTCTGATGCTGCACGATCTCGGGCTGATTCAGAAGCTGCCGCGTATCGCCGTCGCCCAGGCCGAGAATGCCAATCCGCTCTACCTGTCGTACCTCAAGAACTTCGAATCGTTTGCCCCCGTGCAGGCCAAGAAGACCCTGGCGAGCGCCATCCAGATCGGCAATCCGGTCAGTTACAAGCGCGCCATCCGCGTGCTGCAGCGCTTCGAAGGCGTCGTCGAACAGGCCAGCGAGAGCGAGCTCGCCGACGAGGCGGCACGCGCCGATCGCACCGGAATGTTCAACTGCCCGCATACGGGCGTCGCCCTGGCCTCGCTGCGCAAGCTGGTCGACCGCAAGATCATCCCCCCGAGCCAGCGCGTCGTCGTCATTTCCACGGCCCATGGCCTCAAGTTCGCCGACCAGAAGACCGCCTACCACCTCGGCCAAATCCCCGGCGTCGGGTCGAAGTACGCGAACCGGCCGGTGGAGACATCGGCGGCCTTGCCGCATGTCATGGACGCGATCCGGCGCTACGCCGACAAGATGAAGCTGATGGAGGCGTAAGGTGTCGAGCCAACCCACGTACAAGGGACGCAGCACAGCTGCGGTCCACGGCGGCGAGCCGCGCACGAAGGAAGGCAACGCGATCGCCACGCCGATCATGCAGACGGCGACGTACACGTTCGCCAACTCCCAGGAGATCGCCGATCACTTCGAGGGTCGAATCGAGCGCGAGGAATACGGTCGTTACGGAAACCCGACGCGGACCGTGGCCGAAGACAAGCTCGCAGAGCTCGAAGGCGCCGAAGAGGCGGTGTTGTTCTCGAGCGGCATGGCGGCGATCACCACGACGCTGTTTGCCATGTTGTCGCGCGGCGCCCACGTCGTCGTAACC
>ORJL010985446.1_pt1 | contig 10046 bp, 6 predicted proteins | sample 1779941 | NCBI WGS metagenome assembly ORJL01 (sample SAMEA104232317, study PRJEB22302) | groundwater metagenome | biome: forest; feature: aquifer; material: groundwater | place: USA | collected 2011-08-07 | depth 5.8 m | reverse complement strand
GGGGAAAGAAAGCTGAGAACTCAAACGCTCTTCGGGCGCGCTCCGCGCGCCGTCAGAAATCTATTGGCCTTGGTTCCAACGGGACTCGGACTCGTCGCCGGCTGCGGCAACGGAATCGAGCTGACCTCCGACCACGATGTCAACCCGCTGGTCTACGCCGCCTGTTCGGACGCAAACGGGCGCCCGGTCGTCGCCACCGATTCCATCTATCTCGACTGGACCGGCGGATCGACCACGCTGATCACAGGCGGAACCGCCTCCGGAATGGACTTCAGCACGTTCGAAGTGACAGATGGTGGCACGCTCGCCGATGACACGATCGGGTTCAAGGAGCGCGTCCTCGAACAAGTCCGCCGCGTCTTCTGCGACTTTCCCGACGTGGCGATCCAGATCGGCGAAGACGACGACGCCGATCCCGCAGGCGGTCACACCATCGTCTACATCGGGCAAGAACTCCCGCGGCTCGCCGGTCAGGTCGGCGAAGCCGACTACGACGTGTGCAACGTCCGCCGCGACAACCAGGCCGTCATCTACGGCGAACAGATGCGCCGACTCGGAACGAGTTTCACCGAGGAAGAATGGGTGATGATGTTCGCCAACACCATCGCCCACGAAATCGGTCACACGCTCGGCTACGGACACATCCTCCGTGAGGAAGTCCCCGACGCCTCCCGCGCCCTCTTCGTGGAGATCATGCTCGACCGGCACACCTTGTCCGAGCTGAGTCGCGAGCAGCGGTTCCTCTTCGACGACACCAACTGCGTCGCCTCGACCACCGCGAAGACAATCAGCGAAACGCCGCCGCTCCGCTGTTCAGTTGCGACCGGCGAAGCACCCTGACCGAAGCGCCTTGGTCACGCATCACTCGTCAACTTTCGGCTGCGGCTCGTAGGGTCCGCTGTGCGGACCTTTCCGCGAACCGGGTCGTCTCGACGCCTGGGTGTCCCATCCTCGCTAATCCATGCTGGTTGGGTGCCCCATCCGCGCTACTGCGAGGGTGGGGGACGAATCGCTCTGCATCGGAGGAAGCCCAGCCGCAGGCCGGCTCGCCCTGGCTCACCGACTCGGATAGAATGCATGGGTACCCCATCCTCGCTACTGCGAGGGCGGGGGACGGACGGCCTGCCTAGGTTCAGCCGGAAGGCCGAAGCGCTCCTATAGTGTCCTGCTCAACCGTCGACCACGGAGGTTCGCTGATGCCAACGAGATTCCGTTCAACGTATTTCTCGGTTTCCCGGCTCGACGCGGAGGGATCCGTTCGATTGCTTCGTGTTCGACGCGGGCTGGTTGCGATCTTGGCGATCTGCACAGCGATCCTGCCGCTCGGATGCAAGCAGCGTGAACAACCGCCCGAGACCGTCGCCCTCGAGGGTAAAGTCGAGAAAGTGGAAAGCACCTCGCCCGACGGCGGACGCATCACGGTCTCCTACTTCAGCGAGAAGCAGAAACAGACCATCGTCGGCGTCGGCACGGTCACCAAGGAAACGGAGATCATGATCAACGGTGCGGCCTCGACGTTGAAGGATCTCAAAGAAGGCGACCGAATCCGCGGCCAAGTCCGCGTCGACAAATCCGGCGACCAGAAAACCCAGACGGTTCTCAAAATCACCGTCGACCGCCCGAAACCGGCGGGGGGATAGACCCAGGTGCCACCGGTGGCTTGTCCACCCGTGGTCTTCCGAGGTCGTCGGCGAGAACCAAAAGCCCCCGTCTTATCGCCCCCCAGCCTTGATTCCTCAACCCATTCCTTGTATGCTCATCCCTTGCGAAGGGGGACTCGTGAGAGGGGATGAGCGCGCCTCGAACTCGGTACACGTCTGCGCGGCCGGGCGGTTTCGGCCAGCCGGTGTACCGCGCCAAATGCCATTCCAAATCCCCGGAGGTCTAGACGTATGATTCCATTCGTTTCTGAAACGCGCCGACGGTTCTCGATCATCACTGCTTTCACGACCGTACTCGCTGCGTCGCTGCTGACATCCACCAGCTACGCCGTGAAAGTGGCCGTGGTCCGAAGCTGGGGAAACTCCAACAGCTTGAGCGCCATGAAGGAGCTCAACGACCACTGGTCGGTGTACGGCGACATCCGCGTGGAGATCAATCACACGCTCCACAGCGTCGCGAGCTTCACGTACGACGATCTCGTGAACACCGGCGCCGACGTACTCTGGTTGAGCAACCCCGCCGGGAATCCGCGACTCTACACCCAGGCCGAAGTCGACGCCGTCAAACAATACGCCGGTGAAGGACACCACGTCCTCGGGACGTACCGCGTCTTCCGTTTCGGTTCCACGGACAATCGCAAACTCGCACCGGTGTTCGGCCTGCCGGAACAATTCTATAACTCCGGCGCCAACGTCTCCGAACCGACCTTTGAGATCCTTCAACCGCTCCACCCGATCTTCCACAACGTGCCTTCGCCTTTCACCACCGAAGGCTTCGGCCAAACGCAGGCGCCCGCGAATGACCTTACCTGGGACGCGAATGACTTGGGAACCGCGCAAATTCTGGCGCGGACCGACGACGACGCCGGCGTGATCACGATCTTCCAGGCGGAAAACTACCACGCCATCTTCATCAGCAAGTTCGTGGAATTCGTCGACCCGCCCGCTGGAGAACCGGACACCCAGTTGCTCTACAACGCACTCACCTTCGGCGCCCCGCCGACCGGCGCTTGCTGCCTCGACGACGGCGGCTGCGTGATCACCGAGGAATCGGAATGCTTTTCGGGCGTGTGGACCAAAGCGGGCGATTGCGTGCCCAACCGCTGTCCGCAGCTTGGCGCGTGCTGCAAATTGGGGTCGGAATGCTCGACCACGTTTCAGACCGACTGTTCTGACGGGCGCTGGTCGCGGAGTGCATCGTGCTCCGCCGACGCCGACGAAGATGACGTGGTCGACGGTTGCGACCTCTGTCCCGGTTCGCCCGATTCTCTCGACGCGGACTCGGATGGTGTTCCCGATGAATGCGATCGCTGCCCCGGTTTCGACGACGCCGTCGACGCTGACGAAGATGCCGCGCCCGACGCCTGCGACAAGTGCCCCGGTTTCGATGACGGGGCGGATCGAGATCACGACGGCGTTCCCGACGGCTGCGACCGCTGCGAAGGGTTCGACGACGCCAAGGACTGCGATCAAGACGAAACGCCCGATGGATGCGATACCGAGCCCGATTGCAATCACAACGGCGTCCCCGATCACTGCGAACTCCGCGACGGCGCCGCGGACTGCGATGAGAACGGCGTCCCCGACGCCTGCCAGGCGGACTCCGACGGTGATGGAACCATCGACGGCTGCGACCGATGCGTCGGCGACGACGCGCTGATCGGAAAAGAGTGTGACAATCCCGACGATGCCGACGATTGCAAAACAGGTCACTTTGATTGCGCCGCGGGTACGCTGCTCTGCACCGACGGAATCGATGTCGACGGCGTCGACTCCGACTCCGACGGAGTCTACGACTGCAACGATCGCTGTCCGGGCACACCACTCGGTGTCGAAGTCCTCCCCGACGGCTGTCGCGCCGCTGGCGCGTGCTGCTTCGCGGCGAACATCTGTTTCGACGACGTGATCGCCGATAGCTGCGTATTGATCGGCGGCGAATTCCTCGGACACGGACTTACCTGCGACGGCGATCCCGACCTCGATACCTTCGCGGGCTGCGCCGACGACTGCCCAGTCGATCCGACCAAGCACGCTCCCGGCCAGTGCGGCTGCGGATCGCCGGATACGGACACTGACAACGACGGTACGGCCAACTGCGTCGACGGCTGCCCGAATGATCCGCTGAAGACGGCGCCGGGAGTCTGCCTGTGCGGATTCCCCGATGTGGACACCGACCTCGACACCAAGCTGGATTGCGAGGACGGCTGTCCGACCGATCCCGCAAAGACGACTCCGGGCATCTGCGGTTGCGGTCGCTCCGACGGCGACATGGACTCCGACGGCGTCGTGGATTGCCAAGACCGATGTCCGACCGACTCCACGAAGACGGAACCGGGCGAATGCGGCTGCGGACATCCGGACGTTGACTCCGACGGCGACCTTGCTCTCGATTGTGACGACGAATGCCCGAACGACGGCACCAAGATCCTCGCCGGCATCTGCGGCTGCGGAGTTCCCGACATCAACTCCGACGGGGACGAGAAACTCGATTGCCAGGACGGTTGTCCCCTGGATCCCCAGAAGATCGCACCCGGCGTGTGCGGATGCGGCATCGCCGAAGCGGACTTGGACGGCGACATGATCGTCGATTGCAAAGACCTCTGCCTCGGCACGCCAGCGGAGGAGGATGTCGACGAGACCGGCTGTCCATTCTTCGGGGCGTGCTGCTTCCGCATCGGCGTCTGCGTCGACCACGCTGCCCTATCCGCGTGCTTGACCGTTCACGGCGTGTACCAGGGCAACGGCACGACCTGCGCCGAACCCTGCGTGATCCGCGGTTCGGGCGATGTGAACGGCGATGGCAACATCACCCTCACCGACTTCGCCGATTGGGCCGATTGTATGGAAGGCCCGGAGATTACGCCGAGCGATGCGAGCTGCGACATCTTCGACATGACGCTCGATGACGACGTCGACCTCCTCGACTTCGGTCGCTTCCAGCGCGCCTTCGGTGACAACCCGTGACGCCCGACCAGGCAACGCCGCGCGGTCGTCTTGCGCTGTGTGCCACTGCTCTGTGAGCAGTGCGGCGCGCGAGACTCGTCGTCGCGCGGGGGGTGCCCCGTCCTCGGTACTGCGAGGGTGGGGGACGGACGACTTCCCGTTGCTCACTCGGAACAGCGCCGACGACGACCGTCACATTTCACAACGACGCAATCCGCGCATAGAGTTTCGTAGGGTGGGCACTGCCCACCAGCTCCTTCCACCGGGTCGAACGGCGGGCGGTGCCCACCCTACCCGGAGACTCCCTGATGCGAAGCGTTCACCGACTCGTTCCGAACCTCTCGACCGCGTTGCTTCTCGCCGTCGCGCCCGGCGCGCGCGCCGGCGATCGCGTCAGCAGCCGTCCCTTCGCGACGCGCTCCGAAGTCATCGCCCAACACGGAGTCGCCTGCACCAGTCACCCGCTCGCAACGCAGATCGCCGTCGACATCCTGAAGAAAGGCGGAAGCGCCGTCGACGCTGCGATCGCCGCCAACGCAGCCCTCGGACTCATGGAACCCACCGGCTGCGGCATCGGCGGCGACCTCTTCGCCACCGTCTGGGACGCAAAGACCAAGAAGCTCCACGGACTCAACGCCAGCGGACGAAGTCCCGCCGAGTTGACGCTCGCCCAGTTCAAGGAAATCCTCGCGAAAGACCATCGCACCACGATCCCTCCCCTCGGTCCGCTTCCCATCACCGTCCCCGGCGCCGTCGACGGATGGTTCGAACTGCACAAGAAATTCGGACGCCTGCCCATGCGCGACGTGCTCGCGCCCGCGATCGCCTACGCCAGGGACGGATTCCCGCTCTCCGAACTCATCGCTCACTACTGGTCGCGCGGCGGCGAGAAACTCAAGACCTATCCGAACTTCGCCAAGACCTTCTTGCCAAACGGCGCGGCCTCCCGCAAAGGAGACGTATTCAAGAACCCCGACCTCGCCCGCACCTACGAAGTCCTCGCCGAAAAAGGTCGCGACGCGTTCTATCGCGGACCACTCACCGACATCATGGTCGACTACCTCCGCCGCGAGGGCTCTTTCCTCCGCGAGACCGACTTCCGCGATCACACCTCCACCTGGGTCGAACCCGTCTCCACCAACTACCGCGGCTACGACGTCTGGGAACTTCCCCCCAATGGACAAGGCATCGCCGCGCTGCAAATGCTCAACGTCCTGGAAGGTTTCGACCTCGCAGCGATGGGCCACAACTCCGCGAGTTATCTGCATCATCTCATCGAAGCCAAGAAGCTCGCCTTCGAAGACCGCGCCCGCTTCTACGCCGATCCCGATTTCACCCGCGTCCCCGTCGCCGAGTTGATCTCCAAGGACTACGCGACGAAGCGCCGCACGCTGCTCGATCCACAGAAAGCAGCGGCGCAGTTCCCACCCGGCGATCCTTCTCTGAAATCCGCGGACGCCAAACTCAAAGACGGCGACACCATCTACCTCACCGTCGCCGACGCCGAGCGCAACATGGTGTCACTGATCCAGAGCAACTATCGCGGGTTCGGCTCGGGCCTCGTCGCCGACGGACTCGGCTTCGTGTTCCAAGATCGCGGCGAGTTGTTCTCTCTCGAAGAAGGACATCCCAACGCCTTCGCACCCAAGAAGCGTCCCTTCCACACCATCATCCCCGCCTTCGTCACCAAAGACGGAAAACCCTGGCTCAGCTTCGGCGTCATGGGCGGAGACATGCAGCCGCAGGGACACGTGCAGGTGCTCTGCAACCTCATCGACTTCGGCATGAACGTCCAAGAGGCAGGCGACGCCGCACGCTTCCATCACTTCGGCTCCTCCGAACCCACCGGCGAAAAAATGACCGACGGCGGATACGTCGCCCTCGAATCCGCAATCCCCGAAGAAGTGCGCCGAACGCTCACCGAACTCGGCCACCGCCTCCGCGCAGACCCCGACAACTTCGGCGGCTACCAAGCCATCCACTACGACGCGGAGCGAGACGTGTACATCGCCGCCTCTGAATCCCGCAAAGACGGCCAAGCCGCAGGGTATTGAGCGGACCGAGCGCACCGCACGCCTCTTCCTTCCCCCCTTACCAAGGGCGGATTGAGGGGGTCCGCTGCTCTGAAAACCGCTGGTGCGAGAATCCCTTCTCGCACCTCCCCTGGCTTGGGTGCCCCATCCTCGCTACTGCGAGGGTGGGGGACGGACCGCTGGCCTGTTTTCGGCCGGAGCGGCGAGGGCGACCATCATGGGTTCTGGACCAAGAAGAAGGAGATGGTGGGCGGTGCCCACTCTACATCTTTCGAGAGCAGTCGCGCCGAACCAGGCTGGCGTTACTCGGTGACGACGACGCGCGAACAGATTTCACGGAGTTCCGCGAACGAAGAGATGCACTCATCGATGCACTGGGATTTCGCGTGTTTCTCGAGATCCCCGGCCCGTTCGGTGAGGATCGGATACCCGTATCCGCCACCGCTGCCCTTGAGCTGGTGCGCCGCGACGCGCAGGCGCTCGAAGTCCGCGGCGCGGATCGCGTGGTCCATGTTCTGGAGGCGCTCCTGTAGCCCCTCCACGAACTGGGCGGCCAATTCGGCGAACGAGGGATCTTCCTTCACCATTTCCGAAGGGATCGGACCGGCTTTGCGCGCATCGAGCTGGGACATAGAAAGAACCTTGCGTCAAATGTGCCCGTTGCGCGGCGTGCGCTTGTTCGTTGTCGCCCACGCCAGTCGTTTTCGCGGACCGGCGCCTCCCGAAAGAAATCGGACGCCGAATCGCACACCGGTCCATTTTCGACCGGGCGATCGCCTGTTCTACATGGAATCGCTCGCCGCGGACATCCTCTCGGACCCAAGACCGCCGATAAGTGACATCCGGTTGACACTGTAAGACCCGCAACCTAAGAATCGTTCAACAGATCATGACGCGGCGCGGTCCGCGACGAACATTGGCCGTTTCAGGGGATAGGGGAACATACGCATGCGGAAGGCAAACATCATTTGCACACCGGCGCTGGCAGGTGCCGCGTGGATCGTGCAGCCGACCTTCGCCAAGGGCGGCGGCGGGTCGAACGGAGGCGGAAACCATGCCGGCGGCGGGTACGGTGGGGGAAACCACAACAACGGTTTCGGTAATTTCGGTTCCCAGTTCGGCAACGGTGGCTTCGGAAACGGACCCTTCGGCAACGGGGGCTTCGGAGACAACGACGATCACGACGGCCATGACGGCGATCACGATGACGACGACGGGCACGACGGTCCCGGGATCAACGGGTTCGGCAACGGCGGACCTTGGTCCGGTCCGTTCGGCAACGGCGATGACTGGAAGGACGACGAAGAAGACGAACACGATGGTTACCACAATTACGGCGACCACGATGAGCACGACGGAGACGGAGACGAGCACGACGGCGACTGGGACGGACACGACGGCGGTCCGGACGGTGGGAATTGCCCGCCGCCCCCGCCGGATTGCAAACCCGACAACATCGACTTCCCCGGCGGTTACGACTGGTCGGACGGCGATCACGATGACGACAAGGACTGGGGTTGGCTCGGCGGCCACGACGACGACGATGACCACCACTGGGGCGGGCATCACGGCGGTCACGATCCGAGTTGCTCGACGGAGCAGGTTCCGCTGCCCGGTGCAGCATGGTTGGGAATGCTAGGCCTGAGTCTGGCGCGGTGGACGAAGCGACGAATGGTCGCGTAAGGATCGACAGAGTCTCTGACCCAATGATTCTTGCGGCGGATCGTCCCCATGAACGATCCGCCGCTTTCGTTTGCGCGCAACGAGCAATGCGCCGACCTCGTACGAGCCACCAGCGCAGGCGTGTGGTCAGAGTGGTGCTCCATACAACGGAGCTGCCCGTCCGTATCCCACGCCCCGAACGGCGGGGACGTCAATCCTTTCGCGGAACCGACGGTAATCCGTCCCCCACCCTCGCTGGAGCGAGGATGGGGCACCCAACGCCATGTCTTCCGAGCGGCCAACATGTCCGCCTTAACGGCGAACATGCCACCCATCCGACATACATGTCACGGCGGCGCTGTCGCACCGCCCATCTCGACGATGCGATAGGACGTAGTATCCTGTCGGCATGACCACAACCCTCGACGAAGTGCTGCACCGGTACGACTCGACGCGACCGCTGGCCGAGGCCGAGACGATCCCGCGCGACTGGTACCTCGACCCGCGCGTCGCGGAATTGGAACGCCGCGCGATCTTCGGCGGAACCTGGCAGTACGTCTGTGCCGTGGACCAACTCCGTGAACCCGGTGATTTCGTCACCACCAACATCGCCGGCGAACCCATCGTGGTCGTGCGCGACAAGGAACGGCGGATTCACGCGTTCTACAACGTGTGTCGACATCACGCAGCCGAAGTCGCGACGGGACCGTGCGGACACGTGGCCGCCCTGCGCTGCCCGTATCACGGTTGGACGTACGGACTCGATGGGCAGTTGAAGGGCGTGCCCGAGTTTGACGGCGTGTGCAACTTCGACAAAGGCGCCAACGGACTGGTCCCGATTCGCGTGGAGACGTGGGAACAATTCGTCCTCGTGAATATGCAGCCGGAAGGGTCGAGTCTCTGCGCGTATCTCGGAGACATGGCTCCGCGGATATCTCTGCTGGGTCTGTCGAAACTGCGATTCGTCGAGCGACGTCACTATGAGTTTGCGTGCAACTGGAAGGTGTACGTCGACAACTATCTCGACGGCGGCTATCACATTCCGCACATCCACAAGGGTCTGGGCAGCGTCCTCGACTACGGTCAATACACGATCGAAAACAAGGAACTGTTCTGCCTGCAAAGCAGCCCGATGGCGACCGGCGCCGAGGGGCAGACGGCTGCGGTTCGCAAGGGAGACAACGCCTACTACTACTGGCTCTTCCCGAACTTCATGTTGAACTGGTACGAAGGGTACATGGACGTGAACTACGTTCTGCCGATGGGGTTGGATCGGACGCTGGTCACGTTCGACTTCTTCTTCACCGAAGCGACGCGAAACGAATCCGCCGAGAGCGTGGCTGTGGCGAGTCGGATCCAGCAGGAAGACGTGGACATCTGCGAGTCGGTGCAGCGCGGACTGCGCTCGAGCGCCTACAACACCGGTCGCCTATCGGTGCGCCGAGAAGCCGGCGAGCAGCACTTCCATCGCCTGCTCTACGAGTTCCTCGCCGGCGGCATCGAACCCCGCGAGCAGCGCGGCACGGGGCCGTGAAGGCACCGGCGGCGTATCCCAATGATCTCCCGCTGTGTGCCACTGCTCTGTGAGCAGTGGATGCCGCGGGGACGCCGAAATGCAGTCAACTCTTTGGATTCGTAGGAGCCGTGGATTTTGTGCTACGCATCGCCCGGCGCGCGCGGACCTGCGGATGCGACTTCGGATGATACGCGATCGAACGTGGTGAAGTTGCCGCAGAAGAGTTTGGCG
>ORJL010699485.1_pt1 | contig 10046 bp, 9 predicted proteins | sample 1779941 | NCBI WGS metagenome assembly ORJL01 (sample SAMEA104232317, study PRJEB22302) | groundwater metagenome | biome: forest; feature: aquifer; material: groundwater | place: USA | collected 2011-08-07 | depth 5.8 m | reverse complement strand
TATGTCGAGAGCCACGACCACGCGATCCGGTTGAAGGCGGAAATCATGGTGGATCACTTCCACGAGCAGGTGATGGCGCTGAACAAGATTGGCGGCAAGGCGCGGGCGATGCTGGTGTGCAACGGCATCGAGCGGGCAGTCCAGTATTTCCACGCCTTCAAGGCGTATCTCACCGAGCGCAAGAGTCCGTATCAGGCCATCGTCGCGTTCTCCGGCGAGCACGAGTTCGGCGGCATGAACGTCACCGAGTCGTCACTCAACGGGTTTTCCAGCGGCGACATCGCGGACAAGATTCAGGAAGACCCATATCGCTTCCTCATCTGCGCGGACAAGTTCCAGACCGGCTACGACGAGCCGTTGCTCCATACCATGTATGTGGACAAGCCGCTGGCTGGCATCAAGGCCGTGCAGACGCTCTCGCGCCTCAACCGCGCCCACCCGGAGAAGCACGATGTCTTCGTCCTCGATTTTCAGAACAACAGCGAGACGATCACGGAGGCGTTCGCGGATTACTACCGCACCACGGTCCTCAGCGAGGAAACTGACCCCAACAAGTTGCACGACCTCAAGGCCGGGCTCGACAACGCGCAGGTCTATTCGCCCTCGCAGGTGCAAGCGCTTGTCGAGTTGTTCATGTCAGGCGGGGAGCGGGACCGACTCGACCCCGTCCTCGACTCCTGCGTAGCCGTTTACAGAGAGCGGCTCGATGAGGACGGCCAAGTGGATTTCAAAGGCAAGGCCAAGACCTTCGCCCGCACCTACGAGTTCCTCAGCTCGATCGTTCCCTATACCTGTCGCGAGTGGGAGCGCCTCTCCATCGTCCTGAACCTGCTCATCCCAAAACTGCCGGCACCGGCCGACGAAGACCTGTCCAAAGGCATTCTGGAATCGATCGACATGGACAGCTACCGTGTCGAGAAAAGGGCCGTCATGAAAATTGCCCTTCCCGATGATAGTGCCGAGATTGACCCCATTCCGGTCGAGGGCGGCGGGCACAAACCAGAGCCGGAACTGGACCGCCTCAGCAACATCCTCAAAGCCTTCAACGACCATTTCGGCACGCTGTTCGGTGACGCCGATCGTGTGGCTCGCCGCATCAAGGAAGACATAGCGCCCAAGGTTCCTGCCGACCAGTCCTACCGAAATGCGAGGCAGAACACACCCAACTCCGCCCGCATCGAGCACGACAAAGCCCTAGGCAAAGTCATGCTCACACTGCTGAAGGACGACACTCAGGTTTACAAGCATAGTCCCGGGCATTGCAGGCCTCGCGCCCCCACGCGGCGGAACGGGTCAGGTCACTGGATGTAATCGAGCAGGGATTGGTTGAGGATTTTGCCCCCGCTTTGGAGGGCGGCTTGGTAGGCGGTCTGGGTCTCGTTCAGCCGCACGATGGTCTGGGTGAGGTCGGCGTCGGCTTCCCGGGAGACGAGTTTCTCCAGCGAGAGGGATCGGGCCGCGGAAAGGGATGAAGCGGTCTCGATGCGCGCCTGCACGGCGCCGTTGGAGCCAAGGTGGTTGATCAGGTTGTCCTCATCCGCGCGCAACTGTGGGGCGTCGGTGCTCAGGACGGCGGTCTTGTCGCCGTTGGCGAGGTGGTCGCGCAAGGAGAGGAGGTGATTGAAGAAGTCGGCGCCGGTGCGCGAATCCGTCAACAGCCCCTTGGGTCCGGAGCCGGTGGTGTTGGCGCCGGGCACCCTGGCGCTGACGGATACGCCCTGCATCACTTCGGTCTCCGCCACGGTGGAATTGCCCTGGTAAGTGACCGTGAGCACATTCCCTTCGCTATCGGTGGTGGCGGTGAAGGGGGCTTGATCGGATTTGGTGCCGCCAAAGAGGTAGCTGCCCTGGTGTTGTGTGTTTGCGTTCGCGAGCCCTTGCTTGATGAGCTCATTCACCTCTTTGACGTAGGTCTTCAGGTCGGCGCTCGAGTTCACCCCGCCGGCGAGGGTGGCGATTTCGTTGGCGCGGTCCGAGGTTGTCTTGAACCCCTTGATCGCAGTGAAGGTGGCCTGCGCCACTTCCTGGGCTCCGACGGTGTTGCGCTGATATTGGGTCAGGGCGGTGCTCTCCGCCTGGAGGTCCATGACGCGGCGCATGGCGGCGGGGTCGTCCGAAGGCACTTGGACGCGCTGGCCTGTCGCCGCTTGGTTCTGGAGGCGGTTTTGGCGTTCGGACAGTTGCTGCAACTGGCTGACCAGGGAGTTCGGGAATGAGCTGGTGGGGATTCGCATGCGAAGATTCGGTTAGAATCAGCGTTTGAGATTGAGGACCTCGTCAAACAGTTGGTTCACCGTGCTGATCACGCGGGCGGAGGCCTGATAGGCGCGCTGGAATTTGACCAGGTCGGTCATCTCCTCGTCGAGCGATACGCCGCCGATCGAGTTGCGCTGCTGCCCGAGCATGTCGGTCACGACCTTCTGGTCGGAGGACTGGGCGTTGGCATTGGAAAGGGCTTGTCCGAGGTTGGCGACGGTCTGCCCGTAGCTCTGGCTGATCGTCAGGTGCCCGAGGCTGGCGACAGGTTCGGTGGCCAGTTTTGCCATTGCCAGGACTACCGTGTTGTTCCCACTCTCGCCGGAAACCCCCGAGGCCTGGATCCTGTTTGTGTCTTGCGCCAGGTCCGCGTTCACCTGGATGTTGCCGGAGGCGCTTCCGGTGAAGAAGTCCGCGCCAGTCTGGCCGCCAAGGCTATATCCACTCTTATGGATGGCGTTTACTTCGGTGATGATGGTGCCGGCCAGCGTGGCGAGCTCGCGCTGCAGGCTGGCGACGTCCTCATCCCGGCTTTGGATGGTTCCCTGCACGCTGCCGCTGGTCAGGCTCACGGGGGTGGCGCCTGTCTTGGTGCGAACGAGCACCTGGCCGGCCCCTGCGTCATAGGCTTCCAGGGTGTCTTGGACACTTCTGCCGTCCACCAGAAGGGTGCCGCCCACGGAGATATTCACCGCGCCATTGTTGCCGGAGGAGGTCCCGACATCGACCAACTTCGAGAGGGCTTCGATTTTTTCCTGGCGCGAGTCTCGCAAATCGTTGGCAGTGCTGGAGGAGCTCAATTCGGCGTTGGCCACCGAATCGTTGAGTTTGGCGATATCCGCCACGAGGCGGTTGGCCTCGCTGACCTGGTCGCTGACCGAGGAGTTGAGCGCGGCACGGAGGTTGGTGAGGCGTCCGTCGGTCTGTTGGAAACTGGTGGCCAGGTCCTTGGCCTTGTCGATGAGGTTCTGTCGCTCCGTGGCCGACGAGGGGTCGTTAGAGAGACTCTGGAGGGCGGCGAAGAAGCCGCTCAAGTTCTCGGCGATGCCGTGCTGGCCGCCTACTCCTGTCGAGGCGGCTGTCCCTTCCGCGCCGGTGGCCATGCGGTCGATGACCTGGCCGAGGTCGGACTGGGCGTATTCGAGGGCGAACTGGCGGCTTTCGAGGAAACCGGTGATGCTGGTTTCCTTCTGAATCTGGGTATCGAGGAATTGGTTGCGGAGCTGCTCGACCGCCGTGACCTGGGCGCCGGTGCCGACGATGTTGGGGCCTATCTGGACGGGTTGTGAGGCCTCCACGCGCACGCGCTGGCGGGAGTAGGCGGTGTTGCTGACGTTTGCTATGTTATGGCCGGCCACCTGGACGCCCATCTCCTGGGCTTGCAGGGAGCGCTGGCCGAGGTTCAAGATTCCAAATAATCCAGCCATAGATCAGATCGTCAGACGACCGCCTCGTAAAGGGAACGCACCGGGCCCACGGCGGCGAGGACTGTGCCGCTGCCGTTGTAGGTTTGGGACTGTCCGGTGGAGAAGAGCGAACTGAGGAAGCGCTGCATCAGTTCAAGGGAGCGGCTCAGGAGGAGGTGGTTCTGGCGCGCTCGTTGCTGAACGCGTACCAGCAGCTCATTGTTTTCCTGCACCAGCGCGTGGACCAGGGGGCGGTAGTCCGCCGGGAGGCGCGGAAGGATGTCCGCGAAGGGCGCCTCCTCGGGCAAGGCCAGCTTGCGGGCAACTTCGCGGCGGCAGAGCTCCCGCCGCTGTCGTGCCATCTGGATGGCGCCCCCCTGCCCGTTGACTTCAGCCACCGTTTGGAGAAGTTCGTCGGCAGCGCGCTGGAGCACGGAGTTCTGCTGCTGGTCCAGCAGCGCGAGCATCTCGCCGTATTCTTGCAGTTCCTCGCGGAGGCTTTCGATCAGAGCTTTGAGGCTGTCAATCATGGTGCGTTCCCGGCGTTACGTGCGGCCCGTGACGGGGCTGGAGGGGGCTTCTTTCTTGCCGAGGAGTTGGTGATCGAGCTGGCTCTGAAGACTGTGCGCGAGGCCGAACGAGCCCGTTTTGCTGATGCCGTCAGCCAGTTCGTTGTTGATCATATCGCGGTAGATGTCGGTGGCGGCGGTGTTGGGGCTCAACTTGGATTTGATGCCCGTCTTCTGGCTTTCCTGGAGAATTTGCCTGAGCAGCACGGCTTCGAACTGCCGGCTGGCTTCCCTCACTTTGTCCGCTTCGCTGACGTTGGGGTTGGACGCGAGCTTGTCAAGGGAGAGGTCTGAAGCGCGCACCTGGTGTTGGAGTGGTTGAATCTGCATGTTAGCGCAGGATGAGTTCGGCTTGCAGCGCCCCGGCCTGCTTCATGGCCTGGAAGATCGACATCATATCGCGTGGCGTCACGCCCAGGGAATTCAGCGCGGCGGCAACCTTCTCTACCGTGGGCATCTCGGGGAGGTTGACCAGGCTCGACTTGTTCTCGGTGACGCTTGTGTCGGTGCGCGGGGTCACGACCGTCTGGCCCGTCTGGCTCAGCGGGTTGGGCTGGGAGGCCTCGAGGGTGGAGGCGATGCTGATGGTCAAGTTGCCCTGCGAGACCGCGCAGTTGGAAATCTTCACCTTTGAGGTGGCCACGATGGTCCCAGTGCGCTCGTTGATGATGATCCTCGCCATGGTGTCGGGCGTGACCTCGACCGCTTCCACGCGGGCGATGAACTCGATGGGAATCATCTCGGCGCCGTCGGGCAGCTTCACGCAGATGGTGCTGGCGTCCCTGGCCTGGGCGCTGCCGGCGAACATGGCGTTGATGGCGGTGGCCATGCGCACGGCGGTGGTGAAGTCCGGTTCCCGCAGGAGGAATGTGATGCGGTTGTCACGGACGATCTCCATCGGCAATTCCCGTTCCACAAGCGCTCCGCCGACGATTTGGCCGACCGTGGGATGGTTTTTCTGGACCGTGGCGCCTCCGGCCCCGCCGGCCCCGGCCGCAAACCCGCCCACGGAAACGGGTCCCTGGGCAGCGGCGTAGATTCGCTTGTCGATGGCGTAGAGGGGGGTCTGGAGGAGTTGGCCGCCCACGAGCGTTTTGGCGTCCCCCATGGAGGCCACTGTGACATCAAGCCTGGCGCCCGTTTTGGCGAAGGGCAGCATGGTGGCGGTGACCGTGACCACGGCGACGTTCTTGGACGAGATGGTGGCGGGCGGCACGCTGATGCCGTAGTTCTGGAGCAGGTTGGCCATCGCCTGGATGGTGTAGGTGGGGTTTTTATCCCCTTCGCCGGCGATGCCCGTGACCAGGCCCACGCCGATCAATTGGTTGTCGCGCGCGCCTTGCAGCATGGTCAGGTCCTTGACCCGCGAGCCCACCCCGGCGGCGGTTTCCGGCTGCGTCAGCCAGAGGCCCAGAAGAAGGATGGCGCCCAGAGCGCCAGCCCTGCCGCAGGAACGGCGGACCTCGGTCAAAATGGAGAGACTTTGTCCCATACCTTGGTGGCCCAGCCCTTGCGTTGGCTGTCGGAAACCGCGCCTTTGGACACGAACTTGATCGTGGCATCGGCGATGTTGTAGCTGTAGATGGTGTTGTTGGCCGAGACGTCGTCCAGCCGGACCGTTCCACGGAGGATCACGTCCTGGACCTCTCCGCTGAAGGCGGTCTGGCGGGTGCCTTCGAAGACGAGGTTGCCATTGGGCTGGGTGTCGATCACGCGCACCGTAATGCGATCCACGATCTTCTCCGCGTTATTGATCGAGCCGCCGCCGCTGAAGTCATTCTGCGCGCCGAACTTCATGGCGGGGAGTTTGCCCCCCTTGGTCAGCAGTTTGCTGGCGCCCGGGCTGAAGAGGAAGCTGTCGATGCTGGCGTCCACGGCGCTCTTCTTGGCGGTCTTGGTGGTATTGTCTTTTGTGGCCACGCTGCTCTGCTGCACCATGATGGTGAGCAGGTCGCCCACGCGCCCCGCCCGTTTGTCGGCGACCACAGGACGGGAGTCCTCCCGCCAGAGCGAATCGCCGCCGCGCGCCGGTTGCGCCCCGCTCGCGAGCAGCGCGCCCGCGACGGCCAGACTATAAGGAAACCACAATTGTTTGTTCATCACGGACCTTTCCCCTGAACTCTTTGCGGGTGGTGAGATTGCGCACTCGGACGGTCTGACCCGGCGCTCCGTTTTCGAGGGCTTCCACTTTGAGCGAAATCGACATTGTCCCGTCCATGACGAGTGCTTCCACCACCTCACCGCGCCGGACCACCGGGCTCAACTGGAGCGAGCGCGTGGTCAGGGGGGCTCCCGCCGGCAGGCTTTCCGCCAGTTCGAAGCCCGAAAGGCCGGCGGGCAGTTCGGAGAGGGTCTCGCGCCCTTGCAGCACGTCGCGCCGTTCTGTGGCGAAGTCCGCCACTTGGACCGCCTGCCCCCGGCGTAGCGCCGCGCGGGTTACCAGCACGTCGCGGAAAAGTTTAGCTCGGAACACGCTTTGCCAGGTTCCCAGAAGCTGGGTTCCGGCCAGGAGCTCAAAACGCACCACGAACGTGGGCGCGAGGCCGTTGGGAGGCAGTTCTGTGAAACGCAGGCTCAATCCTTCGCTCGGCACGCTCAGCGGCGTCCACGGCCGGCCAAGGTGAAGTTCCAGGTCGCCCCGGTCGTGTACCACTTTGCGTTGGAGCGCGTCGGCGAGCAGTTCGGTCAACTCCGCCTCGTCCAACTGGCGCGCGGGACGTGCCGCAGGGGCTGGCTCGGCCTTGGCGGTCTGGACCGCGGGCGTCTGGGCCTGGAGGGTCGCGAGCGAGTTCCAGCCCTGAGCGGGAACCGTGGCCAGGAGCAGACAGAAGGCCAGTGGGCTGGAGAGTTTCATTAGCGCTTGAGGTTGTTGCTCATTTGCATCATCTCGTCCGCGGATTGAACCGCCTTCGAGTTGACCTCATAAGCCCGCTGGGCCATGATCATGTTGACCATTTCCTCGACCACCTTGACGTTCGAGAGTTCCAAATAACTCTGGTTGAGTGTGCCGAGGCCCATGGTTTCGTCTCCCGGGTTGCCGATCTCGGGCGTGCCGCTGGCCGGGGTCTCCCGGTAGATGTTGCGGCCGATGCTTTCCAAGCCCGCCGGGTTTGCGAATCGGACCAATTGCACCTGGAAGCTCTGGTTGGCGCCAGCGACCTTGGTGGTGAACTCGCCGTTGGGCGAGATGGTCAGAGCGGTATATCCGGCGGGAAGCGGCTGAAACCCATTTTGCAGAGGCAAACCGTCGTTGGTGGTGAAACGTCCGTCCTTATCGACCTTGAGCGCGCCGTCCCGGGTGAAGCCCTTCGAACCGTCGGGCATTAAGACCTCAAAGAAACCGTCCCCTTGGATGGCCACGTCCAGCTTCTCGCCGGTCTGCGTCATTTCCCCGGTGGTAAAGACCTTCGATGTGGCGACGAGGCGGGAGCCGTGTCCGATCTGAACTCCGGTGGGTACCAGGTTGCCATTCCCCGCCTGCGCGCCGGCCGCGCGGTCGTTTTGATAGAGCAGGTCCTGAAACTCCGCCTTGGACTTTTTGTATCCGGTCGTGTTGACGTTGGCCAGATTGTTGGCGATGACGTCCAGGTTTGTCTGCTGGGACTGCATCCCGGCGGCGGAGGAATAGAGGGCTCGTAACATGAAAGTGGGGGGGAAAGGCTTTAGCTGGCGCCGGCTAGATCGCGAATGCTCATGCCCATGTGTTCATCCTGGATCTGGATCAGCTTCTGGTTGGCTTCGTAACTGCGCAGGGCCGACATCATGTTGACCATCTCTGTCGCAGGCGTGGTGTTGGCGGACTCCAGGACGCGCTGCTTGAACACCGACCCGGTTAGGTTGCTCATCCGCGCTTGGGGATCCGGGGCCTGAAAGTAGCTTCCACCCAGGTGCGAGAGGAGTTGGGGATCCTTGAAATCGACCGCCTTGAGTTTCCCGTGCGACTCGCTTCCCTGGCTCACCGAGCCATCCGCTGAGATGCTCAAGGTCCCTTTTCCGCGCGGGTTTAGTTGGAGGGGCCCTGAGTCGCCCATGACGGCATAGCCTTGCTTGGTGACCAACTGTCCCTGCGCGTTCATGTGAAACTCCCCATCCCGCGTATAGGCCATGTCTCCGTTGGGCATCTGCACCTGAAAGAAACCCGGTCCCTCGATCGCCACATCCGTGTCCACATTGGTTGACCTCATTTCGCCCTGCGCGAAGCTGGTGGCGAGGTTGCCTTGCGGAAGGCTATACGGGGTTTGAGTGCCTGTCGCAGCGTCACTGCCGGTGTTCATGACGCCGGACTGGATAGCGGAAAAGGAGACGTCCTGCCGCTTGAACCCGGGGATGGAACTGGACGCCAAATTCTGGGCGATCACTTCCTGCCACCGCTCGTTTGCGTTCAATGCGGCTGCCGCCTGATAGAGACTGACGTTCATGGGAACTTTGACAAGCAATGCCCATGCCAGCTATGGACATCCTTCTGTATCAATAGCTTGCGACCCAAGTGTCCTTCAGTAGGGCAATTCCTGCCACGCGCTATGCCTTGGCGTGATGCACTTTTTGCCCTCCTGGGGGATTGCTCCGGCGACCCCCTTTCGGTCAGACCTCCCGGACGGAGAGAAAGCGCCGCAGCAGCGGACGCACTCCACAACCTGGCGGTGGTTCGGGTGCGCAAATCGCGAGCAGGGCGTTCGAGGCCGCGAAGCGTCGTGGAGTGCGGCGGTTCTGCGCCGCTTTAGATCGACCGTGCGGAGGGGGTGGTCCCGCGGAGAGCCTTCGCAATCCGCCATGGAAGTGTCCGCAATCAATACACGCACTCGATCGTGATCGTCTCACCACAGACGCATCGGACCTGGATGCGGGTGACGCGGTCGCCGTCCTTTTGGAGAGTGACCGTCGGGGCCTGGGCTTGGGTGCCGGCGGCGGGGGAGGGAGGAGGGTGTCGGTGAATCTGAGGGAGCACCGCAGGGGAGCAGGAGCCGCCGGAGGCGGGAAGGGAGGGAGCCGGGACTGACGTGAGTCGGAAGACGCTGTTTTCGCCACCGGGCCGTGGTGGAGTTCTGGAAGCGAGCGGTTTGAACTCGTCCGGCATACTAGAAGACCTGGGTAGTCTTGACCTTGAGCATGACCGTCACGCGGCGGTTGGCCTCGTCGCCGGGATCCAGGTTCGCCATGGGAACGGTGTCCGCATAGCCGACGACACGGCGGATTTGTCCGGCGGCGACTCCCTGCTGGAGGAGGACGCGTCGCGCCACGTTAGCGCGGTTCGAGGTCAACTCCCAATCGTCGAGGTTCTCGTTAACCGTTCGGCCCTTCTCTGTGTGGCCTTCGAGCTCGATCAGGAAATTCCCGTAGCGCGAGATCTGCCAGGCCAGGGTAGTAAGCACCCACTTGCCGTAGTTCGTGAGCGCCGCCGTGTCCTTCTCAAATACCGCCTGTCGGGCGCGGTCGAACACGCTCACACGCAGGCCATCGGGAGAAAGCTCCAGCGCCACCGTTTTGTTTTGGTCATCATTGTTGCTCTGGAGGGCCTGGAGCATGTCGTCGTTGAGCCGCCGCAACATGTCCAGTTCGGCTTTCGAGGCGGAATCGAAACTGCCGTCCTTGGACTGGACGGCCTGGACCTGCTCATTGGGGATGATCCCAGTGGACATCTTCGTCGGGGAACTGAAGGGGTGATTGAAGGCGCGCTCGACGGCGTCACGGATTTTCTGGTCCTGGCTGGTGAGCCAGAGCACCAGGAACAGAGCCATCATGGCGGTGACAAAGTCCGCGTATGCGACCTTCCGTGAACCGCCGTGATGCGCGCCTTTTTTCGACATGGGGAAAGCGT
>ORJL010044161.1_pt1 | contig 10046 bp, 5 predicted proteins | sample 1779941 | NCBI WGS metagenome assembly ORJL01 (sample SAMEA104232317, study PRJEB22302) | groundwater metagenome | biome: forest; feature: aquifer; material: groundwater | place: USA | collected 2011-08-07 | depth 5.8 m | reverse complement strand
CAGATGCCGCAGATGCCGCGCCTGGTCCGACGCTGTTAGTCGCTTTTACAGTAAAGGTATAAGAAGTGCCGTTAGCAAGACCGGTGACAGTATGTGTAAGCGTAGTTGCGCCGGCATTACTATCAGTGCCGCCGGCAGGAATGGAAGTTACTGTGTATCCACTAATCGCTGAGCCGCCGGTAGATGCGGGTGCGCTAAAGGTAACTGTTGCTTGAGTATTACCTGCAGTAGCGGATACCCCCGTCGGTGCGCCAGGTGAACCTAAAACGCTAATATTTACTGTGGCCGGGGCAGAAGTCGCGCCTTTACTATCTGTAACTGTAAAGGTAAATGAATCTGGGCCAGTATAATCGGGATTTGGGATATAATTACGCTCTGCTACGCCAAAACCTAACATTGGTCCGAATATACCGTTAGTTGGATTATCAGGAGTATAAGTCAAGTCATCCCCATCCGGATCAGTACCGGTTAAAGTAATTGTTGTTGTTGGTGCATTCTTATTTACAATAACTGCTGCCGCAGGAGTAGTAGCTATAGGCGCGCGGTTGGGCTGCACTGGAGTCACACTATTCGAAGCAGTAGATGCCACACCTGTTCCGACGCTGTTAGTAGCTTTTACAGTAAAGGTATAAGAAATGCCATTAGTTAAGCCTGGTACAATGGCTGGATTGGCTGTGCCAGTAGTGGTTATCCCTCCGGGAGATGAAGTTACGGTATATGATGTAATCGCCGAGCCGCCATTAGATGCAGGTGCAGTAAAAGTTACTGATGCAGATCCATTACCGGCAGTGGCGGTGCCAATTGTTGGCGCACCCGGTGGGCCTGCCATCGCTGTAGCCATAGCTATATTAGAATAACCAGTATAAATTAAATTATTGCCAGAAAGGTTAAAAGCCTTAGCTTTATAAGAATACTGCGTCCCCGGAACTAAATCTGTAACATCATCATAGTCAACATAAACATTATAATTTCTAGAGCTGCAGCTGCGTTCACTTCCGGCGCTCCATGCAGGCGTACGTGTTAAATAAAAACCAAGTTCGTTTTCAGAATTATCCCTAAACTGAATGTGAATTTTATTTGCCTCAACTGCTGTAGCGGTAAGTTCACTGGGGACAGAAAAATCCCCAATTGACCTAGCTGTAAGGACGTTAGAATAATCTGAATTACCGGCGCTATTACTAGCACGTACTCTATAATAATAAGTAGTTGATTTTGCGAGGCTGCCATCAAAATACTTAACAATACCGGGATTAGTGTTTCCAACCTGACTATAGTTTATGGCGTCAACGCTGCGTTCAATCTTAAAGCTACTCTCATTATTGGAATTACTATCCCAGATTAAATGTATGTATCCGGCTCCAGAGCCATTTACATCCACTCTAAGATTAGTTGGTGCAATAGGCTTAGTTAAACTAAAAGTTGCCACATTAGAATAAACAGAACTACCTGTGCTATTATAAGCGTAAACGCGATAATAATAAGTCGCGCCTACAGCTGGCAGCGCGCTAGATAAATAGCAGCTGCTAGTAGTATTAGGAATCGAGCGGTTAAAAATCTCTTCCCAACTGCCACTATCGCCATTTTTACGTTCAATCTTAAAACCCGCCTCGTCGCTAGAATTATCATCCCATTGCAGCATGAGTTGAGTCGTATTGCGCGGTTTAGCTATAAGATTAGTTGGCGCGGTGATAACTGCAGACGTAGGCGTAGATCCGGACGTAGACCTTAATAACGGATTATTAATTACAACTGAAACCAAATTACTTCTACCTGCAGAATTGACTACAGCTAAAGAATTCGAACCTCCGGCAACACTACTTGGTATTGTGCAAACAATGCTCCTATCAGACCAAGATGTAATTGTAAGGGCAGTGCCATCAGAAAGCGCTACTTTAGAATCCGCGCTGCGGGTATAGCCAAAATCAAACCCACTAATAGTAATTGCTGTATCCGGGGCAATCGAAACAGGATTAACTAAAGTAATCTGCGGGCAAAAGAATATTTTTCCTACAGTAGAAATATCCCCGCTTCCGCGGGTCTGTGTATCTGGATAACCTAAATACTCATACCACACAACCCTATCCTTATATATATCTGGGCAATATTGATGACTCCCATCATGCGTAGGAGAAATCTGCGTGTGTCTTTGTGTGGCGAGATCATACATGTATACTCTTACATAACTTCCCAGCGACGGCTGGGCGGAATAAACAAGTCTATCTTCGTAGATCCGCACGCGATCTTGGCCGGAAGAAACCGTACCAAAGCTAATTGCCTTAGGGGCATTTTGTCCACTCCGAACATATACGGAATAATCATTCCCATCTATCCACGCCACATTATCTTTATACACAGATGGCCACATATTAGAATGAGCATTTTGCGAAAGCAAAGTTTCTGTATTGGCATTCAAATCAAAGGAATATACCGCTGAAATCGGGGTACGCTGATCCGCATAAACAACTGTATTATTATAAATATCTACTTGCCCACGATATGAACCATTTTGCGGACCAACTCTCTTCCAAGTAAAAGCAGTTAAATCATAAACATAATCCGCATAAAGATAGCCTGCGCTATAAGTAGATTCTCCACGCACTATTTTATTTCCAGATAAAGCAGTTTGCCCATAAAACCAGTATCCCGAAGGATCAGAAATTGTTTTAAGCCTAGATGCAACTGGCTGTGTAAGATCATATAAATAGGTACTAATAAGTATCTTATTCTGCTCAAAATCTAGATCTCCTATCCAGCTACCAGTAAAACTATTTAGCAAAACTGCCTGCGGAGTTGTCTGCGCCATATCGCACAGATATAAACCTTGCGTGTATTGACTAGTGGCGTTATCCCATACATAATCTAACCACACAATCTTATCTTCATAGACACGTACATTACATTCGGTTTTAGCTGGAGTATTAGAAAACCAGGGGCTTTCAATATATGCCGTAGTAAGACTAATTGTTTGTGAAGGAACTCCGGGCGCAGTAAAAGTAACATTATAAATTCCTTTTTGATCTGTGGTGGGCGTCCAACTAAACACCCCTGCACTAAAAGTTGCCCCTGGAGGCAAAGGCGTAGCCGAATCTACACTACAAGCCACGGCCGTACCAGCGGCATCTTTAGCCTGCACATTAAACTGTAACAATCTGCCAATAGGCGCGCCCCTATTTACTAAATTAATAAACTGCGCTATGCCGGTAGCATTAACGATTACATCTTTGGAACATAAAAGTTCTTTTCCATCATCGCTAGTAGTTTTAAGAAAAAGCGTGTATTTACCGTCGGGGCAATCTTTAGAATCAATATACCAAACCCCTAAAGATTCATCTTTTTTAAGATATTTGGAAACTTGAATTACCTTCGGCTCGGCCTTAGGATCATCTTTAGCAATATAATAAAGCTCATATTCTTTAAAATTATTACCCAAAGAAGCACTTCCTTGTATCTCTAATCTATCCCCTTTTATTACGAAATTATTCTTAACCGAAGTTAATCCTACCTTATAATCCGAAGTATCAAATTCACAAGCCTTGGCAGCATTAAGCCGAGTATAACCAAAAGGCCTATCTTCTTCTGCCTTAGACAGCTCATCACCAGACATGCTTAAAGCATAACGAATTTGATCTGGACTAAATTTTGAATTTTTCGCCATAATTAAAGCGGCTACGCCCGACACATAAGGCGCGGCCATAGAAGTCCCGGAAATAAGATAATATCCTTCGGCTACTTTTTGTTTAGTTTCCGCTAAAACAGATTTATCTGACATTGTGGAAAGTATATCTTGGCCGGGCGAGGCCAAATCAACTTTTTTACCATAATTAGAAAAAGAACATCTCTGATCTTTCTGGTCGGAAGCCGACACCGTAATTACCGTATCAATATTAGCCGGAGATTGTGTTTGAGCATCTACCCCATTATTACCCGCCGTCGCCACAGCTACACATCCTCTAAGATAAGCATAATGAAAAACATCGGTTAAAGATTGACTCGCCTGTTCTGTGCCCCAAGAGGCATTAATAACCTGGGCGCCATTATCTGCCGCGTATCTAACTGCTCGGGTTAAATCTGAAATAAAAGCTTTACCGTCATCACCCAGCCCTTTAAGGCACATAATCTTGGCTTGCGGAGCAACTCCGATTATACCAATATGATTATCACCTACCGCCGCGATAATTCCCGCTACATGCGTGCCATGGCCATATTTATCTATAGGGTCAGCGGCATTAGAAGTAAAATCGTAACCGTAAACATCATCAACATAACCATTACTATCATCATCTATACCATTATCAGGAATCTCGCTTTTGTTTATCCAAATATTATCTTTAAGGTCAGGATGGGTATAATCTACGCCTGTATCTATCACTGCTACATTAATCCCTTCGCCTTTAGAGATACCCCAGGCTTTATCTGCTTCTATTTTTTTCAAACCCCAAAGATCTTCATAATCTTGACCCCAGCTACCAATTGACCAAGATGTACCGCTTTGATTATGACTAACAAAATAATCATCTGGAAGGGCTAACGAAGTCACTTTAATTGCATAATTAGGCTCGGCGTATTCTACGTTAGAATTAGCAGAAAAATCTCCCGCCATTCTTGAGGCATCGGCACCAGTATCTTCGGATTTCAAAACATAGAGATTGCTTAAATCCGGCATATCAATATTCTGGGGATTATCCTGTGGGGCTTGCTGCTTCGCTAAAACCGTTTCTTGCTCTTTAATTCTAGCTTCTAATTCTTTCTTCTCTTTTTCAATCTTGGCTATGTAATCTTTGTATTCCTTGGAATCTTTGTTCAACTGCCAATACCAGCCTTCATGCTTTACGCTAAGTTTAGTAAATTTATCTTTGAGCGTTTTAAGTACATTATCCGCGTTCGGCACATTCGCAAACATCGCCTCTTGAGATTTAACTTTATATTTGGAAGCCAGGCCGCCTACATCTTCTAAAGTTTTGCCTTCTTTAAGTTTAATAATTACCTCGCCAGGAGCAAATTCAGTTTTACTCTTTTCTTTAAGTTGCTGCGGAGATAATTGCCCAACGGGATTTGGCTGATTCTGCTGGCTAGCTGGCGGGTTAGAATCCACTTGTCCATTATCCGCGGCATAGACATTAAAGTTCGGCGATAACGCTAAGCTTGCAATAATTAAGCTTACGATTAATAAATTTGGTTTACGCATTATTTTTATCATGGGTTTTGTCCTCAACAAAACAAAAAGCCCTAAAGACTTTGTACGCGCCTTTAGGGCTTATAAAATTTCTTCCCTTTGGCGGCCCCTCTATCCATTACTGGACAGGTAGCTTTGCGTCCTACGATTACTCGTAGTTTGCCCCCGTTAGAGACTTCTATCTCTAGCGGGACCTCCTCGTTAGATGTGTGTCTCTAACGGGGCAGGCTTTATCAGTAGATTTATTCCAAATTGTCAATTTGTCACTTTGCACCTAAAGTATGCCATATTTTTGGCTGAATTTCAAGGGGCAGCAATAATATATTATTATAGAGTTTTAATGAGGTTTTTGAGAAAACTAGACTCGGCTTCCAGCATTTTAAGATTATGTTCTGAAATCCGTGCCAGTGAAGTAGGGGTACTGTCTTTTTGCTGCTTAGCTAAAAGCTGCTTTAGGCTCTTGCAAAGCTTATTTAGGATAAAAATGCGGCCGCGTAAGCGCCTGCGGGCAATTTTAGGATCGGCAAATTTTAAAAAATAAAGGCTTAAATCTAAACTAAACTGCGGGCGCTTAAAATTAAGAAAACTTTTACTAAGCAATTCTTCAAAATACGCCTTCCCGCTTTCAGTCAACTCATAAACAAAACGCTCGGGCCGCTTACCTTCTTTGCCACTACGCTTTACCACTAATCCACGCTTTTCTAATATCCGCAAAGGATAATATATTGATTTCTGGTCCACCCCAGCAAACAAAAAAAGAATCTCTTCGATTCTTCTTTTAATTTCATATCCATGCTTAGGGCTTTCTTTTAACAGCCCCAACAAAATTAATTCGTTTTCGATCATCCAAACACACCTATGCTTCTAAATTTCTGGTATCTTGCCTTTAATAATTCATCTTTATCTAAAGCCAATAGCTCTTTTAAATTCTTAACAATGGTTTCTTTTATATTATGCGCGGTTTTGGCCGGGTCGCGATGCGCCCCGCCTAAGGGTTCAGGAACAACCCCTTCGATAATCCCCATCTTTAATAAATCCGGCCCGGTTAATTTTAAAACTTCGGCGGAATTTGGCGCTTTAGATCCATCTTTCCACAATATCGCCGCACACCCTTCCGGAGAAATTACCGAATAATAGGCATTTTCTAAAACAAAAACACGATCCGCCACCCCAATGCCCAGCGCCCCGCCTGAACCACCCTCGCCAATAACCGTGGCAATTATCGGTGTGGCAATACTTGACATCTCGCGTAAATTAAGGGCAATCGCCTGCGCCTGGCCGCGCTCTTCCGCGCCAATACCCGGATAAGCTCCGGGAGTATCAATAAATACAATTATCGGTAAATTAAATTCTGCGGCTAACTCCATTACCCTCAACGCCTTCCGGTATCCTTCGGGATGGGCACAGCCAAAATTGCGTTTCAGATTTTCTTTAGTATCGCGGCCTTTTTGATGCCCCATAACTACCACTTTTTGTTTATCAATTTTAGCCAACCCACAGATAAGCGCCTTATCATCACCAAATAATCTATCACCGTGCAACTGAATAAAATCTGTCATAATCATGCTAATATAATCTAAAGTATATGGCCGCTTAGGATGCCGAGCTAATTGCACGCGCTGCCAAGGAGTAATTCCAGTATAAGTATCTTTTTTGAGCCGTTCGAGTTTCTCTTGGAGAGTTTTGATTTCCGCGGATAAATCTATTTTTTTATCCGTGCCGAAATTTTTGAGCTCTTGGATTTTTTTCTCAAGCTCGACAATAGATTTTTCAAAATCGAGTCCATGCATATTAATCTACTATGGTTACCTCTGTCCCGGCAGGGACAATCGTATATAATTCTTCAACGTCGGCATTAGCCATGCGCACACACCCGGCAGTCACTTGCTTACCCAAATCTTGCGGCATAGTTGTGCCGTGAATGCCGTAAGTAGGCTGATCTATCCCCAGCCAGCGCGTACCTAAAATATTTTCTGGGCTGCCAGCAGGAACTACTGCCCCGGCCTTAAACCAAGTTGGATTAATTAATTTATTCGTAATCTTAAAATTTCCTACAGGGGTAGAATTATTTGTTCCGGTAGAAACAATATAAGTTTTAAATACTTCGTCGTTAGTTTTTAAAATCAATTTATTCTGGGATTTATCCACGGCAATACTAAATGGCAAATTCCAAACTTTAATTTTTCTACCGGGAGAAATATTGGCGCTAGATAAATTATTGCTTCTCATAATCAAATCAACGGTCGTTTTATAAAGTTTCGCAATTTTGGTCAAGGTGTCTCCGGGCTTAATCTCATAAGAGACGCTTCCGGGGGTAACAATATTAGAAAATAACAAACGCATATTTAAATCCTCAAGCTTCTTCTCCCACTTAGTTATGTCTTTAGAATTAGAGAATTCGCCTAAAAGTTCTTGGTAGGATTTTTTGGCTGCTAAAAGATCGCCTTTAGCTTCTAAATCCTGTGCCCTATTTACTAGCGACCCGTGAGAAACAGTTTTTACGCCAACAGGATTTACCGGTTTAGGCCGCTTGGTAATTTTCAAAATAAATAAAACGGCTAAAGCTAAAACTGCCGCCGCAATAACTAATGCTAATATTTTCCTCACCTTAGCCCCCTTTTAATGACACAAAACCGCAATAACAATACCCAGCAATAAACCGCCAATAACTTCGATAGGCGTATGCCCAATCAATTCACGTAATCTATTTTCCTGAATTCTACCCTGCCAATAGATATCATCCATAATTTTATTTAAAATATGCGCCTGTTTCCCGCTTGCCCGGCGCACGCCTTGAGCATCAAACATTACTACTAAAGCAAAAGCTGCGGCAAGCGCAAAATAAACACTATCAAATCCATAATCTAGCCCGATGGCCGTAGCTAAACAGGCGGCTCCGGTGGCATGGCTAGAAGGCATACCTCCGGTTCCGATAAACCAGCGGAAATTAAACCGTTTTTCGCGAATCACGCCGATACTAACCTTGATACTCTGGGCCGCAACCCAGGCAAGCACGGTAGTCAAAAAAATCTTATTCTGGCTAAGCTCTATAAAAATATCTTTCATAATTAATTTTTAGGGGCAGGATCGACTTCTATTTTGATTTTAGCAGCACAGGTAGGCTTTCCATCTTTGATAATAAAACCTCGGTTACCTAAGGTCTCTGTTTTATATTTTTGCATTTGGGCATCCACTTCCTTGATTGCCTTACGTAATTCTTCAACTGAACTAAGTTTTCTCTTAAAAGCTTTATTTTGCTTATATAGCTCTTGTCTATTTCTTATAAGAATTTTATTTTCCGCCTTTAATGCGCCAATGGCTTTCTTCTCGCTGGCATAGGCTTTAAATAAACGGATCAATCTGGCTTTACTAGCTTTCAGGTAATCCTTTAAAGCAAGTTTATCTTGGGCAAGCTTTTTCTGCGCTACTTTTTCTTTCTCTAAGGATTGCAACAAGTTTTGCTTCTCTTTTTCTAAAATTACAACCTGTGCCTTAACCTGATTTAAAGTATTCATCAGGCCATGTTTTTCCTTTACTGCCGCCGCATACCTTACAACACTAAAGACAGTTAAGCAGCAGAGAAAGACAATAAATAAGGTTATTTTGTTATTTTTCGTCATTTTAGTTATAAATTAGAATAGCATAAAATCTTTGAGCGAGCAAGAAAATTTGTGTGAGATTTTGCCTACATTTACGTCTATTAGTAGTGAAAGGAGAATAAACTTATGCTCGCTAAAGTATTAAGTTATGGATTATTGGGTATTGAGGCTTATCCGATTGAAATTGAGGTTGATGTTTCTCGGGGGTTGCCCACAGTAACACTGGTTGGATTGGCTGATACGGCAGTTAGGGAAAGCAAGGAAAGGGTCAAGTCGGCGATTAAAAACTCTGGTTTTCAGTGGCCGCGCGAAAGAATCACCGTAAATTTAAGCCCCTCCGATATTAAAAAGGAAGGCGCGTCTTTTGACCTGGCGATTGCTTTAGGGATCTTGGCCGCCACCGAACAAATCAATAGTCAAAATCTTAACGACTATTATATTTTAGGAGAATTATCTCTCGATGGTTCAATAAGACAAACTAAAGGGATATTACCAATAAGCATAACTGCAGCAAAAACGCAAACTAAAAACCTGATTATCCCTTTCCAAAACGCTAAAGAAGCGGCGATAGTTGCACAGGTAAAGGTTTTTCCTTTACAGACATTAAAGGAAACCGTAGAATTTTTAAACAGCCCACAAATGCTTAAACCCTTTACTCTAGATTTAAAAGAATTATTCCGACAAAATTCTTGTTACGGAGTAGATTTTGCGGAAGTTAAAGGGCAATATTTCGCCAAAAGGGCCTTGGAAGTTGCGGTAGCCGGCGGACATAACCTAGCTATGATCGGCCCTCCGGGAAGCGGTAAAACTATGCTCGCCAAACGCATCCCTACAATCATGCCGGAACTAACTTTAGAAGAAGCGCTAGAAGTAACCAAAATACATTCTATTACCGGGCTCCTGGCGCATAAAGAAGGAATAGTTTCTACCCGTCCTTTCCGCGCCCCGCATCACACGATTTCCGATATTGCGCTCGTCGGCGGAGGCTCAATTCCTAAGCCGGGAGAAATTAGCCTGGCGCACCACGGGGTATTATTTCTCGACGAGCTTCCGGAATTTAACCGCAATTGTTTAGAAACTTTACGCCAACCACTCGAAGACGGACTGATCAATATTTCGCGCATCAATCGCTCGCTAGCATTCCCAGCGGCATTTTTACTGGTCTGCGCGATGAACCCCTGTCCGTGTGGAAATCGTGGCTACAACCTTAAACCTTGCCGCTGCAACACGACTAAAATTGAAAATTATATGGGTAAAATATCCGGACCACTATT
>ORJL011715655.1_pt1 | contig 10047 bp, 10 predicted proteins | sample 1779941 | NCBI WGS metagenome assembly ORJL01 (sample SAMEA104232317, study PRJEB22302) | groundwater metagenome | biome: forest; feature: aquifer; material: groundwater | place: USA | collected 2011-08-07 | depth 5.8 m | reverse complement strand
TGATAGAGGCCTATCGGCGGGCGGGCCAGTACTACCTGGTGCGGGCCAACATACAGGGAAGCTCGGAAGAGGCGGTCGCGCGCAGCGTCACGCGGGACGCGCTGGTGGCCGGGATGCAAGGCCCCACCATCGCTCCGGTGCACAGCAAGATGGGTGGCGAGGAGGGATGGTACAACGTTGCCGTCGTGGTCGAGAAGAAGAACTTGCTAGGGGCGGTGGACCATTTGCGCCTGGTTGGCGCGAGCGGCGTCACAGCCACGCCAGTGAGTTATGTCTTCCGCAAAGAGTCCGAGGCGTACAGCCGCCTCATGGAGGCGAAGGGGTAGGACGGAAAGGCAAGCGCCTCTGCTGCATCATCCCGGCCTCCGCTGGAATGTAGAGACGTCGTCAGGCCCAGTGCAGGGCGCTCGCTCCGCGGGCATCTGGGTCCCGGCTTTCGCCGGAACGACGGGATGGCTTCGTGGAGCCGTCTCAGAAATCCGTTCCGCCACAGTTGAGGAAGGCGAGCATGGGAGTGGAGCGATACCATGCCTTTCTCCAGAACAGACCTGACATAGTCTTGTGCCGCTCCACCATTTCGAAGCAATCGACCAGTTGTCATTGACCCCAATAGAACCGACACACAAAGAGGGGACGCATGAGGACCGTCAAAGGCGTGAGGGAGGCGCGGGAGGTGCTGCTGAAGCACCGGGACCCGACGAGCGTGGACCTGTCTCCGGGTCTGAAGGCCAAGCTGCGGGAGGTCTTCGGGCAGGAGGTGACGTCGGCGGAGCAGGAAGTGCAGCTCATCATCGCGGACGTCCGGACACGGGGGGACTCCGCAGTGCGGGACTTCCACCGGCAGTTCGACGGGTTGGAACTGAGCGCCCTGGAGGTCACGCGGGAGGAGATCGCGCGGGCGTACGCCAAGGTGGACAAAGACCTGCTGGAGGCAGTCCACACGGCGGCCCTGCGCATCCACAGCTTTCACGATAAGCAGAACATCCAGGGGTGGATGGACCTGAACGAAGGTCTGGGGCAGGTGGTGCGTCCCATCGATAGGGTCGGACTTTACGTGCCCGGCGGGAAGGCGTCCTACCCCTCGACGGTGCTGATGACGGCCATCCCGGCGCGCGTGGCGGGCGTGCGCGAGGTGGTGGTCGTGACGCCGTGCCGCGCGGGCGGGGAGGTCCCGCCGGTGACGCTCGTTGCGTGCGACATCGCCAAAGTGGACCGCGTATTCCGCATCGGCGGGCCGCAGGCCATCGCGGCGCTGGCGTACGGGACGGAGAGTGTCCCGAAGGTGGACAAGATCTACGGCCCTGGCAACGCCTTCGTACAGTTGGCGAAGAAGGCGGTGTTCGGGACGGTGGGAATAGACGCCATCCAGGGGCCGACGGAGACCATGGTCATCGCGGACGACAGCGCAGACCCGCGCCTGTGCGCCGTGGACATGCTGGCGCAGGCGGAACACGCGGATGACGCCAAGCCCACGCTGCTCACCACCTCGGAGCGGGTGGCGCGTCTGGTAGCGCAGGAGGTCGAGCGGGAACTGCGGCGGTACGGCGAGGAGTCCCCGGCGAAGAGGTCGATAGCGGCGAACGGGGTCATCGCGATCGTGGACTCGCTGGACGAGGCCGCCGAGATTGCCAACGCCTATGCGCCGGAGCACCTGTGCCTGCTTGTGCGCGACCCCTGGGGCGCGGCGGGGAAGTTCACCAACGCCGGGGGCATCTTCCTTGGGGAGAGCTCGCCGGAGGTGCTGGGTGACTACGTGGCAGGGCCAAGCCACGTAATGCCCACCGCCGGGACGGCGCGGTTCACCTCCTCTCTCAACGTGATGGACTTCGTGAAGATCACCAGTATCGTAGCCCTATCCGAAGCGACAATGAAGCGCATCGGCCCTGCGGCGGGTAGACTGGGACACGGGGAGGGCCTGCCGGCCCACGCCCGCGCCATTGAGGTGCGCCTGGAGAAGACCGCTGAGGAGGGGAACGATTAGCGTCAGACAGGCCGAGCCGACCGCACCCGCCACCTTCAACTCACGCAAGGCGCCGTGGCTGTGGTCGGAGCTTGTCATCCGGCGGCTGAACTTGCCGCTCTGGGCGGGGTCCCTGCTCCTGTTCGGGGTCTTTTACCTTGTGGGTGCGTTCATCGCCTTCGAGACAGGGGAGTGGCCGCGCAGTCTGGTCCACCCACGCAACATCGCGGTGTATGTGCTCCCAGCCTTCGCCGCGTTCACCATGGGATACGCGCCACGGAAGATGGCGGACCTGTGGACGCGCATGAAGCCGTGGCTAGTGAACCCGCCGGAGGACATCGAGCGGCTTGAGCGGGAGACGCCGGACATCTTGATGCGTCCGTTCTGGGTCGTAGCCGGGCTCTGGTTCCTCTCGGCCATCGGTGTGGCGTTCACGGGGAGCCGCATGACGGACCTGGAGTCCTTCCGCTACGTGAGCCTGGCCACCGCACTGTTCAGCGCGTATTTCATGGGCGGGGCAGCCGCCATCGCCATCGGGCTGAGCCTCTTCATGTACCGGTTCCAGAAGTGGGCGGACTTCAGGCCGGGCTTCATCTTGCAGGGAGGAAAGGACGTGCTGCGTCCGTTCAACCACCTGGTGTGGATGACCTGGGCATTGCTGACACTGCCCATCCTGCTCCTGGTGGTAGCCACGTTCACCCTCCAGGCGTCCATGCGCGCGGCATTGCCTCCCGCCACCTTCCATGTCATCGACCTGCTACCGGTGGTCCTGGGCATCGTGGCGTTCATGGCGATCGTGGTGGTGCCGGAATTCCTGATGTTTCGGCTGCTGGCGCGGGAGAAGGCGCAAGAGATGCAGGCCATCACGGAGGAGATGCGGGATCTGGGGACACTGCCGTCCGACGTGCTGGACACAGACATCCTGCGGAGCATGCACCGTCGTCAAACACTGGCGTACCTGGAGCGAAAAGCGCACGACTTTGTGCCCACCCTGGTGGACGCGCGGCTGATGCTCCAGGTGCTGGGCGCAGTGGCGACGATCGCCTCGGCCACCTACGCGCTGCAGAGGCTGCTGAGCAGCACGTCGCTCTAACCGATCCCCTTGTAAGTGACTGACGACCTTGTCACCGATAGCCAATTCTCCTGGCACACGCTAAGCTAGGCGCATGCCTACGAACCGGACGGACCAGCAGCCAAACATGGAGCGCTTTGTGAGCCCGCACATACGGGCCATGCAGCCGTATGCCCCCATCTCTCCGCCGGACGTGCTGGAGGGGGAGACGGGGTCGGGCGCGACGCGCATCATCAAGCTGGACGGGAACGAGAACCCATACGCGCCGTCGCCCCGGGTGAAGAAGGTCATCGCGGAGGAGATCGCCAACGTCAACTTCTACCCGGACCCGGAGCAGCGGGCGCTGCGTAAGGCGCTGGCGACGTACACGGCGTACGATGCGGACTGGCTGGTTGCGGGGAGCGGCTCCGACGAGCTGATAGACCTGCTTCTGCGGCTGTTCGTGGACAAAGGGGAGGAGGTCATCTACACCCCGCCGACCTTCGGGATGTACTCCTTCAACACCAAGCTCGTGGGCGGCGTGGGCGTGGAGGTCAGGCGGAAGGACGACTGGTCGCTGGATGTGGATGCTGTGGCGAAGGCGGTCACGGGACGCACCAAGGTCATCCTGCTCGCCTCGCCGAACAACCCCACCGGCGACCTGGTCTCCCGAGCGGAGCTGTTGCGCCTCCTGGACACCGGCGCGCCCGTCGTCATAGACGAGGCGTACTACGAGTTCGCCGGGGAGACGGTGATCGACATGGTGCGGGAGCGGTCCAACCTCATCGTTCTGCGGACGTTCAGCAAGTGGGCGGGGCTGGCAGGCCTTCGGGTGGGGTACGGCGTCATGCACCCCTCAGTGGCGGCGCGGCTGATGCTCATCAAGCCGCCGTACAACGTGAACAACCTGGCGCAGAAGGCAGCGGCGGCCTCGGTTGAGGACAGGGGATACCTGATGGACTCCGTCCACAGGATGGTGCGGGACCGGGACGCCCTGATGCGGGACCTGGCGGAGACAGGCATGCTGCACCCCTACCCCAGCCGGGCGAACTTCATCCTGTGCAAGGTGCTTCGCGGAGACGCGCGGCATATCCACCAAAAGCTGCGGACCCAGGGGATCTTCATACGGTATTTCGACTCGCCGCGCCTGCAGGACCACATACGGATAAGCATTGGTACCGCGGAGGACCACAAAGCGTTGTTGACCGCGTTGAAAGGACTTGCGTGATGCCCCGGACTTCAGAAGCCTCTCGAACGACGAAGGAGACCTCCATCCAGGTGCGGCTGGACCTGGACGGAAAAGGCGTCTACCAGGTGGAGACCGGCATCCCAATGCTCAACCACCTGCTATCGCAGCTTGCGCGGCACGGGGGGTTTGACCTGACGGTGCGGGCGGAGGCGCACGACGACCCGGACGGGCACCATCTGACGGAGGACGTCGCCATCGTGTTGGGGCGGGCGTTCAACGAGGCGCTGGGAGAGCGGAAGGGCATCCGTCGCATGGAGAGCGCTCTGCTCCCGATGGACGACGCGCTGGCGCAGGCGGCGGTAGACCTGGCGGGGCGGGGGTATGTGTCGCTGGATATTCCGTTCACGACCGCCGAGATAGGCGGCCTGCGGACGGAGATGGTGCGGCACTTCCTGGAGAGCTTTGCGCGGGAGGCGCGCATCACCATCCACGTGCGGCTGCTGGACGGCTGGAACGACCACCACATGGCGGAGGCGGGGTTCAAGGCGCTGGCGCGGGCGCTCCGGGGCGCCGTGAGCGCTGATCCGCTCCTGGACGGCCAGGCGGCGAGCACGAAGGGGACGCTAGACTAGGGGTCCTCTACAAGCCGCAGAGACTTACAGGATCAGCGTGTCTAGGCAGGGGCGCCGCCAGCGGGCACCGGCTGGTCACGGAACCGCTTGGGCGGTTTCGGCTTAGGGATGAACATATAAAGCGGCCCAGCAATCGCCTTGGAGATGAAGAAGGGTATCAGCGCCCATAGATAGCTGCCTGTGTTGTCGAACACCCAACCGGCGTAGATGGGGGCGACGAATGGTCCCAAGACCGTGATGGAATTGAGGATCCCGCGCAGAGTCGCGAAGTTCTTCCGCCCGAAGTAGTGCCCCGTCAATGCCATGTTGAGGGAGCCCCCCGCCTCGCCCACTCCGTACAGGACCACGAACAGCAGGATGAAAACGATCCCTTCTCCGAACGCCAAGAGGGCGATTCCCACTGCGCTGACCAGGGTGGCCAACCCCAGTACATGCTTGGCGCTATATCGGTCCCCCAAATAGCCGAAGAGGACAGCCAGTCCGATCCCCACTAGCGGATAGATGCTCGCCAGGGTGGCCGCCGCCAACTCATCCTGCCCTTTCCAGACGATCATGGGGATCATGTGGACTGCGATGGCTCCGAACGAGAGCATGCGGAAGAATTGCGCACCGGCGAATACCCAGTACGTCGGTGTCAGGAGGGCTTCTTTGACCGTGAAGTCGATCTCCGCCGGTGTCCCACGAGAGACTTCCTCCGTCCGGCTGGTTGAGCCGGGGGCCGAGTCTTGACGCACGCCGTCCGGGAGCAGGCCCATGCTCTCAGGCGAGCGGCGATAGAGGAAGGCCAGAGGTGTGCCGAGCACAAGAATGATGATGCCGGCGATGATGGAACTCGTCCGCCAGCCGAAGGAAACGACCATGAAAGCGAGAATAGGAGTCCAAAGGAACCCGCCTACGCGGTTGGAAGAACTGATAATGCTGATTGCCAGGGCGCGACGACGGAAGAACCAGGAATTCATCGCGTACATGATCCCTGTGAAGAATCCTGTCTGAAAACCGACCGACGTGACGAACACCCAGACGACGAATAGCGCCCAGAAACTGTGGACCATCGTTCCGAGCAGGATGAAGCCCACCCCGGCCAGGGTATTCCCAGCCAGCAGCATGAGGCGCGGGCCGAGTTTGTCAGTCAGCCACCCTGCCAATGGGGCCTCGATGCCACCTTCCAAGCGGGCCGCGGAGAAGACCATGGACGTCTCTGCGCGCGAGAGGTTGAGGTCGCGCGAAATGGGTAGGAAGAAGACACCGAAACCGTAGTTGTTCAAGGCGCCGAGGACGCCGAATACCATGCCCGCAGCTACCAGGTACCAACCGTAGAAGACCCCTTTGGCCTTCTTGACCAGCCGATGGCGAGGAGATCCAGATGTTTGGGTCGTTGGGGTGGGTTCTAACATAGCTGCATGGTAAGAGCGCCAATAACGGAAGTAAAGTACATGGCTGGAGTATCGCGCTAACAATGCATCCCAAACCGCGCAACCGCCATGCAAAGCCTGCAGGACTCCAGGGTCGTGAAGGCCACATGTGCGGTCATCAGGTGCAACAGCGTCCTGCCCGAACGGAACGGAGACCAGGGTGGGTTCGGTCACAAAAATAGCGCCTGAGGGTCGGGCCGCCGTCGAGCTGGTCCTAACATCAGCAGCCAAAGGCCGCCCATGGCGCCAACGAAGCGCGCGGCGGCCAGGTCTTGCCATGGGCCTGTTGCGCGGGAGTTACAGACGAACCCGTAGAAGCAAGAACCCTAACGAGGAGCAGACCGGACAAAAAGGACACCGCAGGTCCATCCGAAGAAGTATCAGACCATTCCTATCTCTCCACCAAGGTGCAACTCGAGACCGCTCCTGGTTTGGCAACCAGGGCACGTCGCAAGGAAGGCCGGCACCCCAGGCGCCGTAGAGGTTGGGGCGCTGCCCGGCTGAGTACGGTATCATTAAACACAGACCATCCATTCCCTCGGAGCACATCCGTCACCGTGGACAGCATGTCTTTGAACGTCATCCCAAGTCAGAACGCCGGAGAGGCGCGGCCTCAACCGGAGCGGGCAGCCGCGCGCGTTGCGCCGGGACGCCGCGCTGAGGGGAAGGCGAACCTATATGACCTGACCCTGGAGGGGCTCGAGGCCCTGATGGGGGAGTTGGGGCAGAAGCCGTATAGGGCGCGGCAGGTCTGGCAGGCGCTGTACCGTCGGCTGGTGACGTCCATCGATGAGATGACGGACCTGCCGGCGGACCTCCGCGCGGAGCTTTCCAAGAAGACGGAGATACGCACCCTGGAGCCTATCCGACAGCAGGTGGCGGAGGACGGCCACACCACCAAGGTCCAGCTGCGCCTGCCCGGCGGAGGCATGATCGAATCGGTGCTGATGTGGTACCCGCCGTCGGCCACGAACAATGGCCGGTACACGGTCTGCGTTTCCACGCAGGTGGGGTGCGCGGTGGGCTGCCCGTTCTGCGCCACGGGGAAGATGGGGTTCATCAGCAACCTCACGGCGGGGGAAGTTGTGGCGCAGGTGCTGTATTTCGCCCGGCAACAGGCGATTGATAACCTGGTGTTCATGGGCATGGGCGAGCCGATGCTGAACTACGCCAACATGTGGCAGGCGGTGGAGACGCTCAACTCGCCGCTGGGGTTCGGCATGGGCGCGCGGCGATTCACCATCTCCACGTCCGGCATCCTCCCCGGCATCCGAAAACTGGCCGAAGAGAAGCTTCTGGTGAACCTGGCGATCAGCCTCCATGCTCCCAACGACACCCTGCGGCAGCAGCTGGTGCCCATCGACAAGAAATACCCGCTGGCCGACCTGATGGATGCGTGCGACGCCTACACAGAGCGCACAGGGCGTCGGGTGAGCTATGAGTACGTGATGCTGGCCGGGGTGAACGACTCCCCAGAACTGGCGCACGAGCTGGCCCAATTACTGACGGGGCGGCTGGCGCACGTCAACCTTATCCCCTGGAACCCAACGTCCGGCTCGTTCAACCGGCCGTCGGGGAACGCGATCGCGCGGTTCCAGACGGTCCTCCACCAGTACGGCGTCCGGACGACGATCCGGGCGGAGAAGGGCGTGGAGATCAGCGCTGCGTGCGGACAGTTGGTGACGCAGGGAAGGTAGAGAGGCTTCATTGGCCTCTCCCGCTGCACTGTTTCAGTTGTCAGAGGCCTGTGGAGTCAGAGCGTAATCCACTTTCTTCTCCGCAGTGGCTGACAGGTTCCTGAAGTGGATGATGTGGTTGCCGGTGTCCTTGGTTTCAAAGGCAAGTGACCGCGCACCGCGCACTTTGCCCAAATCCAGGATGATGCCGCCCGGTCCTTCGACGGTGATGGCCAGGCCCGCTTCCACTCCCTCGCCGCCGGAGACGTTCACCTGGCCAGACAACCTCTCGCCAGCGGTGAGCCAGAGCATCTGGCTGGAGCTGAAGCCGACCGGGACGTTCTGTGTGCCTGAGAGCGAGCGGGGCCTGTTCGATGAAGCCGGCGCACAAGCGGCGAGCACAAGGGCAAGTAGGACCAGAAGAGCCGCGACGACGGATCTCACGCTCACCTCTTGGCACCACGGTCGCCAGCGCAGGCGGCTGGGCTTCGTGTAGACTGAGAGACGTTCCACACGCTGATGATACCTGTCTAGAGGGATGCCATGCCACGCATTGAAGACCTGAGCCACGCCTATAAGAGCCTGGACTGGCAGGCGCCGATGAAGGGGGAGGAGACCATCAACCCCAGTTGCCTGCTGGCCTTCGACTATGAGTACCCGGAGCAGGCGGCGGAGATCTCCATCGACACGGACGAGTTCACGACGGTGTGCCCCTGGACAGGGCTGCCGGACCAGGGGACGCTGACGGTCCGCTATGTCCCGAACCACCAGTGCATCGAGCTGAAGTCGCTGAAGGACTACCTGTTCAGCTACAGGGACGTGGGCATTGTGCAGGAGCACGCGGCGAACCGCATCCTGAGCGACCTTGTGGAGCTGTGCGTGCCGCGTTGGATGAAGGTCACGCTGGACTACAACGTACGGGGAGGGCTGCACACGGTGGTGTCCGTGGAGTTCCCGCAGAACAACGGCTCCACAAGCCCCGCGCAGTAGGGACGCCCATACGCTGCGATGCTGGGAGAGGACCGGAAGCCAAGGACCGCGCTACCTTGGAGTGCAGGTGGAAGTGCCCCCGATGAACCTTGTCTCAAAAGTGCCCGTGGGGAGGGGGATCCGTTCATCCTGTCGTGGATCCCGTATTCCTCATCGGGAAGGCTCTCGAAGGACGCCTTTGAACGGATGGGGGCGGGGTTTCCCACCTGCCTTCGACTTCTGAGACAACCCCCCCGATGCGATAGGGGGAGCGTAGGATCTACTGCCCAGCACCTCCACCGTTCGGGGTGAAGGACGCATCAGGCACCCTCTTGTTCAGCAAGCTCGATGAACTCTTCCAGGTGGGTGACAAGCCACCGTTGGAGCAATTCATTCATGGTGGGCTCGCAATCCTCATAGGCCGCGTCAAGGGCTTCAAATCCCATCGACGCCCCCCTTCCCGCCAAGGCCTTCTCCAAGACCTGCCGCTGCTGCAATGCCCCCATCTCCGACAAGGCATCGAGCGTCTCCGGCGCAAAGCGGCCGTGCGGGCTATCGAAGTAGTCCCGATGCCCCCCGTTCTGGACCTCCGCTTCATACCAGAAGGCGAGGGCAGCCACCCGCTGGATAGGGGTCAACCTGTCCAATGGCGTGGTGGCCACCAGGTCTATCATGGCGTTCCAGAGCAGGTAGGGAGTCCGCTGGGCGTCTGCACGGCTCAGCTTCCGGCGGTTGGGGACCTCCGACATCGTTGGCTCCTATCGTTCGTTCTGCGCCGGGCCGGCAAGCGGTCCACATCAAGGAGTCAAAGAGCGCCCGAGGGCACAGTCCTCCTGCGCGGCTTACCTCCTGGCAACTCCGCGGGTGGCGTCGTGACGGATGACGTCCACGAGCGCGGCAACCCAGCCGATGACCGTCCATCCGAGGAGGACGTTGAGGACAAGGACGCGGCGCATGTTGCCACGTATGGCGAAAAAGGCGACGATGGACGGGAGGAAATACAAAAGGATACCGGCCAGGACAAGGGCGGCAACGCCGACGTCAAACAGGATATAAGGTCCGAAGTTCATGGCCCGCTCCTCAAGACAGCGTTGACCGGACGAGCGTTTAGGACGCCACTTCCTGGAGCTCGAAGGTGAAGTCCTCGATGACGGGGTT
>ORJL010465346.1_pt1 | contig 10047 bp, 7 predicted proteins | sample 1779941 | NCBI WGS metagenome assembly ORJL01 (sample SAMEA104232317, study PRJEB22302) | groundwater metagenome | biome: forest; feature: aquifer; material: groundwater | place: USA | collected 2011-08-07 | depth 5.8 m | reverse complement strand
TGCAGGCTGGGTTCGACGCCTTCGCCCGCGGCGAGGGCCGAACCTACGACAAGGCGTCAGGCCGACAACGCGCTGAACGGATCAAGTCGCGGGGGCGAGCAACCCGTACGAAGAAGTCCTGAGATGCCGTATCGGCTCTCGCCGCGCGCCGAACAGGACCTCGACGAAGTGTGGTTGTACGTCGCCGAGGACGCGAGCCCGATTACCGCCGACCGGCTCATCGACGATCTCGTCGACCGCTTCGACCTCTTGGCAGAACAGCCCGGGATGGGCCGTCTCCGTCCGGAGTTCGGACCCGGCGTTCGCTCCATCGGCGTCGAGAATCACGTCGTCTATTACCGGCACGATGGCGAGGTGCAGATCGCCAGAGTGCTTCATGGCAGACGCGATCAGGCCGCCGCGTGGTCCGACTCCGACTGACAGCACCGGAATCCGGCGTCGAAGCAAATTTAGGGCACTTTTTGCTTCGTAGGTAGGACCGACACGGTCTGCAATCTATTGGAAGGGCGGCACTTGCCGAGACTCACACGCCAGGAGGGGTTGGGAACCCGTGACGACTAGCAGCAATGCCTACTGCGCCGTCCTTGGCATCCGCGCGCCACGAGTTGAGGACGCCAAGGCGAGTCCCGATGCCAACTACTACAGCTTGCTGTTGGTGGCATTGCTCGAGCGCGGCGAGCCCATGACCCTCGCGGAAGCGGCAGCTCGCCTCGCTGCCGCAGGTGTTGCGGCGACGCCAGGACATGCGCTGGCTTCGCTCAAGCGGTGCAAGCCGGCGCGCGCACCGATCTATCGTGACGGCGATCACTACGCGCTTGATCCCCACGACGACGAGGTCAGCTTCTGGTTGTTTCGCCTTGGCTTGCGCCCGCCGCGCGTGGCGCCGTTGACGGTAGTGCGTTCCGCGCCGGATCCGCTGCCGTCACCTGACCACCAGCTAACCGTTGCTAGTCTGAACGAAGCGTGGCACGACGGTGTGCCCAACACATGGTCGGCCCAGCGCGTCGCGGTTGTGGTGCTCGATGCCCACGGCGCCGCGATGTCGCCCGCCGAGGTGCTGGCGTTTGTTGGCGCGCGCAGCCAGTGGACGCTCTTGCGCGCCGAGTCGGCGCAGTACTGGCGCAGCGGCGCCGCCGTTCGCGTGCGAGACGATGGCCGATGGGAGCTCGATCGCGAGCACAGCACGGTCCGGTCGGCGCGTGAGGCCGTGCGCGAGCGCATCACCGTCGCGCGCCGCTGGGCTGGGCTTCGCCCCGACCCAGCGGCCATCGAGGCGAATCGGCGTCGCATCGAGCGCGAACGCGATGCACACGCTGACCAGCTCGCACGGATGCGGCGCGTGCTCATTCACGCGTTCCCGCCGGTGCGGCCCGAGGCCCTGGTGCTCATCGATGTCGAAGGACACGAGATCACTACGTTCGTGGGTGACCAGATGGCGCGGGCGATCGACCGGTTGGCTGGCTACGAGATCATCGGCGCCGTCGGCGTCAGAGCGCTACTGCGGACACTGAACGTCGACCCTGGCGAACGTCGGCTGGCCGAACTGGGCCCACCGCAGAAGACTCGACAACTCAATCATCGTGGCCGGACGCTGACGATCACGAGCACGCTCCTCGTTCAGGGATCATGTGGCATCAGTCGTCCCTTCGGCGACGAACGAACGTTGCGCGACTACCTGCGCGATGGCGCCAACACCAAGCTCAGACGCCGACTCGAAGCGGATGCGAAGTCACTCTTCGCGCTCTATCAGTACGGGCGTCTTCATGGCGGCGTCCGGCTCCGCTGGGGCTTCCTCGACGAGATGCTGCCCGCCCCGTGGGTTCATCGGGATGAGTCGACGCTGTACAACCTGTTGAAAGAGGCGCACCAGCGCGGTCTGCCGCTCGAGGTGGTTGTTGGTAGCGCCCCGGGATGGACAGACCCGTGGTCTCGGGCGCAACGGGCCTACGTCGCGACGGACGCGTGGCATACGCCATCCCTGCTGGCGGACGAGCAGGGCTATGAGATTCATCGGCCGGAGGTGCAGATGGCCCGTCTGCTCGACGGGCCGCGCGGATCCGACTAACGCTCTGCGCACAACGCGTGCCATCAGCGCGCCGGGGGAATCTCGATGCTTTCTCGCGAGTGTGCCCAGAGTCGGGAGGTTCTCATCGCAAAATCAGGCGGTTTGTCGGCCGAATTTGACGAGGGCGACGGTTTGAAAAACCGTTGTAGGTTCCGCAGAAAAAGTTGGATCCGGCAAGTCCTGATTTCACGTACACTTAGCGTCTGCGGTGAGGTGGCCGAGAGGCTTAAGGCGGCGGTTTGCTAAACCGTTGTAGGGATTTAAACCCCTACCCAGGGTTCGAATCCCTGCCTCACCGCCATCATTCGGGCTTTGCCCTCATTCGACGGTTCGGCAGGGATTCGGGCTCACTCGCAAATCCCGCATCGCATGGCTTGCGCCGGTGACACCCAGCCGTTAGGCTTCATGGCACGTGCCCGAGATCGCCGCCCCCCTTTCAGTCCGTACCTGGTTTGCCGCCCATGATCGGGTCCGGGACGTGGTGCTGAACATCGCGCTGGCCCTGACGGCCTGGGCGTTGGCCGAACTGGTGATGCTGCCCACGGCCGGAGGCCGCGCGGTCACGCCCATCTGGCCGCCCGCCGGCCTGGCCGTGGTGTGCGTGTACCTCGGCGGCTACCGGTTGCTCCCCGGCGTCATCCTAGGGTCGTTTGCCTTCAACTTCACGCGCAGCCCCATCTACTGGGCCGCGATTGTCGGCCTGGTCCAGGCCATCCAGCCCGTGGTCGCCGTGCGGATCTTGCGGGCGTTGCAGTTCGACCCCAAGCTCGAACGCGTTCGCGACCCGTTGATCCTCTCCCTCGTGGTGGCACCGGCCGGCGCCCTCGTGGCCGCCCTGGTGTCGGTGACGCTCCAGTACCTTGCCGGCGCCGTGCCATCAGGGATCTTCACTTACGCGCTGGTCCTGTGGTGGCTGCGCGATTGGCTCGGCGTGATGATCACCGCCACGCTGATCCTGTCGTGGCTCAAGGGCCGTCGCATCACCTGGACGTGGCCGCGGATCGGCGAAGCGGTGGCCCTGCTGGTGACCGCCTTCTTCGGCGCCCAGTTGATGTTCGGCCTCTGGGGCCTCTTCGCGGAACGGGACGTGCCGATCGCCTTCGTCTTCTTTCCGATCGTCATGTGGGCCGGACTGCGCTTCGGTCCGCGCGGCGCGGCGACGCTGGTCGCCCTCATCGCCGGGTTCGGGCTGGCCATCGCCGGCCTCGGCGTCGGCCCGTTTGCCTCCTTCCCGGTGGAGTTCACGCAATTCCTGTTGTTCGCCTTCCTGGCCCTCGGCTCCTTGAGCGGTCAGCTACTGGCCGCCATCATGGCGGAACGAGACGATGCCCTTGAGCGGCGGCTGCTGCTCGAAGAGCAACTTCGGCACTCGCAGAAGATGGAAGCGGTCGGCCGGCTGGCCGGCGGCATTGCCCACGACTTCAACAACCTGCTGACCGCCATCATCGGCTACACCGAAATCGTGCTGACGTCGCTCGATCCCAAGGACGAGCGCCGCGCCGATGCCGAAGAGATCGGCCGCGCCGCCATGCGCGCCGCCGACCTGACCCGGCAGATGCTGGCCTTCAGCCGCCGCCAGGTGCTGCAGCCGAAGATCATCGACCTCAACACCGCGCTCAGCAAGGTGGAGCCGATGCTGCGCCGCGTGATCGGCGAAGACATCGTGCTGACAGTCACCGGCAAGGCCGCCACGCCGCACGTGCGCGTCGACCCCGGACAGGTGGAGCAGGTGGTGATGAACCTGGTGGTGAATGCCCGCGACGCCATGCCGAAGGGCGGCCGGATCACCGTCGAAGCCGCCGATGCCGTGCTCGATGCCGCCGCGCTTGCCGATGCGCCAGACGTCAAGCCCGGCAATTTCGTGATGCTGTCGGTCACCGACACCGGCGTCGGCATGCCGCCGGAAGTTCGGGCGCGGATCTTCGAGCCGTACTTCACCACCAAGGAGGTTGGCAAGGGCACCGGCCTCGGCCTGTCAACCGCCTACGGCATCGTCCGCCAGAGCGACGGGCACATCTCGGTGTCGAGCGAGTTGGGCCTCGGCACCACCTTCCGCATTTACCTGCCGCGATCGGAAGCGCCGCCGGGGGTGGCCGTCGATCCATCGGTGGAGAAGATGCCGGAAGGCACCGAGCACATCCTGATCGTGGAGGACGACCCGTCGGTGCGCCGGCTGTCGAAGGAATTGCTGGTGCGGCTCGGCTACTCGGTGACGGAAGCCGCCTCGGGCAGGGCCGGGCTGGCGCTGGGCAGTGACGACACGCGGCATTTCGACTTCGCGCTGTGTGACGTGATCCTCGGCGACATGAGCGGGCCCGCCGTGGCCGAGGCGTTGCGCGCGCTGCGCCCCTCGATCCGCGTACTCTACATGTCTGGCTACCTGGACGATGCGATCGTGAAGACCGGCGTGCTCGATGAAGGCATGCCGTTCCTGCAGAAGCCGTTCACGCCGATGCTGCTCGCCAAGAAGATCCGCGAGGTGCTCGACGCGCCCGAAACGGGAACCGCGTAGAGGCGGGACCGGCGACGGCCAAAGCCATCGCCCTCCGCTTGGCGACAGGTTGGACCCGCTCATCGGACCGTCCTGGGCGCCTTCTGTCCGTCCGGGATCAGCGTCGTGTACTTCCGATCCGACATCGTCTTCTTGAGGTCGTCGCGCGCCCGCTGGATCAGCTCTGGTGAGCGATAGAGATCGATCGCCGAGCCGGCAATCGTCTTGGCGGCGACCATCATGCCCTTCTCGCCGATGCTCGTCCCCGTGCAGGCGACGATCTGCCAGCTGTGGCCCGGCGCGCCATAAGCATAGGTCGCGGCCGTGAACTGGCCCACCGGGAAGAACCACGTCAGGTCGCCGACATCGGTGGAATGGGTGCCCTGGCGCGGCGGGGCGTTCGGCAACGGCTCCACCCGTTCCGCCAGCGCAAGGGCCGGCTGCGGCTTGAGGTCCTTCTGCGTGGCGCGCGCAAAGGCCTTCTCGCGGTCGTCGAACACCGGCGGGCCCACCAGTTCCAGGTTCTTCTGGATCACCTCGACCAGCGTGCGGTTGGGCAGCACTTCGTGCATGTCGGCGTCCATGCGCGTCTCAACCAGCCGCGTCCGGCTCATCGCCGCCGCGGCGCGGGCGATTTCGCTGAGCCACACGAAGTACTCCTCGACATCGGTGTGCTTGTTGGCGCGGAGGTAGTACCAGACTTCGGCCGATGGCGGCACCACGTTCGGCTGGCCGCCACCGTTGGTGATCACGTAGTGGATGCGGGTGTCCTCCCTGACGTGCTCGCGCATGTAGTTCACGCCGACGCTCATCAGCTCGACGGCGTCGAGCGCGCTCTTGCCCTGGTACGGCGACACCGAGGCGTGCGACGCCAGGCCCTCGAACTTGAACTTCACCGAGACCATGGCCTTGGAGTAGTCCCAGGCCGCGGCCGTGGTATCGCCGGCGTGCCACGCGAGAATGGTGTCGACGTCCTTGAACACGCCTTCACGCAGCATGTAGGTCTTGCCGATGCCGGTTTCCTCGGCGGGTGTGCCGAACAGCTTGACGGTGCCCTTGATGGCGCCAGACGCCAGCGCCTGCTTGATGGCAATGGCGGCGCCGCTGCTGGCCGTGCCGAACACGCTGTGCCCGCAGCCGTGACCGGCCGTCGCGCCGGCGCGATTGGTGCGCTCGGGCGACGAGTCCTGCGACAGCCCGGGCAGCGCGTCATATTCGGCGAGGATGCCGATCACCGGCTGGCCGGTGCCGTAGGTGGCGACGAAGGCGGTGGGCATGCCGGCCACGCCGGCCTCGACCGAGAAGCCGTTGTCGCGCAGCAGCGTCTGCAGCTCGGCCGACGACTTGGTCTCCTCGAGCCCGGTCTCGGCCCAGGTCCAGATGTTGCGGTTGACGCGGTTGAGCGTCGAGCCGTTGGCGTCGATCCAACCGAGCGCCGCCGTTTTCGGATCCGACTGGGCGGATGGTTGAATGCCCATGAGAATCAACCCGGCTGCGAGCAACACCTTCTTCATGGTTGAGATTCTAGTCCTCGGTGTCCTCTGTGGCCAAAGTTCGTGGCATGCTTAGCGGAATGGCGAAACGGTTTCTCGCGGTCGTTTTCATCCTTATGGTCGGCTCGACCGCGTGGGCGCAGGCGCCGGTCGAGTACAAGCTGTCATTTCCGTCGCCGGAGCACCGCTGGATGCAGGTGGAAGTGAAGTTTTCCGCCGTGCCCGCCGGCGTCCTCCAGGTGCGGATGGCTCGCACCTCGCCGGGGCGCTATGCGCTCCACGAGTTCGCGAAGAACGTGTTCGACGTGTCGGTGGTCAACGGCAAGGGCCAGCCGCTGACGCCGGCGCGTCCGGATCCCCATCAATGGGACATCGCCGGTCACGACGGCACGGTCGTGGTCACTTATAAGATTTTCGGCGATCGCACCGACGGCACGTATCTCGGCATCGACTCCATGCACGCGCACATCAACATCCCGGCGGCGCTGATGTTCGCGCGCGGCTGGTTCGAACGCCCGGCCCGCGTCACGTTCGTGCAGCCGCCCGGCAAGACCTGGAAGGTCGCCACCCAGTTGTTCCCGACGACGGATTCGCTGGTGTTCACCGCGCCCAACATCCATTACCTGATGGACAGCCCCACCGACTTCAGCGCCTTCATGCTGCGCGAATTCACGGTGGACGATGGCCAGAAGCGCACGGGGCCGCCGCCGACGTTCCGCATCGCCCTCACCCACGACGGCACCGAGGCCGAGGCTGATGCCTTCGCCAAGGACGTCGAGCGCATCGTCCGCGAGACCATTCCCGTGTTCGGCGAGTTGCCGCGGTTCGAGACCAACACCTACACGTTCCTGAGCGTCTACCTGCCGTGGGCCAGCGGCGACGGCATGGAGCATCGCAACAGCACGTCGCTCACGAGCCAGGGCGCACTGCGAAATCCGCAGCAGCGGCAGGGCATCCTCGGCACCGTGTCGCACGAGTTCATCCACGCCTGGAACATGGAACGCCTGCGGTCGAAGGGCATCGAGCCGTTCGACTTCGAAGAGGCCGACATGAGCGACGACCTGTGGCTCGGCGAGGGCTTCACCAACTACTTCGACGGCTTGATCCTCGAACGCGCCGGCTTGCAGACAACGGATGCGTTCATGGGGGACCTCGCCGGCATCATCAACGCCGTCACGCTCAGTCCGGGCCGGAACTTCCGGAGCGCGATCGACATGAGCCGCCTGGCGCCGTTTGTTGACGCAGCAGCGTCGATCGATCGCACCGCGTGGCCCAACCTGTTCATCTCGTACTACACCTACGGGTCGGCGATCGGGCTGGGACTCGATCTTGCCCTGCGCGATCGTTCCGATGGCAAGACGACGGCCGATGATTTCATGCGGGCGTTGTGGGCGCAGTTCGGCCGCCCCGGGCAGAAGGAACCGGGCAAGGTCGCCACGGCCTACACGATCGATGGCTTGAAAGAGACGCTGGCGAAGGTGTCCGGGGACCGCGGGTTCGCCACCGAATTCTTCAGCAAGTTTGTCGAGGGCCGCGAGCTGGTGGATTACACGCGCCTGCTGGGCCGTGCCGGCATGGTCGTGCGCAAGCGGGCCGCGGGCAAGGCTTTCGTGGGCCAGGTGCAGCTGCAGGCCGGCGGCAGCGCGCTGCGAGTGGGCGGGTTGGTGCCTTGGGAATCGCCGCTCTACAAGGCGGGCGTCGCGCAGGACGATCAACTGGTGAACCTGGGCGGGGTCGACCTGACGTCGCTGGCGGCGTTCGAAGAAGCGGTGGCGAAGCAGAAGCCGGGCGCGACGCTGCCGCTCCGGTTCGTCCGCCGCAGCGGTGAGGTGGTGAACGGCACCATCACGCTGGAGGAGGACCCGCGCGTGGAAGTGGTGGCGATCGAGAAGACCGGCGGTACGCTGACCGACGATCAGCGGAGGTTCAGGGAGTCATGGCTCAGCTCGCAAAAACGCTAGCTCTGGTACTCGTCGCCGGCTCAGTGCTGGCGTTGCCCTCCGGAGCCTTGGCGAAGGAGGGGCAAGCCATCCGCTCGGTGCCGCGCGTCACCATCGACGAGCTCAAGGTGTTGATGGCGCAGAAAACGGTGGTCGTGCTGGACGTCCGCGAGCCGGGCGCGTTCTCGAAAGGCCGCATCCCGGGCGCCATCAACATCGACTACACCCAGGTGTTGGCCCGGGCCGGGCAGTTCGCCGGTGAGAAGCGGACGATCGTGGCCTACTGCGCGTGCACCAACGAGATGACCGCCGCGCGCGCGGCCGTGGACCTGGCCGCGAAGGGCATCCCCGGCGCGAAGGCGCTCAAGGGCGGCTGGGACGAGTGGGTCTCGCGCGGCGAGCCTGTAGAAAAATAGAGGTCAAATGTGGCGTCCGGCTTCAGCCGGACATGACAGCCGACTCGATCATCCTGATGGTTCCTTTCACGGCGTCGACTTCAACTTCGGCGCCGATCGGCAGCGTGAACTGTTTCTCGATGTGGCCAATCTGCGCGCCGTGCCAGGCCGGCACGCCCAGCGGCTTGACGTGTTCCACCAGCGCGTCCTCCACCGTCAGCGAGCCGAAGCCGCTGCCCGGGTCGCAGTCGGTGCAGTTGCCGAAGATCACGGCGCTGGCTTTGGCCAGCACGCCGGCCAGCTTGAGCTGCGTCAGCATGCGATCGATGCGATAGGGCGCCTCTTCGACGTCCTCCAGAAACAACACGCACTTCGAGAAGTCCGGCAGGTACGCGGAGCCGATGATGGTCGTCAGCACCGTCAAGTTGCCGCCCAGCAGGCGGCCGCGGGCCACCCCGGGCGTCAGGGTGCGGATGCGGTTCTGTCGCTGCACCAGCGTGTCGTCCCTGTCGAACGACTTGTCGTTCTCGAAGGTGACGGCGTCGCCGTCGAACAACACCCGGCGCAGCCAGCCGACGTTGAACGCGTTCCACTGCGAGATGCCGACCGGACCATGGAAGGTGACGAGGCCGGTCCGCGCGTGAATCGCCGAGTGCAGCGCGGTGATGTCGCTGTAACCGAGCAGCACCTTCGGGTTGCGGCGAATCATGTCGTAGTCGAGCCGCGGGATGATGCGGGCGCAGCCCCAGCCGCCGCGGATGCAGACCATGCCGCGGACGTCGCGATCCGCGAACATCGCGTTGACGTCGGCGGCGCGGTCCTCGTCGCGGCCGGCGAGGTAGCCGAAGCGATCGAGGACGTGCGCGCCGACCTTCACCTTCAGGCCGAGCGCCTCGAAGGTCTCGCGGACGATGTCGAGGTCGACGCCGTTGTAGGTGGCGCCGGCGGGGTTGATGAGCCCGATCGTGTCGCCCGGCTTGAGGCGTGCCGGGCGCACCAGGGCGCCCTGCGCCGCCAGCCGCGTCGTCAGGGCGGCGGCCGCCATGCCGCCAAGGGCGAGAAAGTCTCTTCGTGTGGTCATCGCGTCAATCGCTCCTGCTCGTCCTTCATCCACAGTTCCCAGCCCGCCGCGGTCACCACGTGGTACTCGCCGCGCATCCGATAGTGACCGAGCCCGCACAACTGCGAGCAGGCAATCTCCCAGTCGCCGGTGACGGTCGGCGTGAACCACGTGCGGGTGGTCATGCCGGGTAATGCATCCTGCTTCACGCGCATCTCGTTGAGCGTGAAACCGTGAATCACGTCGCGGCTGGTCAACTGGATGACGATGGTGCGATCCACGGGCAGGGTGAGGATATTGAGCAGCCCGATGTCGTCCCTGGCCGCCGCATCTTCACGATCGATGCCGACAGGGTTCGACGCGCTGATCAGCGTATTGTCGGTGCGCCCGAAGGCGCCGTCTGGCCCAGGGTAGTGGATGTTCCAGGCAAACTGCTCGCCGGTGACGCGGATTTCGATCGGCGTGATGTTGGCGGGCGGCGGCGCGACGCGTGCCGACCAGGCCGGCAGGGCCTGTGTCGCGAGGATCAGCGCATCGCCGGCGATCACGCCGGCGATGGCTACTGCCGGCCACAGCCGGCGCGCGCCGGCCGGCCTCGGTTCG
>ORJL011906660.1_pt1 | contig 10048 bp, 8 predicted proteins | sample 1779941 | NCBI WGS metagenome assembly ORJL01 (sample SAMEA104232317, study PRJEB22302) | groundwater metagenome | biome: forest; feature: aquifer; material: groundwater | place: USA | collected 2011-08-07 | depth 5.8 m | reverse complement strand
GGTGGGCGCGGGGCACGGCAATGCGTCGGGTCGGCGGGCTGGGTTCCCGCGCGCTGGTGCGGGCCGACCTCCGCCACTGGACCCTGGTGGTGGGCGCCCAGTTCGTGGTGATGACGGCCCACGGCATCAACTTCCCCTGCGCCCAATCGGGGTCGCTGGCACCATTTCCGGACAAGGCCGGCGCCGCGGCCGGTCTGTTCGGATGTGCCACGATGTACGCGGCCTTGCTGGCCGGCATGTGGGTTGGTGGCAGTCACGACGGCACCCTGTTGCCGCTGGCCAGTATCAGCGCCACGGGGGGCGTCATACTGTTCGCCTGTTCCCGTCTGCTGGCCCGTCACGGAAAGGTGGAATAGCGGAAATCGCCGTAGCGCCGGCACCGACTCTTGCGTTCCCCGCCTCAGTAAACAAAGCGCGACTGCAGCTCTTCCAAGTTCAGTTCGTGCAATATCCGACCGAGGCGCTCGTGTGCATTTCCGCGCGGTGTGCCGCTGCGGCGGGCAATGATCAGTTCGTTTTTCATGGAATGCTCCCATCCCACCAGTTCGGTGACGGAGATCTGGTAGCCATGCGCCTCGAGCAGCAGGCAGCGCAGCACGTTGGTGACCTGGCTGCCGAATTCGCGGGTATGGATCGGATGGCGCCACAGCTCCGCCAGCGGCGTTTGCGACAATGACACGCTCTTGTGCCGGCGCAACGCGGCGGCAACTTCCGCCTGGCAACAGGGCACCAGCACGATGAACCGCGCCTCCTTCGCCAGGGCATAGCGGATCGCATCGTCGGTCGCGGTGTCGCAGGCATGCAGAGCGGTGACGACATCCACCCGTGACGGCAACGCCGGCGATTCGATCGCCTCGGCAACCGTCAGCCTGAGAAAGGACATGCGCGCGAATCCCAGGCGTTGCGCCAGATCGCGTGACTTGTCCACCAGCTCGGCTCGGGTTTCGATGCCATGGACGCGGCCCTTGTCGCCGGCCTTGAGGAACAGGTCGTAGAGGATGAAACCGAGGTAGGACTTGCCGGCGCCGTGATCGACCAGTTCCAGGTCGCCGCGCTGCTCCATGACTTCGGCCAGCAAGGGCTCGATGAAGCGGTAAAGGTGGTAGACCTGCTTCAGCTTGCGCCGGCTGTCCTGGTTCAGCTTGCCGTCGCGGGTCAGGATGTGCAGTTCCTTGAGCAGCTCGGGCGACTGCTGCGGCAGGATTTCCGGAATCGCGCCCACAGCGGAATCAGTCCTCGACCGGCAGGCGGATGATGTGCTGCCCGGACTTCTCGTCGCGCTGGAGAGTCAGCAGCTTGTGCGCCTGGGCATCTTCCAGCAGCTCGCCGAAGGAACGATAGCCGTAGTAGGACTCGTTGAAGCCGGGCTTGCGCCGCTTCAGGGTCTGCTTGACCATGGACCCCCAGACCGTCTCGTCCTCGCCGCGCTCGGCCAACAGGGCCTCCACCGTTGCCACGACCAGGTCGATCGCCTCTTGGCGTTTGGGGTCGTCGATTTTTTCCTCGGCCCTGGGTTTCGCCGCGGTGCTGGTCGCGGTCTTGGCCGGCGCCTTGCGCTCGCCGCGCTTTTTCTTCGCCGGCAGTTCGCGCACCAGGTCGTCGTAGAAAATGAACTCGTCGCAGTTGGCCGCCAGCAGGTCGGAGGTTGCCGCCTTGACGCCGACGCCAATCACGCGCTTGTTGTTCTCGCGCAGCTTGGACACCAGCGGCGAGAAGTCCGAATCGCCGCTGATGATGACGAAGGTGTCGACATGCGACTTGGTGTAGCAAAGGTCCAGCGCGTCCACCACCATGCGGATGTCGGCCGAATTCTTGCCCGATTGGCGCACGTGCGGAATCTCGATCAGTTCGAAGGCGGCCTCGTGCATCGGCGCCTTGAACTCCTTGTAACGCGCCCAGTCGCAATACGCCTTCTTGACCACGATGCTGCCCTTGAGCAGCAGGCGTTCGAGCACCTTGCCGATGTCGAACTGCGCATACTTGGCGTCGCGCACGCCGAGGGCGATGTTCTCGAAATCGCAGAACAGCGCCATGCTGGTGATTTCCGGGTTTCCGGCCATGGTCGAACTCCAGTGAATGGGCTTCGATGATACCAGCGGGCATAATGCACGCCCGCATCCTTCATCCGTCCTGGCATGTCCGATCCTCTCGAAACCCTGCGCCGCGTTTTCGGCTATCCCTCGTTCCGCGGCGCGCAGGAGGAGATCATCGACCACCTGGTCGGCGGCGGCGATGCCCTGGTGCTGATGCCGACCGGCGGCGGCAAGTCGCTCTGCTACCAGATTCCCGCCCTGCTGCGGCCGGGCATCGGCGTCGTGGTGTCGCCCCTGATCGCGCTGATGCAGGACCAGGTCGAGGCTCTGCACCAGGCCGGCGTGCAGGCCGCTTATCTGAATTCGACGCAGGATTTCGATGCCGCGCTGGCCACCGAGCGCGCCGTGCGCGAAGGCCGCCTGGACCTGATCTACGTCGCGCCGGAACGCTTGTTCACCGAACGCTTCCAGCGCCTGCTGGACGAGTTGGATGCCGCCGGCCGCCTCGCCCTGTTCGCCATCGACGAGGCGCACTGCGTCTCCCAGTGGGGCCACGATTTCCGCCCGGAATACATCCAGCTATCCTTGCTGCACCAGCGCTTTCCCGGCGTTCCGCGCATCGCGCTGACCGCCACGGCGGACGAGACGACACGGCGCGAAATCATCGTCCGCCTGGGACTCGACGCGGCGCGCATTTTCATTTCCAGCTTCGACCGGCCCAACATCCGTTACAGCGTGGTGGATCGCGACAATCCGCGCCGCCAGTTGCTCGACTTCCTCGCCGCGCATCGCGGCGAAGCCGGCATCGTGTATTGCCTGTCGCGGCGCAAGGTCGACGAAACCGCCGACTGGCTCAATGGCCAGGGCATTACCGCCCTGCCCTATCACGCCGGCCTCGACAATGCCGTTCGCGCCACCCACCAGCAGCGCTTCCTGCGCGAGGACGGCATCGTCATGGTGGCGACCATCGCCTTCGGCATGGGCATCGACAAGCCCGACGTGCGCTTCGTCGCCCATCTCGACCTGCCCAAGAGCCTCGAAGCCTATTACCAGGAAACCGGCCGCGCCGGCCGCGACGGCGAGCCCGCCGAGGCCTGGATGACCTACGGCCTCAACGACGTCGTGGTGCATCGGCAGCGCATCGACGAATCCGTCGCCGGCGAGGACCAGAAGCGCATCGAGCGCGGCAAGCTCGATGCCCTGCTGGCCTGGTGCGAACTGGCGCAATGCCGCCGCGCCGGACTGTTGCGCTACTTCGGCGAGGAGATGGCGGCCTGCGGCAACTGCGACACCTGCCTCGATCCGCCGGAACTGTGGGATGGCACCGACGCCGCGCGCAAGGCCATGTCGGCGGCACTGCGCACCGGCCAGCGCTTCGGCGCCGCGCACCTGACGGATGTGCTGCGCGGCAAGGCGACGGAAAAGGTGATCCAGTTCGGCCACGAATCCCTGCCGACCTTCGGTGTCGGCGCCGACCTCGACGAAGCGGCCTGGCGCGGTGTCTTTCGCCAGTTGCTGGCGGCCGGACTGCTCCACGCCGATGCGGCAGCGTTCGGCGCGTTGAAGCTGACCGAGGCGGCACGCCCGGTGCTGAAAGGCGAAAGCGCATTGTCCCTGCGCCGGCAGAAACCGCGAACCAAGGGCGGACGCCAGAAGTCGGCGCCGGCGGCACGGCGCCATGAGCAGGAAAGCGTCCTGGATGAAGCCGCCGCCGAATGCCTTGCACGACTGCGCGCCTGGCGCACCGAGCAAGCGCGGGCGCAGGGTGTACCGGCCTATGTGATCCTGCACGATCGCAGCCTGCGCGAGCTTGCCGTGCGCCGCCCGGCGGGCGTCGATGCGCTGCTCGATATCCCCGGCATCGGTGAGGGCAAGGCCGCCCGCTATGGCGAAAGTTTGTTGCGACTGACGGCCGAGCCGTGAAAACGACGGCACTTTGTAGGCGATAATTCCACCTTTCGCAGACCGAAAGCCGGCAATGAAGCGCGTCGATGATTTCCGCCTGAAGCTGGGCGCCCACGAACTTGTGCCGATCATGGTGGGAGGCATGGGCGTGGACATCTCGACTGCGGCGCTGTCGCTGGAGGCCGCGCGCCTGGGCGGAATCGGCCACATTTCGGATGCCATGGTGCCGACCGTTTCCGACCGCCGCTACGACACAAAGTTCGTCAAGAGCAAGCTCAAACAATACAAATTCAACGTCGCCAACACCGACAAATCGGTGGTGCATTTCGATCTCGGCATGCTGGCGGAGGCTACCGCGCTGCATGTCGGCCGCACCATGGAGGCCAAGCGCGGTTCAGGCCTGGTCTTCATCAACTGCATGGAAAAGCTGACCATGAATTTGCCCCGCGAAACCCTGCGGGTGCGCATGGCCACGGCGCTGGACCACGGCATCGACGGCATTACCCTGGCCGCAGGGCTACACCTCGGGTCCTTCGCCCTGATCGAGGATCACCCGCGCTTTCGCGACGCCAAGCTGGGCATCATCGTCTCCTCGTTGCGGGCGCTGCAGCTGTTTCTCAAGAAGAGTTCGCGCACCGGCCGCCTGCCCGACTACATCGTGATCGAAGGGCCGCTGGCCGGGGGCCATCTCGGTTTCGGCATGGACTGGGCCGCCTATGACCTCGCCACCATCGTTGGCGAAATCGACGCCTGGCTGAAGGCCGAGCAACTCGACATTCCCCTGATTCCCGCCGGTGGCATCTTCACCGGCAGCGATGCCGTGCGTTTCCTCGAAAAGGGCGCCGCCGCGGTCCAGGTCGCGACGCGCTTCACGGTATCGAAGGAATGCGGACTGCCGGAAAAGGTCAAGCAGGAATATTTCAAGGCCGACGAGGACGACATCGAGGTCAATGGCATTTCGCCGACCGGTTACCCGATGCGCATGCTGAAGAACAGTCCGGGCATCGGCGACGGCATCCGGCCCAACTGCGAGGCCTATGGCTACCTGCTCGACGCCAAGGGCAACTGCCAGTACATCGAAGCCTACAACCTGGAAGTCGCGGCGCATCCCGAGGCGAAGAAGGTCAAGGTACTGGACAAGACCTGCCTATGCACCCACATGCGCAACTTCGAGATCTGGACCTGCGGCCAGACCACCTGGCGGCTCAAGGACACCTCGCGCCGGAACAGCGACGGCAGCTATCAAATCCTCAGCGCCGAACACATCTTCCGCGATTACCAGCACAGCATCGACGACGGCATCGCACTGCCCGCCGCCGCCACTGCCGCTGCCGCCTAGGCGGGAAACACTCCGGTCGACAGATAGCGATCGCCACGATCGCAGACGATGGTCACGATCACTGCGTTCTCCACCTGGGCCGCGATGCGCAAGGCCACCACAAGCGAACCACCGGAGGAGATTCCGGCGAAGATGCCTTCCTCGCGCGCCAGGCGGCGCGCCATCTCCTCGGCCTGGCCCTGGCCCACGTTCTCGACCTGATCGACGCGCGAGCGATCGAAAATCTTCGGCAGATAGGCCTCCGGCCATTTGCGGATGCCGGGAATCTGCGAACCCTCCTCCGGCTGGCAGCCGACGATGCGGATCGCCGGATTCATTTCCTTGAAGTAGTGCGAGCAGCCCATGATGGTGCCCGTGGTACCCATGCTGGACACGAAGTGGGTGATGCGCCCCTCCGTGTCACGCCAGATTTCCGGGCCGGTGGTTTCGTAGTGCGACAGCGGGTTGTCGGCATTGGCGAACTGGTCGAGCACGGTGCCCTTACCGTCGCCCATCATCTTTTCCGCAAGATCACGTGCCGCTTCCATGCCGCCGGCCTTGGGCGTCAACACCAGCTCGGCACCGAAGGCGCGCATGGTCTGGCAACGTTCGAGGCTCTGGTTTTCCGGCATGATGAGGATCATGCGGTAGCCGCGCATCGCCGCTGCCATGGCCAGGGCGATGCCGGTATTGCCCGAGGTGGCCTCGATCAGGGTGTCGCCGGGCTTGATGCGGCCGCGCGCTTCGGCGTGGATGATCATCGACAGCGCCGGCCGGTCCTTGACCGAACCCGCGGGATTGTTGCCTTCCAGCTTGGCCAGGATCACGTTGTTGCGGCGCGCGTTGTCTGCGCCGGGAATACGCCTGAGCTGTACCAGCGGCGTGCCACCGACAAAATCCTCGAGCGTCTTCCAGTTCATTTTTTGCGGTTCACCTGGCCAGCCATTGGACATAGGCAGCGACACCCTGTTCGACCGTGGCGAACTCGCCCTGGTAACCGGCGTTGCGCAACCGGGAAAGATCGGCCTCGGTAAAGCTCTGGTACTTGCCCTTCAGGGCCTCGGGAAAGGCGATGTATTCGATGAGACCCTGCGCCACCAGCTCACTCACCGACTGGGCGGGTTTGCCTTCCAGTGCACGGCAGGCATTCACCGTGGCGGCGGCAAGCTCATTGAAACTCTGGGCACGACCGGTACCGAGGTTGTAGATTCCCGAGGTCCGACTTTCCAGAAAATCCATATTCACCTTCACCACGTCGCCGACATAGACGAAGTCGCGCCGCTGCTCGCCGTTGCCATAACCGCCGTAGCCTTCGAACAGCTTGACCTTGCCTGATTCCCGGTACTGATTGAAGTGATGAAAGGCGACCGAGGCCATGCGCCCCTTGTGCTGCTCGCGCGGGCCGTATACGTTGAAATAGCGGAAGCCGGCCACCTGGGAGTCGGCGCTGGCCGCATTTGGCCCAAGTCGGCGGCGCACCACCTGGTCGAAGAGAAACTTGGAATAGCCATAGACGTTGAGCGGTGCCTCGAACTCGCGCTCCTCGCGGAAGACGCCGCCGCCACCATAGACCGAGGCGGACGAGGCATAGAGCAGCGGTATCTCCTGTTCCGCGCAAAAATCCAGCAGCGCCAGCGAGAAGCGGTAATTGTTGGCCATCATGTAGCGGCCATCGGTTTCCATGGTGTCGGAGCACGCGCCCTCATGCAGGATGGCGTCGATCCCGCCGTCGAGCTGGCCGCTTTCGACCAGATCCAGGAACTCGTTCTTGTCGAGGTAATCGGCGATCTCACAGTCGGTGAGATTGAGAAACTTGTCGGCGCGCGTCAGGTTGTCGACCGCGATGATGTCGGTGACACCGCGCTCGTTGAGCGCCTTGACCAGGTTTGCGCCGATGAATCCGCAGGCGCCGGTGACGACGTAGTACATGGAATTTCCCTAGTTGAGCTGTTTCAATTCTTCCAGCGAGCACGTTGCGGTGCCGAGTTTTCCGACGACGATGCCGGCGGCCAGGTTGGCCTGCCGCATGGACTGCGGCAGGGACAGGCCGCTGCCCAGCATCACCGCCAGCGTGGCGATCACCGTGTCACCGGCACCACTGACATCATAAACCTCGCGCGCCACGGCTGGCTCATGGGCCACGCCGTCGCCCGAAAACAGCGTCATGCCTTCCTCGCTGCGGGTGACCAGCAGCGCCTCCAGCTTCAACTCGTCGCGCAAGCGCCCGGCCCGGCGCGCCAGGTCGGCGTCGTCCTGCCAGCGGCCCACCACCTCGCGCATTTCGGACCGGTTCGGCGTCAACAGCGTGGCGCCGGCGTAACGGGCATAGTCGTCACCCTTGGGGTCGACCAGCACCTGCTTGCCGGCGGCACGGGCCAGCGCGATCATTTCCGTGATGTGGGCGAGGCCGCCCTTGCCGTAATCCGAAAGGATCACCACGTCGCAAGCGGCCAGGCGCGTTTCAAAGTCGGCCAGTTTGGCCTGCAGCACCTCATGGTCGGGCGCATTCTCGAAATCGATGCGCAACAACTGCTGCTGGCGTCCGATCACGCGCAACTTGACCGTGGTGCTGAGCTTGGCATCTTCATGCAGACTGCATTCGATGCCGGAGTCGCCCATCAAGCGCGCCAGGTTCTGCCCCGCTTCGTCGGCACCGACCACCGATAGCAAGGCCACGCGCGCGCCCAGCGCGGCGCAGTTGCGCGCCACATTGGCGGCGCCGCCGGGACGCTCCTCGACTCGCTCGACCTTGACCACGGGCACCGGCGCTTCCGGAGAAATGCGCGACACCTCGCCGAACCAGTAGCGGTCCAGCATCACGTCGCCGACGACGAGGATGCGCGTGCTGGAGGTATCCGGAACGATATTCACAGCCGCCCGATCGCGAAATATTCCAGTCCGGCCTTGCGCGGCGTCGCCGGATCGTAGAGGTTGCGACCGTCGAAGATCACCGGCGTCTTCAGCTTGGCCTTGATTTCCGCGAAGTCGGGGCTGCGGAATTCCTTCCATTCGGTGACGATCGCCAGAGCATCCGCGCCGTCGAGTGCTTCCATCGGCGTCGCGGCATAACTGATGCGCGGATTGCTGCCGAGAATGCGCTGGGCTTCATGGGCGGCGACCGGATCGTAGGCGCGAATCGATGCGCCGCGCGCCAGCAATTCGGCGATCAGCACTAGGCTCGGCGCCTCCCGCATGTCGTCGGTATTCGGCTTGAAGGCCAGGCCCCACAGGGCGAAGGTCTTGCCGTCGAGATTTTTGCCGAGGCGCGCGGTGATCTTGTGCGCCAGCACATTCTTCTGAATCTGATTGGCGGCTTCGACCGCCTGCAGCACCTGCAGGGCCTGTCCGGCATCCTGCGCGGTGCGGATCAGGGCCTGTACGTCCTTGGGAAAGCAGGAACCGCCATAGCCGACGCCGGGGTAAAGAAAATGGAAGCCGATGCGCGGATCGGAACCGATGCCCTTGCGCACCAGTTCGATGTCGGCGCCAAGCTTTTCGGCCAGGTTGGCCAGCTCGTTCATGAAGCTGATGCGCGTGGCCAGCATGGCATTGGCGGCGTACTTGGTCAGTTCGGCGCTCTTCACGTCCATCACGACGAGGCGCTCGTGGTTGCGCTGGAAAGGCGCGTAGAGTTCGCGCATCAGGGCAATGGCGCGTTCGTCATCGACGCCGACGACGATGCGGTCGGGCTTCATGAAGTCCTCGACCGCCGCACCCTCTTTGAGAAATTCCGGATTGGAGACGACACTGAAGTCGATCTTTGCGCCACGCGCGTTCAATTCCTCGGCAAGCGCCGCACGAACCTTGTCGGCGGTACCCACCGGGACCGTGGATTTGTCGATCACCACCTTGTAGCCGTTCATGTGCCGGCCGACGTTGCGTGCCGCGGAGACCACGTACTGCAGATCGGCGGAGCCGTCCTCGTCGGGCGGCGTGCCGACGGCGATGAACTGCACGCCAGCGTGGGCGACACTTGCTGCAATGTCGGTGGAGAAGGTCAGGCGGCCGGCCTCCACGTTTCGCTCCACCACTTCCTTGAGCCCCGGCTCGTAAATCGGGATCTCGCCGCCATTGAGCAGATCGATCTTTGCCCGGTCCAAATCCAGGCAAAACACATTATTGCCCAGGTCGGCCAAGCAGGCGCCCGTGACCAAGCCGACATAGCCGGTGCCTATGACTGTCAAATTCATTATTGATGTCCTGCCACCTAGGCGAAGTCTCTACGAACGGGCCGCAAGCAGGCGGCAATGGTCCTATTGCCTCAACCGCGATCATTGTCGTCATGAGCAACGTACATTCCCATTGCTTCTGCCAACTTGTCCGCCAACTCGCGTTGCGACAGATTGGGCTGGTCGTGCTTTGCGTGGCCGCTTCGAGTGCATGCGGTCACAACGACTCCCGAACGGATCGTTGCTCGCGTGCACGACGACGAGGATGCCGGCTATTGCGCCTGCGAAACAGGTATTGCGGTATTTCGGACGGTTGCGGGATTTCGGCCGCCAATTGCTTTGTCGCCAGATATCGGTACCACAGGTGATACAGCAACGCGTAAGCCATCAAGGCCATCGCGCACAAGGCAGGGCGGTCGAACACGTCAACTGCCAAGGCGGCCGGCAACGACGAGAAGACCCAGACGATCGGCGAGACGGCCGCGTTGCGCGTGCTCCTTTGCAGACCCAGCGCGCTCAACTTAGGCCGGATCAATTTCGCCTTGATCAGGCTATGCAGATGCCCGCTGTCGGGTGCGCCCGGCGACTGGTGCCTGAGTCGGCGGCGGACGATGCTGTACAGC
>ORJL011607026.1_pt1 | contig 10048 bp, 15 predicted proteins | sample 1779941 | NCBI WGS metagenome assembly ORJL01 (sample SAMEA104232317, study PRJEB22302) | groundwater metagenome | biome: forest; feature: aquifer; material: groundwater | place: USA | collected 2011-08-07 | depth 5.8 m | reverse complement strand
TTCTTAATATTACTTGGAATCGTTGTATTTTTCCTTATTGACAAGATAATTCACTGGAAGCATTCTCACAAGCATTCAACAATAACGCATTCAGTTGAGGTAAATAACAAAAGAATAGGTCATCTTAACCTTATAGGAGATGCTCTTCATAATTTTGTTGATGGCCTTATAATTGCAGGAAGTTATTTGGTCAGTATTCCCACAGGGATTGCAACGACAATTGCAGTAGTTGTTCATGAAACACCTCAGGAGATTGCTGATTTTGGAGTTTTATTGTATGCAGGATTTTCAAAACTTAAGGCTTTGATGTTCAATTTCTTGTCAGCAACATTTGCAATCATTGGTGCATTAATTGGATTGATTATTGGGGCAAAATCAGAAATATTTGTTTCATCTATAATTCCTTTTGCGGGTGGTGCCTTTGTTTACATTGCAGGATCTCAATTAATTCCTGAATTATTTCATAAGGAGCATAATGTTAAGGATGTATTAAATCATATCTTCATGTTTATTCTTGGTGTTGTTATAATGTATCTCTTATTGTTTCTTGAGTGATTTCTTCTTGAATTCAAGTGCAGCAGAATTGACGCAATATCTTAATCCAGTTGGCCCTGGTCCATCATTGAATACATGTCCAAGATGACTTTTGCATTTATTGCATAAAATCTCTGTTCTCTCAAATAATCCTCTTTCCTTTTCCTCTTTTAATTTTCCTTTCTCAGCATCATAAAAACTAGGCCACCCAGAGCCTGAATCATATTTTACATCTGAAGAAAACAATTTGTTTCCACATCGTGCACAAACATATTCCCCCTTCTCTTTGTTGTGAAGATATTTTCCTGTGAATGGGATTTCTGTTCCTTTTTCAATCATGATTTTCTTTTGCTCTTCAGTTAGTTTTTTCATAAATAAATTATTGTTTGATTTGATATAAACTTTATCTCTCAAAAAGAAAACATTTTAAACACAGGAAATACAATAAAATTCAATGAATAAGACCATAAGATTATTGATGATTTCTGACATATTCTTAATAACAGGCTTCGGTCTCATTGATCCAATACTTGCTATTTTTCTGAAAGATAATCTTTCAGGTGGAACAATATTCAGCGTTGGATTTGCAAGCACATTATTCCTTGTAACAAAAAGTGTAGTCCAATTGCCATTTTCAAAATATGTAGATAATCACAGAAACAAATTAAAATGGTTGATATTTGGAACTTTCATGGTAAGCATTGTTCCATTTATTTATATTTTTGCGGATGATATAAAAACAATTTATTTTGCCCAGATTTTTTATGGAATTGGTTCTGGATTGATTTATCCCGCATGGCTTAGCTTGTGGAGCACTAACCTGGATAGAAAACATGAAGGATTTGAATGGAGTTTGTATTCTACAATGGTTGGATTAGGAACTGCCATGAGTGCTGCCCTAGGAGCTGTTATTGCACAATTCATAGGTTTTGAATACACATTTCTTCTTGTTGGATTGATGGCAACCATTGGAGGATTTATTTTATTTGATCTTGAGAAGCAGGATAATATTAAAAAAATTGACTCCTATCATTATCATAAAAGAAGAAAATTAGTGCATAAAAAGCATCACTAATCTTAAATAATTAATAATATAACTTATACCATGTCTAAAAAAGATATCCTAAAATTCTGGAAGAATTCAGGCTTGATAATTGACGATAAGTTAATTGATGCATTCAAGAAAGTAAAGCGTGAGTTATTCGTTCTTTATGAAAAAGAATCTTATGAAGACAGAGCACTTCCAATAATATGCAAGCAGACAATATCACAGCCATCAACAGTTATGATGATGCTCCAGGCTCTTGAAATAAAAGAACATGACAAGATTCTTGAAATAGGAACAGGCTCAGGATATAATCTGGCATTGATGTGCAAGTTAGTGAAAGGAGATGTTTATTCAATTGAAATATATAAAGATCTTGTTGAATTTGCAAATAATAATTTGAAAAAGGCAAAAATAAAAAATTACAAGATTTTTCATAGGAATGGCTACTTTGGATTAAAGGATTATGCTCCTTTTGACAAGATAATAGTTACCGCAGCCCCAAAAGATATCCCCATTGAATTGATAAAACAATTGAAGATTGATGGAATAATGATCATTCCAGTAGGTGAATATTCTCAAAAACTGATAAAGATAATAAAGAAAAAAGACAAGATAATAAAAATAGATCTTGGTGACTTCTTATTCGTTCCAATGATAAAATAAAAAGCAATTTAAATCTTTTCATTATTGATACCTTATGAGTGAAAATGATGAAAGATATTTGAAATCTATAAAAAATCCGCAATATCCAACAGGTTTGATATGTCCAATAGATGGGAGCATAATTAATTCTACAATTGAAGCAGATTTTTATGATTTTAATTGTCCATCCTGCGGAGCATCTTATGGATTTAGAAGTTCTCAAGATGAGATTAATGAAAAAGCTAAATTATTTTTAATTGAGATAAGAAAAAAAGTTGAAGTAAAAAGTCTCGAACTTGGAATGCTAGAAAAAATTCTAAGAACTGCAAGGAATAACAAATTTTAATTCTTTTTAATTTCAATGCTGTAGCTTCCAGGAATTCTTGGCATTGCTAATCTTAAAGCACTTGTTGCCTTCACAAGATTATCCTTGTTTACTTGAATGGAAAAAAGAACTGATTTATTACTGAGTTTTGCTGCCAATCCAACTGCTTTTCCAAATGAGTGGCTCATTCCTGTTTGCAACCTATCTGCTCTTGCTCCAGAAAGCATTTTATTCTCTCTTAGAACTTGATGAGGATAAGCTTGTAATCTTAAATGAAAATTATTATTTCCTATTTCCTGAAGCTTCCTGAATACAACCAATCTTGCCGATTCCAAAGCATTGTGTCTTATCTGTATTTCCTGTTTTGAAATAAGATTTATTGTGTGATCAAAACTATCTTTTAGATTTCCCATGTCATATCTTACTACCTTGCTGACTGGAATTGCTTTTATATAAGCCTTTGATTTTACTTTTGATTTTCTAGTGTAAGCCCTAACAGGATTTCTATAACACTTTCCTTTTCTAAGCGTGGCCATTTTCTATTTTCACCTTTGTTCCTATCGCTTGCCCTGGCATCCCTTTTTCAAAATGAACTCTTAAGCATCCCTTGTTTCCGTGGGTTGTTTTTATTTCACCTTTAATTTCTCTTTTTGCAGGTGATGTCCAAATAACTGTTTTCCCTATCAGGCTTCTTGCTTTTTCTTTTGGCATTTCAGAATCTATTATCATCTGACTGCTGTGTTTGGTATGCCTTCCTCCTCTAAAGTTAATTACTACTGCTTCCATAGAGTTCCTTGTAAAAATTTAAGTTTAAAAAGGTTTTGAAAGATTTTTTTATTATTTTTCTGGATGAATATTTTATTTCGACGATAAATATTTTTAATAATGGCGTATTTTATCTGATTTTAAAAAACTTTAAAAATAGGAAAAAACAAAATTTTCTATGAAGTTTGTATCAAGTTCGATAGGCCATGAAATAAGTGCCGTCCTTCATGGAGTTAACAAGAAACTTATTAACGATGCTAATTTTCTGAAGTCAGTAATCATGGATGCTTTAAAAAAAGACAAGTTTACAATTATTAAAGATGTTGATCACAAATTTTCTCCTCAAGGTTATACATTAAATGTTTTATTATCTGAATCTCATCTAGCAATTCATACTTATCCAGAGCATAATTCAATTTATTTTGGGCTTTACTCATGCAAATGCAAAGGTCACGGAAAGAAGACTTACGAGCATTTCATAAAAAAGTTAAAGCCGAAAGAAATAATAGTTGACATGAAGGATATTATTGTTAAGAAATAATTTTTCTCATATCATCCCTTATTTTTATAATAATATCTAAAGGAATATCTCTTTTTTCATAAGGAGAATAATTTCCTTTTGGATTAGGGTCATTAAATTCAACGCCATAAACTGTTTTATTTATCTGTCTTGGAACTAAATGAGCATGTAGATGAGGAGTTTCATTTCCAAGAATTGCAATATTTGTCCTGAAATTTCCATATAAGATTTTTATTGCATTCTCCCAAGATGGAATTATAATATCAAATAATTCTTGTCTTTCATTCAGATTCATATCAGAAATCATATCAGCTTCTTCTCTTCTAGCCCAAGCATAGCATCTTCCAACATAAGGAAATTGATTCTGATGTAAGTATAAATCCCAAAGATCAAATTCTTTTATTTTAAACTGCTCATAATCCATAATTATTCAATAATAAAAAGTTTTATAAATCCTGATTTCACTAATATGATAGGTTAAAATGAACAACAGAGTTGATTTTATTCATTGAAAGGAACTTTCTCTTAGTTAAACTTATAAAATTCTATTCATCAACTAGATGGAGGTATGGCGGATGTGGTGTAGCTGGTTAACACGCAAGCCTGTGGAGCTTGAGACCGTGGGTTCAATTCCCACCATTCGCTCTTTTAAAATATGGAAACTGTAAAAGGATTCAAGGATGTTCTTGGAGAAGATGCTCTAAAGAGAGAAAAAGTAAAAGAAATCTTGAGAAATAATTTTATATTGTATGGTTTTGAACCCGCAGAGACTCCAACAATAGAATATGAAGAATTCATGAAGAAAGGAAATGAGAATGATGAAGTTATTTCTGATATATTCAGATTAAAAGACAAGGGGAATAGGGATCTTGCATTAAGGTATGAATTCACATTCCAATTAAAGAGAATTTCAAAGAACAAAAGGTTACCTTATAGAAGATTCCAGATAGGAAATGTCTTTAGGGACGAACCAATATCCTCAAACAGATTCAGGGAATTTACACAATGTGACATTGACGTAATAGGTTCTAACTATAAAGATGATGCAGAAATATTAAAGATAACTTCAAAAGTTCTTGATGAATTAAGGATAAAGTATGATATTTATTTCAATTCAAGAAGATTACTAAATGAAATACTAGAAAAGAATAACATAAAAGAGAAAGAAGAGGTTCTAAGAGAAATTGACAAGCTTGACAAATTATCAGAAAAAGAAGTAAAAGATAATCTAAAAAAATACAAGGCAGAAAAAATCATTGATATTCTTAAGAAAAATGACTTCAAGAAATATGAGAATTACAAGGACATAGAAGAATTGAGGAAATATGCAAAGTATTACAATGTTAAAGTTAATTTTATGCCCACTTTAGCAAGAGGATTGTCTTATTACAATGGAAATGTCTTTGAAATAAAATCAAAGGAAATGAAAGAGACTATAGTTGGTGGTGGTTCTTACCTTATAGATAATGTTCAATGTACAGGATTAAGCTTTGGCTTGGATAGATTGCAGAAAATTTCCAATGTTGATGTTGATAATATTCAATGTCTTATTATTAATATACAGCAAGAAAAGGAAAGCATAGAACTTACTGAATTCTTGAGAAAAAATAATGTAAGAACAATAATGCTTGACAAGATAAGCAAAGGATTAGATTATGCAAACTCAATGAAGATTCCTTATGTTATTTTTAGTGGAAATGAAGAAGTAAAGAAAAAGAAATTCAAGTTAAGGAATATGAAAAGTGGAAAAGAAGAAATGCTTAAGAAAGAAGACATCTTAAAAAGAATTACTTAAGCTTGCTATAAACTAGAAACAAGTCCCCGTTCTTCTGCAAGGGATAAAACCCTATCTATCCTTTCAATCTTTCTAGGGATATCTCCAAGATTTTCATCTAAAGATTTCCTTTCTCTTTTTAATTCAGACAAATAAACTAATACTCTCTCATGAACATCATTAGAACTTGTTCGATAAGAAAATCCACATTCCAGACATGAATAAGACTCACCTTCAACTTGATCAACACGAATCATCTTTCTTTCATCTATTGGACAAATCCTATAATCTTTCATAAAAACAAATAAAAAAGAAAAAGATATAAACCTTACTTCAGCTTGCTGTAAACTTCTCCAAATATAGTATAAGAAGTAACAACTATCATGAAGCTTGATAATCCACCAAGTATCATGTTAATTACTAAAGTAAGATATTGTACATTCAATGTAACAATGCCAAGTCCAATTGTGCTTACAATAAGGCTTAATACGAAAGAATAAACTACAACAGCGAGTATTGCTAGAAAATACTTTCCGGTAAATGCCTTCTTGAAAACATTTCCTAATTCAAATGAACTCTTGAACTTGTATTTATCAGCATACTTTAATATTGCCAATGGTGTTAGATAAGCTCCTAATATAGTAACTAAAATCCCAACAGCAAAAACAGGAATCATTCCTACGTTCTGCAATAAAGCATTCTGAATCAACTGATCTGACAATGGATTATTCAAGTTCAAGCCTTGAGCTCCGTACTGCTGAATTATACTATAAAGGGCACTCCCAACACTTATCAATATCAAGATTATTCCGGGTAACAAGTATATTATTCCAATAATCCAGCTTAACAACCCTCTTAAGAATAAATCCCAGAACTTTTCCCATTTAGGCATTTCTACTTTTTTTGATGTTGCCGTCTTTGCAACTTCCAATCTATAACCTCTTACAAAGAAGCTAGTTATAATATTCACGTAAGGAATTATCAAGAACAAGACACCTATACTTAACTTATTAAAATCAACAAAAGGTCTTTTTATTGCCTTAATTAAATCAAAACTCATTTAATATCACCTCTTGATTTTAGCTATTTTCTAGTTTTATAAATGTGATGGTTTGAATTTTAGAAAGATTATTATATTAAAAAAGATTTTACTTAATGTGAAAAAAGGGTTTTATCTCAAATTTTGCTTAATTCTGATACTAATCATATTCATTGGTGGATGTGCTAATGGTCCATATTCTCGTGATTCTAAAAACTCATTTGATAATAAAGAAGATAATGCAGATTACAAAAAAACAAGTGAATGTGAAGGAACAAATACAAAATTTGATTTTGCTCCAGTAAATCTTGAAGAAACTTCAGTTTTTCTGCCTTTAGGATTGATGACTGGAAGCCATGTAACACCAATTGATCATCATTATTTCCAAAATTTTAACAATGAAGGATATGATATTGAAATTTATTCACCTGGAGATGGATTTATAACAACTATACAGCATATGCCTGGTGCAAAGGATGGAGAAGATTATAGGGTTGTTATAGATCATACTTGCACTATTTCCAGCATTTACATACATCTTGGCACTTTTTCTGATAAATTCAAGGAATATGCTCCAGATGGCAATAACTTTGATAGTGTTAAAATTCCTGTTAAAGCAGGAGAGTTGATAGGTTATTATGAAAAAAATGTGGATTATAATTTGGTGGATGAAGAAGTAACCCTGAAAGGATTTGTAACTCCTGAATTTTACAGAGGAGAAAAATGGAAAATTCATGTTCCAAATACTTACGAATATTTCAATGAACCTGTTAGAACTAAACTTATTGAAAAAAGTTTAAGAGTTATTGAACCAATCAGTGGAAAAATAGATTATGATGTTGATGGGAAGTTAGTTGGTAATTGGTTTTTGGAAGGAACAGACGGGTATGCTGGTGAAAGCACTAGTATGGAGAAATATTGGCTCGGACATTTATCAATTGTATATGATGCTTATGATCCGGAAAGAATTGTTTTGTCAATAGCTGGTTATGAAGGAGAAGATTCAAAACAATTTGGAGTAAAAGGAAATTCTCCTGATCCTGCCGATATAGGAATTGAAAATGGAATTATTAAATATGAACTTGTTGAATTGGATTATATTGATTCAAATGGAAAACCATGGGACAGAAAATCTTTGGTAAAAGGTTTAAAGACGGCAACAAATGATATGGTTGTTGGAACTGTTCTTGTACAGATTATTGAACAAAGAAAGATAAAATTTGAAACATTTCCTGGAAAGACCGCTTCAGAAGTTGATGGGTTTACAGATAATGCAAAAGTTTATGAAAGATAAGAATTTCTGATTATTTTATTGGAAGAATGTTGAAATTGGTAGGAGTAAAGAAATAATTGTTAGTCGGTACATACCAAGTTCCATACCCAGAATTTGTCAAGAATAAACTTTCTGTTTCGAAATGAATTTGATTATATTTCGTTTAATGATTGCTATTTCTCAAAGTGTGAATTATTGTTTTGGGTTCATAATAAAAAAAGTATTTTAGTTTGTTCGGAAATCCTTTTATCCCATCTGGACCTGTATTATCACAATGTCCTTGATAAACATGATAAAGTTCATGATTCAACATCGCCATATTCAAACTACTTTTATTAATAACAATTGTATAATAACTTTTATCTTTTTTATAACTCTTACTTGAAAATCCTATCGGATCTATTATTAATTCAATATTACCTGTAAAACCAATTTCCTTTTTCTTTTCCTCAACCAATTGCTCCAAATGTACCCTTGATTCAATTTTAGGAGAATTGAATTCAGAAATATGATTTCCAATTTCTAAGGATATACTATATAAAATAATTCCCCATCCAAGTTTTCCAAGCCAATTTATGACAGAGCTGACATTTTTCATAAAAACCCTAAAACTTTCCCATTTATAAACGTTTCTATCTATAACTACTAAATAGTAACTAATCTATACTGAAAAGATTAACCCCTTTCTGTTTTTTAGCCAACTTCTGAATTGAAACTAATTTTTGTTATTATCATTAATTTATTTTTCATACAGAACGAACCACTTCTTTGCTTATTCTCCATGTTCCATAATGAAAAATATCTCCAGCAAATCTGCATTTTTCCATATAATAAAAGATATCAAAAGTTATTTCTGGATGCCATTTCTTGTATGCACTAGCTAGCTCTATAGCTTTATCCAAATTATTAACAACTAATGCTTCATCTCTTTCTTCATTCGTTAAAATCAGAGATAATGTATGCCTTTCTTTCAACCTTGGAACATTTCTCATTGCAATGCAGTATTGGTCACTCATTCAACTAAAAATCTAGAAAAGTTTATATTACTTTTTATAAATCTCAATACTAATTTCTCCAAAATGTTCATTCTGTGATATTGTTACCTTTTCCTGATTATCCAAGTGCAGTAAAGGAATGAAAGTATATATCTTGTCTTCCTTCTTGTCACTATTGACTAAAGTTGTGAATGTTAATTTCTCTTTCTTTGTCTTGAAATAATCCAATATTTTTGTATAAACACTTGAAATAAGCTCGGAAATATCAATCTTTTTCTGTGGAACTTCAACCTTGATGCTGTCAAACAACTCTCTTTTTACATTTCTTCTTTTCTCAACCTCAAGAGCTTTCTGCAAGGCATTCATCAAATCCTGCAGGGTTACTTTTCTCTTCCTTGGCATTGGAGTTTTAATAGTTAACCTTGGTTTTTCATGATCTGGTCTTGGAGCATTATCAAACAATTGCTCTAATTCCTCAAAAGTCTCTTCCTGCTTGAATAATTGAGAATCAAAGTTAAATATTTCTTCATTTACAAGCTTATTTGACTTTACTTTGAGTAATAAAGCACAAGCCAGGAGTATTTTACCTGAAATAAGGAAATTTGACTCTTGCATCCCTTTTACAGCCTCTAAATACCTCTGAGACAATATACTTATGTCAATATCCCAGGGATTCATCTGCTCTGATTTTATTAAATCAAGAAGTATGGACTGCCAAGTTATCTCATCCTTCTGGATAAGCATGTCATAAATCTGGTCATTCATTATAAATATTTAGTACCACTTATGTATAAAAGGATGTGTAACTACTTTAAAATAAAGACTACCGAAAGATTTATATACTAGTACAATATATGTATTTTAATCACCTCTTTTTTCCCAGGGAGATTCTGTCTTAGGGCGGAATCTTCGTGGGTTTAAACTAATGTTCAAGATTTACCTAATAGAGAAAGCACAGTAAAAAATAACTTTGATGTTGATAATAGCTTTTTTAGGTAAACTTACTTCTTTAATATCACATTATAGTATAAGCTTATTAACCTTTGTTATGTCTAGAAATTACTTCTTAATCTCAAGATAATGGCATTTGCCACAATATAATCTGTCTTTATGATCTGCAAGAAATACTCCTT
>ORJL010925664.1_pt1 | contig 10049 bp, 9 predicted proteins | sample 1779941 | NCBI WGS metagenome assembly ORJL01 (sample SAMEA104232317, study PRJEB22302) | groundwater metagenome | biome: forest; feature: aquifer; material: groundwater | place: USA | collected 2011-08-07 | depth 5.8 m | reverse complement strand
GCTTCGTCCATCACCACAAGGTTGGGTCGCGGACTGAAGAGGCGGGCAAAGGCGAGCCGCTGCTTCTCGCCGCCGGACAGGATGTGTTCCCAACCCGTATCTTCGTCGAGACGCTCGAGAAAATGACCGAGGCCGACATCTTCAACCGTTTTGCGGACGACCGCATCAGCAACCGCCTCGGCGGAGAGCGGATAGGTCAGCGCACGCCGCAGCGTTCCGAGCGGCACATAGGGCTGCTGCGGCATCAGGAATAACCCCTCGAATTTGACGAAGATCTCTCCTGTACCCCACGGCCACAGGCCGGCAATCGCCCGCACCAGAGTGCTCTTGCCGGTGCCGGACGCGCCGGCAACGAGCACCTTTTCGCCGGGAGCGATCTCGACGTCGGCGTCGCTTACAACCGCGCTGCCATCGTCCAACGTCACCGAGAGGTTGCGCAGCCGTAGTGCGCCGTCTGCAGCGGGCCTGCGAACGATTCGGCCGCTGGTTTCTTCGCCCTCGGCACGTTCCAAGCAATCCAGTGATACGAGCAGCGACGCGAGCCGGCGTGCTGAAGCCGTCCAATCCGCCAGCCGCGGATAGTTGTCGACTAGCCAGCTGAATGCCGTCTGGACGATGATGAACGCGGAAGACGCCTGCATGACCTCACCGAGCGACATCGTCCCGGCCACATACTTGGGGGCGCACAGGAGAATCGGAACGACCGGGACGAAGCCGCTACTGGCCTGCGATACGATGGTGGTGCGGACGTACTGCCCAATCAGCTCGCGCCAGCGCTGCAAGACCATGGTGAATCCCGTGTTGAGGCCGGCGCGTTCTTCGGCCTCGCCACCGAGCATGGCGATGCTTTCACCGTTCTCGCGCAGGCGCGTGAGCGCATAGCGGTACTCCGCCTCCGCCTGGTTCTTGTTCGCTGATACAACGACGAAGCCGCGGGCGAGCACGACCATCGATCCACTGGCCAGCACGGCGTAGGTGACCGCCGCGATGACCAGGAAACCGGGGATGATCACGGTCGTAGTACCGACCTCGAAGGTCAGGGCACCGCCGATGAACCACAACACGCCGACGAAGGTGATCACCGACAAGGCTGCAGAAAAGAGCCCGATCGCAAACTCCACCGGGGCCTCGCACGCAATCCGCAGATCTTCGGCGACGCGATATTCGGGGTTGGAATGGTCGCCGGGGACCAGGTTGAGCTGATAGTAGCGGCCGCCGGCGAGCCACCGATCGAGCACGTGCGCGTTCAACCAGTCGCGCCAATTCCGCTGCATGGTCAGTTTTGCGTAGGTGGCCCCCGCCGCGATAGCGATGCTCGTAAGGATCAGCGGAAGGAAGATCAGCGATTGCTGCAAGACGCCGCGGCCATCTCTTTTGTCGAGCGCATCGAACATGGCCCGATGCCAGACGTTGACCCGGTATTGAAGAACGATATTTAGCAGCGCAATCGCGATCACGGCAAGCGTCAGTGGCCACGCGCTGCGCGCGCCACCTTTGCGCCAGAAGCCGAGCGCCGCTTCCCAAAAACGCGCGACGAGAAGTTGTCCCGTTTGTCGGTCGTCCATCAATGCGCTCTTCACTTGTCCGATCGGCTAACTTCGATGGCGATCACGTCTTCTCAATGCCGTGGCGTCGCCCCTAGTGTTTTCGGTAGCGAACTGACGGCGGATTCGCCGGCGCGTGCTCCGGCCTCCCTCCCCGGATCAGCGCATGCCGTACGCTGATGGACAGCTTACAGTTCCCTGCAGTGCTGATTGTTTATTCGCTGCCGTCCGCGTCCTCATTAGCTTCTCCTGCGGGCTCCAATAGCTTTTCCGGCTCGCTGCGTTCATCCAGTGCTGCAAGCACCAGGTCCGGATTCATTGACTGCTGCAGTGCTGCCGCCTCGGGATCATGGCGGTTTTTGACATCAGGTAGATCGCGCCTCAACTCCTCCATTAGGTCGATAAGCTTCGCCGCCTTCTGCTCGGTCAATAGGGTCACTTTCAGGTCCAGATGTGCCCGCTGGTCCGCGAGCTTGGCGAGGCGGGTCTGCTTGGTCAGAACCACGGTCGCGGTCAGCAACGCGCCCAGCCCGACAATCCCTTGCAGCCAGAAAAACGGCGGCGGGTCGAATTGGGCCACGCCAAACTGGCGCAGTACGGCGTTGGCGAGCATCCAGAGCGCGACAAAGAGCAGAATGAAGCCAAGAAAAACCGGCTGCCCGACAAAACTACTGATGCGTTCGAGGATCCGCTGCGAGCGGCTGATCTTCTGCTCTTCACGCGCATAGAACTCCAGAACGGCCTGGATGTTCTGGCTGATCTGGTCGCGCTCGGATTCGAGTGGGGTGCCCCGGGCATCCGCAGGCGACGTCGGCAGAACCGCCGGTTTGGATCTCATCAGGGCATGTTACTTGATACGGCAGGCAGGCGCATTAGACCGCGGCTGCCACTCACATCCTGTGCATCCGCCACACGCACACGCTGCCGGAGTTTACAGCACTTTGGCTACCACCCCGATCTCCATCCGTCACGCAATCCGCTCCTTACGTCGTCGTTTCGGTGCTTTCAGGGGTATCGAGAAGCACACCACGGTTCCCGGCCCGCCATCCGACGGCGCTTCCATCCAGATGCGGCCCCGGTGCGCTTCGAGAATGGAGCGGCTGAGCGCCAAGCCCATCCCGAGGCCCTTTGCCTTGGTCGTGAAGAATGCTTCGAACATCCGTTCGGTGGCGGGAGCGGACACGCCGGTGCCGGTGTCACGGACGCTGACCTCGCCCATTCCGTTGACGGCACGGGCACTCAGCTCGATCAGGCGCTGCGAGCCGTCGGCTTCCTCGATGCTGTCCATAGCGTTCTGGATGAGGTTCACGATCACTTGCTCGATCTGAATCTGATCGGCATCGACGCGCAATGGCCGCGCCGGAAGATCGACGCGGACCGCGATCCGGGCCCGCTCCAGCTCCCGGCGCAGCAGGTGGGGGACGTGGCCCACGATGTCGCTCAAGTTGACCGGCTCGATCTCCGCTGTGCCCTTGTCGATCAGACTACGGAGATGGGCGACGATCCCGGCAGCCCGCATGCATTCGTTGGCGGCGTCTGACAGAAGCGCGAGTAACTTGGCCGGGGCGATGGGTCCAGCCTGCACATAGCGGGCACAGGTCTCTACCAGGTTGGAAATCGACGATAACGGCTGGTTGAGCTCATGCGCGAGGCCGGTGGCAAGTTCGCCGACCGTGCTCACCCGCAGGGCATTGGTGAGCTCGAGCTGCCGTCGTCGAACACGCTCCTCTTCACGCAACGTTCGCTCGGCCTGCTGTGCCTGCTCGGTCAACTCGTGCTGGCGGACCAAGGACACCATGAGCGCCTCGTTCATCTCGCGCAGTTGCTGCTCAAACGAGGGGTCGGCTTGGGCGACCGGGGGGCCCGTTGTTGGAGGCCTATCCAGTGGGATCATCTCCTTTAGCCTCGGTGCGTGGTTGCGGAATGTCATCGGACTCGAATGACCAGGGACTGGGGATGCCACTGGTGAGGGCCCGGTAGCCGCGCAGCGGCTTGCCGATGACCACGCCCTTGGTGGTGATCGTATATTCCACCATGTCGACTGTGTGGTCGCTGCGCCGCATCTTCACCACCAGGAGCATCTTGCGGAGTTGACCGTTGATCGAGACGTACCGCAGGCGCACGATGTCGTCGGCAAGGAACGAAACGGTGAACTTGCTCAGGTTCATGGAAGTGAAGTTGTCCTCGACCTCGACGGTACTTACGATGGTGACCCCCAGTCGGGTGAGGGCCGCGATCATGCGGTACAGCGACTCGCGGAAATCGGTGCGGAAGCCGGGGGCCAGCGCCATCTCGAAGCCGACTAGCGAGTCGATGACCAGCCGCTTGCACCCGATCTTCCTGACGCTGCTGACGATCTCATGCACCGTCTCATCGACGGAGAGGTCCAGCGGCCGGAGATAGATGATCTTGAGCGTGCCCGCTCTCTGAGGCGTGTCGAAGTCGAAGCCGAACATCGCAGCTCGCTGGGTGTACTCGGCCGGTATCTCCTCGAAGACTGCGACAATCCCCGGATCGCCGTGGCGCAAACCCTCGGCGATGAAGTGCGTACCGAGTATCGACTTGCCCGCTCCGGAAGGTCCGGCCAGGAGCAGGCTGTCGCCTTCGGGGACGCCGCCACCCAGCATCGCATCGAGTTCGCGGACGCCCGTGGACAGACGCCGCTGGCCCTTGATCTGACCTGCTGCCCCGACCAGCCCGAAGGTGCGTGGGAAGGTTTGCAGGCCATCCTCGGTGATGCGGAAGGTGTGCAAGCCCGGCACGGACTCCTGGCCGCGCAGCTTCATGACCTGCAGCTTGCGCACGATCGAGCTGCGCTCGATGCTCTGGTAGAGCCAGAACAACCCATCGGCCACGGTGAAGACCGGATTGTCGCGCAGCTCACTTTCAACGTATTCGCCGATCAGAAACGTGGTGGCCTGCCAACTGGTCAGGTGCAGCGCCAGCCGTTGGATGAAGCCCTGGAGCTCCATTTCGCTCGCGTTGGTCAAAGCCTTGCGCACGACGGTGCGGAACGAGTCCACCACGACGATGCGCGCGTTGGAAGCTTCGACCTCCTTGATGATGGCATCGAGGACCGCTCCGAGGTCATGCTCCAGCACGAGCTGACTCAGGTTCACGAAACGGATTGCACTGTCCATCTTGGCATCGTCGAAGAACGTGAACTGCTGCTGGTAGCGCAGCATCTTGATGGACGGCTCGCCCAGGACGGTGAAGTACAGCGCCGGCATCTCTGGGCTGGCGGTGGCGAACATGAATTGATGCGCGAGCGTGGTCTTGCCGCAGCCGGGGGCGCCGGCGATGATGTTGAAGGAGTACTCGGGCAGGCCGCCGCCGAGGATTTCATCAAGGCCCGGCACGCCGGTGGGCAGTTGCCGAATCGTCACTCGGCCCTTGCCTTGCTTCTTCCCCCGGTCTTTGCCTTTGATGCTCATCAATCCGCCTCGTCTCTTGAATTGTAGTCGTCCAGCGATGTGTCAGGCCAGGCTTCGCGCACCAGCCTCAGCGTGAGGCGTTCGCCGACGAAGGTAACCAGCAGCTCGAGCAGATGCTCTGCGACCGCGGCCACCGCCTCAGCCCCCGCGCCCGCCGCGCCAACGCTTGTCGTAGCGGCCAGTTGTTCAACTCCTTCCAAGCGACCGTCTGCACCGACCTTGACGCTCTGCAGGGAAGACACGTCTGCTCTGGCCAGCATCAATGCTCGTCGCAAGAGCGATGCGAAGCCTTCGGCGCCGGCGAATCTTGTCAGCGGAATCCGCAGCTTCTCAATCACCACTGCCGGTTCATCGACCTGCGGATCAGCGTCGGTCCGGCTGCCAGCTCGCAATCGCCCGACCAAGTCGCGCATCGATGGAGACGGCGTACGCATGAAGGGGTAGTTTACCGGGCTTTGTGTTTGAATAACAGGCAGACCAGGTGCATCGCCTTGCGAGACGATAGAGTTTGCCTTTCGTCGGTCGCCAGCCCGCCGCATCGGCCGTGGTGACAACCGGATGCACGCGGGGCGTGAACTAGACTCCGTGGTTCCGAGACTGCAACATGGCGGCGCGTACGATGTCGGCGGATACAACCCGCCCGAGATCATTGCGCAGGAGAGGCCTCCAATCGCTGGCTGCCCACGTTCGCCGGCCGCGGCAGGTTCAAGAGAGGCAGCGAGGTCGCCGCGATGAGCAGGGTAGACGCCTTGACCTACGCAATGGCGAAACCCATCGGTCAAAGAGCCAACTCGACATCGACGAGAAGCGGCGTCGCGTGGTATTGCCGATCTGCCCCTCACGACGAAGAGCGAACCCAGGCGGAGGCGAACCCCGAGTCCAAGCGGTCCTAGCAGGAGGTGTTGTCATGCTGATTCACGAGATGACTGAGGACGAATGTCGCGCCGCACTAGAGCGCGTTAGCTTCGGTAGATTGGCCTGTGCCCACAAGGACCAACCCTGTGTTCTGCCAATCTACTTTTCGTACGACGGAAAGCACCTCTACCGGTTCGGCACTCTAGGGCAAAAGATCGAGTGGATGCGCTGCAATCCGCTCGTCTGCCTGGAGATTGATGAACGGTCGAGTATAGAGACTAACGGCTCGGTCGAGCGCGACCGTCACGGCCCAATTCTGAGTGGGCAAGAGCCCCGCCCCAGCACCCCCGCGGCGTCACACGCGTCGAGCAGCGGATTGTCAGGAGTGAAAACAGGCTGCGAAGCAGCGTCATGCCGCGGGCCAATCGCCATTACCCGCGGCGCTTCAGACCGGCTGCGCTGAGGTCGGTGTCTGCGACTGGCGGGTTTTTCGGCGGCTTGGCCTTCGCGATGCGCCGGCGGAAGCGCACGTTGCCTTGGTGGTCGGTTTCAATGAGATGCCCGTTCTCCCCAGCCTTGCGCAGCATGTCCTTGAGCTTGCTGATGTGCTTGGTGAGGCTCTTCGCCGTCTGCAAGCGGCCGGTGCGTTTCGTGAGCACGGCTGCGACATCGTCGTAAGAGCGCCAGCCGACGAGCCCGTCGTCGGTGGGACACGGAGTCGGTTCGGCGATGATGGCGAGCAGAGTGGCGAGCTTGCGGGGCAGGTGAAAGGGCGTATGCCCGTCGAGGCTGATGTCTGCCGAGCCGTTGGGGTGGCGATCGAAATCAATGCCGAGCACGGCTTGGCGCCGTAGAACGCTTTGCTCGGGGCGCGGCACCCGTTGCGGTTGGCGGAATGGTGGCAGCTGGTCACCGCTGTCCGGCAGACGGTCGAGTACCTGCTCGATGTCGTACCCCAAGGCGTCGACGCGGTCGCGTAATTTATCCAAGTCCACGGCGAGTCGACCCAACTCGCCCTTGAAGGCGAGCAGCCAGCGCCGCAGCGCTTGCACGGCGTCGGCATCCGCCTGCGGCATCAGCATCGTTCGGCGTCTCCGACTCATGCTGGATGCGGAGCGCAGGAACCGTGCCGCCGCCATGTGGTAGCCGCAGGCCATGCTTCGAGATGCGAAGGGGTGAGTTGTTGAGTTGAGTTAGCCCGCGGTCGTCGTCTCGGGAATTACACAACGGCGGGGAAGGGGACAAAGGGGCCAATGAATCAGTGGCAAAGGGAGAACCGGAATCTGATGGTCGGCGGTTTTTCCCCTCTGCCCCTTTGTCCCTCGGTCCCTTTGGCCCTACGCAGTTTGCGAGCGTAGCGAGCTGAGCTCACACCCATCAAGTGAACGGTGGTGATCGGGGGTGATCGGGGACCTCTTCCTTGCGTGCGCGCGCGGCCGGGCGGGCGTTTGCGGATCTCTCAGCAGGTGACCCCGCGGCAACGGCGTGCAGTCGTGTACGCGCTGATACCATTCTACGCCAAGAGGAGAGTGGAAATGGATGCGCTTGGGGTGTGCGGATGGCTGCGCAGCGGAGTGCGCGGCATCAGTCGCCGCGGGGTTCGGCGGGCTTTCCGTACGGCGGCGGCGGGTACTCCCCCGTATTCGGGCCGCCGCGCTTATCTCTTGCGCTCGACCGCGCTCGTATTTTTCGTTTCCCTTTGCCGGGGCAACGCGTTCGAATGGCTGCGGGCATTCCAATCAGAACGAATCGCTGGAGGTGGGACACGATGAAGAAGGGACACGAGAACTACCACGTACATTGTTACCTGAAAGAGCTGATGGCGCAGCGCGGCATGACGGTCGACGACTTGCACGCGCAGGCGCGCATCGACCGCGGGACGATTTCGCAGCTGCGCCTCAACAGCTTCAAGGGCGTGGGCGCAAAGACGATTGAACGCCTGTGCGGCGCGCTCGGCGTCCCCATCGGCGAGCTCTTCGAGGTGTTACCGGAAGACATCTGGCTGCCGATCCGTTTGACCAAGGAGGTGACCATTCATTTCGGCTTGCGCGCCTTCACCGAGCCGCGTCCGGCGGACCGCGGTGCCAACGAGGCCATCATCAGCCGCCAATTCCTCGGCTCGTGGGACTTTCGCGCCTTCAAGTGGATCTCCGAGTACCTCATGCGGTTGAACATCCGCATCCGTTTCGAGGAGCATATCACTGGCGTGGGCCGCGGCATCGATCCTGCCGTGCGTGCCTCGGCACAACGCATTTTCGAGGGCGGCAACCACATCGTCATCGGCAGTCAGATCGCTAACCAGTTTACCGAGGAGGTTGTCTGCCACGCCTACGGCGTCCCGCCCTACAACCCGCAGATGCGTAGCGCCTTCCCGTACGGTTTCGAGTGGGATCATTGGCGCGGTGTGCGTTCGTCATTCGGCTGGCAGGCGCACGGCAAGCAGTACGGTATTGCGGAGCTGCCGTCGAACAAGGTGGTGGCCCCGTGCACGATCGTTCCCTGCGGCGAAGGCAGCGATGGTGCGCTGATCCTCGTCTACCGTGTGTTTCGGGCCCCCTCGCAGCGCGCGGTGGGCGATGACGATGAGCGCGTCGTGATCTGTCTCCTCGGCTATAGCGGCCCCGGCACCCTCGCCGCGGCCCAACTCGCCACCGACCCCGAGTACGCTGCCGGCCTGTATCCGCCCGCCCGCAAGACGCCGCGCATGCGCGCGGTTGCGTGCAAGTATTTCCGTGAAGCGGGCGCCCTCACGCAGGACAGCCGCGAGGTGACCGAGGTTAGCCTCCTCCCGGAACCGAAGCAGGCGGCGACGGCCATGAAGGGTACCGCGGCGATTCGAAAGCGCCGCCGGGGGTAGAGCGCGGCGTGCGTAACCTGACCCACACCCTGCAGCGTCTCGATCCCACTGCTGAGCAGGCCGTGCGGCAGGCGCTGCGCATCGCCGACGCGATCCACTGCCTGCGCGTGGCCCATCTCATCGCCGGCCTGCTGACGACCGACGCCGGCTTGGTCCTGCGCAAGCTGCGCCGCGCGCGGGTCGATCGCGCCGATCTGATCCGGCAAGTGTACGTTTCAGCCAGCGCCCTGAGCGGCGCCGATCCCTCCGACCCCGTGGGGATCCTGTTGCTGGCCGGGACGCTCGCCCGACCCGGTGTCCGCATCAACACCCAGCACCTGCTCGCGGCGATTCTGTTGGCGGACGACAACCCCGTGGCGGCTTCCCTGACCCAGGCGGGTATTGATCGCCATCTTTTCGTCCACCAACAGTTTGCTCACCTCTTTGCCGTGGACGAGGCGCTGCAGGATCTCGCCCGTGCTGCAGCCGGCGGACTCGCAGCTGATACATCGGCCCAGGACGCTGCCGTTCTGCAAGCCTGGGCGGCAGAGAGGATGCCGGCCCCGCCGGCGCCGGAAGCGCCGCCGGCCACTCGCGTCGAACACGACGCCGGGCTCCCGGAGCGCACCGCGCGTCAATGGCTGCGCAAGCTGCTATCCGCTCAGGCCGAGCAGTACGACGCACACGGGTACCTCGAGGTCGGAAGCACGCTGATTCCAGGCCGTAGCTATCGTATCTATCGCGACGGCTGCTTCACGAGCGTCTATGAGGCCGGCCGCGAGGTTGCCGGAAGCTGCCTCAAGCTGCGCAACCCATCGCTGCCGCCCACGGATCGGGTGATCGCCGAGTATTTCCTGATTCGGGGCGACGAAGACACCTACCTGACAACCGCCAACATCGTACGACGTTGAGGAGAGCTGGAAAGGAGATTCATATGCGTATCGAGGTCATGTCGAGCAAAGGCGACGAGGTGTTCGCGGAATGGAACGGCGAGACGCCCGCCGTGGACTTGGACGCCATCGCCGCACGCTTTCAGGCGCAACGCCACCGAGGGTTTCGCGCCTTCGGCTCCGTCAGCGGCCAGCGGGTCGATGTCTTCGATCCCAATCTAACCGAGGACCTCGTGTTCATCGCCCCGGTTGTCGGCGGGTGAGCCGTGGGCTGAGCCCCATGCGCGAGGTTGCGGGCAATACGTAGCGGCGGCCGTCAGGCCGTGGCAGGCGCTGCTCGTCAGCGGATCCGTGCTTCGATTCCAACCGACGCCACGCTCTGACGAGGTTGTCTCGCAACTGGCAGGGCGCGCCGCCGCGCGCCCCTACGCCTCGCGGTCTTCCTCGGTTTTCTTGTAGGGGCGCGCGGCGGCGCGCCCTCGTCGGTAGG
>ORJL010642452.1_pt1 | contig 10049 bp, 6 predicted proteins | sample 1779941 | NCBI WGS metagenome assembly ORJL01 (sample SAMEA104232317, study PRJEB22302) | groundwater metagenome | biome: forest; feature: aquifer; material: groundwater | place: USA | collected 2011-08-07 | depth 5.8 m | reverse complement strand
GAACGAAGAGAGGCGAAAAGGCGCCCTGGTGCTTTACACCCCCGCCGCAGGTTCCTCGACCCACACCTCTGGCGGCCGGGAGCTGGTTCTCGAACGTGAGGGTGCCGGGCCCTGGTTACCCTTGGGAATGGGCGAGACCTATCTCGCACGCGTTCGGGAGGTTCGCGAGGCTGGAGATACCCACCTGGAACCGCAGGCCTTGGTTCTCTCCCTGGATCCCGCCGCAGCCTCCGTCGCACCCAAAGTCGAGCCCGGAGCGGCGCTCCGACTGGATACGGCTTCGATCCCGAATCTTTGGCACGCCCGGGCGGCGATTAGCGGCGGCCCAGTACTGGTCCGAAAAGGCCGACCCCAACCCCTCCCCAAGTCGGGCACCGAGTCCTACCAATACAGCTCGATGTCGGAACGGCATCCGCGCACAGCCATAGGCTGGAACCAGCGCTATTTCCTTCTGGTTGAAGTAGATGGGCGGCAGAAAGACTTGTCTGTCGGAATGACGCTCGAGGAATTGGCGGGGTACTTGGCGGATCTGGGCTGCGAGGAAGCGATGAACTTGGACGGTGGCGGATCGTCGATCCTCTGGTACGAAGGCAAGATCCGAAACAGTCCCTGCGACGGGAGGGAGCGTGAGATCGCAAACTCGATCATCGTTTTGCGGAAGAACATCCCTGCCGGCGCGTCCAGCACGACGGCCAAAGGATCCGCAGATTGAGAAGGTGAGGGTGGTTTGTCATTGGCACACGATGTGCTTACTTAGATCGGTGTCGCATGCAAATGCTTAGTCGCCAATTCTCAGGCAACTCGTTCTCTCCCAGGGCCTCTCAGCCCTCCGCGGCGGGTTGTCGGTGCGAAGCAGGCGGCGCATGGCAGCGCAGAGCCGCCAGGGTGGCCCTTGGGCTGTTGCATGGGGTGGTCCTTTGCCTCGGCATGGTGGTTCTCGGCGAGTCCCTTTCCAACCCTCCGGCGGCACCTGATCGGTACATCTCCTATTTCCGGGACGTGGTGTCCGAAGTTCCGTGGTCTATCCACGTCGTCAAGGTCAAGCGCTCCTGCCGCGATCTTGCCTTCTGCACCACGCTAGGCAAGGGCAAGATCATTGGCATGGGTACCGTTTCGGAGCAACTGGAGACTCTTCCTCCCCTCGTGGGGCAGCCCCTGGCGGCGATCAACGGCGATTTCTACTCTCGAAGCGAGCGATACCAGGGACGCCCCAGGGACGTACAAATACGCCTGGGCGAACTCGTGAGCAGCCCTGCGGGACACACCTCATTCTGGCTCGATCCGCAGGGCAACCCGCACATGACCAATGTAACCTCGCGCCTGCACGTCATCTGGCCCGACGCGAAGACCACTCCCATCGGCCTAAACGAGGAGCGGGAGGATGGTGCGGCGGTGCTTTACACGACGGCAGTGGGCGCTTCGACGCGCACCGAAGGCGGCGTGGAGTTGATCCTGGAAGCCGCAACGAACAGCGCCTGGCTGCCCTTGCGCGTGGGCAAAGGCTACACCGCACGCGTGAAAGCTGTCAGGAACTCCGGCGACACCCCCGTGGAGCAAGCGACTATGGTGTTGTCGCTGGGCTCCAGTCTGGTCTCGAAATTGCCCGCCGTGCGCGCAGGGGACACCGTCCAAGTCATTACCGACACGATTCCCGATTTGACCGGCGTCGAAATCGCCATCGGCGGCGGTCCTGCTCTGGTGCACGAGGGCCAGGCCATGAAATGGAACGGCGTCATCCACCTCCGCCATCCCCGTACCGCTTTGGGGTGGGACAAGGAATGGATTTATTTGGTGGAAGTCGATGGACGCCAATCCGGTCTCTCGGTGGGGATGACCCTCGCCGAATTGGCCGACTACATGATCAAGATCGGGTGCCAGGAAGCGATGAATCTGGATGGCGGCGGTTCAGCTACGGTCTGGGCTTTGGGCAAGGTTAGAAATAACCCAAGCGAGGGACAGGAGCGCCCTAGCCCCAATGCCCTGGTGGTCGTGAGGCGGAAGCCGCTTTTGGACTAGAGCGAAACCGGTTCGTTCGAGATTATGCGCCGGCCTTTTTTTGATGATGCTCGATCAGCCGGGCGCCAGGTTATCTGGGCGGCCATTTGCGTGTTCCCGTTGCTGGCGGCGCGGCTCGTTGGGGTCGAGAATCCGCGCCTGGTTAAACCTCTGCCGGGATCCGATCTCTTCGCTGACGGCGCGGCGCACCAGCTTCGCATTGAACTTCCACTCGACGCCGCAGCGAGCTTGAGGCGGGATCCGCGCAAGTTTGTAGTGATCACCGTGGCGGAACGGGGAACGGCCTATCCGAATGTGGGATTGCATTTGAAAGGCTCCGTCGGCAGTGCTCGCTCGCTCGACGATAAGCCCGCGCTAACCTTGGATTTCAGCAAGTTCAACCCCGGCCAACGATTTCACGGCTTGCGCCGAATCCACCTGAATAACGCGGTCGAGGATCCCAGCTACCTGAGGGAGGAACTGGGCGGTGAATTGTTCCGCCGCGCCGGAGTGCCGGCCCTGAGGGTAGCGCATGCGCGCGTCGAACTTAACAGCCGGCAGCTCGGTCTTTACGTCCTCAAGGAGGGAGTTACGGAAGATTTCCTGGGGGGCTATTTCACCCGAGTGGACGGGAATCTATATGACACCGATTGGGGGCACGACGTGAATACGCGGATGAAGCGGCTCTCAGGCCCAGCCGACGATGACGCTCAGGCCGACTTGAAGGCGCTGGCAGACGCCGCCGAGGAAACGGATCACGACTTGCGTTGGAGGCGTCTTAATGCCGTCTTGGACATGGATCGCTTCCTCACTTTTATGTCCCTCGAGGTCATGCTGGGCCACGGGGACGGTTACTCCATGAACCGCAACAACTTTCGTGTGTACCACGATATGGAGGGCGGAAAGATCGTGTTCATCCCGCAGGGCATGGATGAGATCCTAGGCTCGGCCGCCTTGCCGTGGAAACCTCAGATGGCGGGCCTGGTGGCGCGGGCGATCCTGGAGACAGTCGAGGGCCGGAAGCTGTATCGGGAACGTTTCCAATGCGTGTTCGAGGGTTACTTTCGGCCGGAAACCCTTTCGCGTCGGGTGGATGAACTCTTGGACGCGCTGCGGCCCGCCTTAGAAGGAAGCGAGTTCGACTCGATCCGACAGGAGGCCGGCTTGCTCAAGGAACGGATCAACCAGCGGGCCGCGGACCTGCGATCACAACTGGCTCGCCCCGAACCGACGCTGCTCGGGTTCAGAGATGGCGTTGCCTGCCTGGGGGGCTGGAATGCCATCGACAGAGCCAGCAGCCAGAAGATGGACCAGGCCCAAAGTCCGGACGGCAGACCGGCGTTGCACATCCTGGCCGGTCGTGCTACATCGGCTTCCTGGAGAACGACGGTGCTTTTGGAACCTGGTCTCTACCGATTCGGGGGCCAAGCCAAAGTCGGGGGGGTCAAACCGCTCCCGTTCGGAAGCGCCCAGGGCGCCGGGCTCCGCGTTTCGGGAGCCGTCCGGCAAGGCGAGAATCTGGTCGGAGACTCAGCCTGGAAGGACCTCGCTGTAACATTCCAGGTGCTGCCGACCAATAGGGAGGTGGAACTAGTGTGCGAACTGCGCGCCAGTGGAGGCGAGGCCTGGTTCGATACCGGTTCGCTCCGATTGCGGCGGATCCCCTGAGGGTGCCATGATCTGGAATCGAGACTTGTTATGAAACAGAATCCTAAGGCGTTTACGTTGATCGAGCTCCTGGTGGTCATCGCGATCATCGCGATCCTGGCTGGCTTGCTGCTGCCGGCCCTGGCCCGCGCCAAGGCCAAAGGCAAAAGCATCGCCTGCGCGAACAACCTCCGGCAAGTCGGGCTGGGCTTCCGGCTCTGGTCCAACGATAACGGCGACAAGTATCCGTGGAACATCGCCTCCACCAATGGCGGAAGCATGGGCTCGGCGGACTGGACCGATAATTTCCGGATCTGCTCGAATGAGTTCGGCGCGCGGCAGATCCTGGTTTGTCCCACCGACACCACCAAACGTGCCGCCACCAACTGGGTGTTCATGTTTGGCGACGCGAACATCAGTTACTTCGTTGGCATCAACGCGGCTGAATCGCGCCCCCAGACGGTGCTCGCGGGTGACGGCAATGTTCTGGGCGGTGGCGGCGGTTTTGATGCCACCTGGACTATTTTCATGGGCAGCTCGATCGACGCGGCGTGGGACAAAGCCTGCCACGTCCGCAGCGGGAACCTTGCGCTGAGTGACAGCAGCGTGAAGCTCACTAAAACGCCCGGTTTGCGCGATCAGATCACGGCCGAACTGGCCGCAGGGGCCACGAACGTTGTGTTTTCCAAGCCGCGCGGCATCTTTTAATGCTCATGGAACTGTCATTGTGTTGGGTCCACAGCCGGGGAGTTCGGACGGCGCCGTAGCGATCGGCTCCGAGTCTTTCGCCGGAGTTATGTTAACAGATGCGTAACAGTCAACCAATCTCGATTGCCGCGGGGCTTGCCACCATCACCGCGTTAGCCGTCCTTTTCCTTTCGACTTCTGAGTTGCCGCCCCATACGGATCGCGCGGCCCACGCAGCCGCCGGCCGGATGCTCGCCGAGGAGGCTGTGCGTCTTTTGGAAAAAGGCGGCCAGATCCACGTCGTCACCCGCGACACGGGCGATTTCAGCCAGCCTGCGGTCGATATTCTTTTCGCCAGTTTCCAGAAAGCCGTCCACCGGGCCCGTGCCAGCATCGGCAAGATCAGGTCCCTGGAAGTCGATCCGCTCAGGCTCATCGAGGTGCCGTCCTCTGACTTCTTCGAGATGATCCACCGGGCGCAAGCGGGAGATGTGATTGTGTCGATGATGGGGCCGCCGTTGTTAAGCGAGCAGCAGCGCGTCCAGTTGGGCCGGATCAAGCCCAGAGTTGTGGCCTTCTGCTCGGGCAGCATGCCGGCCCAGATCGATCTTCGCCGCGTTTTCGAGCAGGGCGTTCTGGATGCCGCCGTCGTCACCCGTCACAGCGGACAGAGACCGGGCCGAGGCGCTCGCCCGGAGTCCGATGGCCCGCGCTTTCAAACCGTGACTGCCGCCACGGTTGGCAGCCTCTACCGGGCGGCCACCACATCACCGTGAACGGGGACTGCTCGTGAGACCGAACTTCCAATCAAGCCCGTCAGGCGATCGAAGCCATCGCCGGGGGTTCACGTTGACCGACTTGGTGGTGTCTCTGGCGGTCGTTTCCGTTCTGGCGGCGGTGGTTCTCACGCCTATCATTCGGGTCAGGCAAAAGTCGCGCTTGGCCCAGTGCCTCCGGAACTTGGGACAGGTGGGCCAAGCCGTCCTCAGGTATAGTAACGACCACAACGGCGCCCTCCCAGCCACGGCCCCAGGGCAGACCGGCGACCTTTGGTGGTGGTACAAGGAACAGGTTAAATCTTACGCGGGGCTCTCCGGCCCGTCCGGGCCCAACGACACCGTGTTCGCCTGCCCTGAGGATCGTGGTTATTCGGATCCCAAGCCGTTCCACGCAAGCGCCCGATTCGACTATGGCAGTTATGTGTATAACGGCGTCACTCTGCCCGGAGTCCCCAGCATTGCCGGTTGGCAACTGGCCACGATTCGGGAACCGCGCACGACCCTGCTGGTCATGGAATGGACCGCGCACGCTCCTCTGTCGTGGCACAAAAGCAGGACCGGCAAGAAGAACGCGCCGTTCTATTGCGATGCGGAAAGTGCCGTGACCTTTGCCGACGGGCATGCCAAACTTGTGAAGATTTATTATGATGGATATAATGCCGCCTACACTCAAGATCCGATCGCCGGATATGAATACAAGTACAGTGGAGATTGACTTCCAGGCGCCGGCCCGCGTCTGTGGCTGGGTGTCGCCGCTCGTGCCGGCCACGACGCATGGGCGCAGGCAGCATCGCCCGGTCCTCTCGCTCATAGCCGCTCTGGCGCTGTGTCTGCCAGCCGCCAACTTGCCGTGTGCGGATGCCTCTACCGTGCTTGGTCCCTGGGTTCCCATCTTCAAGGGAGTCGATCATGCGGTGGGCACCAACACCCCGGGCGGAGGCGGGTTTACGACGCTTCAAGTTGCGCATGGCATCAGGGTTGACCTGACTGATCCCGACGTTCGCCTCTTCGCCACACCCCGCATCGCCAACTACCAGGCGGGCTCGCGCGAAACCGCCGGCATGACCGTGGAGCACTTTCTTACCACGTACGGATTGCAGGTGGCCCTCAACGCCAACACCTTCGACCCCACCCAGTACTATCTTCCTCAGGGCACGGCAATGGAGGCCTATGGGCTCCTGGTCAGCAACGGCACGGTGGTCTCGAGCCAGGAGAGCGCGTCTCGCGCCTCGACCCTTATCTTCGGCACCAACAAAGAGGCCCGCATCATCCACACGAACTGGCCGGCCGTGTCGAACAACGGCATCCACACAGCCATTTCCGGCGAGTATCCCATTCTGATTGCGGGGGTCAACGTGGGTTACCGATACTCGGGGAGTTCGGGCTTCATTCACCAGAGGAACCCGCGTACCGCGTACGCGCTCTCGCAAGACCGCAAAACCCTCTACCTCCTCACGATCGATGGCAGGCAACCCGGCTACAGTGACGGCTCTCTGGACTGGGAGACCGCCGCCTGGCTGATCAAGATGGGCGGCTATGACGGCATCAACATGGACGGGGGTGGTTCGACCTCGATGGTCATGGCCGACTCGGTGGGAGATTCTATCAAGCTGAACCATTCCAGCGCCATGGCGGACTCCGGCAACGAGCGCACGGTCGGAGCGCACTTCGGGATCTATGCGCTGCCCGTGCCCGGCTTCATCAACGGTGTGGCAGCCAACCCGGACGACACGACCACGCTCATCACCTGGTCCACAACCAGTCCGGCCACCTCGCAGGTGGATTATGGGCTGACGCCCGATCTCGGGTCCGCGACCGCGTTGGACTCGGCCAGCGTCACCAACCATCAGGTCCTGGTCGATGGCCTCACGCCCGGCACCACCTACTATTTCGCGGTGGAATCCACCGCCGCGACCACGAATCTGACCTCTCCAACTTTTACGTTTACGACCACTAACTACGTCACGACGAACGCGATCTTCGACGTCACCTACGCCTGGAAATACACCACCGCCAACCTGGACGGTGTGGGGTGGACGGACTCGGCTTACGACGATTCCGGTTGGAGCGGTCCCGGTGCCGGACTCCTCTGGATCGACGTGAGGCAAACCGGCCCCGACCCTGACGTACAGCCCAAGAACACCCAGCTTCCTCCAAACCCGGCAAACAACAATTATCCCTACATCACCTACTATTTTCGCACGCACTTCGACTTCACCAATAGCACGAGCGGGATTTCTCTCCTGTTCTCCAGTTACGTCGATGATGGGGCCATTTTCTATCTCAACGGCCGCGAGATCTACCGCCTCAACATGGCCGACGCCCCCACTCCGATCACCCACAGCACCTTGGCTACGGGTTACAATTGCGGCGGTGACGCCGTCTGCGCCAGCGACTTCATTGTTTCCGGTGATCAGGCCACCAACCTCGTCCGTGGAGACAATGTGCTCGCGGTGGAAGTGCATAACTACAACGCCTTGAGCCCCGACATCACCCTTGGGACTTCCCTGGAGTACACTGAACCCTATGCGATCAGCCCGGAACTACACCTCGCGACACAAGATGGGGTCATCACCCTAAGCTGGACTCGGGCCGGATTCGTGCTCCAGCAAGCCGACGCCGCCACCGGCCCCTGGGCTGACCTGCCCGGCCCCGTCGCCACCAGCCCCTTTACTGCGCCGTTTTCGGGCTCGGCCCGCTATTTTCGCCTCCGCAAATGATCGGGCCCGGACCCGTGGACCACCCAACAGACCGGTTGGTCATGGCAGCAATCGGATGCGATAGAAGCGTTGGGTGAAATCCGCCACCGTATGGTCGGTGAACGTGCCCGTTGAACCGCTCGCCGTCACGTCCGACAAGGACACCCAAGCGACGTCGTTGAGATTGGTCTTGAGTTCGACGCGATAGAGCGCGCCCGTTTGCGCAGCCCAAGAGAAACTAGGCAAGTGGTTCACCGACAAACCGATGCCGTTCAGCCGGATGGAGGCCCTCACCACGACCGTCAAGGTTTTGGCGTCGCTCAATGGCGGAACTCCGTTGTCGGCGACGCGGACGGTGATCAGATTCGTGCCTTCAGGCTGGCCTAGGGGCGGAGCCCACGCGAAGACCCCGTTGGTGGGGTTGATCGCCGCCCCGGCGGGGCCACCGGGTTCGAGGCTAAAGGTCAGCGTCTGGGGTGGAGAATCCGGGTCCGCCGCCGCCACAGTGAATGTGAGCAGACTGCCGGGAGTGGCAGACTGGCTCTCCAGGACGCCCAGAGTTGGAGGCGAATTGACGAACTGGTTGGGCGCTCCCGGGGTGGGCGTCTTCATGCGATACAAGTCCCCACTTCCATCCGGCCACCGGCCTTCGCTCACGTCGGTGCTCTGCGCGCCGTAAGTGACAACATCAACGGTATCGCCTGCGGGGGCGAACAGGCCAATTGATCCGCCCGCCTTGCTCAGTTTGAACCCTGCATGCAGGTCATGATCCGGCCCGCTCAGACCACCATCGGCATGCACAAGAAGGAAACCCGCGGGCCCGATGCCGGCTCCGGCTGGGACCTGCCATTGCATGCGATTGTTGAGGTCGGTCGTGAGGTAGTAGCCCGACAGGTCCACATTAGCCGGGTTGGGGTTGTAGAGCTCGAACCAGTCATGGAACTGGTTGTCCGCCGGATCGACCAGCGTCTTCTTGTTGCTGGCCATCCATTCGTTGATCCGGATCGGACTCGGGGGCATGACTTGGGCGTTGGTGTTAACGATCGTGACTGTCGCCGTCAGGTTGCTCAGGGCGTCGCCCTTCAGATCAACCGCCTGCAGCGTCAGGAGGTTCGTTGCCCCTCCGAGCGGCAAGGTCACTCGCCACGTCTTGAAGGTAGGCCATGTGATCGGGGGTTGGACGCCTTCAACAGTAAAGGCCTTGACTTCGACCGGAGCGGTCCCGGTCAACACGATCCAATTGGTGCCGGTGGTGAAGTTGGTAGGGCCGCTGACCGCGAACGCCAGGTTGATCGCGCCTTGATTGGTAAGGGCGCGCATGAGCGAAGTGTGCATCGTGCCAATCCACCGCTTGAGGCCGCCCGCCGCCCCAGGGTCTCGGGCCGGGACCCCACTGGCCACAAATGCGGCATATTTCGCATCCAGAACCGGGTCCACCTGCGCGTTGTTCATCGCCCGCTCCGCGAGGTCCTTGAAGGCCCGCAGATAGGCGCGACGGTAAGGAGCATAGCTCTGGAATGCCGCCATTACCCCGTCGTTCGAACCAGCGGTGAACAGTTGACCGCCGTCGGGACCCCAGGTTTGTGTGCCGCCGCCCAGGGTGATGTTCCAGTCCCACTTGAGCGCGGTCCATTTGCCCTGGGTCGGCTTGTAGATGTACATGTTCCAGGCATTCTGGGTGAACCACGAATCCCAGTCGCCGGTGGCGTGTTCAGCGGCGGACATCCGCATCCATTCCTCGGTGTCCACCAAGCTCTCCATGTTAGTGTAGTAGGCGGGATCGCTTCTCGAGAGGTTTGCCGCGGTGACCAGGTTGAGGACATTCGTGAAATTGTTGGCCGAGTCAGGATACTGGCGAATCCAGTACATCCAGCGATAGCGGGCGAGTTTGTATTGGCCGGGCACGCCGTTGATCGTCGTGGTGAACTTCCCCAACAGACACCAGGTCGGCATGTTGAAGTTCATATACCCGCTGCCGTCCAGCGTGGTGTCACCCTCGAACCACCCCATGTTCTTGTACAGGAATCCGTTGTTATCGTTGGGCCAATACTCCTTGAGCATCTCGCCGCCGGGCACCTGGCTATCCTCCATCAGCGGGCCGTGCTGACTCCCGTTGACGTACAAGAGGTAATAGCGTCGGTAGCCCCAGGGCAATCCGATCTGCCGCGCCATCCAGAACGAGGTCTGTTCCCGCTGCAACGTGTCGTCGTCCAGCGGACCGTTGCCGGGCACATGCTGCTTG
>ORJL011152392.1_pt1 | contig 10050 bp, 8 predicted proteins | sample 1779941 | NCBI WGS metagenome assembly ORJL01 (sample SAMEA104232317, study PRJEB22302) | groundwater metagenome | biome: forest; feature: aquifer; material: groundwater | place: USA | collected 2011-08-07 | depth 5.8 m | reverse complement strand
GATGTCGATATACTCTATAGATTAAAACTGAAAGGATATAGGGTTGTAGAAATACCAACAGTTTGGCATGACCAAGAGCAATCAAAGTTGGTATTGAAGAATACGGTATTCAACATGTTTTTTTCAATAATAAGAATAAGGCTTCAATATTCAAGGTTTAAGTTTATTCTTAATGCCTATGACAAAATGTGGAGGTTTTATTTCGGAAAATGAAAAAAATACTAGTATTTTCGTTACCAGGACTCGGGAACACATTGCTTTTTACTCCAGTGCTAGAAAAATTAAGAAAACAATTTCCAGATGCTAAAATAACTGTTTTAGTTATGTATAAAGGCTCAAAACAGATGTTGGATGGAAATCCAAACCTTGATGAATTAATACTTTTCGAGTTCTTGAAACAAGGCAACCTAAAATCATTAAAATTCTTATTGGAGCTTAGGAAACGCAAATTTGATATTTCAATATTGCCACATCCTTCTAATAAGGCACATTATAATCTAATTAGCTTTTTGGCAGGAGCAAAATTAAGGCTTGGTTATGACTACCCTTATCTTAGACTTAAGTCATTAAGCTTTTTGCAGAATAAGAGGAAAAAACTAGGGGATAATCACGAAATTCAGGAAAATTTTGCCCTTCTTGAATCTATAGGCCTAAAACTTACTGATGAACAAATAAAAAACACAAGATTATTCCTTAAGATAGACAATGAGCACAGAAAATTTGCAGATAGGTTTTATAAGAAATATAATATAAAAGGATTAAAGATAGGGATTCATGCAGGCTCAAGCACATCTGCCGGTATGATAAACAAGAGATGGCCAAAAGAAAGATTTGCTGACCTAGCTAATTTCTTAATAGACCAATATAAAGCAAATATACTAATATTTGGCGGTCCTGACGAATCTGAACTAAAAAATTATATCTATGGTTTAATAAAAAACAAGAAAAAAGCCTTTCTTGTTGATATAGACCCAATAAAGGAAACAGTCGCAGTCATAGAGCAATGTGATTTTTTTGTTACAAATGATTCTGGTTTTATGCATATGGCTGTTGTGATGAATGTTAGGACTATCGCAATCTCGGGAGCAGTAGACTACAAGAAGACATATCCCTGGAACAAGAATTCTGGAATAATATACCATGACATAAGCTGTTACCCTTGCTATAGGTTTGGAGAAGACCTTGAATGCAAGAGAAAAGAAAAAGATTATGCCTGCCTAAAATACATCTCAGTATATCATGTTGCAAATATGATGGAGAAATTAAAAAAGAATGAAGGAATGGGACCAATTCTGGAAAGAGTATAGCACTAGCAGAGCTGAATTTTATTATATCAAACTAAGAGATAAGATAATAAGAGATGCTGCTAAAAAACTTAACAAAGAAAAAATAAAAATACTTGAGGCTGGCTGCGGCTATGGTTCTAACTCTAGATTACTAAATAAAGACAATAAGTTTGAAGTTTGGTGCATGGATTTAAGTAAGGAAGCTATATCTAAAGTAAAATCAGAAATAAAAAATGCCTATGTGGGAGATATAGAAAAAATACCATTTAAGGATGATTTTTTCGATATTGTTTTTAGTTCTGGAGTTATAGAACATTTTAAAGATGATAATAAAGCAGTAAATGAACTTTACAGGGTTACAAATAAAAATGGGATTATAATTACTTTTGTTCCTGGAAGATATTCCTTATGGCAGGCGTACAAATTAATGATGGGTAGAAGATGGATTCATGGTTACGAAAAAAATTATACAGTAAGCACGCTAAAAAAAAGTTTTTTAAAACACGATGTAGAAGTGTTAAACTATGGTGGTATCGATCCATTTAGTTTTAATGGAATGACGCTAAAGTTGTTTAACTTTAAAATACTGCCAGATATAAGTTTCCCAAGCTGTTATGGTGAAGTTTATTTAACGGTAATGAAGAAATAAGGTACATATAAACTTTTTTTAGTTAATATTAAATGTTATAAAATAAGTAAATTTATTACTTAAGGGTCCATTTGAAGTGACTTAGCATATCAGCAATAGTTTGCTTCAAGCTTATTTGCTGTTCCCAGCCAGTTCTTTCTTTGAATTTACTGCTATTTCCGAATATAACCTTTTCATCATTTGGCCTGAATAATTCTTTATCTACAAATACTTTTGGAGAGATTTTTGCTATTTTGAGCACAATATCAAGTATTTCTCTGCCAGAATAAACTTTAGAACCGCTTACATTATAATGTTGGCCATAGTCTGCTTTCTGGGCTGCAAGATATAGTGCTTCAACTAGATCTCTGACATCAGTTATTGCTCTTTTTGTGTCTAGGTTTCCAACTCTGAACTGGTTTATATTCCCTTTTTGGAATTGTATGGCTTGTTCTGTAAAATCCCCACATATATCTCCCCTCTTGCCTGGGCCTGTAGTATTGAATATTCTTATATTAACAGCTTTTGTGCCGAAATTAACAAAATGCGAGTATGCAATCAATTCTTGGGCTACTTTACTTACACCATAAGGATGCAATGGTCTTAATGCATGATTTTCTTTTACTGGAATATCGTGTTCTGAAACCCCACCATATTCGGCACTTGAACATGCATTTATTATTACTGGATTTATATGTTGAGTTCTGAGCTCTTTAACGCTTTCGAATAAATTTGATGTGCCTAAGATATTTGTTTCATAAGTATAGATTGGTTCCTTAAGAGATTCTGCTGGAAAACTTTGGGATGCTAGATGAAAAATCATTGTAGGCCTAAACTGAGATATCAGATTTTTCAATTCTCTTTTTTGTCTTACATCACACTCTTCAAATTTAGCTATTCTTTTTAGGTTCTGTCTTTCTTCAGTACTTATAGTAGACATATAATATGTTGCCAAAACATCGATGTGACGATCTGTTAGGTATTTAATAAGATGAGAACCTACAAAACCAGCTCCCCCGGTAATCAATGCTTTAGCTTCACTTTCTTTTGGCATTATTAAAAACAGATAGAAAAAGTTTTTAAACCTTTCTGGAGTATTTAAACATTTATATTAATAATTTAGCTTGTTAAATAATTTATTACACAGCTTTTAACTTTTCATAATCTTTTTTGAAATTTATTCTTTCCCAACCATCGTTATAATTTTTGTTCAGAATTTTAGTTTCTATCAAAACGTTGCCCCACATATACAATCTAGCAATAAATAATTTCATAGTCCAATAGTATTCCTGAACATTCTTAGGATAATCAAGAGCCCAAAAAGTTCCGTTTATTACTTCATTCTTGAATGATTTGACTCTTGGAAAATTTGGCTCGTGTTTAGTAAGAGTTTCATGAGCTTTTGCAGTTCTTATTCTCTGCTTTAGCCAATTCTTGAAATCTTCAGGATTCTTTACATAGACTTTGGCATTCTCAACGTATTTTATCTTGTAGCCCTTCCTGTAAAAATAAAAGGGGAGTATGCTGTCTTCTGCTACATCTAGAGGTATTTTTTTAATTAGGCCATTTCTCATTGCCATAAGGTAACCAGTTCCCTCAAAGAATTTTTCCTTGTCAGACAGAGATTTCCTGATTCTATGGGCTCCAGCATCAGCTAGTAGATGAGACCAATACCCATTCATCTCATTTTTTGGATTTGCAGAAACTACCCTTCCACAGGCAAATCCTACAATAGGGTCTCTGAATGCCTTGACAAGCTCAGCGATTGCATTCCGATCAAGCATTACATCACCATCTGTAAATACCAAGATGTCAGATTTGAGATTTTCGAAAAGAAGATTTAAGGCAAAGCTCTTTCCTTTGCCAGGATCTTTGAAGTATTTTATATTTTTGTTTTTGTAGGAATCAACCAATTCTCTTGCTTCTACGTCTGGAGATACTATTATTAATTCATAATTTGGTTCGAGGTCATTTTTCAGAATTGAATCTATTGCATTTTTTAAAGTTGGATCTTTGAATGATGTCAAAATTATGCTTACTCGATCATTCAATAGTTTCTTAACTTCATTTAAAATATCAACTGTTTTTATTGATTGAAGCGCTTTGCAGTCTGGTTTGTAGCAGCAATAGCATTTGTCTTTTGGAATTACTTTGCTTCCCAAGTTGTAGGTTTCAATTTCAGCAGCTGAGGTTGGTCCAAAAAATGCAACAACCTTTCTTTTCAATGCCAATGAAAGATGCAATGCTAAAGAATCAGAGGTTATAACAATATTGCAAAGAGAAAGAATGGCTGCCATCTCCGAAATATCTGTGCCACACCCACTATTTATTATTGGGACATTGGTTAATGAAAGTATTTTGTCGCTGTTCTCAACTTCGTTAGGTCCTCCAAATAAAATCAATTTTGCGTTAAGTTCTCTATATAGTTTATTTGCAAGTTCTGCGGCCTTTTCTAGAGGCAGGACTTTTGAGGGCCATTTATCTCCAGTGCCAGTGCTAAGCCCGATTACAAGATTATCGTTTTTTAGAAGATAATGGCGCCTGAAGTCATTTGCGAATGCTTTTTGCTTCTCATTAAGATGGTAGATTATTTCATTATTTTCGGTGCTTATGCCCATCATTTCTGCTATTAATTGTTGATAGGTTTTCTTGTTTTTTTTCTTCAGGATATCGTTTTGCGGTTTTTTTCCTAATGCACTCATATTGTAATATTCTCTTGCAGATTCCGTCCTTGTTATTCTATTATTTATATCTAGGATAAATCCAACCACTTCCCGTTTGTTTAGAGCAGCTGATAGAGAACAGGCTTTGAAATCCTCATCCAGATTGAAAATTATGTCAAAATTAATTTTTTTCAAGTTTTCAATGTATTTGTCCTGGTACACAATTAATTCGTCTATGAGATGATTGTCATTTAAGAGCTGTTTTGCTGCCTTTTTTTCGGTTATCCAGTATATTTGGCTCTGTGGGTATTTTTGCTTTAATGCCCTAAGTATAGAGGTTGTTCTGAGTACGTCTCCTAATGCCCCGAGCTTTATTATAAGAATTTTCATGTTCATCAATTAGGATCCTTACTGATTATAAAAATTTAAAAAGCTTTCTTATGGTAGAGTTTCATAGTTTCCCTGAAAATCTTGTCCCAATCATAGTTTTGAGCTTTTTTAATGTTGTTTTCTCTTATCTTCAAATATAGATTCTTGTTTTTAATTAAAAATAAAATTTTGCTCTTTAGACAGCTAATGTCATTGTAATTGCAGAAGAATCCATTTTCATTTTCTTTCATTTCGTAAGGTATGCCGTTTACAGGGCTGGCAACTACTGGCAGTCCAGATGCAAAGGCCTCAAATAAGGTCAATGGAAGTCCTTCCCTAAAGCTTGAAAGTACATAGACTTCAGAAGCCTGATACATCTCTGCTATTTTCTGTCTTTCATAAATGGGATCCAAAAGCCTGATCTTTTTTTCATTCTTTATCATTGACAAAATGCTGGATTTCATTCCTTCATCAGGTCCAACCATAACAAAATTGAGATCTTTTCTCTCTTTCAGTATTTCCTTCGCAGCCAATACAAATTTATTAGGACCTTTAGTAATATTCAAACGACCAAAGAATAATATTATTTTTCCTGTTATTCCATAAGTTTTTTTAAAGTTGTTATTCTTTACTTTTTTAAAGAATATTTTGTCGACACCGTTTGGAATTACAGCAATCTTATTTTTGCCACCATACTTTTCTATAAATTGAATTTCCCAAGGTGTTATTGCTATTATTTTGTCGCTTAGCTTGTAGGAAATTCTCATAAATATGTTATATGATATAGGTTTCCAAATATTGCCAGCGAAAGATCTATACGTATCTGTCCAAGGGCAGTGAGTAGTATGTATCAATCTTGTATTCTTTAGTTTTGCTGCTATTGATGCAAAGAATACATGGGCCCACCCAGTAACATGAGTATGAATTATATCAAACTCTTCGTTCATAAGCTTGAAAAATACGCTTGGAAAAACTGTTGAAAATTGGGAAACTCTAAATATATGATAACAACGATGAACCTTCACCCCATCAATTATCTCTTCCTTGATTTTTATTCTTTTTTTCTTGTCCCAGTCTGAAGTGTAGACATGGACTTCATGGCCAGATTTGATTAATCTAAAGGCCAATTCTTTTATTACTTGTTTCGGACCGTCAATTGCAGGTTCATAATAGGGACAAATAAATGCGATTTTCATATGCTGAAATTCCCCTTAATCAATGCCGGTATTAAAGAAAATCTGTCTTTTTTCAATAAGTAAGTTATTATGTATAACGGCAATATAATTAAAGTGTTTATCATCAAAAAAGAAATAAATCTTGGCTTGCTTGTGAACTTTTTCATAAAGTAAATCCTATTTTTATTCAATAAATATACAGTTCTTTTACTTTTTTTACCACCAGCACTCCCATATAGCTTGTGGTAAACTACGGCTTTTGGATTAGTAAAAACTTTAAACCCTTGTTTTTTAGCTCTTAATATTAAATCTTCGGTTTCTAAATACATAAAATAGTTCTCATCAAAATATCCAACATTTTCTATTACTTTCCTTGATATCAATAACGAACAGGCATCTACATATTCATTCAAACCATTTAATTCTTTAACTTCATTAATATCTTTTATTGGGAACGCAAGCCCAGTCCAAAAATTTCTTCTGCCAGCTAATGCAGAAAGTTTTTTTGATTTGTAATCATAGATTGCAGATCCCACAAAACCAGCGTTTTTGGATTCAGCCGTATTAATCAACTCAGAAAGAATATTTTTGTCTGCAATTGTGTCAGGGTTTAACAAAAGATAGTAATCATACTTATAATTCTTAAGAGCTTGGTTAATTGCACCTGTAAATCCCACATTTTCTATATTTTCTATAAGCTTAATCTTGTATCTTTTTAGTTTAGTTAGATCTTCATTTGAATTATTATCTATGATCAATATTTCATAATTTTTATAAGACAGATTCTTGATTGAATCTAGGAGCTCTAATAGAACATGAGTAGACTTATAGTTTACTATAACAATCAGGACTTTCTTGTTTTTTTTCATGTCGGTATTATGTTAGATAAGCTTGTGAACTACTCATAACCTAGCTCTTGCCGAAGTTATGGCTTCTTGCTTCATAGACAATTCTTGTTCATATTGAACAGAGGAATTATTCTCTACATGAGCCAGTTCCTGACTCATAAATTTATTTTTTATGTTTATGGCGGAATTTAGGTCTCTGTCTATCTCAAACCTACAACTTGAACATTTGTATGTTCTTATCCACAATTGCATCTTTTGGATATTTCCACAATTGCTACATTGTTTGGTTGTGTTCTTGGGATCTATTTTTACAATCTTACAACCAGCACTTTCAGCCTTGTATGTAAGAAATTGGACAAATCTTCCCCAAGAAGCATCTGCCATATTTTTAGCATTATAAGAAGACTGCATCATACTCTTGATTGATAAATTTTCTATAATAATCAACTCGCAATCTCTGACATATTTATAAGACAATTTATGCAAGAAGTCTGTCCTTGTCCTTTCAATCTTTTCATGCAGTTTAGCAATTTTGAATCTTGCCTTGCTTCTATTATGACTTCCTTTCTTTTTTCTTGATAAATCTTGCTGTGTTGTTTTTAATTCCTGTGAATATTTAGTTAGAATCTTTGGATGTTCAATAACATTGCCCCCGCTATCCATAATATAATTATTTATTCCTAAATCAATTCCAACCTCTTTTTTTCCACATTCTATTTTAATTGTTGCATCAGTAGCAATCATGCAATACCATTTACCAAGAGATTTTTTTATTGTAATCTGCTTTATATTTCCTTCAACCTGCCTATGAGTTTTTACTTTGATTATTCCAATCTTGCTTAATTCTAAAATTCCCCTACTACCTTTTTGCTCAAACCAGAATCCACTTTGGTTATATGAAATAGTTTTGAACCAATCTTTTCCTTTGAATCTTAATCTGCCTATTTTCTTCCCTCTCTTTTTGAGTTCCTTCAATGCTGATAAATTAGAAAATAATCTGCAACATTCATATTGAAGTGTTTTGGAATACACTTCTTTTAGCTCGGGTCTTATGTTTTTCAATTCAACAATTTTGTGCTGAATTGCTTTTCTGTCTATCTTGGCTTGATTATTCATTTCTTCAAGAAGATTGTTATAAGTCTGTCTACAAATATCAAGAGCAAAGTCTAGCTTTTCTCTTGTTTCCTTATTTGGATACATCCTGAATTTATAGGTTATCATCTATTATCCTTTTAGCTTTCAACATATTTTTCTAATTATTGGTATTCTCATCAAATGTATGTGCCATAATTTTACTCATCTTCTCTCATTTATACATTTTTCTATTCGATTGCTTCAATTCACCCATAACCTAATATTTTAAGGATATGGACTTCTTGAAGACGAGGTTAAATTAATTGAATTTATTGGAATCATTAATTTTTTATATACTGTTAAATATAGGAAAAATTATGAGAGTATTTATAAGTATAACCAATAATTTAGTCTTATGGCAGCAAGCGTAGGAGAGAGGAAAATGGACATATCAAAACTATTGATTGATTTACAAAGAATGCCTGGTTCTGATGATTTAGTTATGCATCCAGTTAAATTTACACAATCCCTTATACACCTTGAGGGAAGAGTAAGTGTTTCAGGTGCTCAGATACCTCAGGATTATCATAGATTCCTTAGAGTTACAAATGGAGCTACTGTTTATGGAAATACATTATATGGCGCAAAGGCGGTTTTTATGAAGTATAAGAAGTATAGCCCTTCTGTTATACCTTCATCAGATGTTAAGAATTATTCTGGAATTTGGTGGATCGGCGAAGATCCAAATGGCAATGATTTATTACTTGCTTTTACTAGGAAAGATCTTGAAGCAAAACTTGTAGTGAACCCTGTTTTAAAAGATAATGCTGAAGGTATTGAAGTTGTTTCAAGCGGTTTTACTGAATTCTTGTATAGTCTCTTGCCAGATCACAAAATCACTAAATCTAGGAGATAAATTCAAATATTATAAGTATTGGCTGTTTTTGCTCTTTGTCTGCAAAATAGGCTTGGACAGGCTTTAGCTCTGATTGATGTGATTGGATGTATTTTGTATAGTCGCTATCTGGTTTTCCAGAATTCTCAAATACAGACCAGATGAGATATTTTGGTCTATAGCTTTTTATTTTTTCATCTTCAAAAGCGTAGTAAGTTGCTTTTTCAGAATAATATGTATTTTGAGGTATAGAATTGCTTATTACTACATCACCAGGCTGCGAGTTCTGTTTTACCCATAATCCAGCCGCTTTTATAATATCATAGCTTGTAGCTTTATTTTTTATCAAAGAATCAGCAAATTTTATCTGCTGGAATCCAGCAATTAAGATTACTAAAATGATAAAAGCAACAGCAATTATAGAATTGAATTTTTTTATATAGTCAGAAATCTTTACTATTATTCTTGATGAAACCAAAAATACTGCCGGAAATATCAACATTAGATAACGATCTTCTCCATGACCTGAAGTTTTAAAAGCTGTATATGAAAGAATTATTATAGGTATGAGGATCCATAAAATCAGGAGCAAATCCTTGCCCAGGTCTTCATTGCTATCTTTTATTATTAAATCAAATCCCAGTATAATGTTTAACAATAGATAAAGAAATCCAAGAATAAATACTATCAAAAGCAAAAATTGCAGATAAGTTGGAAATAATTTTACATAGTAAAACCAACCAGCTGTTGCGGTAACAGTCCCTGGTTCGGAGATGCTTGCACTTAATGCATATAGCCTAGGGAATGGTGTATGATATTTATTCAATGAATAAATCATGTAAGGCGATATCAAAATAACTATTATTGTAAAAGCAATCCATAGGTCTTTCCTTCTGAGAAATCTAACCTTTTCCACAGCTACAAGAAGCAGTAAGAGAATTGGGACAATAAATCCCACAGCGTAATAGCTCAAAAATCCAATTGCCAAAGACAGCCCCGAAAGTATGAGGTATTTTATTCCTGCTTTTTTAAAATAGCCTTTCCAAAAAAAGTATATTGTCATCGTTGCAAAAGCCAAAGTTGGAGCCTCAGACATGAATCTTAAAGAGTAG
>ORJL011516487.1_pt1 | contig 10051 bp, 17 predicted proteins | sample 1779941 | NCBI WGS metagenome assembly ORJL01 (sample SAMEA104232317, study PRJEB22302) | groundwater metagenome | biome: forest; feature: aquifer; material: groundwater | place: USA | collected 2011-08-07 | depth 5.8 m | reverse complement strand
GAAGTTCGCGGTGGCGGCAAGAAGCCTTGGAAGCAGAAGGGTACTGGCCGCGCTCGCCATGGTTCTATCCGCTCGCCCTTGTGGAGAGGCGGCGGCGTGGTGCACGGACCCCGCAACACCAGGAATTGGCAGCAGCGTTTGCCGGAGCAGCTCAAACAAGGGGCGCTCTCCATGGTGGTGGCTGACTATCTAACTTCGGAACGAGTGACAGTGCTAGAGAATTTTCCCGCTGGAATTAAGACCAAAGTATTTGCCAAGCTGTTTCAGGAGCTTAAGCTCGGGCGTTCGGTGCTCGTGCTGTTGACTGATGAGGAGCGGGCCGCGCGGCAGGGTATAGCTAATTTGCCAAATGTGACCGTGCAGGGCCTACGTCAGCTGAATGCTTACGATGGATTGCTGCACAAGCGTTGGGTAGTGTCATCTGTTGGATTAGTACAACTCTTCAGCCAGGTTCGATCGTAAAATTATGTCTATTTTTAAGAAGCACGAGCCGAAAGAGAATCACCCGGCGCCGCCGGCTGCCGCTGGCATGGTGGCGGTTGGCCCAATTCGAGTGTTGATGGTGCCAGTTGTTTCAGAAAAATCTAGTCGATTGCAGTCTCAAGGTCAGTACACTTTTGCGGTTCAACCTGGGGTTGGAAAAATTGAGGTTAAAAAAGCGATTGAATCGGCCTACGGTGTGCATGTCGTCGGGGTGAACAGCATTAAGCTGCCCCGCAAAACCGTACGCCGAGGCAAAACCTCCGGTCGTACCAAGATACGCCGCCACATGGTTGTGCGCCTGAAGTCCGGTGAGAGTTTAAGCCTGACTAGCACACGCTCCTAAAATTATACCTATGCCAGTTAAACTGTATCGACCAACCACTCCAGCCCGCCGCCATTCAAGCGTGCTCGTGCGCGATCTTACTAAAAAGGAGCCTGAGAAGCGCCTGACTTTTGGTAAGCGAAATCAAGCCGGACGCAACAATCAAGGCAAGATTACCGTTCGCCATCGTATTGGCGGCACCAAGAAGCTTTTGCGCCTAGTTGATTTTAAGCGCGAGAAGTATGATATACCGGCTCGTGTCGTGGCGCTTGAGTACGACCCGAACCGCACCGCTTCTTTGGCCTTGCTAGTGTACCGTGATGGTGAAAAACGTTATGTGATTGCACCAAATGGACTTAAGGTTGGCGATGTGATTTTGTCATCGCGCAATACGATTGAAGCGCGTCTTGGTAACCGCATGCCACTGGCGCGTATACCGACCGGACTCCAAGTACATGCTATTGAGCTCGTGCCTGGTCAGGGTGCTATCTTGGTGCGTTCGGCTGGCGCTTGGGCGACACTAACTTCGGTTGAAGCTGGGTTTGCTCGTTTGAAGATGCCGTCGGGAGAAGTAAGACTATTGCCTGAGTTAGCACAAGCTACCATCGGGCAGGTTGGTAATATCGACCATTCGAATGTGCGCTTGGGCAAGGCTGGCCGTATGCGCTACCTTGGTTTCCGTCCGTCAGTTAGGGGCAAGGCGATGAATCCAGTTGACCACCCACACGGCGGTGGTGAGGGGCACAATCCTATCGGTCTTAAGCACCCGAAGACACCCTGGGGTAAGCCCGCGCTTGGTGTGCGTACCCGCAGTCGCACAAAATCATCCAATCGTCTGATTGTTAATCGCCGGCCGAAGCGAACCTAAAGTACACCTATGTCACGCAGTCTCAAAAAGGGTCCATTCGTCGATGCTAAGCTTTTGAAGAAGCTAGGGCGCCTTAAGCCGGGCGATAAGGTTGTGATTAAAACCTGGTCGCGCGATTCAACCATTACTCCCGAAATGGTCGGCTATACGTTTGGCGTGCATAATGGCCGTCAGCACCTACCCGTACTGGTGGTTGAAAATATGGTCGGACACAAGCTCGGTGAGTTTTCACCAACGCGTAAATTTCAGGGCCACGGTGGCCGTATGGCTAAGGAGCAAGCGGCGGCAGCCGCCGCGGCTGAGGCAGCGGCTACTACCGCCGCGGCGGCGCCAGCGGCTAAGCCCGCGGCCGAAGCTAAGAAATAGATACGCTTATGGATGTTACTGCCCAACTTCGCAATATTCGTTTAAGCGCACGCAAAGCCAAGTTGGTGATTGACGTGGTGCGCGGCCTGGCGCTTGATCGCGCCATGCAACAGCTTAAGGTTATGCGTCAGGGTGCAGCCGTTCCAGTCGCCAAATTGATTTTGTCGGCCGCGGCCAACGCGAAGCATAATTATAAACTTGAGCCCGGCAGTCTTTGGGTTAAGCGCATTGAGGTTGGCCAAGGTCCTCGTTTGAAGCGTTTCACACCACGCGCCCAGGGCCGCGCCACACCTATTCTCAAGCCGACATCACACGTTGTAGTCGTATTAAGCGATGACGCTCGTCATCGTGGTAAGTAGTAAATAATATGGGACAAAAAGTTCATCCACGCGCATTTCGTATCGGCATCCTGCATTCCTGGAAGTCGAAGTGGTTTGACCGCCGCGACTACCGTGCGTTGGTGGAAGCTGACGTGAGATTGCGGCGATATCTAAAAAAGAAGCTACGTGGTGCCGGTGTTGCGCAGCTCGAGGTTGAACGCGGTGCATCGAGCGTTACAGTATCGATTTACACCGCTAAACCAGGCTTGGTAATCGGTCGTGGTGGTGCGCAGGCCGAGGAATTGAAGAAGGAACTTAAGGCAAAGTTTTTAAAAAAGACCGACCGCCTGCAGCTCAACATCAATGAGGTGGCTAATCCGCAGCTTTCGGCCGAGGTAGTGGCCGAGCACATGGCGCTGGAGCTTGAGAAGCGATTACCATTTCGCCGTGTCATGAAGCAGGCCATCGATCAGACTTTAAAGGCCGGTGCCTTGGGTGTGAAGGTGGCTGTCTCAGGCAGGCTCAACGGTGCCGAGATTTCTAGGCGCGAGCAGTTGTCCGTCGGTACAGTACCGTTGCACACTTTGCGAGCTGATATTGACTACGCCCGCACAACTTCGCATATGACATATGGCGTGCTGGGTATTAAAGTCTGGATTAACCGCGGCTTGGTGTTTGCGCCGGCCAGCAAGCCACCAGTCGTGGTAGCCGCCACGCGGTAGACATATTAAAGGATTGCTTTTATGTTGATTCCAAGAAAAGTAAAGTATCGAAAAACCCACCGTGGTGACCAAATTCGCGGTATGGCCGTGCGTAAAATTGCCATCAGCTTTGGCAGTGCTGGCTTGAAATCGCTTGAGGCCGGGTGGATAACCTCGCGGCAAATTGAGGCCGCCAGGCGTGCCGTCACTGGTTATCTGCAGCGCCGTGGCAAGATGTGGATTCGCATTTTTCCAGACAAGTCGGTATCGGTCAAGGGCAATGAGATTCGCATGGGTGGTGGCAAGGGTGCAGTGGATCATTATGTTGCCCCGGTCAAACCAGGCACAATTATGTTCGAAATCGACGGCGTAACGCCGCAGGAAGCGGCCGAAGCTTTGAAGCTGGCGGCTTACAAACTGCCGGTTACGACGCAGGTTATTCACAAGCAACCAAATTAATACTTATGGCCCCCAAAGCACTACGCATGAAGGAAGTACGCGAGCACGCGGCCGCCAAACTCCAAGCGCTTATTAGTGAAACACGGAATGAGTTACGGGCGTTACGCGCCCGTGCCGGAGCGCAAGATTTGAAGGGCGTTCGTGCCATTCGTACTGCGCGGCAAACGCTGGCTCGCCTATTAACTCGCGCCCGCGAACTGACTAGTATTACACGATAATTTATATGCAAACTATTTCCCCTCGTCGCTTTACTGGTACGGTAGTGTCCGACAAAATGTCGAAGACACGTGTGGTGCTGGTCGAGCGCACCGTTGTTCACCCCAAGTACGGCAAGCGTTACCGTTTGACTCGGCGTTTTATGGCGCACGACGAGACCAATGCCACTAAGCTAGGTGACAGGGTGACGATCGAGGCCACTAGGCCACTGTCAGCTAAGAAGCGTTGGCGCATTTTACCGACGCGTTCCTAAAATACTATGGTTCAGTTACGTACCATGCTCGTCGTAGCCGATAACACCGGCGCCCGCAGGGCGCAGTGCATTAGAGTACTCGGCGGTTACCAAAAGCGTTACGCCGGATTGGGCGATGTTATTACTATTGTGGTGAAGGATGCCCAACCACACGGCGTGGTGAAGAAAAGTGATATTTGTCACGCCGTGCTGGTGCGTACACACAAGGAGTGCCGCCGCAGCGATGGCTCGTACATCCGTTTCGACGACAACGCCGTGGTGATTATTGATAAGAAATCAAAAGAGCCAAAGGGTACGCGTATTTTTGGCCCAGTGGCCCGCGAACTCCGCGCCCGCGGTTTTCAGCGCATTATCTCGCTGGCCCCTGAAGTCCTATGAAAACCATGAAGATTAAAAAGAATGATACTGTTCGAGTGCTAGTTGGCCGTGATCACGGTAAGCAGGGCAAGGTTACTCAGGTGTTTCCACGCCAAGCTATGGCCGTGGTCGAGGGTCTAAATTTGCGAACTAAACATTTAAAGGGTCGCCGCGGCGGACAGTCGGGTAGTAAAATTCAGTACGCGGCGCCGCTCGCCACCGCCAAGTTAATGGTCGTATGCCCCGGCTGCGATAAGGGTACCCGCATCAGGGTAGTGACCGCAGCCGATGGCAAGCGGACACGCACTTGCCACCGTTGTGGCCAAGCACTTATCTAGCATTTATGGCTACTCCACATTTTTCATTACGCCAGCGCTACGATTCTGAAGTTGTACCTAAACTTATGGCCGAGTTTGGTATTACCAATAAGTTGGCCGCACCTCGGTTAACCAAAGTTGTGCTTAATGTCGGTTTTGGTCAATCCGCCAAAGAAGGCAAATTGCCAGATGTAGCGGTAAAGACATTGACGCGCATTACTGGTCAAAAGCCGGTTGTAACTAAGGCCAAAAAATCGATTTCCAATTTTAAAATTCGCGAAGGCATGGCGATTGGGGCTATGGTCACACTGCGGGGTCCGCGCATGTACGATTTTGTTAGTAAGCTGGTGACGGTGGCACTGCCGCGCGTGCGTGATTTCCGCGGCCTGGAACCAAAATCATTGGATAACCGCGGCAACTTGTCGATTGGATTCCGCGAGCACCTCGTTTTCCCCGAGATTCGGTCAGACGAAATTGAAGTTTTGCACGGTCTGGAAGTGGCGATAGCGACGACCGCTAGACAGCGCGAACGAGGCAAGCGATTATTTGAACTTCTTGGCTTTCCATTCAGTCAGCCATCCTGAACCTTATGTCTACTACTGCGCAAGAAACAAAGTCTCTCCGTTCATTGAAGAACCCACGTTACTCGACGCGTGTAGTTCGCCGCTGCTGGCGCTGCGGCCGCAAGCGTGGCTACATGCGCCGGTTTAATATGTGTCGTATTTGCTTCCGCGAACTCGCCAATAACGGCGAAATCCCGGGTGTAAAGAAGGCCAGCTGGTAAAATTTTCAACTAGGAAATAACGTTATGACCGATCCAATTAGTGACATGCTCGCGCGAATTCGCAATGCTACCATGGCCCGCAAGGCCGATGTGGTGGTGCCGCATTCTGGTGTTAAGGCAAAATTGGCCGAAATTTTAGTGCGTGAGGGTTACTTGGCCAGCATTGAAGAAGTGGCCGCACCGCACCGCAGCCTTAAATTAAAGCTAATTTACCGCAATGGACAGCCGGCTATTCGCAGCTTAAAGCGCATCAGTACGCCCGGTCGCCGTAGTTATGTTAAACACATCGAGATTTCCCAAGTGTTATCTGGTTTTGGCTTGGCCATTGTGTCGACGTCGAGGGGGCTTATGACCAACCGTGAAGCTCGCGAGCAGCGCGTCGGCGGCGAGGTAATTTGTGAAGTGTACTAATATGCCCAGCATGACAACCTCGCTGGAGCTCGCGTCCACGGTACGCCAGGAAACTCCTATGCACTATACTTTAAATGTGTGTTCTACAATTAACGTGCGACTCAACTCGCTCCGCAGTGGACGAGCGAGGTTGCTCTGCTGGGTATGTCCCGCTTAGGAAAACTTCCCATCACTGTTCCGGCGGGCGTCCAGGTTGAGCTCACCCTACCCACTATTCGCGCCACCGGGCCGAAAGGTGAGGTCGTCGAAACCATGCCCCGAGGAGTTACGGTTACGCAGCAAGGCAATATACTTACAGTGGCGCCGGTTAATATTACCGAGCGTGGCGCGCGGGCTATGTGGGGCTTAGCACGACAACTGTTAGCGAATGCCGTCAAGGGTGTTAGCGAAGGTTATCAACAAAAGTTGGAACTTGTCGGTATCGGATTTAAAGTACAGCTTGAAGGTAAAGAATTAGTGATGAGCCTTGGTTTTTCGCACCCAGTGCGGTTTAGTGTACCTCAAGGTATAAACGCTACGGTGGAAAAGAATTCAGTTACCTTTAGTGGTGCATCTAAGCAGCAGGTGGGGCAAGTGGCGGCCGAGTTTCGCAGCCTAAAGAAACCAGAGCCATATAAAGGCAAAGGTATTAAGTATGCGGATGAGGTAATTCGCCGTAAGGCCGGCAAGGTTGTGAAGGCAGCTGGCGCCAAGTAATTGTTCTGTAGCGGTAATTTTTATGCCAAAGCACACATCATCACCCCGAATCCGCCGTCATCGCCGCGTGCGCGCCCGCTTGGCTGGCACGGCTGCACGTCCGCGTCTGGCTGTGGCGCGCAGTTTAAAGCACATTTCGGCGCAACTTATCGATGACGCCGCGGCCGTGACTTTGGTGGCAGCGTCTGATCACGAGCTTAAAGATGCGGCTCGTAAGGGCAAGAAGCCGGTCGAGTTAGCCGAGGCTGTCGGGCGGCTCGTCGCCGAGAAGGCGAAGACCAAGGGTATTTCTCAAGTGGTGTTTGATCGCGGTGGCTATGCTTATCACGGGCGGGTAGCAGCTGTGGCGGCAGGCGCGCGGGCAGGCGGTTTGATTTTTTAAGTAACTATTTTGTATGCCAGGAAATTTTTCATCTCCTCGAGGTCGCGGTGGCCCACGTAGTGGCGGACCACGCGGTGGACGTGGACCCGGGCGTGACCGGGTGGAGGACGAGTTTGATCAGCGCACCGTCGAGCTTTGCCGCGTGACGCGCGTGATGGCTGGCGGTAAGCGCATGCGTTTTCGAGCACTGGTGGTGGTTGGTAACCACAAAGGTCGCGTTGGCATTGGCCTAGCTAAGGGTGCCGATGTGAGCTTGGCCCTGAATAAGGCTGCCACCAAGGCGCGTCGTACGTTAATCACGGTGCCGTTACGTCGTGATACCATTCCGCACGAGATTACGGTAAAGTATAAAAGCGCACGCGTTATGCTTCGTCCAGCCAAGATCGGTACTGGTATCATCGCCGGCGGGCCAGTGCGTATGGTACTGGAGATGGCTGGCGTGCCTAATGTCGTCAGTAAGATCCTGGGTAGTTCCAATAAGATCAACAACGTGCGGGCCGTACTAAGCGCCTTTGGCCGCATGAAGGTAAATGCCTAAAATCATGTCACTCTCACTTTCATCTCTTAAACCAGCCCACGGTTCGCGCCACCGCGTGAAGCGTATCGGGCGGGGTAATGCTTCTGGTCATGGCACCACCGCGACACGAGGTACCAAGGGCCAGCGCGCTCGGCAAGGTGGCCGTAAGGGTCTTATCAAGCTCGGCGCCAGGCATTTTGTTTCGCACTTACCCAAAGTTCGAGGCTTCCGCAGCTTTAAATTACAGCCCGAGGCCGTGGATGTAGCGCAACTGCAGCAGTTTGAATCCGGCACCCATGTTACTGTGAAACTATTAGCGGCCAAACGACTCACGGTCGACAGCAAGTCAATCGTTAAACTTATTGGAAAAGCTAAATTAAATATGAAGCTAGTTGTCGAAGTGCACGGCGCTTCATCAGGCGCACGCAACTCGATTGAAGCAGCCGGCGGCGAACTGAAACTTATCGCACGACCAAGCTAGCCCTTATGTGGTGGCGCAAGCTCCAACAGATTTGGCAAACTCCTGACCTCAGGAACAGCATTCTGTTCGTGGCTGGCTGCCTAGTGGTGTTTCGTTTAGCGGCTCATATTCCTATTCCGGGCGTCAACACCCTGGCCCTAAGGAATTTTTTCTCATCAAATCAGTTGTTGGGGCTGTTGAACTTGTTCTCGGGTGGGGGGTTAGAGAATTTTTCAGTCGTGATGCTTGGCGTTGGCCCATACATTACCGCTTCCATTATCATTCAACTTCTTACTATGATTGTGCCGCGGCTCGAGGAAATCTCGAAGGATGGAGAAGCCGGGCGGCAGCGCATCAATCAATACACCCGCTGGCTGACCGTGCCGTTGGCAGTGCTGCAAGCGTATGGGTTCATCGCGCTACTTAGGAGCCAAGGCGGCGCTAATATTATCGGTCAGATGGCGCCTTGGGACATGGTTATTAGTCTTACCACCATCACAGCCGGCACTGTGTTTCTGATGTGGCTTGGCGAGTTGATTTCCGAACGTAAGATAGGGAACGGTATTAGTTTGCTTATCTTCGCCGGCATCGTAGCCAGTCTGCCGCAAATGCTGCAGCAAACAGTGGCAACATTCGATGCCACACAGATATTTACCATCGTCGCGTTCCTCGTTATCGGCCTCATTACGGTGGTGTCGATCGTGGTAGTGAGCGAGGCGCAACGCAACATTCCCGTGCAATATGCCCGCATGGTGAGGGGCCCTCGCACCTCAGGCGGCGCCAGCACCTACTTGCCACTGCGATTACTGCAGGCCGGGGTTATCCCCATCATCTTTGCCATTTCCGTGATACTGTTCCCGCCAATGGTGGCGCAGTTCTTCGTTCGTTCGCGTGCCGAGTGGCTCGTGGCAGCGGCTCAGTTTACGATCGAGTTGTTTCAAAACCAGCTCTTTTACGGCATATCATATTTCGTGCTGGTATTCGGTTTCACTTATTTTTACACCGCCGTTATTTTCAAACCTGACCAAATTGCCGAGAATTTACAAAAGCAGGGCGGCTTTATTCCTGGTATTAGGCCGGGGGCAAGCACAGTTGCCTACCTTGGCCAAACTATGAATCGCATCGTGTTGCCCGGTGCCGTGTTCCTTTCGCTCATCGCCGTACTGCCGCTCGTCATGCAATACTTCACCGGTTCGCAGCTCCTGGTGATTGGCGGCACTTCACTCCTCATCGTTGTATCAGTAGCGATTGAAATGGTACGCCAGGTAAACGCTCAGCTGGTGATGCGCGACTACGAGGAGCTGTAAGGTGTAGTACAAAACCGCCCCGATGCACATCGGGGCGGTTTTGGTTGCCGAACTGTTGGTCAACGATTACCACCCGGCGCTACATCTATATGCATGGCCTCTGAGAAAAGGTTGCTGTCACGGCTTTATTAACATCCATGGTGACCGTGCAGGCACCTGCGCCACTGCACCCGCTACCACTCCAGCTAATTAAGTAATAGCACATGTCTATCGAACCTGGAACAATGGTTTCGGGCGCATTCAAAGTAACAGATGTACCTTGAGTAAACGAGCCGCTGCACGTCCCGGTTGCAGGGCAAGTCATCCCTGTTGGTGAGCTTGCTATATCTCCCGCGCCGTTCGTCCGTGTAACAGATAACGAGTGCGTAATGCCGGCGAAAGTGGCGGTAACGCTCTTCGCCCCGTCTATTGTTACGCCACAAGTAGCACCCGTGCAGGCGCCGCTCCAACCGGTAAACGTGTAACCCGAGGCCGCGGTAGCAGTGAGCGTTACGCTGCTGTTGGTAGCAAAGGTACTTGAGCACTGGGTACCGCAGTTGATTTTTGGCGTCGCCTCTCCACTTACCACCGTGCCGCTGCCTACTTTTGTTACAGTAACGCCATAGCTGCTAAGAGTAGCTCCGAATATAGCCGTAATCGACTTGCCGGCATCCATGGTGACGGTACACGGGCCTGTGCCAGTGCAGCCACCACCACTCCAGCCTGTGAATGTGGTCCCGGTGCCATTGGTGGCGGTCAGGATTACGCTCGCGCCGTCAGCGAACGGCGCCTTGCAGATTGCACCACAGCTAATGCCGGGTAGCGTGTCACTCGCTGTCTTTGCAGTTACGCT
>ORJL010748972.1_pt1 | contig 10051 bp, 4 predicted proteins | sample 1779941 | NCBI WGS metagenome assembly ORJL01 (sample SAMEA104232317, study PRJEB22302) | groundwater metagenome | biome: forest; feature: aquifer; material: groundwater | place: USA | collected 2011-08-07 | depth 5.8 m | reverse complement strand
GGCGACGTGTTCGCGCGCGCGGAGGCGAGCAGCAGATTGCGCACCATGCTCACGCCGCTCGACGCCGTCGCGGGAAGTTACGCCAGCTGGGCGTGGCTCACCATCCTGTCGATGCTCGCGATCATGTTCCTGCCGCGACAGTTTCAGGTCGCGGTGATCGAGAACGTCGACGAGGATCACCTGAACAAGGCGATCTGGCTGTTTCCGCTGTACATGCTTGCAATCAACATTTTCGTGCTGCCGCTTGCTTTCGGCGGATTGCTGCATTTCCCCGCAGGCAGCGTCGATGCCGACACCTTCGTGCTCACGCTGCCGATGGCCGAGAGACAGGAACTGCTGGCGCTCTTGGTGTTCATCGGCGGATTGTCGGCCGCGACCGGCATGGTGATCGTCGAGACCATCGCGCTTTCCACCATGGTGTGCAACGACCTCGTGATGCCGGTCTTGCTGCGGCTGCGCGTGCTGCGGCTGAACCAGCGTCGCGACCTCACCGGCCTCTTGCTCGGCATACGGCGCGGGGCGATCGTGCTGGTGCTGCTGCTGGGCTATCTCTATTTCCGCATCGCCGGCGAGGCCTACGCGCTGGTTTCGATCGGCCTGATTTCGTTTGCCGCGGTGGCCCAGTTCGCACCCGTGGTGCTGGGCGGAATTTTCTGGAGAGGCGGGACCCGGCGCGGCGCGCTCGCCGGCCTCGCAGCGGGATTCCTGGTGTGGTTCTACACGCTGATGCTGCCTGCTTTCGCGCGTTCGGATTGGCTGCCGATCGGCTTTCTTGAACACGGCCCGTTCGGCCTCGCGTTGCTCAATCCGCAGCAGCTGTTCGGGCTCGCCCGGCTCGACCACATTACGCATGCGATGATCTGGAGCATGATTGCCAACATCGGCGCCTATGTGGGCGTGTCGCTATCCACCGCGCAAAGCGCAGAGGAGCATCGCCAGGCGAGCCTGTTCGTCGATGTATTCAAGCGCTCGGGCGAGGCGGGCGGGGCGCGCTTCTGGCGCGGCACCGCTTCCGCCCCGGAGTTGTTCGACCTGCTCGCGCGTTTCCTTGGTCCTGCATCGGCGCAGGCGGTGTTTCAGGACTACGCGCGCGGCAAAGGCGTGCAATGGCCCGGCGATGATTTGCTTGCCGACGCCGAATTCGTGCATTACGTCGAGACCCAGCTCGCGGGCGCCATCGGCGCGTCCTCTGCGCGCATCATGGTTGCCTCGGTGGTCAAGGAGGAGGCGCTGACCATCGAGGAGGTGCGCCAGATCGTCGATGAGGCTTCGCAGGTGGTGGCGTACAGCCACCAGCTGGAGCAGAAGTCGCGCGAACTCGAGGCCGCGACCACCGAACTGCGCGCGGCAAACGAGCGGCTGCAGGAACTCGATCGGCTCAAGGACGACTTCGTGTCCACGGTTTCGCACGAGTTGCGCACGCCGCTCACCTCGATCCGTTCGTTCTCCGAGATCCTGCGCGAGGATCCGGAAATGGACCTGACCCAGCGCAAGAAATTTCTCGATATCATTACCAAGGAGACCGAGCGCCTTACCCGGCTCATCAACACTATTCTCGACCTCTCGAAGCTGGAGTCTGGAACAACCGAGTGGCACGAGACCTCAATCGACATGAAGGATGTGATCGAAAGCACGATGACCGCGACCAGCCAACTGTTCAAGGAAAAGAATGTGCGGCTGGAGGCGAAATTGCCCGAGCGCGTGCCCGGGCTGGTTGCCGACTTCGACCGCGTCACCCAGGTCATATTCAACCTGCTCTCCAATGCGGTGAAGTTCTGCGAAGCGGGCAAAGGCCGGGTCGAGGTCGCCCTCGCCGAGGACAACGGTTTCTTGCGCGTGGATGTCAGCGACAACGGGCCTGGAATCAGCCCGAAGGACCAGAAAGTCATCTTCGACAAGTTCCGCCAGGCGGGTGACGCGCTGACCGACAAGCCGCGCGGTACCGGACTCGGCCTGCATATCAGCTTTCATATCGTCGAGCACTACGGCGGCCGGATATGGGTGACCAGTCGACCCGGCAAACGCACGACCTTTTCATTCACCCTTCCTCTGGCGCGCGAGCCGGCGCCGGTGAATGCCACTTGACGCGAAGACGGGAGAGCATCCATGGGCAAGAAAGTGCTGATCGCAGACGACGAGCCGAATATCGTCACTTCGCTCGAGTACCTGATGAACAAGAGCGGCTACGAGGTGAAAATCGCCCGCAATGGTGACGAAGCGCTGGCTCTGGTCGAAAGCTTCCTGCCCGATGTGGTGCTGCTCGACGTGATGATGCCGCGCAAGAGCGGTTACGAGGTGTGCCAGCACATACGCGAACGCAAGGAATGGCAACACATCAAGATCGTGATGCTCTCGGCCAAGGGCAGGGAGGCCGAGGTGAACAAGGGGCTTTCGCTCGGAGCGGACACCTACGTTACCAAGCCGTTTTCCAACCAGGAGTTGATCGCAAAGATCGCTGGGCTCCTGCGAGACGGAGCCAGTTCCGGCGGCGCATGAAGGCGAGGCTCAAGTTCGCCCTATGGGTTGGCGTGCTTTTCGACGGCGTGGTGCTCGTAATCGTCGCCATTGCGTTGCTCGTCGCCTCCGGGCTTCCTCAGGATGAGCAGGATGTGCTGCAGCGTATCCTGGAGCAACGTGCGCCGCTGCTTGGCTATGCCGCCCTCATCCTGCTGTTCGTGTGCGGCGGTATCGTCAGTTGGTTGTTCCGCAACTACATGACCGCCGTGAGCGCGCTTGCCGAGCGGACCCGAACGGCGCTTTCCGCAAATCCGGAGCACCGTATCGTTGCCGACGGCGGGCCGGAGCTCAGCGAGTTGGCGGCTGCCATCGACCGTCTGCGCGCCGCCTATCGCAGCCAGCGTCTGGAGCTGGATGCGAAAATTGCGGAGTCCGGTTCGCGCTTGGAAGAGGAGCGCAACCGACTTTCGGCCCTGATGTCCGAGCTGTCCCAGGGCGTGCTGCTGTGCAATGCCGAAGGACGTATCCTGCTCTACAACGAGCAGGCGCGAGCGCTATTCGGGCAGACGGCGGGGTCCGGCTCGCAAAATAGCCTGGTCGGACTGGGGCGTTCGGTGTTTGGCCTGCTCGACCGCGACCAGGTGGCCCACGCGCTGGACAAGATTCAGTATAGCCTGGACCGCGAAGGGCAATTTCCAGCCACCAAATTCCTGGCCACTGCGGCCGCAGGTAACCTGCTCAAGGTTCAATTGGCGCCGTTTCTGTCGGCCGAAAGGCGCATCGCGGGAATGGTGCTGACCCTGGAAGACGTTACCGAAACGCTCGGCCAGGAGGCGCGGCGGCGCTCGCTGCTGCAGGCGCTAGCCACGCGGGTGCGTCAGCCGGCAGCCAATATCCGCGCAGCCGCGGAAAATCTGGTGTCGTCGCCGGAAATGAGCGAACAACAGCGCGCCCAATTCGCCGGGATCATCGCGGACGAATCGCGCGATCTAAGCGCCACCATCAATGACGCGCTGCGCGAACATGCAGATGCCTTGAAGGCCGGTCTTTCGCTGGAGGATATGCCGGTAACCGACCTGGTGCACGTCGCGTGCCGGCGCATCGACACCCTGCTCGGATTGCCGACCGATCTGGAGAGAATCGATGAAAGCCTCTGGATAAAGGTCGACAGCTACGCTTTCGCGCAAGTGCTCGCATCGCTCGCCGCGCGCTTGCGCGATGAGTACGGCGTGCGCGAAATCCGTTTTCGCGCAGCCGGCAACGGCGGTTTTGTCGAACTCGACCTCGTCTGGACGGGAGCCATCGTCGCGAGCGATGCCCTTGCGCTGTGGGAGACGCAGCCCATGCAGCTCGGTGCCGAGCAGATCCCCCTTACCTTCAGGGATGTGCTCGAACGCCATGGCGGCGAAGTCTGGCGGCAGTCGCACCCGCAGTCGCACACTTCGTGGTTCAGATTTCTATTGCCGCTCGCTGCGCCCGCGCCGGTGAAGCCGCGCCGCAGCATTGCGCAGGGCAGCCGCCCGGAATATTACGACTTCGATCTGTTCAAGAACGCCGATGCGGCGCAGGGTCTCGCCGAGCGTCGGCTCACCGACATCAACTACACCGTGTTCGATACCGAAACAACCGGGTTGGAACCCTCTGCCGGGGACGAAATAATCAGCATCGGCGCGGTGCGCATTGTAAACGGCCGCTTGCTCAAGCAGGAGGTGTATGAACAACTGATAAATCCAAAACGCCCGGTGCCCATGGATTCGGTGCGCATCCACGGGATAAGGACCGGGGATCTGTTGGATCAGCCGACGGTAAGCGAAGTATTGCCTGCTTTTCACCGCTTCTGCGAAGACACGGTGTTGGTCGCGCACAATGCCGCATTCGATATGCGTTTTCTCGAACTGAAGGAGGCTGCGACCGGGGTTCGATTTTCGCAGCCGGTGCTCGATACGCTGTTGCTTGCCGCGCTCGCGCATCCGAGCCTCAATGATCACGGGCTCGAGGCCGTCGCCGAACGCCTGGGACTCAGGGTAATCGGGCGGCACACCGCGCTTGGCGACGCGCTGGTTACCGGAGACATTTTTCTCAAGCTGGTGCCGCTGCTTGCCGAGCGCGGCATCCTGACCCTGGGACAGACCCTCGAAGCTTCGCGCCAGACCTATTACGCGCGACTGCAGTACTGAGCCGCGCGCGCGAACGATGAGATCCAAATATGGATGAGCGCTACGGATTCCTCGAGCGCCGGCTCGCCGGCGAACAGCAGACGCTCGCGCGCCCGTTGCGCGCGCTGATTCGCAACCAGCCCGTCCTCTGCCGCGATCACCTGAGCGTGCGCGAAGCGGTCGGGATCATGCGCACACGTGGTGTCGGCTCGGTGATCGTGGTGGACGAGCGCTCGCGTCCGATCGGGATCTTCACCACGACCGATCTCGTGGCCGTGGCGGCGCGCGGGCTCGACGAGCAGGCCATCGCGGAGGTCATGACGCGCTCGCCGTTCTCGCTCCCGGCCCACGCGCTCGCCTACGAAGCGGCGCTGGCGATGATCGGCACCAATATCCGCCATGTGCTGGTCATGGATGAAGACAGAATCATCGGCGTGGTGTCCGAGCGCGATTTGTTTTCGCTGCAACGGCTGGGGCTCGGAGAGATCACCACGGAAATCCGGCTTGCCGGCCGGATTGAACTGCTCGTCGACCTCGCCGCGGAAATCCGCAAGCTTGCGCGCCTGCTGGTCGAAGAGGGCGTTGCGGCCGAGCAATTGACGCTGTTCGTATCCGTGCTCAACGATCGGCTCTGCCAGCGCATCATCGAGATCGAACGCAAGAACCACCAATGGGAGAGCATCAGCTGGTGCTGGCTTGCGTTTGGCAGCGAGGGTCGGTTCGAGCAGACTTTCAGCACCGACCAGGACAACGGCATACTGTTCTCGGCGCACGAGCACGCCGCGCCCGACGCGGTGCGCGCGCGTTTGCTGCCTTTTGCCGCGAGCGTCAACCAGGCGCTCGACGCCTGCGGCTTTCCGCTATGCAAGGGCCAGGTCATGGCGTCCAACCCGAAGCTATGCCTTTCCCTCGATGAGTGGCGGCTCAAGATCGGAGGATGGCTGGATGCCCCGGAGCCTAAAGCGCTGCTCGACGCATCGATCTGTTTCGATTTTCGCCCGCTCTACGGCGACGCGACGCTGGCGGTCGCGCTGCGCGAATGGGTCCTGCCGCGAACCCGGGCGAATCCACGGTTCCTGCGCCTGATGGCGGAAAATGCGCTTCAGTCCAGGCCGCCGCTAGGCATGTTGCGCGATTTCAAAACCGAGGATGTGCCGAATGCGCCGCACAGCATCAATCTGAAACTCTATGGCGTGCGGCCGTTCGTGGATACGGCGCGCATCTACGCCCTTGCACACGCACTGCCGCAAACCAACACCGGCGAACGGCTGCGCGCCGCGCGCCTAGGCACCGGAATGGATGTGGCCGAGATCGAAGCCATGGTCGAGGCGTTTTTCGTCATTCAGCGCCTGCGCCTGCGCAATCAGGCGGTGCGGCAAGTCCTCGCCGAGGATGTCGCGAATCGCATCGATCCGGACAAACTGAACGGGTTCGAGCGCTATATCCTGAAAGGGGCCCTGCGCCAGGCGCGCGCGCTGCAAAGCCGCTTGGCGCTGGATTATCAGATATGACAGCGGATTAGGGTCAACGGCAAACGCGCCGCGGGACCCGCCGCCCGCGCGAACGCGGATCAGATCGACGCTACGTCCGATGATGCCTGAGGCCGGTGGCGGCCGCCGAAAACCATGATTTCTTGGCTAGAGCCCCCGTTTCCCCTTATAATTCGCGCTCTTTTCAGCCATCGGCGTTCCCCAGCCTTTTCGATGGTTGGCGCTTTGAAAATGGCCAAGTAGCTCAGTTGGTAGAGCAGCGGACTGAAAATCCGTGTGTCGGTGGTTCAATTCCGCCCTTGGCCACCATCCCCTTTCGTGCACTTAGGCTGGCCTTCGGGCTGGCCTTTTGCATTTTGGGCTCGGCATCGAGCACTTTGGGGGAGCGCTATACCGAAAGTCCGCGGGTCGGTATAGGCAGCGCCCTCTGTTCCCAAACCAACTGTGTTTGGCAGAGTTCCCAAGGAGGCCAGAGACAAGAAGTTCCGAAAGGTGATCATCGCCATTTCGATCCGATGGATCTTTCCTCTAGAATATTCCAGCAACTTGCGAGCCATGTATGAAATATGGCGTTAGTTTTGTCTTCTCTCAATGCTGCTGCTGTTTGCTTGCTTGGAGAGAGGAGGCGCTTGGGCTGTAATCTGGCCAGCAATTGACCTTCTTGGAAGCGCTGACACCACAATTACTTCCAGATAAGCGTTACTAAAGAAATCAATATCGGTTACGAGAAATAAGTGTCGGAGAGGAAGTAGATGAGGAGAAGAATGGCAGGAGAACAGCGGTGAATCTCGGCCTTACATCAAAGAAAAGACTGCAGAAATTGCAAGAAAGCTTGGATCTCCGCAAACACCGCACATCATCAATTTCGGGCGAGACACAACACTATTTGCGCTTCAGTAGATACTTCTCTGGCACACCCTCACAATGAGCGTTAATTGGCAAAGCATCTGGGACCACGTTACACGCGAGTTTCAGTGTGATCTCGACTCTGTGCATGGTCCGTCACATTGGCGTCGCGTCGAGCGTAACGGTTTGCTCGTTGCGACTCGGAGTGGAGCGATCGAGGAGGTTGTCCGGTTGTTCGCCGTGTTTCACGATTCTCGTCGGGAGCATGACGGCGGGGACAACAAGCACGGTGCTCGAGGAGCGGCCTATGCAGCGAGTCTCCGCGGGACACTCTTCGACATCAGCGACAAGCATTTCGAGCTCCTTCACTACGCTTGCGTATGGCACACAGGTGGTCGGTTATGTAACGAGCCGACTGTCGGTACTTGCTGGGATGCCGACCGTCTTGACCTCGGCCGAGTTGATATTGAGCCAGAGGCCGGATATATGAGCATCGAATGTGGCCGCGAGATTGCAACGTCTGGATCCATTCAAGAATATATCCGAAGAGCTAGATTGCGATCTACCTGACCATGGGCTGCTACGGACATCATTCATACAGCTGGTGCGGCCGATGCAAAACGACCAGATCGAACGCTCTAACCGAAATTGACGTGCCCCAACGAATTCGAGCCATTCATCTTTGGAAGACGGTTAAGGTGGGTGACGGATTGAATGTCGAATGGATTACTCGTCGGCCTTGATGTTGCCGGCTTTGCCGTTCTGAACGCTGCATATCGCGGAGCCCATGTACCGAACGCTAGTCGTGTAGCCTCTGTATCTGACGGGATATTGTTTGCGCACGGCCCGGCGTATATAGTCCTGTAGGCCGCTGCATAGTTATTTCATTCGCGCGTATGGACCCACGGATGAACAGACCTTCCCTTCCGCTAGGACTAGACCGTTTGGCCTATTATCAATGGTAAGCTTATGGTTATTATGATGCTCCTGCGCAGCATCTAACCTGCCTCTGAGATAGATCGTCCGATTGTTTTCAATCCTTGCGATAGTTTATGCAAGAGCGAATCTCGAAATCGACGAAACGGCGAGAACTAATCATGATGTAAGAGTGCAGATGCAGGTATTTAAAGGTGGGTAACGCTATTAGCCGCAAGGGGGAGAAGAAGAATGACACTGCAGCGGGTAGGTCGCTTATTCGCGTACTTTCTTTTGGCTCTGTTAACGTCGTGCGGTGGCGGGGGTGGGGGCGGCGGAGGCGGCGGCGGAAGTCAACCTGATATTGCCGCAGTCTCGGCATCTGCAGATACTACCTCGGCCGCCACATCATCCGATAAGATATTCTTGGTTTCGAGCGGCAGCGCGCTCAATGGAACGAGCATAACCAGCGCTAGCAATACAATTACCGTATCTGCCGGACAGGCAATCGCTGGGACCGTAAAGCTAAATGTGGAGAACTCTCATGGAGCAGGCGCTATCGTGCCTGTCATTTATCAGCCAACATGGGGCGACAGAACCACTAGCTACCAGATTATCAATTCCTGGATTGGAACCGGGACGACAGCTCTTGACGCAAACATATCGCTGACAGCACCAGCATCAGCGGGTACCTACTTCATCATCTTCGCAAGCGCCGGCGAACAGACCGGTGGAAATATTGCTTCGCTAACCAACTGGGGAGTGGGGAAGGATTCTTGGAATGATGGGAATGATTTGGTCGACTTAAGCGAAAGTCAGCTATCGGGATCGCTAGCTACGGGGTATGTAATTATCCCCCATCTTATGTCAACCGGGACGTCTTCCTATGCGACCGGTATCTCATATATCAAGGTAATCGTTTCAACAAGCACAAGTGCCACTACCCCGGGCGTACTCGCTTCTCAGACGATCGGGACAAGCGGTGGTACCGTCAAAGTAGATTCCTCGAATGCAAACGTTAATATGTTGTCGGTGACTGTACCGCCGTCTGCGTTGACCGCGAGCAAAGAGATAAAAGTATCAACAGTTACTTGCCCAAACGATGGCTTGTCCACTTCGTCCACCACTTGCATAAAGTTGGAACCTGAAGGTACCACGTTTGCAAGTAATGTGACTGTAACCATGCCTTTTGATCCCTCTAAGTTCTCGAATCAGAGCGATATAACGGTCATTAATTATGACAATGACGGCTGGGGCGGAAGTTTCCTAAAGAACGTCAATATTGATAGCGCCCAGAAATTGATTAGTGGCGAGGTCAGTCATTTCAGCCTCTTCGGCGTGACGCAAAAGGGCAATTGGTTTGATGATTTCGTGTACAAAAATGGTAAAACGGGTGGCCTTTCTGCAATGGTTCGGTTGAAATACACTATGGATCAAATATCCATCCCTTCATCAATCTTCGACACCAATGGCGGAGCGAGCGCTCTCGGAACTGGCTGTTCAACAGTCGGGTGCCTTTTTAAGAAGGCCGCCGGTCATGGCCCGATTAATTTTGTATATATGATATGGCTAAAGAAGGAGAAATTCCCATGGGACGAGGTAGTCTCTGGAAGGAATATCAGTATTGAAGTGTATGCGTACAACGCAACTACGGATAGGTATAAGCTGAGAATACGAGGGGATGATGGTGCCCCTTTGGTTCCGAGCACTGTAGATCTGACTTATTCGCAAGCCAATGATGTCATACGGAATGCGCTCTTGCTATTGGATTTCAAGTGCAGTAATGGAAATCCATGCGTGCCGGATTCAGGTTCCGGAGCGACATATTATCTGGAAACTCACCTTGCAATGGTGACAGATGACGAATGTACTAATTTGCTGTTGAGCCATCAGCAATGCGGGCCAGCTAGGTTCCATGCACTTAGAGATATCTTTGTATCTGAGAGTGCGCATACAAAACTGCCGTCGAGCACGAGTTCTATTGACACGGATTATGATTCGATAGTGGACAGTTACGCTAGCTACATAGAAAAAACGACTACCTTTACAAACGGTACGTGCGGCAGCGCCGATGGCACGACCGTATCGAGCAAACCTGCTGCCAACTTGTGTTCGGCTGGGACGGCAAGTAATCCTACTGGAAGCGGCCCGTGGAGCTGGAGTTGCAGTGGTAGCGGTACAGGAAGC
>ORJL010533100.1_pt1 | contig 10051 bp, 8 predicted proteins | sample 1779941 | NCBI WGS metagenome assembly ORJL01 (sample SAMEA104232317, study PRJEB22302) | groundwater metagenome | biome: forest; feature: aquifer; material: groundwater | place: USA | collected 2011-08-07 | depth 5.8 m | reverse complement strand
CGGGTCACCTTCGGCCAGCCCATCGCCAGCCGCCAGGCCATCCAGTGGATGCTGGCGGACTCCTGGATCGAATACTACGCCCTCAAGTGGATGACCTACTACGCCGCATGCAAGTACGACCGGGGCGACGACTGCCGGCAGGAGATGGCCGCCATCAAGGCCTACTCGGGCGACGTCTCGTTCCGTCTGGCCGACAACGCCATGCAGATCTTCGGGGCTGTCGGCACGTCGACAGACCTGCCCATCGAGCGCTACTGGCGCTACGTGCGCCACACGCGCATCGGCGAGGGAAGCCAGGAAATGATGAAATTCGTCCTGGCCCGGAATATCCTGCGCGACTAGAACGAGCCGCGATTCGATCGTTTTCGCCGGATGCACCGGCGGAATAGCAGACAAGGAGGATTGAGATGGCGTTACCCTTGGAGGGAATCCGTGTTCTGGATCTGTCGTCCATGCTGGCGGGCCCCGGCACGGGCATGTACCTGGCCGATCACGGGGCCGATGTCATCAAGATCGAGCCCCTGGAGGGTGAGCAAAACCGCCACGGCGCCGCCCGAAACCGCTCGTTCTACGTCCTGAACCGCGGCAAGCGCTCCATCGCGGTGAATCTCGCCCAGCCCGAGGGCCAGGAGATTCTGTATCGCCTGGTGGACGGGGCCGACGTCCTGATCCACAACCTCCGCCCCGGCGGAGCGGCGGAACGCCTCGGCATCGATTATCCAACCCTCAGTGCCCGCAACCCGCGCCTCGTCTACGCCAACATCTCGGCCTACGGGAATGAGGGCCGCTACGCCCCGTAGCCGGGCTATGACCGCATTCTCCAGGGTCTTTCGGGCCTGATGGCTGTCAATCGCTATCCCAACGGTATGCCTGTGCAGGCGCCGACCTGGATCGCCGACTGTTCCATGCCCATGCTGCTGGGCTTCGGCATCATGCTGGCCCTGTGGCAGCGGGAGAAGACAGGTCGGGGCCAGCAGGTGGAGACGTCACTGCTCATGGCTTCCGTCGCCATGCAGTCCACCACCATGGTGCGCGGCAAGAACGAGCCCAGCTACGGCGCCGAGATGTTCGCCACCTACCACACCTACCTCTGCTCCGACGCTCAGTGGCTCAACATCTGCATCTTGAACGATAAGGAGTGGGTCCGTCTGTGCACGGTGTTGGAGTTGCCGCACCTCGCCCACGACCTCCTCTACGACACGGTGGCGAAGCGTGCCGAACGGAACGCTGAACTGCACCCAGTGATCGAGGCCGTCTTCGCCAGCCGCAGCCGAGACGAGTGGCTGGACGCGCTCCTGGATGCCGACGTGCCTGCCGGCCCCATCATTACCCGCGACGAGGCCTTCGACGAGCCCCAGATCACGATCAACCACATGATCTCCGATGTCGACCAGCCGGGCATCGGCACGCTTCAGATGATGAGCGTCCCCCTGCGCCTCTCGGAAACCTCTGGCCAGATCAAAGGCCCGGCGCCGGCCCTGGGGCAGCACACACATGAAATCCTGGCCGAAGCGGGCTACTCGCGGGATGAGAGCGAGCGTCTGGTGGCGCTGGGGATCGCTAAAGCTCCGGAGGCCGCCCTCGCCTGATCCGCGCCGCCAAGCCGGTGGGGCGGTCGTCCCCTTCGGCAAGCTCAGGGCAGGCTCTGCCCGCCCCACCGCGCAGGCCAGAGGCCTGCGCCACCCACCCTCGCCACGTTCCCGTCAGCCTCGCTTTCCACCAATAGGCACGAGTATTATCATTCAAAGTACTCATGTCTATTCCTCTCCATTGAGGCGGAGCTGATCCTCCAGGGCGCGCGGTAGGCTTTCTTGAGGGACGCCGTCGCGTTGGCCGCATGTGGGGCGGCTCTCGCGGTCTCCTGTAGCCCTGCGGGGCTAGGCCTCTCACCGGACGACGCCATACGCCCGGTCTCGGTTCTTTACGCGGGATCGCTGGTGGGACTCCAGGAGAAGGTGATCGGGCCCGCCTTCCAGGCAGCTACGGGGGCCCGCTACCAGGGGGAAGGCCGCGGCTCCGTCGCGGCCGCCATCGCCATACGAGACCGGCTACGCGCTCCGGACGTGTTCATCAGTGCGGACCCTGGCTTGAACGAAACGGAGCTCATGGGCCCTGCCAACGGCGACCTCGTCGCCTGGTACCTCACTTTCGCCACGACCCGCATGGTCATCGCCTACTCTCCCAAGACCCGCTTTGCTCCCGATCTGGAGCGGGCGAGGGCGGGACACATGCCATGGTATGAGGTGCTGTCCAGGCCCGGATTCCGCTTCGGCCGTACCGACCCGAACCTGGACCCGAAGGGCTATCGCATCCTCATGGCGACGGACCTGGCTGAACGATCGAGCGGCCTCGTGGGGCTTCGCGCCCGTCTGCTCGGCGACGCTCCCAATCCGGCCCAGATCTTCCCGGAAGAGCAGTTGCCCACCCTGCTCGAGGCCGGCCAGCTCGACGCCATCGCTGCCTATGCCGTCGAGGCCCGTGCACGCAACCTGCCCTGGATCGAACTGCCGGCCGCGATCAACCTCGGCGACCCTGGCCACTCGGCCGACTACCAGACGGCCACGTTCACGCAGAGGGACGGTGCGGTGCGTCGCGGTGCCCCCATCCTCTATGCGATCACGATTCCCCGAAACGCCCCCAATCGAGACGGAGGCATCGCGTTCATCCGATTCCTGCTTTCACCGCAGGGACGAACCCTCCACCGGGAGCAGGGCCTTGACCCGGCTCATGTGCTGGCCGGAGGCGACACCGCCGCCGTACCTATGGCCCTGTCAGACCTCGTAGAGGGTCGCTACTCGCCGTGACGCCTCACCCTCGGCTTCGCCACCCCCTCTCCACTTACGTGGAGAGGGGGCCAGGGGGTGAGGCCCCATGAGTAGCCGCCTGGTCTTCACCGGGCTGGGGTTGCTCCTGCTGGCCTACCTGGTGGCACCAGTCGCCTTCCTGCTGCCTTCCGTTTTGGCAGGTGACATGGCAGCGTCCGCCGACCTGCTGCCCGCGGCGCTGGGCGTCTCGCTGGTAACGTCGACCGCTGCCACGGCGGCGGCCACCCTGCTGGGCGTCCCCCTCGCCTACTGGCTGGCAAGGACGGCCTTCCCGGGGCGCCGGCTCGCTCTCGCCCTCGTCTTCCTGCCCATGGTCTTGCCGCCCATCACCGGCGGCATTCTGCTGCTGCAGCTCTTCGGGCCCTACGGGCCGGTCGGCGTGCTCCTCGAGCGGTTGGGCGTCGTGGCCGTGCAGAGCGAGCTGGGCATCATCCTGGCACAGCTCTTCGTCGTGGCTCCTTTTGTCGTCGTCGCGGCCCAGGCGGCCTTCCTGGGCCTGGATCCCGAGCTGGAGCTGGCCGCTGCTACCCTGGGTCGCTCCCCCCTTCAGGTGTTCTGGCGCGTGGCCCTGCCGCTGGCCCTGCCGGGCATCCTGGCGGGGGTTCTCCTGGCGTGGCTCCGCGCCCTGGGAGAGTTCGGCGCCACCCTGGTGCTCTCCTTCCACCCCTACACGCTACCGGTCCTCATGTGGGTGCAGCTTACCGGGACCGGTCTGGCCGCGGCGCTGCCTCTGGCGGGCATCGCGGTGGCCCTGGCCCTGCTCATCCTGGCGCCCACGATCGGCCTGGCCGCCGATCCCCTCACCCGGCGGAGCGGCGAGCAGGAGCCGCATCCGGAACCAGACGTGCTGCGAGGACCGGCGCGGCTGGACCCGGAAGCTCTGGAGACAACGACGGGCACTCCCGCGAGGGACCTGCCTGTCCCTGTAGGGGCGACCGGCCGGTCGCCCCTACAGGGACAGCGCGCGCCGTCCGCTGCCCCTCCCGCCACGCCAGCGGCCCTCCATCTGCGGCTCGTCAAACGGCTGGGCACCTTCCATCTCAACGTGGAACTGGAGGCGGGACCGGAGATCCTGGTGCTCTTTGGCCCCTCGGGCTCCGGTAAGACGACCCTCCTCCGGTCCATCGCCGGTCTGGTGACCCCCGATGAGGGGGAGATCCGAGTTGATGGCGACACTCTTTTCGCCGCTGGCCAGGTGAACGTACCCGTGCACAGGCGCCGGATCGGTTACCTGTTCCAGCACTACGCCCTCTTCCCGCACCTGAGCGTACGCCAGAACATCCTCTTCGGCGCCGACCGGCACGACCGAGACGCGGAGGAGAGGCTAGGCCGACTGCTGCACATGACGCGCCTGGCAGGGCTCGAGAAGCGTTATCCCCGCCAGCTCTCAGGGGGCCAGCAGCAACGGGTCGCTCTGGCGCGCGCCCTGATGCCCCGCCCGCGCTTGCTGCTCTTGGACGAGCCCTTCTCAGCACTCGACTCGAACGTGCGGGAGAGCTTGCAGCAGGACCTGCAGCGGCTGCAAGCGCGCCTCGGCCTCACGGTGCTTTACGTGACTCATGACCTGCGCGATGCCATCAGCCTGGGGGACCGGATCGCCGTGCTCAATGAGGGGCGCATGGAGCAAATGGGGCCCAAGCTGGAGGTCTTTCGCCGGCCGCGCACCGAAGCGGTGGCCCGCTTCGTTGGCACCCGCAACCTCTTTCGCGGCCGAGTGACGGAGGCCACCCCCGCGGGGCTCCTGATCGAGGCCGGCGGGACCATCATCCGGTGTGCCGCAAGCGCCCTGGGGCCCGGCGACCCCGTCGTGGTGTGCATCCGGCCCGAGCAAGTTCGCCTGGAGCACGCCGGAGCCGTCGATCCGGCCTCAGATGGGGCCGGGCCGAACCGCTGGCTCGGGCGGGTGGTCCACACCGTGGCGCTGGGAGCCAGCTACCGCGTGTGGTTCCGCCGCGAGCCGCCTGAGGGGGCCTCCGCGTCCTGGCCGAGGGAACGGGAGTACGACCTGGTGGTGGAGGTCGCGGCGCGGACCTACGAGACACTGGGGCTGGCACGGGATCCCCGGTGCGTCGCCCAGCTCCCGCTTTCGGGGCTCCACCTTATCCCCCTTGGCAACTCGTAGGGGCGGTCTGAGACGTGCCTCTACGAAGACGCGGCGCCTGGCCCGCCCAGCCGCACGACATTCCCCTCGGCCAGGCTCCTGATCTCAGTCCCCGTGTACCCCAGCTCACCCAGGACCTCGGCCGTGTGCTGGCCGATGGCCGGGGCGGGACGGCGCATCTCCGACGTCGCAGCGGACATGTGGAGAGGTGGAGCGATCATGGTTACCCGGCCCAGGGCCGGGTGTTCCTGTTCGAGCAGCATGCCGTTCTCCCGCACCTGAGGCTCGGTGAAGAGGCGCTGGCGCTCGATGATGGGGGCGGCGGGCACCTCGCACGCATGCAGCCGCTGGACCCAGTCGTCTGAGGACCGCTGGGCGAACCGCGCCTGCAGGGTATCGAAGAGCTGCTGCATGTTGGCGGACCGGTTCGGGATGGTGTCGAAGCGGGGATCGTCCGGCAGATCCTCGAGCTCGACGGCGTGGCAGAGGTTGCGCCAGTCGCGCTCGTTCAGGATGCCCAGATTGACGTAGATGCCGTCCTGGCAACGATACGTGTGGTAGACGGTCGCGTCAGGCCGGAGCTTCGGATCGGCTTCGGTGGCCACGAGCTGAATGGACTGCAGGGCGATGGTGGTCTGGAGGAGAGAGGTGGTCACCACTTGGCCTTTCCCCGTGCGCAGGCGGTCCCAGAGTGCCATCATGATACCGAAACCCAGGAGCATGGGCATAGCACAGTCGGCCGGCCAGAGGGGGAGCTGCATGGGGTAGCCGTCGGGACGCCGGTTGGCCCCCATGAGGCCGGCGAACCCCTGCAGAAGCCGGTCGTAGGCCAGCTTGTCGGCGTAGGGGCCATGTTCACCCCAGCCGGTGACCCAGGCGTACACCAGACCCGCATTGCGGGCGCTGAGGGTCGCGTAATCGCAGGCTAGGCGCTCGGCCACGCCGGGACGGAAGTTGTTGATGTAGACGTCGGCTCGGTCGGTCAGCCGGTAGAGGATCTCCTTGCCCTCGGGCTTGGTGATGTCCAGGGCGATGCCGCGCTTATTGCGATTGAGGACGGCGAAGGGCCTCTCGCCCTGCACGTAGTACCGGCACTGATCGCCGGTGACGGGCTCGATCTTGATCACGTCGGCGCCCTGGTCGGCCAGGTACATGGCCGTGCCCGGCCCGGCGAAGATCTGGGCCAACTCCACCACCTTGATGCCATCGAGGATTCCCATGGTTCGCTCCTTCCAAACGGTCCATTAGACCCCTTCGCTCAACTCAGCAACAAGCCTATCCACATCGCGGAGGAGCTTGTCGAACGAAGGACACCGGTCCCGCGTCCTCTCAAGGTCCATCTGCTGCACCATGGCCGCCTGGTCATCGACGGCCACGTAGCGGCGCCCCCCGATCATGTTTCGGCTGAGGTGTTCCTTCGCCCCCTTGATGCCCTCAGGCTCCGGAGGCGCCGCAGCATCCTGGCGAATGCCCCTCACCCCTCTCAAGGATTCTTTGGAGCCAAGAAACCAAGCCTCGAACTCCTTGCTGGCCAACACTACGGCCACCGGAAGTCCCGTCGCTTGGCGGCATCTGGCCAGCAACGAAGGGCCGAGTTCCGCTGGGCAATCCTCGTCGGCGTCCAAGAGCACCAGGATGCAGCCTGCGGTCGCCCGGTCGGCCAGAGCTTGCTTCACCGCGCGCTCCATCTCGCCGGGCCTGACAACACGGTTGCGTTTGACGCGGAAGGGCCGGGTGACCGTGACGTTGAAGACATCCTTGGCAGCGATGATCCGCCTCAGCAAAACGCCAATCGACTGCGCTTCGGCCTGCCCCTCAACGATCGGCACTACCGCCGCGCTCACCTAGTCGTCGACCTCGCCCCAATGGGTCTGGCCAAAAAGGTTGAGCTGCCGAGCGGCCGTCTCGGCAGCTCCTACGTCCGGATTCAACTCGCCGGACCGAAGAAGTTCGCCCGGGGTGTACAAGCGGCTGCGAATCGCCTCTCTACTGGATTCGGCGAGGGGGGAGATAAGTGTGCGATTCTGCTCCATCGTCACCACGCGTATCTGATCGTCCTTAAGCTCTTTCTCGTCAAGGATGTCGGGACTGTGAGTCGTCACCAGTATCTGGCGCTCTCTCGCGGCGTCGATAAGCACCTCGACGATGAGATCGGCGACGGCAGGATGGACCGTGGCTTCCGGCTCCTCTATTGCAACGACGCTCTGGTGACCCTGCTGATACACCGCCAGCAGCAAGCCCAGGGCACGGAGGGTACCGTCGGACATGCTCAAGGCGTCGAACGTCCAGGGATGCGGCAAGCCAACATCCTGCTTGAACTGGAGTGTCTCTTTGATCCCCAAAGTGCGGTACTCCACTCTGCTCAGACCTTCCACGACCTGCGCCAGCAGTCGGCAAACCCGTTCGTATCGTTCCGGGGCACGCTCCCTGAGGACTTTCAGCACAGCAGCGGCGTTGCTGCCATCACGCTTCAAATGCGTACCGGAGTCAGGCCCTTGAAGCTCACGGAGACGCCCTGGAACTATGGAGTATGATCTCATCGACGAGAGAAAATCGTAGACAGGCCTAAACTCCTCCGTTGCCGAGGCAATGAAGAGAGCAAGCCTATCGGAGGACATCTTCGCGCGAATCCCTGGTATATTCTGTACAAACTCCCCTTCAACGACCTCATAGCGATAGTCACTTCCGAAGAAATGCCGGATAGAACAGCGCTCACGAGCTATAATGAACTTTTCGGTCGGCCGCGCAGCGATCTCAAAGGCATAGTCAGCCACCACATGACTCTCGAGGTTCGCAGTAACACGGATACCAATATGAGTAGGGTGCCCGGCGGACCGCCGACGAACAGCAGTAATCCCACCCCTGTTCTTGAAGGCGAGCTCAACGGATTCAGATAGGCATTCTTGAAGGAAGGACAAGGCGTCGAGGAAATTGCTCTTCCCAGAACCGTTGGGCCCCACGAACACGGTCAGTGGCTCCAGAGTCACAGAAGCCTGTCCGATGCTCTTGTAGTTGCGTATCTGCACACTACGGATCAAGGGAATCAAACGCCCATCCTCGCTGCTCCGCTTTCGTCAGACATCAGGCGAACCGACCAGACCAAGGGCACCGTCGCCTCCGCCCAGACCAGAACTCGTCTCGCTGGACAGGCCTCGCCCGGCGTGCTACCTTCGGCCGCACCTGAGGATGGCTCAGGGTAAACGAGGAGGATTGCGATGCCCATCGTCTCGGTCCTCGCTGCGAGCCACGCACCCAACATGCTCCTGGAGCCGGGCGAGCAGTGGGCCGACTTCATGCGCCTGCACCACAGCATGGCCCCCAGGGCGGCCGCCTACGCCCCCGCGATCGAGGAGCGCCGGCAGCTCGCCGAGGAGATCCGCCGCAACTTCGGCCCGCTGCGCGTTGATTTCGAGCGGTCCCGCGCCGAGGTGGTGATCGTAGTGGCCAACGACCAGTTCGTCAACTTCTTCCTGGACAACATCCCGATCTTCTGCCTGAGCGTCGCCGAGGAGACCGAAGGCAGGTTCGTAGAGCACCATCTGCGCTATCCCGGGGCACCGCCCTTGGCGCGCGCCGTGCTCCAATCGCTGGTGCAGAAGGGATTCGACGTCGCCTTCTCCGAGCGCATTATCCTGGAGCATACCCACCTGGTGCCGCTCTATTACATAGTGGGGGAGCGAAGGCCGGCCGTCGTCCCCCTCTTCGTCAACACCTGGGTCGAGCCCCTGCCGACACCGGGCCGGTGCTACCAGCTCGGCCAAGCCCTGGCCGAGGCCTTGGCCCAGCGCCCGGAGCGCGTGGCCGTCCTGGCGACGGGCGGTCTCTCCCACTTCCCCGGCTCGCCGCGCATCGGTGAGATCGACACCTCCTTCGATGGGTGCACCCTTGGCTGGCTGCAAGAGGGCCGCAACAGCGAGCTGGCGGGCCTGAATCTCGAGGAGCTGCGAGCGACGGGCAACACGGAGCTGCTCAACTGGATCGTGGCGGCCGGTTGCGCTGGTCAGTCCCGGGCCGCGACCGCCTACGTGCCCGATCTGGTAGCGACTGGGCTTGGATTCGCGAAGTGGGATCTTGGTCTCTAGTCTCTGGTCTCGGGTCGGGAATCGAGATTGCTGGGGGGAAGTGATGAGTAGCTATGAATTGAACCGATTGCTGTTTGACCTGAAGATGAAGGATGAGATGGTGGAGGAGTACGCTAGCGAGCCGGGCGCGGTCATGGAGCGTTATGGGCTCACGCCGGAGGAGCGGGCGGCCCTCGGGGAGGGCGACCCGCGCAAGCTGAGGGTCCTGGGGGTCCACGGCTTTCTCGCCCTGTATGTGCTGCGGCCGAAGCCGGAGTTCCGTGACAACGTCTACTGGAGGCAGAAGTAGGCGCCCGCGCAAGAGAAAGGGCAATAGGGGGAGAGGCTATGTACAACATCACCGTAATCCCGGGCGACGGCATCGGTCCGGACGTGACCGAGGCGACGCTGAAGGTGCTCGAGGCCACAGACGTGCCGCTGCACTGGCAGACGGCCGAGATGGGCCACGGGGCCTGGGAACGCCACGGCAACCCCGTGCCCCCCGAGACCGTCGAGGCGATGCGCAAAGCAGACGCCTCCCTGAAGGGGCCCTGCACGACGGCCCGCGGCGCCCCTTACCGCAGCGCCAACGTCACCTTCCGGCTGGAGCTCGACCTCTTCGCCTGTGTCCGCCCCTGCAAGGCCTACCCCGGTGTCCGCACACCCTTCCCGGGCACCGACCTGGTGGTGATCCGCGAAAGCACCGAGGACAGGTCCGGGGGCGGCCAGTTCCCGGCGGGCAGCCCCCAGGCCCAGGCCGTCATCGAGGCGGTGCGCGCCACGGCCGGCAAGACCATCTCCAGCCAGGCAGCGCTTTCCGTGGCCATCTGCACCGAGGCGGGCACGACGCGGCTGGCCCGGTTCGCCTTCGACTACGCCCGCGCCAACGGGCGCCGCAAGGTGACGGTGGGCGTCAAGGGAGCCGGCAGCAACCACGTGGACATCCTCTTCTGGCGCACCTGCGAAGCGGTCGGAAAAGACTACCACGACATCGAGTTCGAATACGAGGCTATCGACGCCCTGTGTTTGCAGCTCGTGCGGCAACCACTGCACTACGACGTCCT
>ORJL010987162.1_pt1 | contig 10052 bp, 10 predicted proteins | sample 1779941 | NCBI WGS metagenome assembly ORJL01 (sample SAMEA104232317, study PRJEB22302) | groundwater metagenome | biome: forest; feature: aquifer; material: groundwater | place: USA | collected 2011-08-07 | depth 5.8 m | reverse complement strand
TGCTGACCGCCGGGCCGGCGAGGCCCCCGGCGGTGCAAAAACCGACGCTGCGCCAGCTGGTGCCATCGCGCGAAGATCTGCGGCTGTCGGTCGGGCCGATTACGCGCGGCAGCGTGATCGGCTTTCTGATCGGCATCATCCCCGGATCGGCGCACATCATCTCGTCGTTCGTGTCATACGGCATCGAACGCAGGATGTCCGCGCACCCCGAGCGATTCGGCAATGGCGCGATCGAGGGCGTGGCGGGCCCCGAATCGGCCAATAATGCGGCGGCGACCGGCGCTTTTGTGCCGATGCTCGCGCTCGGCATTCCAACCGGTCCGGTCACCGCGGTGATGCTGGCCGCGATCATGGTGCATGGCATTTCGCCGGGGCCGATGCTGATCGTGGAGCAGCCGCAACTGTTCTGGGGTTTCGTCGCCAGCATGTACGTCGGCAACGTGGTGCTGCTGATTTTGAACCTGCCGATGGTCGGCGTGTTCGTCAATCTGCTGCGGATCCCCTATTCATATCTCTACCCCGCGATCCTGTGCTTTTGCATTCTGGGCGTGTACTCGGTGGCCAGCAGCGTGGTCGACGTCTGGATCATGCTCGGCATGGGCGGGCTTGGTTACTTGCTGCGCAAATTCGGCTACGATCTGGCGCCGATCGCGCTCGGTCTGGTAATCGCGCCGATGCTGGAGCTATCGGTGCGCCAGTCGCTCGCGATGTCGGGCGGCAGCTTCGGGATCTTTGTCCAGCGTCCGATCGCGGTCACGATGTTCGTCATCGCCGGCGTGCTGATACTGCTCGCGCTGAAGCCGCTCATATTCAAGAGCAAGGACTGGCGGGCCGAAGTCGGGCTTGACGAACAGGTCTAGTGTGAAGATCGACTCGCTGGTATTGTTACTGGCGCTTGGGTATCATGGCGCCGCTGGCGCAGCAGTAACGTGCGAGCAGTTTGCCGACATCGCGTTTGCGGCGCAGCAGTTGCGCGATCAGGGCAACTCGCTGCAAATGGTGCTGGCCGAGGCCGATAAGCTGGAATTGAGCAAGAAATTTACCGCGGACGATCTCGATCGCATCAAGGACGTGGTGGCAATTGCATTCAAAAGCATCCGCTCGCCGCTGGAGGTATTTCAGGAGTGCAAGGACAAGCTGCCGCGATAAACAGGAAAATCAGAGGGCATGATGACGACGAATACCGGAAACTGGCTCGCGGCGACCTTGCTGGCCGTGCTTTGTGGGGGATGCGCGACTGATCTTCCGGCGCCGGATTTCCAGGCGCTGGTGGCGAGTCCGGAGCGCAGCGAAGCGGACCGCGTGACCGATGCGCGCCGCAAGCCGGTGGAATTGCTCGCCTTTTACGGCGTGCGGCCGGGCATGCAGGTGCTGGACATTTCTGCCGGTGGGGGTCACAACACTGAGCTGCTGGCGCGTGCCGTTGGAGCGTCGGGGCGGGTTTACGCGCAAAACCCGGCGGCGGGACGTCTGGACGCGCGCATGCAGAAGCCGGTGATGAAGAACGTCGTCACGGTGACGCGTGCATTCGACGATCCGGCGCCGCCGGAGGCGCGTAATCTCGATCTGGTGACGTTCAATTTCAATTACCACGATTTGGTGCACATGGGCATCGACCGCGCGAGGTTGAACCGCGCGGTGTTCGATTCGCTGAAGCCGGGTGGAAGCTACATCGTCGCCGATCACTCGGGGCGCCCGGGCACCGGCGCGTCCGAAACCAAAACGCTGCACCGCATAGACGAGGCGTTCGTGCGGCGCGAAATCGAGGCGGCGGGTTTCCGCTTCGTTGCCGAAGGCGGATTCCTGCGCAATCCGCAGGACCCGCGTGATGCGTCGGTGTTCAAGCCCAAGCAGCCGAACGATGAATTCGTGCTCAAGTTCGTAAAACCGTAGTTGTTTATAACCAGGTAAGGAGGGGACTATGAAACACCTATTGCGTAACATCCTTGCAATGATGGGCGCAGCGGCGCTCGTCGCCGGCTGTGCATCGCCGGTGCAGAACCCCGATGCGGGCAAGAGCGGCAGCATCGAGGTGTGGTGGCTGGGGCAGTCGGCGATGCGCATCACGACCGTCAGCGGCAAGGTAATCATGATCGATCCGTGGATCACCACCAATCCGAAGACGCCGCAGCAATACAAGAACCTCGATGTGCTTGGCAAAGTCGACCTGATTCTCGTCACCCACGGTCATGGCGATCATTTTGGCGACGCGCCGGCGCTGGCGAAGAAGAATAATGTCGCGGTGTGGGGGCCGGCCGGACTCAACCAGGCGGTGGTCACGCTTGGCATCTTGCCGCCCGCGCTCTCCCAGCGCTTTGGCAAAGGCGGCACCATCACGCCGTTTCCGGGCGTCAAGATCACGGCAACGCACGCCGAGCACAGTTCCGAGCTGCTGTGGACCAATCCCGCGACCAAACAGCGCGAGAGCCACATCGGCGGCGAGCCGGTCGGCTTCATCATCGAGCTCGAGAACGGCTTCAAGATCTACCACATGGGTGACACCGGCGTATTCGGCGACATGAAGTTTATCGGCGAGTACTACAAGCCCGACCTCGTGATGATTCCGATTGGCGGACATTTCGTGATGGATCCAAAGGACGCCGCGTACGCCACCAGCAATCTGCTCAAACCGCGCTTTGCGATCCCGATGCACTACGGCACCATTCCGGTACTGAAAGGCACGCCGGAGGAATACATTCAGGCTCTCGGTGCGTTCCCGACCAAGGTATTCGCGATCAACCCCGGCGACAAGCTCAGGTTCTGATGCAGGTCACGACGCGCAGAGGATATTCCCGGCGGGCGCTGGCTTGCCTGCTGACTGTGTTTGCGCTGTCCGCCACGCATGCCGCTGATGACTACAAGTCCGGCGGCCCGTTCGTGCCGACGCCGCAAGTGGTGGTCGACCAGATGCTGTTCATGGTCAACATCAAGTCCAGCGATTACGTGGTCGACCTTGGTTCGGGCGACGGCATCATCGTGCTCACCGCGACGCGGCTGTTCAAGGCGAGCGGGATGGGCGTCGATATCGATCCGGCGCTGGTCAAGCTCTCCAACGATGCGGCGCGCAAGTTCGGGGTCGCCGATCGCGCGCGTTTCCTGCAGCAGGACGTGTTCAAGGCCGATTTGAGCAAGGCCTCGGTGGTGACGCTCTACCTGCTGCCGGTCATGATGCTCAGCCTGCGCGAGAAGATTTTCAACGAACTCAAACCGGGCGCGCGCGTGGTGTCGCATGATTACCACTTCGGTGAGTGGTCGCCCGACAATCAGATGAGCTTCGACGTGCCGGAGAAGGAGGCGGTCAACGGCGTGCCGAAGGCGACGATCTACTTATGGACCGTGCCGGCCAAAATTGCCGGAACCTGGCAGATCAAGGTTGCAGGGGGCGACACCTACGGGCTCACGCTCAGGCAGCGCTTTCAGAGCGTCGAGGGAACCGTGACCGCGGCAGGCCGGCCGGTGCGCTCACCGCAGTTCGAGCTGCGCGGCAACGAGTTCAGCTTTGCACTCGCGGATGGCAAGGGCAAGGTGCACTTCTCGGGACAAGTCAAAGACAACACGATGGACGGCGTGGTCGAGTTGCCCGGCGCCAAAGCGCCGGCGCGCTGGTCGGCAATTCGCACCGCGGCGGGCGTGGTGAGTATAGACTGACACCTGTAGCACTCAATAACCGGGAATACCTTCCACGAGGATCGCAAATTGGCAAAACCCAACTATCAGTATGAAAAACGCCAGAAAGACATAGCCAAGAAGAAGAAGCAGGAAGAAAAACGCCTGCGCAAGCTGGAAAAAAAGCAACTCGAGTCCGGCGCGAATCCGGATCAGCCTGCAGCGGAGGGAGAAACCAACAGTCCGGCCGTCGAGCCGCCCGGCAACGCCTGACGGTATTAGTCAGTTGAGCAGGAACGCCGCCGGCAGCGCCTGCACCACGCTGCGGCGATGAACGATCTGGCTTGCCGCCATATCGTCAGCCACCGTGTTGCTGGCATCAGTGATCACGCGTCCGTAGTCGAGCAGTTGCTGGTCGAGCGGACGCGGATTGCGCAGCATTTCCGTCAGCGTTTCGGAATGGCGCGACGGAACCTGTTTCATTTCGGCACCGGTGGGTGTGGGCAGCGGCTGCGCGCCCGCGACGACAAAGCTGTTGAGATGCCGCGCCAGCGGATAATCGGGGCGATAGAGCACGATATACGGGAACTCGGCGCGCAGCGTGGTCAGAAAATGCGCGTAGGCCCGCGGATAGTCGAGATCTGCAAAGGTATTGAACACCGCGATGCCGCCGGGCCCGAGGCAGCGTTTCAGGTCATGAAAGAAGTCCCGCGTAATCAGGTACTCAGGCACGCCGTCGCCGTGGAACAGGTCGACGATCACCACCGGGTAGCCGGCGTTGCATGAGCGCAGGAAGGTGCGCGCGTCGGTTTGATGCGTGCGGACTTTGCCGCGATCGAAGCCGAACACCTCGGATGCCGCGCGCAGCGAAGCCGGATCGATATCGACGGCCGTGACCTCGATGCCGCGGCCCGCAAGCCGCATCGGCACCATCCCCGCGCCCAGCCCCAGCACCAGCGCGGAACGCAGCTCTGGCCGGTACGCCAGGGACAGCGCTTCGAGCGCGTAGGTGTAGAGCGAGGTCGAGCGGTTTTCCCCGTCGACCATGTTCTGAATCAGGCCGTCCTGAAAGTAGATGCGCAGGAACTGGCCGTTTTCGAGTTGCTCGCTTCTCAATACCTTGATGGTGCCGAACAGCGAGCGGTAGCTCGCCTCGCGCTGCCAGGTCATGCCGCCATAGCTTGCCGGCCACATGTGGCCGGTGTACGCGTCGGCTCCGGCGAGCAGGCCGAGGGATGCCACGAGCGCAGCGGCAGCGGTCGCGGCAAGCGGCTTGCGGCCGGCAACCTTGATCGAGGTGCCGAACAGCAGGACGAGCGGCAGCACGGCGAGGCTCGCTGCGATCAGCAGCGTCGAGGAAAAATTGCTCAAGTAAGGAATCAGGCCGAACGCGGTTACCAGCACGCCTGCGACCGAGCCGATGGTGCTGACGAAAAACACCCGGCCCGCGCCGGCGTCGGCAAGTTCGCCGCGCGCGCTCTGGCGCAGCCGGATCGCGACCAGCAGCGGATTCATCGCGGAAGTCGCGAGCAACGGCACGCACAGCAGGATCAGGCAGGCGCTGAAAGCGCCGAACACCAGATCGAGCCGCGCCAGCCGGTAGAACAGATACGGGTACGCGAGACACGCGGCGACGATGGCGAGTGCGGCGAGCGCGGGCATCAGTGTAAACAAAAAAGCCAGCTTGTCCGGCGGCGGCGCGCGGTTTTTCTTGCCGCTGGCGAGCCTGCCGCCCGCCCAGTAGCCGAGCGCGAGGGACACCAGCGTGATCGACAGGATGCCGCTCCAGATGTAGAGGCTGACGCCGAAGTAGGGCGTCATGATGCGCGAGGCGAGCAATTCCAGCGCGAGGATCGCGCCGCCCGTGATGAAAATGATGGCCTGCAGCAGCATGCGTTGGAAGCAGTCGGGTATAATGACGGCGCGTTTGTGCCTGTCGGTCAGCGCGCAAATTTACCAGAGATCAGACTGCGAGGCGAGCTTAGAGTTGCCGCAATGCGCGCCGCTACGCTTTGCGCCGACGGGTGAGTTCCAGGGGAGGATTTATGTTCAGATTCAATTTGCCGTACCGGTGCTGGCGCCGCGTGATGCTGGGCGCCGCCATGGTGCTGGGCGTGTCGATAGCAGCCGGTGCCGCGGAATTGACCGTGCCGTACGTGCCGACACCGCAGGAAGTGGTCGAGCGCATGCTCGAGATGGCCAAGGTCGGCCCGCACGATTACCTGATCGATCTCGGCTCGGGCGACGGCCGTATCGTGGTGACTGCGGCGAAAAAACGCGGCGCGCGCGGTTTTGGCGTCGATCTTAATCCCGTGCGCATCAAGGAGAGCATCGAAAACGCGGCCAAGGCAGGCGTGAGCGACCGCGTGGCATTTCATCAACGCGATCTGTTCGAAACCGATTTGAGCGATGCCACCGTCATCACCATGTATCTGCTGCCGCGCGTGAATATCGAATTGCGGCCCAAGCTGCTCGAACTGAAACCGGGGACTCGCCTCGTGTCGCACGATTTCGACATGAACGACTGGAAGCCCGACGCCTACGTCGATATGGCGGTCAAGGAAAAATACGGCAGCGCGCCCGGCAGCAGTTCGGTTTATTTCTGGGTCGTGCCGGCGCGGGTCGCCGGCGCGTGGCAATGGCAGCTCACGGTGGGCGGCAAGCCGCAGGCCTACGAGCTCGCGCTCGAGCAGAAGTACCAGATGATCTCCGGCATAGTGCGCGTAGGCAGCCGCAGCGTCAAACTGGAAAATGCGAAGCTCAGTGGCGACCGGATCAGCTTCGCCATCAGCGTGGAAGTCAACGGCAGCCCTCTCAAGCACGAGTTTTCAGGACGCGTTGCGGGCAACGCCATCGACGGCGCCGTGTTTCTTGCCGGCAGCCGCACCCAGGGGCAGCTCGAATGGTCAGCCACACGCGGCGCGCAATGATCGCGGCGGGCGCACTGTTGTTGGGCGTGGCGCTGCTGCTGCCCGGTCTTGCCGGCGCGCAGGATTTCGGCGATACGCCCTACGTGCAGACGCCGCAGAACGTGGTCGACCGCATGCTGCTGGTCGCCAAGGTCAGCGCCAGCGATTATGTGATCGACCTCGGTTCGGGCGACGGGCGCATGGTCATCACTGCTGCGAAACAGTACGGCGCGCGCGGATTCGGCGTCGATCTCGACCGGCGGCTGGTGCAGCTTGCCAACCGCAACGCGGCACGCGCCGGGGTTGCCGACCGCGCGGCGTTCTACGAGCGCGATCTCTACTACACCGACCTCAAAGCGGCGAGCGTGGTCACGATCTACCTGCTGCCGGAAGTCAACCTGATGGTGCGGCCGAAGCTGCTGGCGACGCTCAAGCCGGGCACGCGCATCGTCTCGCACGACTACGACATGGGAGACTGGCCGCCGGACCTCAGGTTCGAGATGGATGCGCCGGGGAAACCGGTCGGCCGCGACCAGCGCAGCAAAGTCTTCTATTGGGTGGTGCCGGGTAACGCGGCCGGAAAGTGGCGCTGGCGGCTCAACCGCGACGGTGTGAGTGAAGAGCACGTGCTGAGTCTTACGCAGAATTTCCAGATGCTCAATGGCAACCTCATGGTCGGTGAGCAGCGCTTCACGCTTGGCGGCGCCAAGCTGACCGGCGAGGAAATCGCGTTCGAGGCGGTTGATGCCGGCGGCACGGTGCGCTACCGGTTTGCCGGACGCATCAAGGGGCAGGCGGTCACCGGCACCGTGCGTCTGTCCGGCGGCGGCGAACTGGCGTGGAATGGCACGCGCACCGAGTTGGGTACGCCCGCCCACGCACTGCTGAAAAAGCCGGAATTGCTGGATCTGATGCAGCAGCAGCAGGGAAAATGAGCGCGGCTCAAGTGGCGCCGCTCGGGCCCGGGGAAGGCCGAGTGATGCGCCTGATGCTACGCACGATTCTGATGCTGATCGCAGTTGGGACTGCCGCGCAGGTGGCAGCCCAGTTTAAATACGATGTGCCTTACGTGCCCACTCCGCCGGTGGTGGTCGAGGAAATGCTGCGGCTTGCCGCCGTCGGGCCCGGGGATTTCCTGATGGATCTCGGCTCGGGCGACGGCCGTATCCTGATCGCGGCGGCAACAAAATTCGGCGCGCGCGGCATCGGCGTCGACCTCGATCCCGAGCGCATCGAGGAGAGTGTTTACAACGCACAACTCGCCGGCGTGTCCGAGCGTGTGACATTCCAGCAGCAGGACTTGTTCAGGTTCGACATCAGCCGGGCGACGGTCGTGACGATGTATCTGCTGCCGTCGGTCAACCGCAAGCTGCGGCCGCGGCTGCTGAAGGAGCTCAAGCCGGGCACGCGCATCGTGTCGCACGATTTTGACCTGGAAGACTGGCAGCCGGATCAGAAGTCCACGGTGCGCAAGAACGTGTTCCTGTGGATCGTGCCGGCGCACGTTGCCGGCCGCTGGCGCGCCAGTGTCGCGCTGCCCGCCGGCGAGCGCAGCTACGAAATCGAGATCAAGCAGAAATTTCAGGAACTCGACGGTCTGGTGCGCTACGACAAGAAGATCAGCGGCTTGTGGAACGCCAGATTGTCGGGCGATCGCATCAGCTTCGTAGTGGTTGACGATTCCGGGCCGGTCGAGACCAATCTGTATTTCGACGGCCGGGTGGCAGGCGGCGCGATCGAAGGCGTGATCCGGCGTGGTATCGGCAGCGGCCAGCAGCAGATCAAATGGCGCGCGGATCGCATCGCCCCCGCATCATGAGTGTGACCGCATGATGCGTGCCGCGTACGGAATTGGACCATGGATGCTGGTGGCGCTGTGCGCACTGTTGGCGCCACGCGCCGCGCTGGCGCAACCGGCCGTCGATGTGCCGTACATATCGACCCCGTTGAACGTCGTCGCCGCCATGCTCGAGATGGCGCGCGTCACGCCCGCCGATTATCTGATCGATCTCGGCTCAGGCGACGGCCGCATCGTGATCGAGGCGGCGAAGCGGAGCGGGGCGCGCGGCATGGGGATCGACCTCAGCGCCAATCTGGTCAATACGGCGAACGCGGCGGCGAAGCGCGAGCGCGTTGCGGGGCAGGTCACGTTCGTAGAGGGCAACCTGTTCAATTTCGATATCGGCAAGGCAACCGTAATTACGATGTATCTGCTGCCGAGCATCACCCTGCAGCTGCGCCCGCGCATCCTGAGCCAGTTGCGCCCTGGCACGCGCGTGGTGTCGCATGATTTCGACCTGGGCGAGTGGTTGCCCGATCTCGAGCGCGAAATCGCCGTGCCGAACAAACACTACGGCCCGCCGTCGAGCATGGTCTACCTGTGGTACGTGCCGGCCAATCTCGCCGGCAAGTGGCGGTGGCGGTTGCCGGTCAGGGGCGTGACGCGTGTTTATGAGATCGGCATCAGCCAGCGGTTCCAGGAATTGGCCGGCGAGGCAAGGGTGGACGGCGGCGCCGCGACTTGGCGGAGTGCGAGGCTGCATGGCGACGCGGTCGAGTTTGCGCTGGCGCGGGAATTGTCCGGGGCGCAGGTCGTGCATGAGTTCAGCGGGCGCGCCGAGGGCGACAGGATCGTCGGGCGCGTCAGAATCAGCGGTGGCGGTGAAAACGCGACGCTCGAGTGGGAAGCAACCCGCGTCGAGCGCGGAAAAATGATCATTGAATAAACGAAGAACGGAGGCCGTGATGAAGAAATGGAAATGGATGGTTGGTGGAACGCTGCTGGCGCTGGCGTTAGCGCCGCGCGCCTGGGCGCAGGAAGGCGTCGGCGACGTGGTTTACGTGCCGACGCCGCAGATCGTGGTGGATGAAATGCTGCGGATGGTGAAAGTCGGGCCCAGGGATTTCGTCATCGATCTGGGCTCGGGCGATGGCCGCATGGTGATTACCGCCGCGAAAAAATTCGGCGCGCGCGGCTTCGGCGTCGATCTTGATCCCGTGCTGCTCAAGCTGAGCAATGAAAACGCCCAGCGCGAAGGGGTTGCCGACCGCGCCCGCTTCATCGAACAGAACCTGTTCGAAACCGATCTGAGCCAGGCGACCGTGATCACGAGCTACCTGCTGCCCGAGATGAACGAAAAGCTGCGGCCGAAGATACTCAACCTCAGGCCCGGCACGCGCGTGGTCACGCACGACTACCACATGGGCGAATGGCATGCCGAAGAAATGATCACGCTCGACGTGCCCGAGAAAAAGGTCGGCAACCCCGGCAAGAGCTATGTCTATCGCTATATCGTGCCGGCGAAAATTGCCGGGCGCTGGCAATCGCAGTTCACGAGCGGCACGCATCCGGCAAACCTGGAATTCGATTTCGAGCAGCGCTTCCAGATGTTCGACGGAGTTGCGAGAAGCGGCAGCCAGAAAATCACGCTGCGCGTGCCCAAGCTCGAAGGCGACCAGTTGAGTTTCCAGTTTTTCACCAAGCCCGGCGACAGTTCGACGCGCCACGAATTCAAAGGCACCGTCAAAGGCGACCTC
>ORJL011153704.1_pt1 | contig 10054 bp, 2 predicted proteins | sample 1779941 | NCBI WGS metagenome assembly ORJL01 (sample SAMEA104232317, study PRJEB22302) | groundwater metagenome | biome: forest; feature: aquifer; material: groundwater | place: USA | collected 2011-08-07 | depth 5.8 m | reverse complement strand
TAATTATCCTTATGAAAAATCGAGTAAATTGTTGTGACGATGAAAATTTTTTGGTTAACGTACCGAATGGTGTATGGTGAACACTTGTATTGTAATACTTCGCATTAGTTTGAAAATATTCCGAGAACATTCCAATTGACAGCATTATGAGTTGAAACAGAACTCTTAAAAACAATTACAATTACCGGTTAGAACTATACAATGATTGGAGGGAAATGAACGGTGTGTCAGTATATGATATTATACCAAAAATACAGGATGGAGACATACATGAGAAATAATGAACCTTTCTCTAATGATCAAGTCAAATTTATGAAACAATCATATTAAAATCAACTGTTTTTTAATTTACTTGCCTGAAATCTAAATATTTGATAATGGTAAGGTCAAGTGAATGTGCCTTGTTTGACTTGGAAAAGCCTAAAACATATAATCGGTTGATTAATTATTTAAAATAAAATTTTTTCTAAAAAATCAATTTGATATGTAAATTGTCAGAATAAATTGGTAAATCCGTTAAAGTAGTATTTGAGGGAGAGTTTTCTTCATAAAATAGTTCCATAAATATTCATGGGTGGTTCCAAAAACTACCAATGCTCAATCCTATTGGATTTCGTGGTTCAGCGAGGACACAGTACTGAGAGTAAAAGTTTTTAGAACAACTCTTACTATAATTTTTGTAAGAGTACTTTAATTGTAAATCATAATACATTGGATAAACCGGTTAAACAAGGAACTAATATTCCCGTATAGCATGTTGCTTAACAGAATCATGTTACCGTCTTTCTCTTACTCTTGGCTTTTGCATTATTTTTTTTAATATTAGGTATGACAATTTCTATACTATGAAAACAATACCTCCATTTATTATTCTTGTTTCCCTCCTCACCTGTACTCCGGCTCTTCAATCATGCGGGTCTAAGAGTAGTGATGCGGCAGTTGAGACTTCTTCAAAATCCAAAACAATAACTGTAAAAGGTGTTGTTGTTGTACCTCAACAGTTAGATAATATAGTACGGTCTTCAGGTACTGTTCTTGCTTCTGAATCGGTAGATTTGGTTACTGAATCAGCCGGTCGAATTGAAAAAATATCGTTCACGGAAGGGCAACATGTAGCTAAAAATGATTTATTAGTAAAAATAAATGATGATGATTTACAGGCACAGTTAAAGAAAGTTGAAGCCCAGATTACCCTTGCCTCTGAACAAGGTAAACGGCAGAAGCAGTTACTTGATAAAAATCTTATCAGCAGTGAACAATATGACATTTCATTGACACAAATTCATTCGCTTGAAGCAGATAAAGAAAATTTGAACGCATCAATAAGGAAAAGGGAAGTGCGTGCTCCTTTTGACGGAATTGTAGGACTAAGAGCAGTAAGTGATGGTGGGTATGTTTCTCAGACTACACGTATTGCATCAATTCAAAAGATTAATCCATTAAAAGTAGATTTTGCAATCCCTGAAAAATACGCAGGCAGTGTAGCAGTCGGAGATCCTGTAACATTTACTAACGATGAAGCGAGACTTAAATTTACCGGTAAGGTGTACGCAATAGAACCCAAAATTGATCCCGCGCTTGGCAGTTTACAAATTCGCGCGTTATGTGATAATAAAGAGGAAAAAATATTTCCGGGATCGTATGTAGAAATTGAATTGCGATTAAAAAATATTACGGATGCCTTGATTGTCCCGACTCAGGCAGTAGTGCCGGTATTAAAAGGTCAAACTATACTTGTCAAGAGAAACGGTGTAGTAGTTTCGATACTTGTTAAGAGTGGCATACGTACTGCAAGTTCAGTACAAATTCTCAATGGATTGGAGCCGGGAGATACTGTTATTACAACCGGTATCATGCAATTGCGTCCCGGTATGCCTGTTAATGTTATTGTAGATTAATTCATGAATTTCCAATCTCAATTTTTCACCCTAACGATAGCGACGATATGAGTTTAGCTTCAACCAGTATCAAGCGTCCTGTTCTCGCTATCGTAATGTCCCTTGGGATACTTCTTTTTGGAGCGATCAGTTTCACCTATTTAGGAGTTCGAGAATACCCTGCAATTGATCCGCCGATTATAAGCGTACGTACAAACTATACGGGGGCGAATGCAAGTGTGATTGAATCACAAATAACCGAACCTCTCGAAAAGGCTCTTAATGGTATTCCCGGTGTGCGTATTATCTCATCGACGAGTAACCAAGGATCGAGTAATATTACTGTTGAATTTAATCTTGATGCCGACCTTGAAGCGGCGGCAAATGATGTTCGAGATAAAGTTTCCGGAGCGGTAAGAAACCTACCTCAGGATATTGATACTCCCCCCGTTGTAACGAAGGCTGATGCAAGCGCAGACGCCATCATCACTGTTACTCTTCAAAGTGATACGAAGAACGCAATGGAGTTAAGCGACTATGCGGAAAATGTTTTGGCTCAAAACCTACAAACAATTCCCGGTGTTAGTACGACACAAATTATAGGGCAGAAGCGTTTTTCAATGCGGCTATGGATGGATCCTGCAAAGCTTGCCGCCTTCAAACTTACCCCTATCGATATCAAAAATGCATTAACCCGTGAAAACATTGAACTTCCGTCAGGTAAAATTGCGGGTAATCAAACAGAGTTAATTGTTAATACTAAAGGCAGGTTAACAAGTGTGGATGAGTTTAATAATCTCATCGTAAAAGCCGATGGAAGTACAATTGTCCGTTTTTCGGATATCGGGTTTGCGAACCTCGGGCCGGAAAATGAAGAAACAGTTATCAAACAAAATGGCGCTCCAATGGTTGGCGTGTGGATTGTTCCTCAACCGGGAAGCAATTACATTGATATCGCCAACGAATTTTATAAACGTTTCGATCAGATAAAAAAAGACCTCCCTGCTGATTACAAAGTTGACGTTATCTTTGATAATACAAAGTTTATTAGGCAATCTGTAACGGAAGTGGAAGAAACAATTCTTATAGCAATTCTTCTTGTCATTTTAATTATCTATTTATTCTTCCGTGACTGGATGATTGCATTCAGACCTTTAATAGATATTCCGGTTTCACTTGTCGGTGCATTTTTTATCATGTATTTCATGGGATTTTCGATCAATGTTCTCACGTTGCTTGCGATTGTGCTGGCGACAGGACTTGTTGTCGATGACGGCATTGTTGTCACAGAAAACATATTTAAAAAAGTTGAGATGGGGTTGCCGCCCATGGAGGCGGCGTTGTTAGGTTCTAAAGAAATTTTCTTTGCAGTTATCTCGACATCGATAACTCTTGCCGCTGTATTTATCCCCGTGATTTTCCTTGAAGGTTTTGTCGGAAGGTTGTTTAGAGAATTTGGTGTGATTATTGCGGGCGCCGTGTTGATTTCTGCATTTGTTTCATTATCGCTTACACCGATGTTGAATGCGCGATTAATACGCAAAAAGAACAAACATACGCGATTCTACGAGATGACGGAACCATTTTTCGTGAAGATGAACAGTACATATGAACTCTTGCTTTCGCGATTTATGAAGCATAGAAAATGGGCGGTTCTTATCATTGGTATTTCACTTGTGATGATTGTTGTCTTCGGTAAAATTTTGCAATCTGAATTAGCCCCCTTAGATGATAAAAGCCTTTTAAGACTTAATGTCACGGGACCGGAAGGTGCATCGTTTGAATATACTGATACCTTTATGGATCGTATTAACACGTTATTCAACGACTCAATACCTGAAAAACGAATTTCTCTGACGATTACTGCACCCGGATTCAGTGGAGGCTCGGTAAATACAGGTATTGCACGATTAATGCTTAAGGAACCATCTCAGCGAAATCGCTCTCAACAAGAAATTGCTAATTATCTGACAGCAAAGACCAGACGAATGAACGAAGCCAGAGTTATAGTTAGTCAAGAACAAACAATTTCTGCAAGCGGTGGAGGCGCCCGTGGAGGACTTCCTGTCCAATACGTAATTCAAAATCAAAATTTTGAAAAAATCAGAACTGTACTACCAAAATTTCTTGATGAAGTAAATAAAAGTACTGTGTTGCAAACACCTGATGTGAATCTGAAATTTAACAAACCCCAGCTTGATCTTACCATTGATCGCGATAGAGCTCGAAGCCTTGGTGTTTCAATTCTTGATATTGCTCAGACATTACAGTTAGCTTTTAGCGGACAACGCTTTTCGTATTTTGAAATGAACGGATTTCAGTATCAAGTTATAGGTCAGGTGAATCGTCAAAACCGTGATGAACCAATGGATTTGAAATCTCTTTTTATACGCAACAACCGTGGCGAACTTGTTCAGCTTGATAATCTTGTTACGTTGAAAGAAGAAAGCGCACCTCCTCAGCTTTTTCACTTCAATCGATTTAAATCGGCAACAATTAGCGCTGGCTTAGCGCCCGGAAAAACCATCGGAGATGGAATTGAAGAGATGGACCGAATCGGAAAGAGCATGCTTGATCCAACATTTTCGACAACACTTGCCGGTCCGTCGCGCGATTATTCTGAAAGTTCTTCGAATATTGTATTTGCGTTCATTCTTGCTCTTGTGTTGATCTATCTTGTTCTCGCCGCACAATTTGAAAGTTTTCGAGATCCGTTTACCATTATGTTAACAGTTCCGTTAGCGCTTGCAGGGGCTCTTTTGTCACTTTGGTTGACAGGGAAAACACTGAATATTTTTAGCGAAATCGGAATCATCATGCTCATTGGCTTAGTGACCAAAAATGGTATCCTGATTGTTGAGTTTGCAAATCAACAAAAAGAACAAGGAAAGAAATTGTTCGAAGCGGTACAATCTGCGGCTATTGCCCGGTTAAGGCCAATTTTGATGACAAGTTTTGCAACCATCCTTGGCGCACTCCCGATAGCTCTTGCACTCGGTGGCAGCGCGAAAAGCCGCGTCTCGATGGGGATTGTCGTTATTGGGGGATTATTATTCTCTCTTGTATTGACACTCTTCGTAATTCCTGCTATGTACACAATCTTTTCTAAAGAGAAAAAATCCGAAGAATAACCAGGTTCTTCGATCGCTTTTCTTATTTATCGTGTTAGAGTATGTAACACCTTTCCTAATGTCAATATTGGGGTACGAACGGAAATTGTGTGGTTCTTCATGAAGTCAAAATTCCGGTTGATAAAATTGGGTATTACGATAAAAATAATTTATCTTTACGTACCCAGTATGTAGAAGTTAACCATTTTTTTGCTTAATGAGAGTTGACAATGATTCAGCCAATTGTTCGGTGCACCCTATTCGGGAAGTATCATCTTAAATCTTCATGCGAATATGTTGAAATTGGTGCAAATAAAAATTTGCGCCCATGGAGCGTGAATATAATGTTCGGCGGACTTTATCATTCCCGCATCTCATGAATGAGCAACTATAAATGCCCCTCTTTTTTGCACCCGTTCTTTTGGTCATCAGGTACAATGAAACCCTTTTCGAAGGATAACCCGTGTTATCGTACATACCATAGAGAAATCGATGAAAAAAAATCAAAGTAAGCAGACTAAAAAAAATAGTATTGAATCCGAGAATGTGATCCGACCTTTATATGAGCGTGCACCGGTGCCGTATCAATCGTTGGATATCGAAGGTAAGATATTAGAGGTTAATAACGCGTGGTTAGAACAATTCGGATACCAATCACAAGAAGTTATAGGGCATTCTCTTACAGAATTTTTAACACCCCAGTATTGTAACATCTTTCCATCATTACTTCCTAAGCTCATCCGAGCGGGTGAAACACATAGTATAGAATATGACCTGACAAAACGAAATGGAGACATTATCACAGTTTCTGTTGAAGGGACTGTCAGCTACGACAAGGATGGTACATTTCAACAAACTCATTGCGTTCTCCATAATATTACAGAGAGAAAACGGTCGGAAACACTCAATCGTGTATTATTGGAGATCATGCAAGGCGTAGTTGTTACAAAAGATTTACATGCTCTGCTTGCACTCATTCACAGATCAATTTCGAACGTTATTCTTGCTGAGAATTTCTTTGTTGTGTTGTACAATAAAAAAACAGGGTTATTCGAGGAAGTGTATACTGTAGATAAGTATGATTCTCCAGCTCCTCCTTCCAAATTGGAAAAAAGTATAAGTTCTTATGTATTCCGTACACGCCAACCAATTCTATGTACCGATGCGATCTTTGAAGAATTAATAGCAAAAGGGGAAGTAGAACTCGTCGGACATAATTCACCATCATGGCTTGGGGTTCCGCTAAATACCTCAACAGAAACAATTGGTGTGATGGTTGTACAGGATTATGAAATATCTAACCGCTACTCTGAACGTGATATCGAACTACTCGAGTCTATAGCAGGTCAGGTGGCGCTGGTTGTAGAACGTTTAAAAGCGGAAGAGGCTCTGATTCAGAGTGAAAATTTATTAAGAGAGACACAAAGTATTGCAGGGCTGGGAAGTTATATTCTAGATATAAAGACAGGAATATGGGATAGTTCAGATATTCTCGATTCAATTTTTGGAATCGATCATAATTATGTTCGCTCGGTTGAGGGGTGGACTACTATCATTTATGAAGATGACAGAAAACAGATGACTGAGTATTTCTTACATGAAGTGCTTGGAAAAGGTAAACCATTTGACCGTGAATATAGAATTAAACGTATTCATGATAACGAAATTCGGTGGGTACATGGCTTAGGTAAGCTGGAGACTGATGAGAACCATGAATTCATTAAGATGATGGGAACGATTCAAGATATTACTGAACGTCGCCAAATGGAAGAGACACTACGCCAAAACGAGGAATTGTATCGCTTATTGGCAGAAAACGCTTCAGATGTTATATGGATTTTAGATGTTGAACATGATACGTTCAGGTATATAAGTCCTTCTGTGGAACGATTGCGTGGATATACGGCTGCAGAAGTAATGTCTCAAGGGTTGAAACCTGCACTTTCCCCAACATCGTTACAATTTTTGCAATCTGTTGTGCCGGGGAGAATAGAACGATTCCGGCAAGGACATATAGAATACTTCACTGATGAGATTGAACAAATTCATAAAGACGGACATTCTATTTGGACTGAAGTTACTGCACGGTATGTTAAAAATCCTATTTCGGGAAGAATTGAAGCTACAGGTGTAACGAGAGATATCACTGAACGTAAACGCGCAGAGGCGTTGGTACTTGAAAGCGAAGAACGTTTTAGAAACGTATTTGAAAACGCCGCAGTAGGAAAATCAATCACTGCGTTAGATGGTGATGTAAAATCCAATAGGACGTTTTGCGAGATTGTAGGATATACGCAGGAAGAATTATCAACACTCAAATGGCAGGCAATCACTCATCCTGATGATATAGCAACGGATGAGAGAATTTTTAACTCTATTCTTTCCGGTCAAAAGCGTTCAGCACATTGGGAGAAAAGGTATATCCATAAAAACGGTAATATCGTGTGGGTTGATATCAGTTCAACTATGCAACTTGATAGTGAAGGAAAACCGCTTTATTTTATTACTACCATTAATGATATTACAGAGCGTAAACGAGCCGAAGAAGCGCTACACGAGAGTGAAACGCAATACAGCCATCTCATCGAAACGATGGAGGATGGTGTTTATCGAAGCAGTCATGAAGGAAAATTTCTTGAAGTAAATCCGGCGATGGTAAAAATTCTCGGGTATGATTCTAAAGAAGATTTAATGGCAATCGATATTAAATCACAATTGTATTTTGATGTTGAAGATCGCGAGAGTGCGGCGCTGGATGAAAAACTCCAGGAGATGGCAATATTCCGCCTGAAGAAAAAAGATGGTACGGAAGTCTGGGTGGAAGATCACGGAAGGCATGTTGTTGACGATGAAGGTAATGTACTCTATCATGAAGGTGTTTTGCGAGATATTACCGAACGCATGAGTGCAGAACAAGCGTTACGTGCATCAGAAGCCGAACTTCGTTCATTGTTCGCCGCCATGAATGACGTAGTTCTCATTCTGGACAAGGAAGGAAAGTATCTTAAAATTGCACCGACGAATCCAAGTCTATTATTTAAGCCTTCGGATGAATTACTTGGTAGAAAAGTTCATGATGTCTTTCCAAAACACCAAGCTGATTTCTTTGTTGAACACATTAGGCAATGTCTTGAGACAAAAAAAGTAGCAAATGTTGATTATACTATCAAAATAAGGGAAAAAGACATTTATTTTTATGCTACTGTTTCTCCCCTCACAGAAGATTCCGTTATTTGGGTGGGGAGAGATATAACAGAGCGTATCCTTGTGGTCAATGCTCTCCGTGAAAATGAAGAACAATATCGTAATGTCGTTACTGTCTCTCCTGATGCTATTGTCATCCATTGCGAGGGAAAGATTGTATATGCAAACCCCGCTGCTGTTACCTTAGTTGGCGGAACAGGTTCCGAAGATATTCTGGGAAAATCTCCTTTAGATTTTGTTCATCCAGAAGAACGTGAGTTTATCCGTAATCGTATTTTAAAAATAGCAAAAGGTGAAATGCCTTCATCATGGATGGAAGAACGATTTGTCAAACTCGATGGCAGTGTTATCAATGTTGAAGTGATAAGTGTACAGACACCGTATCAAGGAAAATCTGCAACTCAAGTAGTTGTGCGAGATATTACGGAACGAAAACGTACGGAAAAAGAAATCAATACTCTAGCGCACGCCTTACGCAGTATCAGTGAATGTGTGAGTATCACAGATATGGATAATAAATTATTATTCGTAAATGAAGCTTTTCTCAATACGTATGAGTATGAGGAACAAGACCTCATTGGCAATAGTATTGATCTTGTGTATTCTTCAAATAATCCGCCGGAGGTAGCTCAGGAAATTCGAGCAATGACACACAAAGGTGGTTGGCGTGGTGAGTTATTGAATACAAAAAAGGATGGCGCTGAATTTCCGATATTCCTTTCGACTTCAATTATTCGAGATGATAAGGAAGTACCCATAGCCCTTATTGGCGTAGCGACAGATATTACGGAAATCAAAAATGCTGAAGAGAAGAGAAAAAGCCTTGAAGTGCAGTTACAACAATCCCAGAAACTTGAAAGTTTAGGAACATTAGCAAGCGGCATTGCTCATGATTTTAATAATATTCTCGGTATTATTATAGGTCATGCGTCTTTATTGGGGAGTTTACCACCCGATCGCACGATTATAAAGAAAAACTCAGATGCAATAACGAAAGCAAGTAAGCGTGGCGCCGCTTTAGTAAAACAATTGCTTACGTTTGCACGTAAAACCGATATTCTTGTTGAATCCATACGTCTCAACGATATTGTGGTTGAAGTATCTAAACTTCTTGGTGAAACTTTTCCAAAAACTGTTAATATCGAACTGAATCTTGAGGACAAATTACCCTCCATCATTGCAGATGCAACTCAGATTCATCAAGTGATACTGAATCTTTGTGTCAACGCAAGAGATGCGATGCCGGAAGGAGGAGATATTTCAATTACGACATTCAAAGTGAGTGGAGATTTAATACAGACAAAATTCCCCAAGGTAGAAGCAAAGGAATATGTTGCCTTGTTCGTTGATGATACCGGAGTGGGTATGGATGACGAAACTCGTCGCAGGATTTTTGAACCATTCTTTACGACAAAGGATATTGGTAAAGGAACCGGATTAGGGCTTTCTATGGTTTTCGGCATTGTTGAGAGTCATAATGGTTTTATTGATGTTCATAGCGAGCTTGGTAAGGGTACAACATTTGAACTCTATTTCCCATTACCCTATAAACTTATTGAAAGTGACGAGCCCGTTGAAGAACAGAGTGAAATGAATCTTGTTGGAAATGAAACTATCCTTATTATCGAAGATGAAGAATTACTAAGAGACCTCCTAATGGGAAATTTAGAATCGTATGGATACAGAATTATTACAGCCGAGGATGGTGAAGATGGTGTTTTACAATATTCGCAACATCAACATGAAATTCAATTAGTGATCTCCGATTTGGGACTGCCAAAACTGAGTGGGTTTGAAGCATTCAAAAAAATGAAACTTCTTAATCCTGAAATACACTTCATGATAGCAACCGGCTACATTGAT
>ORJL010880238.1_pt1 | contig 10054 bp, 9 predicted proteins | sample 1779941 | NCBI WGS metagenome assembly ORJL01 (sample SAMEA104232317, study PRJEB22302) | groundwater metagenome | biome: forest; feature: aquifer; material: groundwater | place: USA | collected 2011-08-07 | depth 5.8 m | reverse complement strand
TTTCTCCCAGACCGGCGAGTCGCTTCTCCAGCGATTGCTGGCGAAGCGACATCGTCAGATCGCCACGGGTCTTCTCCAAGATGCCCCGTGCCAAATCCGTGGTGCGCCGTAACCCTTCGGTCAGACTGTCGGGAAAGTCCATCACCACCAGGCAATCGTATATGTCGCTCATCACATCCAGGAGTCTTTCGCATTCGGCTATCTCGCCGGCTCGCAACCGGTCCAGCAAATGGCGGCGCAGTTCTCCTACGGTCTCGCCGAGACCCTTCAGATAGGCGGTGTAGCTCACCTTCAACTCGTCCGGATCGGGAAAAGGCTCACCCTGCACCAGAGCCAGGGTAGCGCAAGCCTCAACATATTCCTTCTCCGCATCGCCGACGAAGGCCGGAGACCCCACACCGACTGAGCGGGTGCTCCGGTGGGTCTCCTCCAGCATCAGTCTGGCCTCTTCCAGAAGGACGCCCGCTGCGCCGAATTCGCGACGATGAGCAGACCGGATGGCATTGGCCGACCGGCGAATGATCTCGCGAGAATGATAGTAGGCTTTTTCTCTGGCCTCATACCATCCGGCGAGCTGGGAATGGATTCGGTTGCTTATGTCTTCCAGATCAGCCATGGACCACCTCCATCTGCAAAACCTTTCTGTTGGTCCCCAACGGGCGCCAACAGATCCCCAGGTCGTAGAGACGAGTCGCCGACTCGTCTCTACCCCTTTGCGACCTCGATTGCAGCGACAAGAGCCCTAGCCGCGGCCTCTGGGTCTTCGGCCGAGGAGACAGCGCTGATGACTGCGACGGAGTCGGCCCCTCGGGCAACCGTCAGAGGGGCGTTCTGGAGGTTGATCCCCCCGATGGCCACCACCGGTAGGGAGACCGCCCCGCGCACCGACGACAGATCGTCCAGAGTCGCCAGACAGATATCCACCTTGCTGGAGGTTGGGAACAGGGCGCCGACTGCGACGTAATCTGCACCGTCCTCTACGGCCTTCCTGGCCTCATCCACATTACTGGTCGAGCACCCCACGAGCATGTCGATGGGAAGCAAGCGCCGAGCCTCAGAGACCGGCAGGTCACTCTGCCCGACGTGGACACCGTCTGCCTGGGCCGCGACCGCCAGGTCCACGTGATCGTTTACAATAAACAGTGCCCCAGCGCTGCGGCAGAGGTCACGCATGGCTACCGCCACCGGAAGCAACAGCCCCTTGTCTCTGATCTTGTCCCTGAGCTGGACAACCCTGGCTCCACCCGTAAGGGCAGCTCGGACGATCGAGACGCCCGAGCGATCACCGTCGGGCTGCCCATCGACGATCACGTAGAGTCCCCTGATCCTGGACGCCTTCTCGCGTCGAAGAACCTGAGAGGCCATCTCCTTCTCTATCTCGTATAATTCGAACCTCATTCTCTTGAACGGAGGCATTTGAGAGGAGAGCTTACCCACCTCCTCCAGCACTCGAAGCGACTCCTGAGCCCGTTTGGAGTTGGCTTCCAGGACAGAGAACATGCTGCTGCGGGTCCCTTCCGACTCGGGATCCAGAAAGGCGGCCGTGTCTCCCGGGGTGTCCCTGGCGCTGAGGAGAGCGACAGCGCTGCCCCCCATGGCAAGGCTATGACGTAGCCTTTTGAGACGGCCGGACAAAGCCGAATCATTCAGTGCAAAACGGGCGATGTCTTCCAGCACCCTCAGGCCCTCCCGGGCACGGTCCAGGTTGGCGTCCAGCATGCGATCCGAGACGTTCATGGTCTAGTCTAACCCCGATCCGAGATCGCCATCATCGCCACCCTCCATGTCATCGGGCATCTCGCCACCCTCCATGCGTTCCACCATTTCATCGAATTCGGGGCCCAGGTCCTCCCCCATCTCGTCGCCCATGCGCCTGGCCCACCGCGCAACGCTACGAGGATCGTTCTCGTCCAGATCGCCGAAATTCCCTGGGTCCGCGAGATCGTCCATCCGGCTTTCTTCCGACTTGGCTACTGCAAAGCGCGATACGAGGCGCTTCAGGTCCATGCTCCCACAGTGGGCGCAAACAGGCTCGGTGACCTGCGAGAAACTGCGAAACAGGATGCTACTGCGGCGCTTGCAGCTCAGGCAGACATATTCGTAGATGGGCATCCGTCATGACTCCCAAAAAGCGTTTTCAGTTATCTCGATCCGGCGCACCCTGCCAGCCGCCGTAAGCTCTACCGCCACCAGGTCGACTCTCCATTGGTCCGGCAAACCCAAGTGCGTCTGAAGATAGGTCTCGGCGGTTCGCACCAGGCGGTTGCCCTTGGTTCGTGTCAGGGACTCCTCCGGACTCCCGAATCCCGATACGCCTGTCCGGCCGAAACAGGTGCGGCATCTTACCTCAACAAATACCAGGCAACCATCGAGCTCGGCAACTATGTCGATCTCCCCCCAGAGTGACCGAAAGTTGGTCTCCCGGATCGAGTAGCCCGCGTCCTTCAGGTGCCGCAGCGCGATCCTTTCTCCCAAACGCCCCAAGGAAAGCCTGCGTTCCTCAGCCCTTGGGCCGCCCTCAACGAGCTGCGCCGGGGCGAAGCTACGGCGGTGCACCGGGCTGAGACCGTTCTCTCGGATTCGTAGGAGGTGCTCAGCCGTCCCGTAACCCTTGTGGCCAGCAAACCCGTATCCCGGATGCTCTCTGTCGGCCTCCACCATCAGCCCGTCCCGATGGACCTTGGCTAGTATCGACGCTGCGGCGATGGAAAGGCAGGTCTCGTCTCCTTTAATGATGCTCTTCTGCGGAAGGCCAACCGCCGGAAGCTTGACCGCATCTACCAGGACAAAATCCGCCCCGATTGAAAGGCCCTTGATAGCCTCCGCCATGGCCCTTCTCGTAGCGGGTGCGATGCCGGTACGGTCTATCTCAGCCGGCTCGACGCCGGCTGTCGCCCACGCCACGGCATGACCTTTGATCTCCGCGCTCAGGCGCTCCCTCTGCGCAGTTGACAGTTGTTTGCTGTCCCTCACGCGATCGTAAAAGGCTCCAACGACCGGAGGAAGCACCACCGCGGCTGCCACCACGGGACCAGCCAGCGGTCCCCGCCCTACCTCGTCTACGCCCGCCACGTACCGGTACCCTTGTCTCCAGAGAGCCTCTTCTTCCCTGAGCGTCGGCGTTAATACCATGCTCCCTCCGCTGACAATCGAAGGTCCGTCTTTCTTGACGACCCCACCCCCACCCCGTGATGTGTCACCAACAAAGCGAAGTGTCCCTTAGGTATTCCCCAAACCCGCTGAGCGGTTTTGGAGGCGCCCTGCGGAGGATCACTGATTGCGATGAAAAGGGGACACCCCTCCAAGCCCCCCCGGCAGAGGGACGCCAGTCACTCTTCATTCACTGCCCGTTCAGGAGCAGCGCAACGCAGGGGCCAGCCCCTGCTTGGATACTGCCCAAGAGATTCACCAAGCAGGAGAAAGACTACTCCACCAGTTGGGGGCTTCCCTCATCCTGGCCTTCTCCCAGAGGGAGAAGGAACTCCTGTCCTGACGCGGTTGACGAGAAGGGGCCGGCCCCTTCTTGGGGGTTGTAGGGATCGCCCCTATTCCCACTCTAAGTCAGTTCTCCCTTCCAAGGAGAACTGACTTAGAGTGTTGAGGTCCATTGCCTACAACCTATCCCATTCCCGCCGCTTTCAGGACCAGATCTACAGCCGCAGGAACTGTCATGCGGTCGAGGTTGATGGTCAGGTCGTAGATAAGGGGATCGTTATAGGCAACGTGGTAGTAGGTCCGAAAGAAATCGGTGATGCGGCTGTCCTCTTCCTGGATGCGCTTGCGGGCAGCTACGGCGGTGAGCCCTTCCCCCGCCTTGATGCTATCGACTCTACGCTCGAAGGCCGCACAGATTGAGACCCGCAAGACCGAAGGATCGTCCCGAAGCACCATCTGGCCTCCATGACCCAGGATGACCGCTGGGCCCTTCTCGGCCACGCTGCGGATGACATCCTCGATAAGCTTCCGGTAGGTGTCGACGGTAAGCGCCGGTGTAGCAGGCAGGTCGGGAATAGGCGCCCCAAGCTCGGCGGCCACGGGATACTTTCCCAAAAGCTCGACCATTCTGTCAAGGAAGGACTGCGCTCGCTCGGCCTCCTGGATTGTCTCTTCCGAGACGCCGGCCAGCGCAGCGGCGCGGGAGATTATCTCCCGGTCCAAATGGGGTGCGCCAATCTTCTCGGCAATCAAGCGGGCGACCTCTTCGCCTCCGCTACCCAGTTGTCGGGAAACCGTGATCACCTTACCCGTCATGCGTTCCTCCTCAGGATACTCTTACCTGCTCAGGTACTAGCCCCCCGGCCGCCGGTATTGACTCCGCCTATCCCGGCTCCTGATTCCCCGTTCCCTGTTCCTGGACCCTCATCCGTTTGTGCTACTCCCCGCCCCAGGACCTCATGAGTTCCTTGATTCGCTGCGCCAGTCCGGGATTGGCCCGCAACCGCCTGATGAAGATAGGGCAACCCTCCAGAAGGAGGTCCTGCGCAGAGGCCGCCATGCCCGCCATCAGCCCCTGCAACTCCTGTCCTTGCGCGCCCATGACTCCAGGAGTCGCCTCCATTTGTCTCCGCACATCCTCGGCTGTGAATCGCAGCGGCGCCACGCAGGAACGGTACCAGGGACATTCCTTGCACTGCACTACCGCCGCCGCCTCATCCAGAATGTCTGCCATATCCAGTAGCCCCTTTCCTGCAGTCCCTTCCTAGACTTTTACGCCTTGCGAGGCCTGGTGTCAAGTCCCAGGATACGGGCGGCGTTGGCGCCCAATATCTTGGCCTTGGCTTCCTCGGAGATGGGAAGAGCCTGGATGGCTTCGATGTTGCGCTTGGGATTGGGCCCTGGCCAGTCTGACCCGAAGAGCACCCTATCGGCGTGGCTTTCCAGGTCGGGAAAATAGTCCAGCAAGTACCGCGGGGGGAGCCCAGACACCTCGAGATATATATTCGGGTAGGCCCGGCTGAGGAAGAAGGAGACGTCATACCAGAATCCCCTGCCACCATGGACCAGTATCAGGGTCAAATCCGGGAAGTCCACTGCAACGTCCTCCAGGAGCTGCGGGTCTCCGTACTTCAATCTCACACCTTGGAAAATGGATGATCCGGTGTGGACCATCACAGGCACGCCCAGTTCCTGGGCCTTCTCGTAGAAAGGATAGAGAACGCGATCGTTCGCAGCGAATAGCTGATAGACCGGATACAATTTGACCCCTTTGAATCCCCACTCCAAAACACATCGCTCCAACTCTGCAGCAGGATCGGCGATCAAATGAGGGTTAACGTCGGCGAAGGGTATGAGGCGGTCGAGACCCCGGCAACATTCAGCGAGCTCCTCGTTAGTAATGATGCCCGTTACACGAGGGTTCAACTCCGCCAGAGCCACAGCATAGTCGACCCCGTTCTCGTCCAGGAGCCGGATGAGTCCTTCCTTGGTCACAGCCTCGTCGAGGTAACGCTGGGGGTCCACACCGGGAGGCAGGAATCCTTTCATCCAGTCGAAGACCCACGGAAGCAGCCCCTTGGTGGTGGGATGAATATGGAAGTCCACCACCAACATGGCAGTATTCAGTCCTTCAGTCCGAGTAGTCGAACGGCATTCCCGCCAAGTATCTTGCTCTTGGCTTCATCACTTATCGCAAGTTTCTGGACCCCTTCCACGCCAGCCTTTAAGCCTGGGCCAGGCCAATTCGAGCCAAACAGAACCTTGTCGGCGTTCTTTTCCAGGTCAGGGTAGAAGTGCAGAAGGCGTTGAGGCGGTATCCCGGATATGTCCATGAACAGGTTTTCATGGAGGCGCGTCAGGAATAGGGCGCGGTCATACCAGAATCCCCGGCCACCATGGGCCTGGACCAATTTCAGACCGGGAAAGTCCACCATCACATCGTCAAGACAAAGGGGATCGCCGTATTTCAGCCGAGCGCCGTTAAGCGTGGAAAACCCGGTGTGGACTATCACGGGCACTCCCATCTCCTCCGCCCTGGCGTAGAGAGGATAGATCGACGAATCATTGGGGTAGTATTGGTTGAAACTAGGATGAAGCTTGACGCCTCTGAAACCGAGTTCGTTCACATAATGCTCAAGCGCCCTTCCCGGGTGGCTCACGAGAAACGGATTGACCTGGCAGAAGGGGATCAGACGCGGAACATCCCGGCAGAATTCCGCCACATCCTCGTTGGTGGCTAGAATCGTGCTGGCGTAACCGATCTCAGCCAAAGCCACAGCATAGTCCACCCCGCTATCCTCCAGGAAACGCACCACCCCCTGCTTTGTCAATACCCGGCCAGGGTCGCCTTCCGGCGCTTCCCATCCGCTCAATTCCTTGAGCCCCTTCTTCACGGAAAGTTGGTACTCCGTACCCCTGGTAATGTGGAAATGAAAATCTATTACAGTCATGTCTATCTCATCACCCGACAAAATACCACCGAGCGAACATGCTCGCCAGCAAGGCCATAAGCGTGGCGGAAAGGACCAGCACCGGTAGAACTACTGGCTTTTTAGGAGACCAAGAACCCAATATCATGAAAGCCGGGAAGATAACCAGAACGTAGCGCGTCAGTCCATCCAGAGTCACGATCAGGGGCATGACCACGGAACCCAAGGCGTAGATACCATACGCGGAGCCCAGCCTTCTGAAAATAGGGACCACCATAGCCAGAAAGACTACCGCGGACGCCGCGTCCAGAAGGCGCAACCTCTGAAGCCCTCCGCTAAAGGCCGTACCATCCATCAATGTGGCGAACAGTTCCCGGTGGCTGAGAGGGAGCAAAGAGAGAGGCTCACCCCACCCGACGTCGCGGCTCTTCAAAAATGCCAGGGGTTCACCAAATGCGGCATAGCTATATACCAGGAAGATGCCCAACGCCGTCGGGATAAGCAGCAGTGACAGCGAATCCCAAGACACTACCCGGTTCCCCAGACGCCTCTCCTCGATTAGCTTCCGGGCGGCTCCGGACAAGAATAGTAGTATGCCCATGGGACGGGCCACCGCGGCCAATCCCCCGACCATACCGGCCGGCCAGCCCTTATTCCTTTCCCATAAGTAGAAGGTCAGAAGCACGGTCAGTAAATAGATCGACTCACTATACATGCTCAGAAGAAAGAAGGCGGAGGGGAAGGCCGAGATATATAGGACGGTCCTTTCAGCAGCCGGCAGTCCAAACTTCAATTGAGTCAACTTGAAGAGAACGATAAGGGATCCCAAGAACGCCGCGTTCGCCACCAGAATGCCGGAGATCCAGACATTGCCGACGAGCAGGCTCAATCCTTTGATGGCTATGGGATACAATGGTAAGAACGCAATGTTGCTGGCGCGTTCAATGGAGAAATTGTAGCCGGTCAGGGCGATATTGGCATACCAGCCGCTGTCCCATTTTACCCAAACGTCCAATAGAGGCTGGTCAGGGAGGGCGCTCCAAGGCACGCCGTTGGGGGAGACTGGAAGTAGCGGGTAAATCAGGACAACTGCCAGGCTAAGCAGTACCCTCAATCCCAGAAAGACCAGAACCGGTGTCCTAATCTCCGCCCAAATTCTCCCCAGGCGGCCTAGACTCACAGGCCCAGTCCTCGATCGATGGGTAACCCCTGTCGTTAGGATAACCTCTTCGCCCAGGCTACTCATACGGAGCAGCCCTCTAACGCTAACAACCGCGGCCACGGACTTCACGGCGTCGGCGTTGAAATCGCTCTACCGCATCTTCTCCGTACCGTCGGCGTTCGTGCGATACCCCGTCTTCGTCAGCAGGGTATCGCACGATCCTTGAGCAATGGAGGCCCGTCATTGCCATGCGGACAAGTCCACCGGGCGCCTAGGGTCCAGGCTACTCCTCTACGTTCTCCCACCGGCCGGAAAGTTTCTTCATAAGTATCGGCATGGTGGTGTACTCCATCTCGTCCATGGGCAGCCGGTGCGGCTCGAAGGGACCGTGGCGACGCAGGTGCTCGGCGATAACCATGGCCTGCTCCCGGGTGGAATCGAAGGCAGGGTCATCAAACATGTCCAGCGGCCCAACCAGCCTGCCATCGGCCAACTGGAACCCGGCTGCAATAACCCGGGGAGGCCCGTCGAACCGGGTGGGGTTGCAGGTCGCAAACGACACTGGCATCAAGGGGCCATAGTGAGAACCGCGCATCCAGCCCTCTACAATCTCGGGCATGGAGAACGGCTCCAGACATTCCCCTACAGCCGGGAACTGGTTCTGGCATCGTACGATGCATACGGGGTCATCCTTGCCAACATACTTCCCGGCAATAAGACTCAGACTCTGGGTTGAGGAGACCGCCCCGATCTCACCGGTGCGCCTGGAGTATACAGCCCTCACGGCGTATCTTTGTGGCGAGCCGATGAAAGCCAGCATCTGGTATATCTCCTCCGGACAGTCGAAGAAGATCCGCTTACCTTCCTTGAGGTCCAGCACCTCAAAGCGGAATCCACCGTCCAACGACTCGGCAATAACCAGGCCGGCAGTGTTGAACGGATCGGCGAACATCTTATAGAGAGGCATGTTCCAGGCGCCAGCCGCTGTCTTGTCGGCCATGTAGATGATCACCGGCTCAGACTTGCGCTCGTCCATCTCCATCTCCGCCACGCCAGGGCCCATCCCCTTGACGTTTCCGGAGAAGGCATCCGCCAGCATGTCCTGTCCAGCACCATAGAGCTTGAGCTGCTTGGCGACCTCGGTGCAGTCCTCGAACGTGGTCCAGGCCAGCCGGTGAATTTCGGTATTGGTCTCGCCCTTGGTGTGGGTCATAATCAGTTCCAGGTCATCACCCACTCGAGTCACGCAGAAGTCTATCAGTTGCCCGCTCTTCTTAGCCTGGCTCATGCGCTCCTGCCCCTTGGAAATGAGGTCGGGGTGCATGCTGGCGTGACCAACATATCCCCCCACGTCCGCCTTAATTACACTTAGCGTTAGCTTCATCTACCACCTCCGTTGTTTTGATTCATGGTCCTATAATCTATGCGCCCAGCAATATGACGCTCAAACACCATATGAGGTTTTGGCCACCCAAAGGCACGACCTTATCGCAGGTTCTCAAGCACCGCCGCGATACCCTGCCCGCCGCCTATACAAAGCGATACCACCCCGTAGCGCTTACCCCGGCGACGCAACTCGTGAAGTATGGTCAAGGTGATGCGAGCCCCGCTAGCCGCAAGCGGATGGCCGATAGCTACGCCTCCACCGTTGACGTTGGTCTTGCTGCGGTCAAGCCCCAGTTCCCTTTCAACGCCCAGATATTGGGCGGCGAAGGCCTCATTGACCTCGATGAGGTCCATCTGATCGAGGGTCATGCCCGCCCTCTTCAAGGCAACCGGAATAGCCCGGGCCGGCCCGATGCCCATGATGTCCGGGTCAACCCCAACAGTGCTCCAGGAGATCACCTTGCCCATGGGCTTCAGTCCCCGCTCCCTGGCATTGGCCATCGTGGTCAGCACCATGGCGCCCGCGCCATCGTTGATGCCACTGGCATTGCCGGCGGTGACCACCCCACCCTCCTTGAACCGCGGCTTGAGTTTAGCGAGGCTTTCCAGGGTGGTGTCCCCTCTGATATGCTCGTCCCTATCGAAAAGGACTTTAGCCCCCCCCTTGCCGGGTACCGGCACGGGCACGATCTCATCCCGCAGCCTACCCTCCTCGGTGGCAGCCTTGGCGCGCATCTGGGAGGTGTATGCGAACTCGTCGACCTCTTCCCGCGTGAGACCGAACTTGACCGCAACGTTCTCTGCGGTAACCGCCATAGGGGTCTTCCGGTAGGGGTCCACCAGGGCATGCCAGAGAGCATCCTCCAGCTTGCCCCCGTCAAGGCCCAGGCCCCACCGGGCGCCTTTGACGACGTAGGGCGCCGTGCTCATACTCTCGGCGCCTCCGGCCAACACCCACTTGGCTTCGTCCAGCAATAGCCACTGGGCGGCGGTGATGATGGACTGGAGGCCGGATCCGCAGAGCCGGTTCACCACCAACGCAGGGGTCTCCTTCGGCACACCGACAGCCAGCCCCATGTGCCGGGCGATGTACGCGGTAGCGCCCGTGCTCTGAATCACGTTGCCCAACACTATCGCATCA
>ORJL011354269.1_pt1 | contig 10055 bp, 11 predicted proteins | sample 1779941 | NCBI WGS metagenome assembly ORJL01 (sample SAMEA104232317, study PRJEB22302) | groundwater metagenome | biome: forest; feature: aquifer; material: groundwater | place: USA | collected 2011-08-07 | depth 5.8 m | reverse complement strand
TTTCTTTAATAAATCTGTAAGTATACTCATGGCATTCTTCTGTTGTTCATTTAGCTCCTTTAAAATTTTGAATTCTCCATCTCCTTGTATATAATCTATGAATCCAGCCTTGGATGCAGATTTCAGCGTAATTTCTGCCTCTGCTGAACATGGAATTATCAAATAATTCGGGAATTGTTTCTTTATTCTCTCATAATTGGCAAACCCAGTGCTTATGTCGCATTTGTTTGCTGCAATTATTATTTGTTTTCCGATTTCTCTAATTTTTTTACAGAATGCAAATCGTTCCTCATCACTCCAATCAGTAAGCTTTTTTTCTTGTAATTCTAGTGAGTTTAATGTCTTGATTATCGCATCTCTCTTTATTCCAAGACCTGAGAATTGTTGACCCATTATTTCCTCATTTTTCTTTCCTTGGTTACTTTCTCTCACAAGTTTCGTCCAGTTAGCATCCAATATTCCCTTTATCCAGAAGTTTAGTTCTTCTTCAAGGAATTTTATATCATTGGCAGGATCATAGCTGCCAGTTTCTACTCCTTCACCTACTTCGTTGGTGGAACCTGATACATCTATTATGTGAAGAAGTACATCTGCCTGTCTTAAATCATCTAAGAATTTGTTTCCTAAACCTTTGCCTTCATGGGCACCTGGCACTAGTCCTGCAACATCTAAAATTTCAACAGGAACAAATCTTCTGGAATTTACACAGAAACCTGTTCTAGGGTTGCATTTCTCATCGAATTCCTTGTCTACACATTCTATCTCCACGTAACCAATGCCTCTATTTGGTTTGATTGTGGTGAATGGCCTTGCTGAACGTTCCACCGGGACACTTGTAAGTGCCTGGAAGAAAGTAGATTTTCCCGATGATGGTTTTCCGACTAGTCCGATTAACATAAAGATCAATACTCATAAATAATTCGTTAAACAGAATTAGAGTCATTCAGTTTTAAAAGCTAAGGAGGATGCTATTTTGGACTTAAATCTTCCAGCACGATAATCTCTCCGTATGAACTATGGCACGTTTCACCTTCAGTTGGTCTCCTGCTTATATTCAAAACTAATTCTGTATCTGGGGTTATTGCCATGGTTAGTCCCTTGGACGTATCGTTCTCATTTACAAACAATCTTTGACCATAAGCAAACAAAGCTCGCTGGTGTGCAGAAGATGCTAGTCTGATCGTTTCATCAACATTTCTATTCGTTGGTCTACCGGCATGTCGAGCTACTAGAAATGCCAAAACTTCTGATGGGCCGTTATCTGGGAAATCGTAATTCACTATTCTTAGAGGTATGCCAAAACGAGTTAATTCAACCGCCCTTACACAGTGGTTTGTCGTTCGTGAAACTTCTACTCCTTCAGCTACATGCTGAAGTGGTATTGGCATTCGAGTTATTGCATCCTCGGCCATACTTATCTTAAGTGCCAATGTAGTGGAGCCTTCAAAACCTATAGAATCAATATCTTCAGATGATACAAAAACACTGCCAATTTGTACCTTAAATTTTGCACTTGGTACATATGCATTAAATGGGCAATCTGCAAGAACAATGGAAACCCCATTCTTTGCTCTTGGGTCAAAATTAGCGACACCTCTGCTCTTTCCTTCGAATCTTTCATCAAGATGGCCTACAAGTAATTCATATTTTCCGTCTCTAAAAGGTGTAACTGCTTTACTAGTGCGTGTAAGTTTGGTATCTGCCCTCTTTGTCCTAATAGCCATAAAGTATCATTAATAAAAACACTTTTTAAATAGCTACGTTTCAACGGCTGTGGGACAAAAATAGAGCCAAAAATTCAAGACCGAAAACCCGAAACAGAAAACTGTAAACAGGAGACATCTTAGCAAGTGCCTTCGGCACAGCACTTGGAAAATACTAATGAGCCCACGCAGGATCGAACTGCGAATCTTCGCTGTGTAAGAGCGACGTCTTAACCAATTTCGCTATCTTTAGGATAAAAGATAGTTTCGACTATAGGCTCAATAAGAAAATAAATTAAGTATGATTATCTTTTTATAGTAATCGTCAAGAACCTAAACACTAGACTCAAAACTCGAGACCGAAAACCCACTAGCTCCTAGCCACATGCTACTAGCAACAACTAATATCTTCGTCCCTGTCCACCATAGTTATTGTGTGTCGGGAATGCCTCAAATGGAGGTTTAGTAAATAAGTAGTACTTCTCATTACCTTCAAGTTCACTGATTATCCTATGAACGAATATCATCACTGGATCGGGCAACGTAGGGACTCTTGCTTTAAGGTCAACAAACGATTCAAAGGGTTTCTTTTCCCTTTCACTAACAAGTGCTTCCATATTTTTCTTTCCTATTCCTGGAAGTAAATCTAAGGTATGAACTCGTATTGAAATAGGTTTAGATCTGTTGACGAAATCAACGAAATCTTTCTCTCTTTCTTCAACTGCCTTTCTCAGGACATTTGGTAAGAATTCTTTTGCACCGTTGGTCATGTCGACATATTTTAGTCTGCCTTTTATTCTATCGACTTCGCTTCTTCCTTCTTTTCCAACGCATATTTTCTGGCCTATAGAAATAGTCGCTTCTGGTTTTACTGTAGCTTCAAGAATAGTAAAAAATTTAGCACCTACAAGCTGGACTACTGGCTCCCTTCGGAGTTGGGACGAATGTCCCGATGGCAAATACTCTATAACCCATGCATAGTCTTCCATATTGATCAGCTAATATACTAACGCAATGCTTTAAATATTTCATTAATCTCATCTTCGGTGAGCTCCACCTTATCCTTAAGTACTATTGCTTTGACTGTTTCTGCACTTACTGGCTTCACATCTACTATTTTTAATGCCAACTCCATTGATATTTTAGAATTCTTGGCTATTGCCGCAGCAATCTTCTCAGAATCTCCTTTATCAAACTTTGCAAATTTTCTTGCATGTTCTAATGCCTGAGATTGTTCGTATTCCAATTTTCCTTCCGGAGCGTCCTTTTCTCTTTTCTCCAGTATTTCCTTTACTTCTGCAAGGGAAACTGGTTTTGTTGATGTAATATCCATAAAATCACCTAAGAAAGCTGTAAGTGAACTGGGTGAGATACAAGGTATTTCGTCTTGTTCATATCCTTTATTTCAACCACGTAACACTCTCCTCTTTTCTCCACAATTATTCCTTGTTTGTTTATGTATCGTAAAGCAGGTACTCCTCTCTGGTAAGCTCTAGGGTGTATTATTACCTTATTTCCTACTTCGAAAGATTTCACTAATTTAGATATCGTTACAGGTTCTTTCACTCTCAATTTCTTAGTTCTAGTTGAAAGTGCGCCTTTAGATCGTTTTACCATAATTAATCACCTATATACTTCTAAGCTTGAATAGTAGAATAGTTTGTTTTTAAGCACTAGCCTTTTTAAACAATTGCTTTATTGTATTTATAAACATTATTAATAAATTAAATGTTATAAGCTGATCTTCAAAAAGGTGATTTATTGACAAAAAAGCCAGTGTTTGTTGTAACTAATATGGTGGCTTCTGCAAGCCTCGGTTTAGAGCTAGATCTTTATTCTCTTGCTCAGAAAATAAAAGAAATCGAGTACGAGCCAGAGCAGTTTCCGGGCGCAATCCTCAAGTTTAAGGATCCTAAAGCAAGTTTACTATTGTTCAAAAACGGAAAAGTAGTTTGTGTCGGCTGCAAAAAACGAACTATGATTGAGAAAACAATTGAAAAAACCATAAAGCTTCTTACTCCATATGCCAAGCGCATAATCAAGAAGAAAAAACCAGATATTGTTATAACTAATATTGTTGCTTCAGCAAGTCTGGATATGGAACTGGACCTATATAAGATAGCCTATAAAGTTAGTGATGTTGAGTACGAGCCAGAGCAGTTCCCGGGTGCAATCCTCAAGTTTAAGGAACCAAAAGCAAGTTTACTTTTGTTCAAGAATGGAAAAGTAATTTGTGCAGGGGCAAAAAATGAAAAAGAAATTCGTATCGTGCTTGACAAAGCTCAGAAATTGCTTAAGCCATATGCAGAGAAACCCAGAAAGGCGTAATACATTTACAATTGTACAGGTAAGATGATGGGTGCTTTCGTACGTTCAAAGTTATTTTTAGTGCTGGCACTAGTTCTAACTATATTTTTTAGTGGTGCGTTGGGGCTCAAATCCCCACAAGATTGTGCTCCTCCGCTTACTGTTAGCGAAATGGTATACTGTTTTCATGAAGCTGCGATAACTATGGCATATGCTGGGGATCAGGCTGCGGCAGTTGGTGCATGTAATTCAGTATTTAACACAGTACCTGCAAATGACTATGGCGATGTAGTAACTATAGCAGAAACAGAGAGAAACATTTGTTTTGCGGATGTTGCAAAAATATTTGCTAAAGATCCAAACGTAGATGCTATCGCAATTTGTAATTTAATTCCACCTGCAAGTGTAGGTCAGTTGCTTCAGGGTTCGGACACAACCAGATCAATATGTATCTCAAAAGTTACTTCATTACGTAGTGTGACTCCAGCTCAACGCCTTAGTCATCCAGATAGCCTATGCAATATTATATTTATTTTTCCGTTTATAGCTGGTCTAGTTATTTTTAGAAAGGGCAAATAAGAAATATACTGACAGAAGGAAAATAAAAATAATAAAAGAAGATAAAAACTACTTAACTAAAAAAAATAAAATTAGAAGAAATAAATGTGTTAATCTATTTCTTCGTTTCCATATCCATGATTTCCAATGCTTTTTTCACGCTCATTCCTTCGCGTATGCCCATGTCCTCTGCCCAAGTTGTAGTCTCTCTTATTTTTGCCTTCATGAAGTCATCCATATTTTTGACTCCGGAAACAAATGCTGCGATGTCGCCAACTTTCTCAGCAGTTCCTTTGTCTATGTAAGTACATGCGATATATCCATTTTTTGCCTTTACTACAATCAATGGGAGGTTTCCTAATTCCTGTTTCACTGCGACGTAAATCTTTCCATCACAATGGACTTCCTCCATCAATACGCACCCCGGTTTTTCTGCTGTTCCAGTAGTTTCTTTTTCTTTTCGAAAATCTTTCGATGCTTTCCGCAACTTATGCAGTAGTAGACGTCAACATCTGTAGCAAGAGAGACATTATCATTTGTTCTCAGGTCAGTAGTGAAGTAACTTCGCTTGGTAAAAGCCACTGCTTTGGTTCTTGGAACAGTTCTTCCGCAGGAATCGCAGCGTTCGATTCGATCGCTTCCTCTTCTTTTGCTTCCCATTCACTATCAACTCCGGTTTATTGATGACTTACTGGAAACTATATGATCTCGTAGTCTGCCGATGCAAACTCCGTTCAAACGATAAGATATTGCGTCGTTGTATTTAAATAGCTTATTCTTAAAAAGTGGCCCAAGATGTTCGTTCTCGTCGTATTTTAATGTTTTTCCTGCAAGCGGATTGAACGATGGCATTAATATTAGTTGCAATTTTTCATTGAATTTTTTGTAAAACTTTTTTAAATTTGTTTTATTTGCCGGCAGCACTAACCATGCAGTTTCGACGTGTCTCTTTCCTGATTTATCAATGAATTCTATCTGAGGGTGCTGGTGCGCTGAAATTAAATAATCGCAATTCATAATTTCTTCAGAAGGCCAGCTGTGACCGTGGACTAAACCTAGATTTTGGTAGATGTAACCATCACTAGGTTTTACGTCATTGCAAATCGTTTCAATTCCACCATCGTGATTTCCGCGTACTACTGTTACGTCAACAGTTTCCTGTAGTTCCTGCAACGCAATTTTGGTTTTCTCGTCAACCATTGTAATATTTTCTTTTACATCTCCCAGTATGATTAGTTTCTTTGCCTTGGTCATCCTAATTAATTTTTTTATTTTATCTACTATTAGATCAGTAAAGTTGCCCTGGTAAATTCCTTTCAATTTTAGCTTATCTTCAATGCCGAAGTGAGTGTCTCCTATGATTAGTGCATCTTTGTGGAACAACGCAGGCTCATTTGTGATGAAACGCATATTGATTACTATGTAAGGAAGCATTAAAATTTATTAACTAGATTTATATCTATGGGTCTAACTCGAAAACAAAGAAGTCAGATAAAAAAACAGCTTGCCCAACACCGCCACAAAGCATTCGATGCAGACGTTCAAATCGAAGGTTTGCTATTAAAAGGATTCAGAATTCATCAGAATGTATTCAGACCAGACATTATGTCATCATCTCAGATTCTTGCAAGATTTCTATTACGCAATCGTAAAATTTATTTAGGAAAACATGTTCTGGACATGGGTTGCGGTAGTGGACTACAAGGGATAGTGGTCGGATTGAAAGGCGCAACCAGTGTCACTCTTTCAGATATTTCATTTCGTGCAGTAAGGAATACTCGTGAAAATATCAGAAGATTTGGTTTGCAGCAAAAATCAACCATAGTCAAATCAGATCTTTTCGATGGTGTAGATAGCAAGTTCGATGTGATTGTTTTCAATCATCCATTTTTTGGTGACAAACCTCTTAGGGGAGCAGTAATTTCAAGATCCATGTTGGATGCCGGGGAATTAATAAGGCGATTTCTTCAGCAGGCAAAGGATCACCTAAATGCAGGTGGAATAATAGTTATGCCATTCTTCCATTTTGCAGGAAGAATAAATGATCCAAGTGAACATGCAGAAGAATATGGTTATACTATCCAGGAGCTCGTTTCAATAACTTCCAGTGCAGGTCTTCAAAAAGGTAAATTCTCAATTTATGCACTAAAAGTAAAACAGTTATAATCTTTCTCCGCTTAAATTGCAAGGATTACAATGGACAGCGACAAATTCTCTAAATTATACTTTCGTCACGATAAGGTTAGAGAGCACCAGAAGGACCTGATTTCAGATATTTATGATGCAGTAAGCAATGGAAAGCATCTAATTGCTCACGCTCCCACGGGATTAGGAAAAACTGATGCAGCACTCGGTGCTTCCCTTAGCTATGCAATAGAAAACAATCTCACAGTCTTCTTCCTTACTCCAAAAATATCTCAGCATAAAATTGCAGTGGATGTTGTCAGAGGGATTGCAAAGAAATACGATGTCAAGATACGTGGAGTGGATCTGGTAGGCAGAAGGTACATGTGTGTTGATCAAAGTCTTGGAGAACTTGACCATGAAAGTTTCTATCAGAGCTGTGAGAAAAAAAGAAGAAATGAAGAATGCACTTTTTACGGGAATTCAAGAGGCTACGATAAACTCGGTGAAGCTAAAGCTAATACACGATTCACTAAATTGCTGGAAACCTACGGAGCAATAAAAACACATGGTGACGTTCTAAAACAGGGAGAACAGGACATTGCATGTCCATATGAATGGTTAATTAAATTAGCTTCAGTTTCAAACGTAATAATTGCAGATTATTTCCATCTAATGATTCCCAGTATAAGGGACATATTCCTGGCAAAAACCAAGAAATCCATGGACAAATCTATAGTTATAATAGATGAAGCGCACAATCTCTCAAAGCGTATTCGTGATCAGCTTTCTACTACTGTAAATTCTTTCATGCTTTCTCGTGCAGAAAAAGAAATGAAGTCTCTAGGTATAGAACCTCTCAGGTTAAGCAAAGTATTTGAGATCTGGGCAAGGAGAAAACTAGGGGACAATGAAGAACTACTCATCCTAAAAGGAGAATTCGACGAAGCAATCTCAAAATTCGATATGACCAGGGAAGATTTAGCAACTTATCTGGAAGTTTTAGGAGCAAACTTCATAGAACGTACAAACAAGAAAAGTGCATGTCTGAAGGTAGCAACATTCATTAAAAGATGGGGAGAAGACGAGCCAGGTTCAATAAGACTTCTGAAGAGAAAAGATACTTACAGTTCACTATCAAAAAAATTTCTGGATTCTTCTCCAGCAACTAATGCACTCAATCAAATGCACTCTGCAATTCTTATGAGTGGTACTTTAATGCCATTGGAAATGCATCGCGACATAATTGGTCTTGATAAGGAAAGAACAGTAATGAAAAAATATCCATCACCGTTTGAGCAATCCAATACTATAAATATAATCGTAGATGGCATGACAACAAAATATTCCAAACGTAATTTCGAGCAGTATCGTACAATAGCTGAAAAGATAGATGATCTAATAATCTGTTCTCCTCCAGGTGTAGCGCTTTTTTTCCCTTCATATGTAGTTATGAATTCCATAACTCCTTTGCTTAAAACGAAGAGTCTGCTAATGCAAGATGAGAATATGGATCCAAATACAATAGGCGAATTAATTGCAGAATTCTCAAGAGGTAATAGTATACTTTGTGCAGTCCAAGGGGGTAGTCTTTCAGAAGGCATTGACTATGCAAACAGTGAGATAAAAACTGCAATAATTGTAGGTATTGCACTGGAAGAGATGAATTTAGAAATAGAATCCCTCATAGATTATTATCAAGAGAAGTTTGGTAAGGGTTGGGAGTACGGTTATACTTATCCTGGAGTTATAAAAGCATTGCAGGCTGCTGGAAGATGTGTAAGAAAAGAAAGCGATCGTGCTGCATTGATTTTTATGGATGAACGGTTCAAGTGGAAAAATTACAGTGCTGCTATGGACGGTAGAAAATTTATAATTACTGATCAGCCGGAACATTATGTTGAAAGATTCTGGAAAGAGGTCTAATATGTTATTTACACAAAAATATTCACCTAAAAAATTAGCTGAAATACTTGGCAATGAAGAACAGCTGGCTAAGGTAAAGCAGTGGATACTAAATTGGATGAATGGCGTAAGGAAAAAACCTCTTCTTATATACGGTGCAGTAGGAACTGGTAAAAGTTCCGTAGCTAATGTGTTAATGCAAGAGTTTAACCTAGAATTGATAGAGATGGGTGCGAATGAACTTAGAAATCGGGAAAGAGTTGAAAAAATACTGTTAAATGCTACTCTGGCAGGTTCTCTAAGCGGAAGGAAGAAAATATTTCTCATAGATGATGTTGACGCATTCCAAAGAAGTGATTCTGGAGGGATTCCAGCAATAGCAAAATTGTTGAGAGAGTCAAATCAACCAATAATCCTTACAGCTATGAATGCCTGGGACAAGAAAATTGCAACCATGCGGACAGAATCAGAACTTTTGGAATTTAAAAAAGTCGGCAAGACTTCTATAAAATTATTGCTTAAAAAAATTACTGAAAAGGAAAAGCTAGCAGTTGACGATATCAGAATCGATACAATCGCAGAAAACTGCAATGGAGACGTTCGTTCTGCTATCAATGATCTTCAAGGTCAGTCAACATCACAACGTGATCGTGACAAAGACATTTTTGAAAGAATAAGAACAATATTCAAGTCAGACAAATACGAAGATGCAAAAAAGGCAGTTTCAGGTGATGTCGATTACGATTTATTGAAACTCTGGGTAGATGAAAATATTCCAATCGAATACGAAAACTTGGACGATAGAGCTATGGCTTACTATTATCTCTCTCGTGCAGATCAATTGGAGGGTAGAATTAGGCATTCACATTGGGGATATCTAAAATACTCTCTGGATTTTGTAAGTGCAGGGATTTCACTTTCAAAGAAAAATATTTACAGAAAATTTACCAAGTATTCTTTTCCAAATTATCTTCGTCAGATGGCCAGTACAGTGTCTACTAGAGCAATCCTTAAGTCTATAGGTAAGAAAATAGGTGAAGTAACGCATACCAATGCACGGGATGCAAGGATATTCATTCCTATTCTAAAAGAATTTGGTATGAAAAACACTGAGGGTGTAATGCTACACTACAAATTTACAGAAGACGAAATGGCATTCGTAATCGGTACGAGTGTTGAGAATCTAAAGATTGGAAAAAATAAGGAAGACGCGAAGGAAGAAACTAAGGAGACGAAAGACGATATCAAAGAGACAGTTAAAAAAGTAACTAAAACCAAAGATACGAAAGACCAACAAATCTCAAAAAAAGATTGGTGGTCCATAAATCGAGGCTCCGATTTATCGGACTCCGGAAAAAGAAAGCAGGTTACTCTTTAGCTTTTCTTTAATTTTGCAACATCGCTAGGTTCCACTCTCAATCTATACTTCTGCATTATCTTTGCAATATCGAAGTTATT
>ORJL011131272.1_pt1 | contig 10057 bp, 9 predicted proteins | sample 1779941 | NCBI WGS metagenome assembly ORJL01 (sample SAMEA104232317, study PRJEB22302) | groundwater metagenome | biome: forest; feature: aquifer; material: groundwater | place: USA | collected 2011-08-07 | depth 5.8 m | reverse complement strand
CGGCGGTGCGAGAGAAGGGGCCTCCCATGTGCTCCAGTTCGATGATGCGTCCTGCCGCATCCCTGGTCATAACCTCAACAGCATCCTGGTCCGCCAGGAAGTCGCTGCCCTTGGTAGTATCAAAACCGTGACGCTCCCAGCTATCGTCCTTGCCTTCAGGCACATTGGCCAGAGGGCCGTTGATGCCGCCCTGAGCCGCTCCAGAATGGGACCTCACCGGATGGATCTGAGACAGCACGGCAGTGTCCAGCCCCTGGTCCTGGCCTTCCACCGCAGCCCTCAACCCGGTCATGCCCCCTCCAACCACGATGAGTTGATGCTTGTGTATTTCTGTTACCATAAAAACGCACTCCCTCTAAGGAATGCCATAAGCGTGTTGATCCCGAACAGCAGGGCCACCGCGCCTATAAGCACTAAAATCCATGTTACGATCCGCTGCGCGCTCCGGCTGATGCCGAAGTCAAATATGACGGCCCGAAGCCCGTTGAGCCCATGATAGACCCCCGTGGTCAACAGGGCTATGTCCATAGTTACCAGCCAGGGATTGTTGAAACGGTCCGCCACTCCCTGGAAATTGATCGGCTCACCCACATTCTGATAGTGCAGCACCCACGTGTGAGCCCCCAGGGCCACAAACACCAGAACGGCAGTAACCCGCTGCAATAGCCAACCCCAGAGTCCCGTACCCTCCTTCCCCTCCGCAGCCGTCCGTGGTAACCGCAACACTGTGTCTGCTTTTTCTGTCACAGCCATTTTGCTCCTTAATTGAGACCTATTTAGAGAACGCCGGCAATATCGCCCAGACTGCGACCGCGTATAGAACGCAGCCAACGACCATCAGGCCCGCGAAGACCTGTTTCTGCGACCTGATGCCCACTCCCAGATCGAACAGAAGAATACGTATCCCGTTCAACACATGGAAGAAGATGGCCGCCAGAAGCACCATTTCCAGGCCTACTACCCAGGGCTCGCCCAAAGTGTCCATAACGTTGTCAAACGTTCCCCCGTTTCCCGCGGAAGCCAGTGAAATGACTATCAGGTGGGCTGCGGCATAGCCGAGTATGACCAGACCGGTGATCCGGTGCAGCAGCCAGACCCACATCCCCACAGAATAATTGGCAGGGTTAACATCGGTTTGCTTGTATTTCATCATTCTCAAAAACCTCGATTCAGAGAACTGCCTCGACATGCCGGGCGCTGTGACACTGTATGTTCACACCCACCGGCAGGCTCGCGATATGGGCCGGAAAGACCTCCACGTGCACCGCCAGAGCCGTGTTGCTCCCTCCGAAACCCTGGGGGCCGATCCCCAAGTCGTTGACCCGCGTCAAAAGCTCTTTTTCCAACTCAGCCGTTTCGGCATCCGGACTGGGCTGGCCGACCTTTCTTAGAAGAGCTTTTTTGGCGAGGAACAAAGCTTTCTCGGACGTGCCGCCGATGCCCACTCCAACGATAATCGGGGGGCACGGGTCGCTGCCCGCCAGAGATACTGCGTTGACCACAAAGTCGACCACGCCTTTTCGTCCCTGGCTCGGAGAAAGCATGCCCAGACGGGTCTTGTTCTCCGCTCCGCCGCCTTTCGGCATGACTATGATCTTCAGTTTGTCTCCGGGAACGATCTCGGTGTGGATGACAGCGGGAGTGTTGTCTTTGGTGTTTGCCCGCGCCGAATAGGGCTGGCGCACAATGGACTTGCGGAGATATCCTTCGCCGTAGCCCCGGCGCACTCCTTCCAGGACAGCCTCTTCCAGATTGCCGCTGATATGGACTTCCTGGCCCACTTCAAGCAGCACTACGGCGTACCCGCAATCCTGGCACAGAGGCACTCTATCTTTGGCGGCTATGGCGGCGTTCTCGATCACCTGACCAAGAACTTCCTGTCCAAGGGGCGAGAGCTCTTTTTGCCGGGCCTGTTTCAACGCTTCCAGAACATCCTCCGGCAGGTCGAAATTGGCCTCCTGGCAAAGACGGGTGACAGTCTCGGTGATTTTAGCTTTATCAATCTCTCTCAGCTTGCATCACCTCTCTTCTTATTTACCCTATCTTCATTACCCGCACCAGCTCCCTCACCGCCTCCGCAGATTTCTGGAGTTTGGCCTGTTCATCCGAGGTCAATTTGATCTCCATGACCTTCTCGATGCCGTTCCGGCCAAGCTTCACCGGGACTCCGACGAACACGCCTTTGATCCCATATTCTCCCTGGAGATAGGCGGCGCACGGCAGGACCCGCTTGCGATCGAGAAGGATAGCCTCGACCATCTCTGCGGCAGCCGCAGAAGGGGCATAGAAGGCGCTCCCGGTCTTCAAGAGCGACACGATCTCAGCACCACCGTTGACCGTGCGGTCTACGATGGCCGCGATCTTCTGAGGGGGCAACAGCTCGGTCACCGGAATGCCACCGGCAGTGGCGAACCGGGTCATCGGCACCATGGTATCGCCGTGTCCTCCCAGAGTCATGGCGACAATGTCCTCTACAGATATGTCCAGCTCCTGGGCCAGGAAAGTCTTCATGCGCGCGGTATCCAGGACTCCGGCCATGCCGATAACACGTTCACGGGGGAACTTGCTCACGTGCAAAGCGAGCTGGGCCATAGCATCCAGCGGATTGGTGACCGCGATGATAATACAATTCGGGGAGTGCTTCACGATGTTCTCGGTGACGCTCTGCACGATCTTCATGTTGGTCAGCAGAAGGTCGTCGCGGCTCATTCCCGGCTTGCGTGCAATGCCCGAGGTGATGACCACCACGTCGGAACCGGCAGTGGCCTCGTATGTGTTGGCTCCGGTGACCCTGGAATCGCAGCAAACCACCGGGCCGCTTTGCAGCATGTCCAGCGCCTTGCCCTGAGGCAGCCCCTCGACAATGTCGATCAAGACAACGTCAGCGTAGCCTTTTTCGGCAATCCGCTGAGCACAGGTTGCGCCCACATTGCCCGCTCCAACCACCGTCACCTTACTTCGCATGTTGCAGACTCCTCATTCTTTCGATAATGGCGTCGGCCACCTGGGAAGTCCCGGCTGCGGTAGGATCTTTGCGGTCAGCCTTCAAATCATAGGTCACATGTTTGCCCTCGGCGATGACTGCCGCCACGGCCTGCTCGATTCTATCGGCCGCCGCATATTCCCCCAGATGACGCAACATCAAAACGCCGGAGAGGATCATGGCTATGGGATTTATCTTGTTCTTTCCCGCGTATTTGGGAGCGCTGCCATGCGTCGGTTCAAATACGGCCACGCCATCTCCGAGATTGGCTCCAGGGGCCACTCCCAGTCCTCCCACCAGCCCGGCACACAACTCTGACATGATATCCCCATAGAGGTTGGGCAGCACCAGAATATCGAAATTGTGCGGCTCTCTGACAAGCTGCATGGCCACGCTGTCCACAATGATGGACTCGAACTCGATTGAGGGATAGTCTTTCGCGACCTCGGCGCAGACCGACAGGAACAGGCCATCGCTGAACTTCAGGATGTTGGCCTTGTGCACAGCACTCACCTTGCGCCTCTTGTTGGCAACCGCATAGTCAAAGGCAAATCTGGCAATACGGCGGGTGGCCGTCTCCGAAATGCTTTTCAGACTGATGCTCGAATCCGGCCTGATCTTACCCCTGCCGGTCTCTTCAACAAAGGCGAGCAACTTGGCCAGCTCAGGAGTGCCCTTCATGTATTCGATGCCGGCGTAAAGATCCTCAGTGTTCTCCCTGACTACGACGAGGTCCACATTGCGATAAAGGGAAGGAACCCCCGGGTACGTCTTGCAAGGGCGAAGACAGGTGTAAAGGTCAAGTCTCTTCCGCAAAGCCACATTGACGCTCCGGAAGCCGGACCCGACCGGCGTTGTGATGGGACCCTTGAAGGCCACTTTGTTGCGGCGAATAGACTCGAGGACAGAATCAGGCAACGGAGTGCCGTGCAGGTCCTGGGCGCGCTGCCCGGCATGTTCCACTTCCCACTCGAACCTCACGCCAGTCGCCTCAAGAACGCGGCGCGCTGCTTCGGTCACTTCGGGCCCGGTACCGTCCCCGGGAATCAGCGTAACTTTATAGGTCATAGATATTAACATTACCTCCTGGGCAGGTTAAATGGAGCACAACCATAGTAATATACCACCGGGCACCGGCTTTTTCAAAACGCTTCGCTATTTTACTGGGATGCCCTGCCTGGAGGCGTAGACAACGTCCCAATTGCTGTTGATGTACTCGCTCCACGCGGCATGCAAAACGCCCTGGCTGTCCACTGCCACCGAAGGGTCCCCCGACTTCACGGCGGTGCCGGATATGTTCACTGGCCCGCTCCAGTTGCCACCAGGGTTCCGGGCGACGTAGAAGATCTCGTACAGGGCCTGAGATACGTTCGGTGAATTGTCATTCCAAGCCAGATACTCGTTATCCCGGCTGTCCACCACAATGGTCGGAAATCCGGAGTCGTTGTCATTCCTGGAGATGTAATCCGGGGCCGTCCATGAACCCGCAGCGGACTTGGGAGCAAAGAAGATGTCCCAGTTGCCGGGAGAGTTGTCCTGCCAGGTAACCAGCACCGTATTCTGACTGTCCACCGCGACCACGGGATATTCGGATTTCCCTGAGTTGGACGAAATGTTCACCGGCACTGACCAGTCGCCGCCCGCAGGCTTTTCGGCGTAGTATATCTCCTCTTCGCCGGAGGTATTGTCATACCAGGCCACATGAATATCGCCCTTCTTGTCGACGGAGATCGATGGGCTCAACGAAGCGCCCGTATTGTTCGAGATGTTCACTCCCGTCGACCAGGTGCCATCCTGGTTTCGGGAAGCATAGAAGATGTCCCCCGAACTCGGATTACTCTGCTCCCAGGCAGCATGGACAACGCCCTGGCTGTCCACCACAATCGACGGGCTGCGGGAGTCCTCAATGTTATTGCTGGCGTTTGCCGGCGCCGACCAGACGCCACCGACAGGCTTCTGAGAATAGAAGATCTCCCAGTTGCCCGGGCCAAAGTCGAACCACGCAGCATGCAAAGTGCCCTGTCCGTCTATCGCCAGACTGGGGCTGCGAGAATTATTGTTGTGACTGTAGATATTGATTGGGTCCGTCCAGCTGCCACCCGTCGATTTCGAGGCATAGAAAATATTATTGAACCCCGGAGTCAGGTCGAACCACACCACGTGCGGACTGCCACTCTTGTCCACCACAATCCTGGGACCCAGAGAATCCCCCGAGTTGTGTGATATGTTATCCACCTTCACGTCAACCGTCTTGCTGCCACCGCCGCAGGCCGCCGCCAAGACAGGGACGACCACCACCACAAGGGCCAAAAACCAGAATATCCTTTTCCTCACTTCAGTTTCCTCTCGAAATCGCCATATTTCTTGACATACTCCACCAACCCACCCTCCTCCAGGATGCGCAGCATCACTTCGGGAATGCGACCGAAGGATAACTGAACTCCGTTAGTAAGATCACGAATTGTGCTTTTCTCCAGATCAACCTCAAGCTGGTCGCCTTCGGCGATCTTGCTTGTGTCACAGATGAGCAGGGGAAGTCCCACGTTGATGGCATTGCGAAAGAATATCCGGGCGGACGACTGGGCCAGCACCGCACTCACTCCCGACATCTTGATAACAAGGGGAGCATGCTCCCGGCTGGAACCCAGACCGAAGTTCTTTCCGGCCACCACGAAATCGCCGGCCTTCACCTTCGATGCAAAGGTGGGGTCGGCATCTTCCAGAACATGCTTGGCAAGTTCCGGCAGGTTGCTGCGCAGATGCGCCAGCCGTCCCGGCACGATAAGGTCGGTGGAAATATCATCGCCGAACTTGAAAGCTCGCCCTTTAAGCATCAGGATAACTCCCTGGGGTCAACTATTTCTCCGGCGATAGCGCTGGCAGCCGCAGTGGCCGGACTGGAAAGATAGATAAAAGCTTCAGGATTGCCCATCCGACCCTTGAAATTACGGTTTGCCGTTGACAGGCACGCCTCTCCGTCGGCCAGCACACCCTGGTGCAGACCGAGACATCCGGCACAGCCCGTGGTGACGATGGCCGCCCCGGACTCCACCAGAGTCTGAATGTAGCCCTTCTTCATGGCCTCCAGGAAAACCCGCCGCGAAGCGGGGGCCACCACCAGCCGGGTGTCCGGATGGGCCTTCTTGCCCTTGAGGATGCCCGCAGCCACGCCCAGGTCTTCCAGCCGGCCGTTAGTGCAGGTACCAATGAAGACCTGCTGTATCTTCGTCCCCTTCAAATCCTTTGCACGAGCTACGTTGTCCACCGTGTGCGGACGGGACACCATGGGTTCCAGCTTGCCCAGGTCAAATTTCACTTCGCGTTCGTAGACGGCGTCATCGTCCGGGAACAGCGGCACGTACTTGTCTCCTCTGCCGTTCTCCTCAAGGAAAGCCTTCGTCAATTCGTCGGCAGGGAACAGGCCCACCTTGGCTCCGGCTTCCACAGCCATGTTCGCCACGGTGAAACGCTGCGACATATTAACGTTCTTGACTCCGGGACCGGTAAACTCGAGCGACTTGTAGGTCGCTCCGTCAGCGCCCAGCTTACCGATAAGACTGATGATGAGGTCCTTTGACGTGACCATGGCCTTGAACTTGCCAGTCAACGCTATATTGAAACTTTCCGGCACCCTGAACCAGGTCCTGCCCAGCCCCATGGCCACCGCTACGTCCGTGGAGCCCATGCCGGTGGCAAAGGCGCATAACCCTCCCGCGGTCACCGTGTGAGAGTCCGAGCCAACTATCACCTCTCCGGGGCTGGCGTACGACTCCAGGACGATCTGATGACAGACGCCCCCGCCCACGTCAGACAGCCTGGCGCCCTTCTCTTTGGCGAAGCGCCTCAGCAGCGTATGATCATTGGAAAGCTCTTTGGAGGGACTGGGAGCAGCATGGTCCAGAAAGAGCAGGGTCCGCTCAGGATTCGCCAGAGCCTTGAACCCGGTGGCCATAAACTGGCGAACTGTAAGGGGCCCCGTAGTGTCCTGCACAAACGCCAGGTCCACACGGGCTATGGCGATATCCCCGGCTTTAACGTCGGCTGAAGACCTGTTGCTGAGAATCTTTTCTGCTAGTGTTTTACCCACTGTTTTACTTCTTAATTATAGCTAGAGTTTCGCCCTTTGCCACTTTTGAACCAGGGGCGAAGTTGAGAGATTTTACACTACCATCGACAGGCGACGCAAGCGTGGACTGCATCTTCATCGCTTCGAAGAGCACCACCACATCTCCCGCCTTTACCGGGTCTCCCGCCTTCTTCTCGTATTGGATGATCATGCCGGGCATGGGCGCGAGAATCGCGGTCTCCCCCTCAGCGGTCTTGACAGGGGCCGGAGCTTCGGATTTGGCCGGTGCAGCGGCTGCACGGGCCGCCTCGACCTTGGGAGCAAGGTCGGGGACGTTGACAGATGGAGCGGCTTTAGGGGCGGCAGTCCCGCCGGCCGGTTCCACCTCCACTTTGAAGTACTGGTCTCCCACGAACACATTGAATGCCCGCAGTCCAGACCCCTTCGCCGGGGCTTTAGCCGCAGTATTCTCCACCAGCTTGCCGGCCTTCGCCCTGGCGATCAACTCGTCTTCACGCTTGATATCTTCCATGGTCTTCGGCTTGACGTCCGCAGGGGGCGCTTCCAGACCGTACTTCCACTTCAGGAAACGGAGTCCGGTGGTGGGGTAGAGGGCATAGATGAGGACATCGCCGATGTCCTTGGCAATGCCCTTGGTGGCCGCTTTGGCCTGTTCCAGTTCAGGTTTCAGGATATCCGCTGCCCGGCTGGTAATAGGCTGCTCGCCACGCGAGTAGCCCTTGAGCACAATCTTCTGCACTTCAGCATCAACGGGTGCGGGGGAACGCCCGTAGAGTCCATAGACATAGTCCTTCACCTGGTCGGAGATCATCTTGTAGCGGCCGAACAGGACGTTCTGCACTGCCTGGATGCCGACTATCTGGCTGGTGGGCGTGACCAGAGGAGGATAGCCCAGTTCTTTCCTCACCCGGGGCAACTCCTCCAGGACTTCGTCCAGCCGGTTCATCGCATCGGCTTCCTTCAACTGCGCCAGCAGGTTGGAGATCATGCCACCCGGTATCTGGTGCATAAGCACCGACGTATCGATCACGCTGGTCCTGGCGCTGACCAGATAGTCCCGATACTTCGGGGAGATCGACTCAAAGTACTCTCCAAGTTTGAACAGCTGTTTCAACGAAAGCCCGGTGTCCCTCGGCGTTCCCTGCAGAGCCACCACAATGGGCTCCACGGCGGGCTGGGAAGACCGCAGCGCCCAGGGGGCCAGACAGGTATCCACCACATCCACACCGGCCTCTATCGCCTTCAGGTAGGTCATGGAGGCCATGCCGCTGGTGTAATGCGCATGAAGCTGCACAGGTATCTTAAGCGCCTTCTTGAGGGCCGTTATAAGCTCATATCCATCGTTTGGCGAAACAAGTCCAGCCATGTCCTTGATACATAAGCTGTGGGCGCCCATGTCCTGAAGGACCAGCGCCTTCTTGACGAAATAGTCGATGTTGTAGATAGGACCACCCAGCTTGGACTCGGTCAAAGAATAGCTCAGAGTGGCCTGAATGTGCTTGCCGCTTTCCTTGATGGCAGCGAACGCGGCTTCAAAATTACGCTCGTCGTTGACCGCATCAAAGACACGGAAGATGTCTATCCCAGTTTCGGCGGCGTAAAGCACGAAAGCCCTGACCACGTCATCGGGATAGTTGCGATACCCCACCAGGTTCTGACCCCGCAGCAACATCTGCAAGGGAGTCTTGGGCATCAGCTTCTTCAGAACGCGCACGCGCTCCCATGGGTCCTCATTGAGGAACCGGGTGGTCACGTCAAACGTGGCTCCGCCCCAGACCTCCAGAGAGTAGAAACCGGCCTGGTCCATCTGGGCGGCGACAGGCTCCAGGTCCGCCGTGCGCAGGCGGGTGGCCATCAGCGATTGGTGGGCATCGCGGAAGGTGGTATCCGTGATCTTAAGTGGACCGGCGGCTGCTTTATTTACTCTGGCGGCGCTCAATTAAGTCTCCTTTACTGGAACGACTTTGCCCGTGGGCGCTATCGGGAACGCCTTCGGGCCCTTCGCTGCATGGTGGTGCGAAGGCGCATCAGTTCCTGCCGGCCGAACTGCTTCCAGGGATTGGCAGCAGAAACCGGAGTGCCGGCGGCTGCCATCTTCTCCCCCTCGACATAACAGTTGACCGCAGCGGTTATGGCCGCTGCCAGAGGCTTATCCACGGTAATCTCCTTCGGGCTAGAGCGGGATGTTGCCGTGCTTCTTGGCAGGCAGGGTATCCTGTTTGTTTTCCAGCATTACCAGTGCCTGAATCAGGCGTGCGCGAGTTGTCGCCGGTTCGATCACATCATCGATATACCCGCGGGCGGCGGCCACATACGGGTTGGCGAATTTATCCTTGTATTCCTGTATGTACTGTTTGCGGGCCACTTCCGGCTCTTTGGCCTTGGAAATCGCATCGCGGAAGACCACGTTCACCGCACCATCGGGACCCATCACCGCGATCTCGGCAAACGGCCAGGCATAGTTGATATCTCCACGCAGGTGTTTGGAGCTCATGGTGATGTAAGCCCCGCCGTATGCTTTGCGTAGAATGACGCTGACCTTGGGCACCGTCGCTTCGGCATAGGCGTAAAGGAGCTTGGCGCCGTGGCGGATTATCCCACCGAATTCCTGTTCGGTTCCAGGCATGAAACCGGGCACATCCACCAGAGTGACCAGCGGGATGTTGAAGCAGTCGCAGAAGCGGACGAACCTCGCCGCCTTGTCAGAAGCGTTAATATCGATCACGCCCGCAGCATATGCCGGCTGCTGGGCCACAATGCCCACAGTGCGTCCGGCCAGGCGGGCAAAGCCCACGATGATATTGGGAGCGAAGCGGCGGTGCACTTCCATGAAATCGCCGTTGTCTACGATCTTCGTGATGACATTCTTCATGTCATAGGCTTTCGAGGAATCCTCAGGGACCACTTTCAACAGGGTATCGACGGCGCGGACCGGATCGTCATTGCAGGGTCCCAGTGGCGGGTCTTCCTGATTGTTCTGAGGCAGG
>ORJL010203300.1_pt1 | contig 10057 bp, 11 predicted proteins | sample 1779941 | NCBI WGS metagenome assembly ORJL01 (sample SAMEA104232317, study PRJEB22302) | groundwater metagenome | biome: forest; feature: aquifer; material: groundwater | place: USA | collected 2011-08-07 | depth 5.8 m | reverse complement strand
GAGCTACTTTGCACTCTACAATAATCGCAGGCTCCACCAGGCTCTGGGGTACAAAACTCCGGCCGAGGTCTATCACTCAAAGGTCGAAAAAGCTATCTAAGAATTAACCTTTAACTGTCCAAAGAACGGGGGGAACTATAGCCATAGAGCTCGTAGCGGCAGCACAAGTTTACCTAGCCCAGTGTAGGGATACGCTGTCAGAGGCAGAATTAGCCCGCTACGCAGCAGAGTTGCAGCGGTTTATTTCGTAGCCCTTTACCCTATGAACCTCCTCGACGTTATTCTCCTCCTCGCCCTGTTCGGCTTTGCCTGGTTCGGGTTCTGGTTCGGCATGATCCACGCTGCCGGCGGCCTGGTTGGCTCCCTTGCCGGAGCCTGGCTGGCTGGCCACCTCTACCAGGGGGCAGCGGCCTGGATTGCCGTCGCCTTCCAGGTGGATGAGCCGTCTGCCTGGTTGCGCCTGGCCACCTTCGCCGCTATCTTCATCGTGGTGAACCGGCTGATTGGGTTTGCCTTCTACGTGGTGGATAGAACGTTCAGCTTCCTGGTCCGTATTCCGTTCTTGCGCACCATTGATCGGATGGCCGGCGCGATTCTGGGGCTGCTCGAGGGTGGCTTGGTGCTGGGGCTCACGCTCTACTTTGCCACCAGGCTGGACCTCCCGCGTTGGTTCGAGCAGATGATTAACGGGTCTGAATTTGCTGACCCGCTGATCGTGTTCGCCGGGCTCCTGGTGCCGCTCCTGCCGGAGCTCATCCGCCGCGTGCAGCCGTACGTACCGGTGGATATTATGGTACCCTAGATAAGTGAATAGATATAATTAGGACTTACGGGTTTGGTGCTTGCCCTGAACCGTGCCGTAGGCTCTGGTTAAGGGTCATTCCCGCCTGCCAGAGGTCAGGCCGGCCTGCCTACCGCAGGTAGGCAATGACGAGATGTTGGTTAGAATTTTGTAACCATCTCCATTTCAATGAGTTACATTTTACTGTTTGATTTTTGATATTTACAGTTTAATTTGCTATGATCGACACCCACTGCCACCTGAACTTCACCGCGTTCAAGGAAGATGCTGAGCAGGCCATGGAGCGCGCCCGTGCGGCTGGCGTTAGTTCGCTTATTCTGGTCGGCAGTCAGTACAGCACAAGCGAGCGCGGGGTAGCCATGGCTCAAGCACACGAGGGTGTGTACGCAGCTATTGGACTGCACCCCATACACCTCTATACCATGGAGGTTGATGAAGAAGGGTCGCACTTTACGACTCGAGCTGAGGTATTTGATCCTGCACGCTACGCCGAGCTCGTGCGTTTGTCGCCCAAGGTAGTGGCGGTAGGGGAGTGTGGCTTGGACTACTTTCATTTTCCGGCTGGGGTAAGCCAAGCAGAGGTTAAGGCCAAGCAGCGCCTTGCCTTTGAAGCCCAAATCGATTTTGCCCGTGAGCTTTCACTGCCGCTCATTATCCATTGCCGCGAGGCGTATGCTGATTTATTTGCCGTGTTGCAGATTGCCAAGAACGAAGAACGAGGAACGAAGAACGAACTTCGCGGTGTGAACCACTGCTTCTTAGGGAACCGTGAACAAGCTAGGCAGTTTCTCGAGCTCGGGTTCCTGCTGTCATTCACCGGCATCATCACTTTCAAGAACGTGAATCCAGAGGTCCTGGAGGTGGTCAAGGAAACACCCTTGACGCGCCTGATGGTGGAAACCGATGCGCCCTATCTGGCCCCTACACCCTACCGTGGCAAACGCAACGAACCGGCCTACGTTACCGAGGTGGCCAAGAAAATCGCTGATCTTAAAGGCGTGAGCTACGCCGAGGTGGATAAGGCCACCACCCAGAACGCCCGCGCCCTGTTTCGGCTCACCTAGTACATTCAGAGCTCATTTCAAAACCCCATTCCGGCTCTGCAACGCGTAATTTCGGGCTGCGACGCTTCGTCTCGGTCTTAAAATATCTGGGGATATTCTTCGGCCTCCGACTTGCGCCTCGCTCCGAGATTACACCTTTCGGCTCGAAAGCAGGTTTTGAAATGAGCTCTCACTCTTTCTGTATTAACGTGTTAATACGTTAATACAAAGAGTAGGGGGTGGGGCGTGGCGGGGAGGGGGCTCGTTGCAAACGGATACGGAGCCCTTGACAAACGCGCGGCAAGCCCCAGTGCTTGGCACTCTGGGACCCCAGAGCGCAATTCGTTTTCAGCGCCCGCGAGCGCAGCGAGCCCTGCAAGTAAACTACAAACCACGATGCTTGGCATCGTTACCTAGGGTGCTTGACAGGGCCGGTTTAGCATGCTAGGATAGTGCGTTAATGGAGTTTTGTTCATTACCAAATACCCCCAAGAGCCAAAAGGTTCGGGGAATTCATACACAATCAAAGAAAGGATGATGACGATGAAAAAAAGAACATCGATCACATCTAAAGGTGCGCGGAACCAGCTATACCGTATGCTGGATGATTCTTTGGCGCACAGTTCACGTTTGGTGAAGCGAAATCTCGCCAAAAAGCAGTTTGATTACGCAAACGTCATCTATCGCGGTAACTGGCTGAAGGAGCGGGTAGCCGAATTTGTGGAGAAGGAGGTGGAGGCATATGCGTCCGTTGGTTTTTTGGAACCCTTGGAATTCGTTCCCGCTTCGTTCTGTGGCGCAGGTTGGGAGTTCGATCCTAACGAACCCCAAGATGCTGCCTCGCTTGCCCTTACGCACCTCGACCCACTCAATGTGGTGTTCGAATCTTTCCTGACCAAAGGGGAAAATGTTATCACGGGCGAGGAACGGCTTGCCCGCGCCAAGGCGCAGAATCGCGTCCGCCTGGACGCCAGGTGGTTTATGGCCCTTTGGAAAGAAGGGGGGCACAAAACCCTTGAATGGTTCCACAAAACCCAGGGTGTTACTTGGGTCGAATTTCTTGGTTCACCCCTGCGCGATCCGGACGGCCGCCGTTGTTCGCTCGTGCTGTCTCGGGACGTTGACGGCACTTGGCTCTGGAACGACCGCTGGCTTGTTCTCGAGCGGCGTGCTGGCCGCCACGCTGCCGTTCTCGAAAGTTAAAGAGCTTAGGGCTTTGAAACTTGTGCATATTGCACTTTAACACTTGTTTCTTAGTCCTTAGTCTCGCATTCCATAAATTTCCAAGCCTCATGTCCAAAATGGACGTGAGGCTTGTTTCTTTTTCTGCTAGAATGAATTTGGTAGTAGGTGAATATGTCCCGATGCAACGCATGGGACTACCGAATCCGGGCTGCCGTATGTCGAGAATATCCAGCAACTGTTTAATTTTGCTTAAAAATGATTTTACCCCCGCACCAGTCCCGTCAGACGGAACGGTACGGGGTTCCCCGCCTGCCATGCCTAACGGTGTAGGTAGTTGGCGGACAAGGCTCGCTCCGCAATCCGCCCGAGGCGGATGAAACCCCGCGCCTTATGGTCAGGGAGCGCTTCACGTTTTTCACCGTTTAAGTAAATTGTTATTCTAATGTTCTTGGGAACATTAGAATAAGATATACTGATACTATGCAGCAATTTCGAAGTTTAGAGCGTGTTGTACGAGGATTTTCGAATCATCGCCGGATAGAGATTCTAACTTTGCTTAATAAGGGAAGTGTCTTTTCTGTGTTTGATGTAGCCGAGCGGTTGCGGATTGATTTTCGGACAGCCTCCGACCATCTACGGCGGCTATATTTAGCCGGACTGGTAGACAAGAAGAATCGTGGTGCAGCTGTTGAACATACACTCACTGGTCGCGGAAAGGATATTCTGAAGTTCTTAAGAACATTAGAATAAGGACGGAGTATGGGAAGGTGGGTGAAGGTGGTGTTAACTGTACAGGTGGAAAGTAACTTTGATTTTGATGTGTTATACCGCGCCAGCCTGCTGCCAGGGATACCATACGGCAGTTCAGAGTCCGGAGTTTGCTCTGGGGTACATACCTTTGATTCGTGGTATAGTTTAGCTATATGTCCAGTGAACTAGTGGTGGTGCTTGTTATTGTGGTAGCAGGGTTTGCCGCCCTGTTTTGGTTGGTAAAATCACGCGCTGAACCCAAGCCGGACAATCAATCGCTGCTCCTGCTCCAGAACCAGCTGGCGGAGCTTACGCGCACGCTCGATGCCAAGCTCACCGAGTCAGCCAAGCTCATGCAGCAGCAAACGGGCGAAACCACGCGTGCCCTGCAGCAGCAGTTCGGAGAGAGTGCTAAGATCATTCGCGATGTCACCGAGCGCCTGACCAAGCTCGACGAAACCAATCGGCAGGTGGTGAACTTTGCCGACCAGCTGCAGAACCTGCAAGATATTCTGAAGAACCCTAAACAGCGTGGCATTTTGGGGGAGTACTATTTGGAAACGCTGCTCAAGAACGTGCTGCCGCCTGGCAGTTTTCAAATGCAGTACCCGTTTAAGGACGGCACGATTGTGGACGCCGTGGTGTTTGTGAAAGATCGCATTATCCCGATTGATTCCAAGTTCTCCTTAGAGAACTACAACCGGTTAGCAGAAGAACGCGACTCGGTGGAGCGCGAACGGCTGGAGAAGCAGTTTAAGGCTGACCTCAAAGCCCGCATCGACGAAACCGCCAAGTACGTGAAGCCCGAGGAGCGCACTATGGACTTCGCCTTCATGTTCATTCCGCACGAGGCCATTTACTACGATCTGCTGGTGGCGCAGGTGGGTGCGGTCAAGGTGAACACACGCGACCTGATAGAGTACGCCTTTAAAGAGAAGCACGTGATCATTGTGTCGCCGACTTCGTTCCTGGCCTACTTGCAAACGGTTCTGCAGGGACTCAAGGCGTTACAGATAGAAGAATCAGCCAAAGAGATTAGGAAGAACGTAGAGCAGCTCGGCAGGCACTTGGCCAGTTATGAGGACTACATGAAGAAAGTAGGTAAGAATTTGAGTACTACCGTGAATTCATACAACGATGCGTATGATGAGCTGCGGAAGGTTGATAAGGATGTTATGAAAATATCTGGTGAGGCGGCTGGCATAGAGCCGCTGCAGATCGAAAAGCCTAAAGATACAGATGCGGCGTAACGATCGGTACATATGGAGCAGGAACTTGAACAGCGGGTGCGGGTGATTGAGGACAGGAATAGGCGCGTGGAGATTGATAAAGCTTGGGAGGTAAGTTGGACCAGGCGCCTTATGATAGCTGTGGGCACGTACGGAGTAGCGGGGCTGTGGTTACGTGGTAGCGGTGCCAATAATTCTTGGCTGAATGCCCTGGTACCATCAATTGGGTATCTGCTTTCTACACTTACCCTTTCGCGGATCAAAGGGTGGTGGAGTAGGCAATAGTAATAAAAAGTTTTATTCAAAGTTTGAGTTTTTTGCCTTACTTCAGCCAATTTATTTTTTCTAGCTTGACCACGCGCCGATTCCAGGGTAGAATGAGCCGTCGAAACTCGCATGTTGTAAGCCCTTATGCCTGACCAGAATAACCAGCGGCCACTGTTCCAAGCTCTCGGGTTAGCCTGGGAGCTCGGCTATACCATTGCGGTACCGCTCGTTATCTTCGCGCTCGGGGGTAGGTTCCTGGACCGAGCCCTGGGTACGTCCCCCTGGCTCCTCATGGCGGGCGTGGTTCTGTCTATAGCCGTTACCAGTTGGCTGGTGTACCGAAAGGTTTCCGGCATTGTCGCGGCCTCGGACCGCCGTGGCGCCGCCGACCAAACGCCGAAGGTGAAGCCTTGAGCGCTATGAACATTTCCCTGGCTGCTGAGCCCATCTTCCACCTCGGCTCCTTCCCCGTTACGAACTCGCTCATCGTGGGCTGGATCGTGACGGGGTTCCTGGCGCTGGTGGGGCTCGTGCTGGGTGGCCGTACGCTTGCGGCGGTACCGCGCGGCTTCCAGAACTTCATAGAAGCCGTGCTCGAGGGCGCACTCACCTTCATTGAATCGGTGACGGGCAGCCGGGAAACGGCGCGGCGGTTCCTGCCCCTGAGCGGTACCATTTTCTTCTTCGTGCTGCTCTCCAACTGGTTCGGGCTCCTGCCGGGCGTGGGGTCAATTGGCCTGCTCGAGCTCCACGAAGGCCGCCAGGTGCTGGTGCCGTTTTTCCGTTCCGTTTCAGCTGACCTGAATGGTACGCTAGCCATTGCCCTGATTTCCGTCATCGGCACCCAGGCGCTCGGTATTGCCACGCTAGGTTTTGCTAAGCACGCTTCCAAGTACCTGGATCCGGTGGGGCTCATTAAGCACTTCAGCTTCCAGAAGCTCATCCTGCAGTTCGTAGGTGTCCTGGAGCTGGTGTCAGAGGTTGCTAAGGTGGTTTCCTTCTCCTTCCGGTTGTTCGGTAACGTGTTCGCGGGTGAGGTGCTCCTGATTGTGATATCTGCGCTCGTACCCTACTTTGCGCCGCTACCGTTCCTGTTCCTGGAAATTTTTGTAGGGTTAGTGCAGGCGCTCGTTTTTTCCCTGCTCACGCTCGTTTTTATGACCATAGCCAGCGCAGAGCACGCTGAACACTAAGGGTTCGTTGGCTAGCACCCGCTCCCCAGGCGCAGAGGCCGGGGCGCAGGTGCTAATCCGCTAACCTTGCAGCCGCAGGTAAAGCGACGGCGTTAAACAACCAACTCCGCCGTAGCGCAAAACCCCGGCAGCGAAAGGAAGCAACTATGACAGAAGCGACAGATCTCGTGCAGGCCGCCAGCTCTTTCACCCCTGAGGTGCTGAAGGGAATGGCCGCTGGAGCAACCGTTGCGATCGGTGGCATTTTCCCCGCGTTCGCCATCGGCCGGCTGGCAGCCAAGGCTATGGAGGCCATCGGCCGTAACCCGGAAGCTTACTCCAAGGTGCAGACAGCCATGATCCTGGCAACCGCGTTCTGTGAGGCCATTGCCATTTACGCGTTGGTCATGGCGCTCATCATCAAGTTCGTCTAGGTAGTCGCCACTTCCCGGCCCCGCCATGGCGGGGCACGGAAGCGGTCGCTACCGCTCTGGAATTACGAATCATGAATCACGAATTGAGCCTGACAGATGAGAGCGTTAATTGGAATTATTTTGAAATTCGTAATTCATAATTCATCACTCTTTATTCAGCCTCTCAACTATGGATCTCCTCACGAAGCTCGGCATAGATTGGAAGCTCCTCCTGGCCCAGGCGGTTAACTTCCTTATTGTGCTTGGGGTGCTCTACCGTTTCGCCTACCGGCCGCTCGTTCGGTACCTCGACGAGCGGAGCGAGCGCATTGCTTTGAGCCTGCGCGAGGCAGAACGCATCGAGCGCGAGCTCAAGAAGATGGAGGAGGTGCGAGCTGAGTCCCTGGCCGAGGCAAAGCGCCAGGCCCAGGAGGTGTTGAAGGCAGCCGAGGCAGACGCCCAGGCGAGGCGCCAAGAGGTGCTGACACGGGTGAAGGCCGAGGCAGAAGCGGTGGTAAGCGAAGCTCGCTCGCGCTTTGAAGCTGAACGGGAGGAGTCGCTCGCCGCCGTGCGGCGCGAGGCTGCCCGGCTCATTACCCAGGGCGTCGCTCGCGTGGTCGGCAAGCTTTCCGAAGGCCAGGTAGACAAGAAGCTGGTGGAGGATGCCGTGGCCGAGCTCAACCGCCGTCGCACCTAACCCTATGAAGCTCTCACCCCGCAGCTACGCCCGCGCCTACCTTGCCCTAAACGACGGTCTTTGCGGCGCTGAGCTCGAGGAAGCCACAACCACCTTTTGGGAGCTGGTGTGGCGCAAGCGCCACTTCGCCTGGCGGCAGCGGATCGTGTCGGAGGTTACCGGGCTCTGGAACCAGTCGCACGGCGTGGTGACGGCAGATGTGCAGGCGCCGCGCCCGCTCCCCAAGGCGCTCGGGCATTCGCTCTCTGCGGCGCTCGGGCCGCAAGCTGAACTCACGCTCCGCGTGAAGCCGCACCTCCTAGCTGGCGTAGTGGTAACGGTGGCTGACCAGCGCTACGACGCCTCCCTCAAGGGTCGGCTGGACGCGCTGGAATCAGCGCTCGCTGGCACCCGGTAAGCCGATTGCAATCTCGTAATTTCCCGTAAACCTACCCCCTATGGCAGACAGCAGCAAAGACAAGCTCCTCCACGCGCTCGAGTCCGGACTCAAGGGTTTTGAGGCTAAGGTTCAGAGTGCCACCGTCGGCACGGTGGTCGAGGTTGGCGACGGCATTGCCAAGCTGACCGGGCTCTCGAGCTGCATGGCTTCCGAGATGCTTGAGTTTCCACGCGGCGTTCGCGGCGTGGCCTTGAACCTCGAGGAATCAACCGTTGGCGTCATGATCCTCGGTGACTACCTGGAGATTAAGGAGGGTGACACCGTGAAATCAACCGGCCAGATCCTCTCGGTGCCGGTAGGCAGGGGAGTGGTGGGCCGCGTGGTGAACCCGCTCGGGGTGCCGCTGGACGGCAAGGGTCCCATTGCGGCCGAGGCCGACTACCCGGTGGAGCGCATTGCCCCGCGCGTCATAACGCGGCAGTCGGTGAACCAGCCGCTCCAGACCGGCATCAAGGCCATTGACTCCATGATCCCCATCGGCCGCGGGCAGCGCGAGCTCATCATTGGCGATCGCCAAACCGGTAAGACCGCCGTAGCCATTGATACCATCCTGAATCAGAGCGGGCAGAACATTACCTGCATCTACGTAGCCATTGGCCAGAAGGAATCCAAGGTGGCCAAGATCGTGGCCAAGCTCGAGGCGGCTGGCGCCATGGCCTACACCACCGTGGTGCTCGCAGGCGCTTCTGATCCGGCGGCCCTAGCTTTCCTGGCGCCGTACGCCGGCTGCGCCATGGGTGAGTACTTCATGGATAAGGGTCAGGACGTGCTCCTGATCTACGACGACCTCTCGAAGCACGCCGTAGCCTACCGCCAGATCTCGCTCCTGCTCCGCCGCCCACCGTCACGTGAAGCTTACCCCGGCGACATCTTCTACCTCCACTCTCGCTTGCTGGAGCGCGCCGCCAAGCTGAGCCAGGCCTACGGTGGTGGTTCCCTGACCGCGCTCCCGATTATTGAAACGCAGGCGGGTGACCTTTCGGCCTACATTCCCACCAACGTTATTTCCATTACCGACGGCCAGATCTACCTGGAAACGGATCTCTTTTACCAGGGGATCCGGCCGGCTGTGAACGTAGGGCTGTCCGTGTCCCGCGTTGGTTCGGCGGCGCAAATCAAGGCCATGAAGAAGGTGGCTGGCCGGCTCCGGCTGGACCTAGCCCAGTACCGGAACGTGGCCGCCTTCGCCCAGTTCGGTTCAGACCTCGACGACGCCACCAAGCAGCAGATCGAGCGCGGCAAGCGTGTGACCGAGGTGCTGAAGCAGACCCAGTACGAACCGGTGCCGGTTGAGCACCAGGTGGCCATCCTCTACGCTGTTACGAACGGCTACCTGGACGACGTGGCGGTAGGGGAGGTGGGCGCGTGGGAACGCCGCTTCCACGCCTTCCTCAAGAATCGGGAGGTAGTGAAGCTCATCCGGGAGAAAAAAGAGCTTGCGCCTAAGGTGGAGGAAGCTATCAAGCAGGCGATTACTGAGTTTAAGCAGATGTAAGATAAAAAATGAGAAATAAAAGATCAAAAATGAAGTTGATTTCTAGCAATATCTTTACTTTTTGATTTTTCATTTTTAATTTTCCTTTTGTGCCCCAAGCCACCCGCGAAATTAAACGCCGCATACGTTCCATCGGGAACACGCGGCAAATAACCAAGGCGATGGAGCTCGTTTCCGCCGCCAAGATGCGCCGTGCGGTTGCGAACGTGCTGGCTACACGCACCTACGCGCAGCTGGCCTGGGAGCTGGTAACCGAGCTGGCGTACCGCACCGACCCCTCCCACCACCCACTGCTCCGCACCCACCCGCACGTGCCGCGCGTGGCTGTGGTGGTGGTGAGCGCCAACCGTGGCTTCTGTGGTGGCTTCAACTACCAGCTCGCAGCCCGAGTAGCTGCTTTCGCTGCACGTGAAAGAGAGCAGAACCCTGCACTCGCGGTTGACCTCGTTACCGTTGGTCGCAGGGCACGGGACAGCCTAGTGCGGCAGGGTTTCAGCGTCGTAGCGGATTTTCCGAAAATTGACGTTACCACCAAGCTCGAGCAGGCGCAGCCGCTGGCGGAGCT
>ORJL010125765.1_pt1 | contig 10059 bp, 7 predicted proteins | sample 1779941 | NCBI WGS metagenome assembly ORJL01 (sample SAMEA104232317, study PRJEB22302) | groundwater metagenome | biome: forest; feature: aquifer; material: groundwater | place: USA | collected 2011-08-07 | depth 5.8 m | reverse complement strand
GTCGGCCAGGAAGCCGCGGCCCGGAGCCGCGGTCTCGTCCAGCCGCTCGTCCCCGCGGTCGCCGTAGACCCCGACGGCCGACGAGGAGACCAGCACGCGGGGGCCCTCCGGGCCCACCCCGGCCAGGGTGCGGGAGAGGAGGCCGGTGCCCTGCACCCGGCTCTCGAGGATGACCTTCTTCCGGTCGTCGGTCCAGCGGCCGCCTGCGATGGGTGCCCCCGCGAGATGGACCACGGCGTCCGCGGCCCGGAGTCCCTCGGCGTCGATCTCGCCGTTGCGGGGATTCCAGTGGAGGACACCCTCCCCGGCGCGGGCGCGCGCGCGCACCAGGCGGATCACCCGGTGCCCGCCGGTCGTGAGGAAGTGCGTGAGGGCCTGGCCCACCAGCCCGGAGGCGCCGGTGACGGCCACGGTCAGGCGCGGCCTCTCCCGATGCTCGCGATGACGCGCGAGGTCCGTGAAGAGGCGCCGATGCCGGAACGCGAACAAGCGGGCCAGCTCTTCCCGAAGGTGGAGCGGCCCGACCGGGAGACCCCCCGGCGCCTCCAACTGGATCTCGTCCTCGAGGACGGTCCCTCCGCCGTCGCGGGGAAGGAACCGGTGCGTGTGGACCCACGACTTCAGGGGTCCCGAGACCTGCTCGTCACGGAACTGCCGCCCCGGCTCGAAGTCGCGGTGCCGGACCTCCCAACGGAACGAGGCCGGACCCTGCCGGATCCGCAGGACCACCCTGCCCCCGTCTCGGATTCCCCCCTCCCTGTCCACGACCTCCACATGGGCCCACGGCGGCATGAGGCGCTCCAGGGCCCCCGGACGCTCGTGCCAGGCGAAGACCTCCTCGGGGGAGTGATCGTGCAGCTCCGCCCGGTAGATGAGCCGGAGCGTGCTCATGCCGCGGAGCCTCCCCGCTCGGGCCACCCCCGGTCGAACCGGCCCATGACCCAGAAGCTCCATTCCAGGCGGCGGCTGGCCACCATCCAGTCGAGCACGTGTCGGCCGCTCCCCCTGCGGGAGGCGTGATTCAAGGCATGAACCCCGATCGGAGGAACACGGTCCATGCCCCGCTAACCCCGGCCGCGGGGCCCGGTTCCGGCGCTCAACCGGCCAGCGCCCAGCCAGCCATGGACGCCACGAGCTGAACCGTGAGGTTGTCGGTTCCGTGGTGGCTGAGGGCCTCGGCCGCGGAGGCGGCCGCCGACACGGCCAGCGCCACACGGACCGCCTCGGCCGGACGGACGCCCAGGCTCAGCAGCCCGGTGAACGCGGCCACCGTCCCGACCGCGAACACCGCGGCGGTGCCCTCCCAGGTGCGGCGGGCCGGAACGCCCGCCAGCGAGGGCACACGGTATGGGTGGCGTCCCCAGCGCGTGCCCACCGGCTCGCCGACGGCGTCGCCCCAGCCGGCGACCAGGTACCCCACGGTCGCGAAAGGTCCCGTCAGGAGCGCGGAGAGCAGCCCGCCCGCGGCGGTCGTCACGAGGGGCACGACGATGAAGAGGGTTCGCCGCGGGCGATCCGTGTCGCGGCCCAGGGCCTCGTACAAGGGGTGGCCGTCGCCGCGCGCAACGGCCAGGAGCACCACGGCCGCCACGGCGGCGCCGAATGCGTTGGTCGCCGGAAGGCCCCCCAGCGCGTGGACCACACCCGCGCCGGTGAAGATTCCGAAGTGGAACAGCTTGCGCGTGTAGGCCACCGGGACGGCCCGGCGGCGCAGGCCCGCGGCCGCGGCGCCCACCACGGCAGCCACCGCCACCCCGGCGGCCGAGGCGCCGAGCCCGGCGGCCAGGTTCGGCACCAGGGTTCCCAGCCCGTGCGGCGTCAGGTGTCGCCCCCGGGTGCATCGAGGAGCGTGAAGCCTCTCCGCTGCATGCGACCCCAGCCCTCCGCTCTCCGGACCGCGGACCAGGTGCCCTTGAGCCGCCACCATGCGCACATCTGCCGGTAGCCGAAGTTCTCGAGGACGGCGAGGCCGAACAGACGCCCCAGATCGGCGAAGCGCGGATACCGGCGGAAGGACAGCTCTTCCAGGGCCACGGCGGCCACCGACAGAGCCACCCCGAGAACGACCGCCACGCCGAGGAACGCCACGACGTAGGGCCAATCGGCCCTTCCCGCGACCACCGTCGCTCCGAAGGACACGTACCCCAGGGTCTCGATCACCGGACCCAGCATCTCGAGGAAGAAGAAGTACGGGAAGGCCAGCATCCCCGCTCTCCCATAGGTCTTGTTCAGGAGCATCACCCTGTGGCGCGTCAGCGACTGGAAGAGCCCCCGCTGCCAGCGATCGCGCTGTCGCGACAGGACCGCCACGGACTCGGGGCACTCGGTCCAGGCCACCGGGTCCGGGACGAAGTGAATGCGGTACGGGATCTTCCGCTCGGAGCAGTGGCGGTGGAGGCGGACGACCAGCTCCATGTCCTCTCCCACCGTGTCCGTTGCATATCCGCCGGCGTCCACGACCACGCTGCGCTTGAAGATCCCGAAGGCGCCCGAGATTACCAGGGTCGCGTCCAGCGCGTCCCAACCCATGCGCCCAGAGAGGAAAGCGCGGAGGTACTCCAGGACCTGGAACTGGGCCCAGAGGTTCCGCGGGAGGCGCACGTCCACAACCTGGCCTTGCTTCACGACGCACCCGTTCGCGATCCGCAGGATGCCGCCGGCCGCCACGGTGGTGGCGTCCTCCAGGAAGGGCCGGACGATGCGGATCAGCGCCTGCCGCTCCAGCAGGGTATCCGCATCCATGGCGCAGAAGAGGGGCGTCCGGCAGAAGTTGATCCCCGCGTTGAGCGCGTCGGCCTTGCCGCCGTTCTCCTTGTCCAACACCCAGAGGTTGGGGTGGCGCCGGCTCCGGTAGATATGGCGGATGGGTCGGCTACCGAGCTGCGCCGTGGGAATCCGGGCCGCGGGGCTCAGGTTGAAGGCCCCGGAAAGCCGCTCCAGGGTCCGGTCCCTGGATCCGTCGTTGACCACCAGGATGTCGTACTCCGGGTAGTCGAGGGTGAGCAGGGACCGCACCACTTCGACGCACGTGGACTCCTCGTCGTACGCAGGAACCAACAGCGTGATGGGGGGAGAGCCGGAGCCACGGATGAGGTCGTCGAGATCCAGGGACTTCAGCCGCTGGGCGTACCGCCGAAGCGCGCCGAACGCGAAGAGGCTCGTGCCCAGATAGACCCCGTTCAGGAGGATGAAATAGCCCAGGACCAGGTAGTTGAAGAGGTCCATGGTCCCCCAGAAGGCGGCGGTCATCCTTCGCCCCCTTCCTCGAGGAGGATCTGCCGGGCCAGCAGAGCTCGGGGATGGTCCGAGTCCCCCAGGTCCTGGAGCAAGGAACGGCTACCGGCGGCGATGAGTCCCTTGGCGGCCTGAATCGCGACCCAGGGCGAGGGATCGGACATCGCTCCCAGGAGCCGGGGCCGATCCTCGGACAGGGCCAACGTGCCCAGCGCGGACAGGGCGCTGGCGCGGATGGAGAAGTCCGGGCTAGCGCAGCAAGCGCGGATCACCGATACGTGCTCGGGCCGTCCGACGACGGTGAGCAGCCGAAGCGCGGCGGCCACGAGCTCCGGGTCGGCCTCCGCCCCGACCACCCGGGCCGCGACGTCTCCCGATTCGAGGTCGGACAGGAGGCGGAGCGCGTCGGCGGCCACGGCGCGGACCGAGGGCTCCGCGCCGTCGTCGGCGAGAGCCTCCCTCAGCGCGGGCGCCGCGCCCGACCCGACGGCTGCGAGCATGGAGGACATGAACCCGGGGCTCCAGCCCTCGAACCGGGCGAGGCGGCGGAGGACGGCGTGCGCGTATTCGGGGTACTCCACGCGGCAGAGGGAGCGCGCCGCCACCATCGCCACGAGCGGGGACGGGTCGTCCAGGGCCGTGAGAACCTCGCTCGAGTACCGGGGGAGCCCGAGGGTTCCCAGCGTCTGGATGGCTCGGATGCGGACCTCGACCCGGGGACTCACCGCGCGATCCGCGATGGGACCCAGGTACGGGAGCGCGAGGGCGCGCAGGACCTCGCGCTCCTCGCCCTTCAGCCTGCGGGAGTACTCCAGCGCGAAACGCACGAACCGAAGGCGGTGACGGGGCTCGACCGCTGCGTGGACCCGGCCCTCCGCCTCGGGGTCCAGGAGCGCATTGAGCACGGGCTCCTCCCAACGGGCCGAAAGGCGCTTCCATCTCCGGTTCCCCAGGTCGTTCCGGACCCGCAGGAGGAGGGTGTAGCCGGCGAGCGCGACGGCCAGGACGACCAGGAGGAAGATGGTGAGGATCAGAAGCCCGAGAGCCCGCTCGCGGAGTCCCGCCGCGGCGAGCAAGGCGGAGATCTCGCCCATATCCGCGCCTCAGGCGGTCCTGCGTCCGCGGCGTAGAAGCCGGCGGAGCCGTGCCAACAGCTCCGTCGGGGAGAAGGGCTTGAGCATGTAGTCGTCCGCCCCGAGCTCGAATCCGCGGACCACGTCCGCGTCGCTCCCCATGGACGTGAGCATCATGATCGGGATCGTGGCGTACGAGGGGGTCATGCGAAGCCGCTCCAGCACCTCGAACCCGTCCATGCCCGGCATCTTGACGTCCAGGATCACGAGCGCCGGGGTCTTGTCGAGCGCCGCGTGGTAGGCGTCCTCACCGTTGCCGAAGCGCAGCACCTGCAAAGCGTCCTTCTCGAGACGGTGGGTGAGGATCTTGGCGGTGATGTCGTCGTCTTCGGCAACCAGCACCAACGGAGCCGCACCGACGCCTTCCTGACCCACGCCGGGCGTTCCCACACGGTTTCCGCCCGCGGCCTGCACCCGCTCGACTAGCGTCCGAGCCGCCTCCACGAGCTCCACCGCCTCGCCCGCGCCGGCATCGAGCTGGAACGCTGCCGAAGCCGTGAGCCGGAAGGTCTCGCGGTCGGGACCATTCACGGGGACCCTGCGGACCGCCTCCACGAGCGTGGAGGCCACTGCGGCCGCGTCGTCCGCGCGCGCGGTCGCCAGCGCGACACCGAACTCCCCTCCGGAGGGACGCGCCAGGGGGGCGTCGGGAAGAGCCCTCCCCAGCGCCTTGGCGACCTCGTCCACGATCATCTCCGCGGTGCCCCATCCGAATCGGTCGTAGACCGAGCGGAGGCCATCCAATCCCACCATCACCACCGCGCGAGGCTGACCCTCGAGGGCGTCGATGGACTCCAGGAGCCCGGCGAGGTTGAGCAAGCCCGTGAGATCGTCGTGGTGGCTCTGACGCGTCCGGGCCGACGCCCTCTCGAGTCTGGAGGATACGTCGGCCGCAAGGAGCTCGGGGTCGAACGGCTTTTCCACGAAGGCGTCGGCGCCCAGCTCGTAGCACTCGGCGCGGAGCTCGGGGCTGACCCGGCTCGTGAGGACGATGACCGGAAGCGCGGCGGTGGAGGAGCGAGCCCGCAGGGCACGGAGCAGGTTGCGGCCGTCCGCATCGGGAAGCAGGAGGTCCAGGACCATGAGCTGGACCTCCTGCTCCGCAAGAAGGCGCTCCCCGTCCGCCGCGCTCGCGGCCGACAACACCTCGCGGTCCTCGTCGGCGAGGATCTGGGAGAGCAGGTACTGGATCTCCGGATCGTCCTCCACAATCAGCACTCGCGCCAAGGGGCGCGAGAAGCCGGGAGGGTTCACCCCTCGCCCCCCGCGGGCTCGGTGAGGGTGAACATCGACCCCAACGCCTCCCGGAGCGACTCGGCCATGTCGGCTCCCTTGAGCACCACGCCGGAAGCGACGTCGGCGAGCTCCTTCTCCTCGTGGCGCGAAAGCTCCTTGGCCGTGAGCACGATGACGGGAAGGCCGGTGTGGAGCGGGTTGGAGCGCAGCTTCTGGAGGAAGGTCATTCCGTCCATCACGGGCATCAGAAGGTCCAGGAGCACGGCGTCGGGCGCCTCCATGCGGATGGCCTCGAGCGCCTCCTGACCGTCCGATGCCTCGACGACCTCCAGGCCCAGGGAAGAGAGGTACTGCGCCAACATCGTGCGGGCCGCCTCGTCGTCGTCCACGACCAGGATCCGGCCGCCGCGCTTCCGGACCAGATTCCTCCAGAGCACCCGGAGCAGGTCCTCGCGCTCGAAGGGCTTCGTGACCAGGTCCACGGCTCCGAGGAGTCGGCCGCGTCCCTCGCCCGCGACGATGCTCACCACGACCACCGGGATCTGGCGCAGCTCGCGGTCGGCCTTCAGGCGCTTGAGGACCTCCCACCCGGTCATGCCCGGCATCATCAGGTCGAGCGTGATCAGGTCCGGCTTGAAGTCCCGAGCCGCTTCGAGCCCTTGCTCCCCGTTGGTCGCCGTGTAGACCCGGCAGCCGAAGTCCTCGAGGTAGTGGGCCATGAGGTCTCGCGAGTCCTTCTCGTCGTCCACGACGAGGACCTTGAAGTCCCGTAGCCTCGGCGCGGGCGCGCTTTGACGGGCCGCGGCCGGCTCCGGGGTGGGCTCCGGTCGTGCGGGCCGGCGCGGCCGCCGCTTCTTCGGCGCGACCTCGGCCAGGACGGGGGCCAGTGGCTCCGCCGGCTCGTCGTCCTTGCGCAGGGGTTTCTTGGCTCGCTCGCCCATGACGATGCTGAACGTGGATCCCTTGTCCACCTCCGACTCGACGATCAGGTCGTAGCCCATGAGGAGGCAGATGGAGCGGGAAATGGCCAGCCCGAGCCCCGTTCCCCCATACTTCCGCGCCGTGCCCGCCTCGGCCTGCTGGAAGGCCTCGAAGACGGCCTCGAGGCGGTCCGGGGGGATGCCGATCCCGGTATCGGTCACGGCGATCGCCACGGGCGTGTGGCCGTCCTTGCCCACGTCGAGGCGCACGGTGACCGAGCCCTCCTGAGTGAACTTCAGGGCGTTCCCGACGAGGTTGATGATGACCTGCTTGAGCTTGGCCGAGTCCGTTTCCACGGGTGCGAGGTCGGGCGGGACCTCGGCCACCAGGGACACGTTGCCCTCCTTGACCTTGGCCTGCCCCTCGAGCTGCTGCACCGTCTCCACCACGAGCTTGCCGAGGTCCACGGGCTCGATGATGAGGTCCATGCGCCCGGCCTCGATCTTGGCGAGGTCCAGAACCTCGTTGATGAGCTCGAGCAGGTGCTTCCCATTGGACAGGACGCGCGACAGGTAGCCGACGTCCTTTTCGTTGAAATGGCCGTCCTTGTTCTTGAGAAGGATGTTGGTGAAGCCGATGACCGAATTGAGCGGCGTCCTCAGCTCGTGGCTCATGTTGGCCAGGAAGTCGCTCTTCGCCTTGTTCGCGGCTTCGGCTTCGTCCTTCGCCACCCGCAAGGCTTCCTCGGCTCGCACCCTGGGCGTCACGTCCTTGCCGAAGAGCACGGCGCCGTTGATCCCTTCGTCGCCCTGAATCGGGTTGGCGTAGAGCTCGAAGTACCGGCGCTGTCCCTCGACCTCGTCCGTGCGCAGCGCCACGTGTCGATCGCCGGACACGGCGCGCTGGTAGACGTCGGCGTACCATTCCGCTTCCGGCAGGCCGTAGACGGCCAGCGGGAGGTCACCCACCTTGGGCTCCCTTCCGGTGCGGGCCTCGATGGCGAGCGAGTATGCCGAGTTGAAGGTGATGAGCCGTTGCTGCCGGTCCACCGACCAGATCGCGTCGCCCGTGTTCTCCACCAGCGCGGCGAGGTTGGCCTTCGAGTCGGCGAGCTGGCGTTCCGCCAAGCGCTGCTCGGTGACGTCGCGGAAGATCCCCTGGGTGGCGATCGGGCGTCCGTGGACGAGCTGGGCTGCCACGCTCCCGGAGAGGATCACGAGCCGGCCGTCGGCGGCGATGAACTCCACGTTGAAGCGCCGGGCCGCCTCACCGCGCAGGACGCGGTCGAACTCGCCCTGCAGATTCTCCCGGTGCGCGAAATGGACGATGTCCAGGAGGTTCAGACGCTCCAACTCCGCGTCCCTGAACCCCAGGACCCGCTTCCACGCCGAGTTCACGTAGAGGATCCGCCCGTCGGGGGCGACGCTCTGGATGAGGTCGTTGGCGTTGTCCAGGAAGTCCTGGAGCCGGGCACGGCTCTCCTTCACCACCTGCTCGGTCTGTGCCCTGACGGCCACCTCCCGGCCCAATGCCTCGTTGGTCTCCGTGATGACGGCCAGCACCTGGGCCTCGCGTCTGAACGTCTGGTACACGCTCGCGAGCAGGCCCACGGTGATCGCTGCGTAGCTGACGAGCTTCAGCAGGAGGGCCGCGTCGAACATGCCGTCGTGGCGGACCTCCGACATGGACATGTAGCCCAGGTGCAGAAGCGCCGAGATGAGCAGCGAGATGAGCAGCCAGTACTCGAAGATGTCGCGCTTCCATCCCCCCTTCTGCAGGTAGCCGAAGAACGCGAGGATGAAGAAGATCCCGGGGAGCAGCTCCGCGGGACGCGGGATCGGGAGGCCCGGGAGGTGCGCCCTGGATAGGGGAACCCACTCGAAGAAGAACAGGTTGACCAGCGTGAGGGTCAGGGCCGTGCCGTAGACGGATCCCTCGTGCACGGCCACGCCTTCCCCCTCCTTGAGCTCCCGGCGCCACGCCAGGAGGCTCACGAACAGGAAGACCGACAGGAAGACCCGCTCCGACGTCCAGCTCCACACGAAGAGGTCTTCGGCGTCGAGGCCCTCCTTCACCAGAAAGTACTCGCTGGTGAGAAGGACCTGGTTCAGGTCGAGGAGCCCGGCACCCAGGAACCCGGTGCCGATGAAGAGAAAGGTCGCCTGCCTCCTGGAGTAGAACCGGACAAGGGACAACGCCCCCACGATGAAGGCCATGAACGTGGCCAGGGTCTCCATGAGCGTGTGGGCGGACGAAGAGCTGCGCCACGGAGTGCCCCGGAGCAGGAGGGCTCCCCCCAGCAGGACCAGGAGCAGCACCCAGAAGATGGCGGTGCGCTCGCGAGACCGATCCGGCCCCAGGAGCTCCGTGTCCACCTCGAGGGGTGTGAACGCCTTGACCGGCGGTCCCTCCCCTGCGGGCGCCGCGTCTCCCTCGGAAGCAGCGGGCTTCAGGCTGTCGGGCTCAGACAACGCTCGATGGCCTGGAGAAGCACATCCTCGTCGAGGATGGGCTTGGTCACGTAGTCGTTGAACCCCGCCGTCAGGTACTTCTCCCGGTCCCCCGCCATCGCGTGTGCGGTCAGGGCGATCACCGGCAGCCTGAGGAACCGCGGCTGCTTGCGGAGCCACGCCAGCACCTCTGTCCCATCCATCTCGGGGAGCGAGATGTCGAGGAGAACGAGGTCCGGGGGGTTCAGCGGAAGGCCGGCGATGGCCTCCAACCCGGTCTCGTACTCGGAGAGCTCGTAGCGGTCGTCCAGGATCGCGCTCACCAGGAGACGGTTGTCCGGGTTGTCTTCGACGACGGCGATCTTGGCGCTCATGGATTGACCCCTTTCTCTACCGACTCCAAAGCCGAGATGGCCTCGGAGAACGCGACCTCGAGGGATGGAAGGAGCTGTTGCGCGGCCGTCGAGTCGCTGCCGGAGGCTGCGCGCTCGATGCTCGCGGCGATGTCGCGCACCCGGAGGGCTCCCACGTTCGCGGCGCTCGACTTCAGCGAGTGGGCACCCTTCTCGGACTCCTTGACGTCACCCCCGCTCAGGCCACCGCGGATCTGCGCCATGCGCCCGGGTGCGTTCTCCAGGAACAGCCGGATCATCTGGCCGAGGAGCTTCTCCCCTCCCCACTCTCGAAGGCGGGCGAGGGCGCTATGATCCAGCGTATCCGATTCACTCATGCGTGGTCCGTTGTGCAGGGATTGGCAGGGAGGCACGTCAGGCGCGCCCCGCAGTCCAGTCTAGCCGGAGAACCCCCCTGACTGCAATCGCCGCAGGGCCCGCTAACTACGCCGGGCGCAAGCGATTCCGGGATCCGGAGCACCCGCGGGTCGCTTCGGGGGGTGCGCACGGCCTTACGAGCGCCGAGCCGCCGTCTGCGGGTGCCCCCCGCCGGCCCCCTCCAGCTCAGCATCGGAGCCCGCGCCGTCCAGGAGCTCCCGAGCCCGCCTGACCTTCCCGGCTGAGGCGGGGATGTAGGCCTGGCCGCCGAATCCCGGGTTGACCGACATGACGAGAAGCAGGTCGGCTCCCGTG
>ORJL011163619.1_pt1 | contig 10060 bp, 11 predicted proteins | sample 1779941 | NCBI WGS metagenome assembly ORJL01 (sample SAMEA104232317, study PRJEB22302) | groundwater metagenome | biome: forest; feature: aquifer; material: groundwater | place: USA | collected 2011-08-07 | depth 5.8 m | reverse complement strand
GGTCAGGGGGATGGTCGGAACCTCACACCAGCGTTAACGTGCTATATACGAGGAGCATAGGATGCCAGACGCTCTGAAGATAAAGCTCGCCCCCTCCATACTTTCGGCGGACTTCGCCCGCCTCGGCGCGGACGTGGCCGCAGGTGTGGACGCCGGCGCCGACTACATCCACGTGGACATCATGGACGGCCAGTTCGTCCCCAACCTCACCTTTGGCTGGCGCATGGTGGAGGCCATCAAGCCCCACGCTAAAGGCGTCCCCCTGGACGTCCACCTCATGATCGCCGACCCCGACCGCTTCGTGCCGGACTTCATCAAGGCCGGGGCGGACATCGTCACCGTACACGTGGAGGCCTGCACCCACCCCCACCGCTCCATCCACCGCATCCACGACCTCGGTGCGAAGGCCGGCCTCGGCCTCAACCCCGGCACCCCCCTCACCCTCGCCGAAGAGCTTGTCCAGGACATCGACCTCCTGCTCGTGATGACCGTCAACCCCGGCTTTGGCGGCCAGGGCTACATCCAGAGCATGGAGTCCAAGGTCAAGCGCGCCCGCGCCCTCATCACCGAGCGCAGCCTCGCCACCGAGCTTGAGGTGGACGGCGGCATCAGCACCCTCACCGCGGGCCGCGCCGTCCACGCCGGCGCGGACGTCCTGGTGGCCGGCTCCGCCGTCTACGGCCAGAAAGAGCCACCCAAGGTGCTGCTGGAAAGGCTGCGGGAGACGGTGGAGCGGGCGGCGGGGAGAATCTGACCCTCTGCCTCCGTGCTGTTTTCCTCTCGGTCATGATTTACCGAAGTGTCGCAGACCTTATAGCGGAGATACTGCGCCGGGCCGCAGGGCATCCTTCGCCCCTCGTAGTCGCCCTGGATGGGCGCAGCGGTGCTGGGAAGTCCACTGTGGCGCACGAACTGGCACGAACGCTGGGGGCAGCCGTCGTCAACGGAGACGACTTCTACGCCGGAGGCACGTTCGCGGAGTGGGCCAGGAAGATGGCAGCGGAAAAGGCGACCTACTGCGTGGACTGGCAGCGGCTCCGGGTGGAGGCGCTGGAGCCGCTGCGTAGCGGACGGCCCGCGACGTGGCGCCCCTACAACTGGGAGACCCTCGTGGGGCTATCGTCCGTGACCAAGACCTGCGACCCTGCCCCCATCATCATCCTGGACGGCGCGTACTCCAGCCGTCCGGAACTTGCTGACCTGTTAGACCTGACCGTACTGGTCCGGCTGCCGGACCCGATTCGCTTGGAGCGCCTGGTCCTGCTGTCCTTCTCTATGGCACAGACCACGTACCCGAAAGCTATCAAATGGGACCTGGACGGCGTCCAGGTAATGGCTCTGGGGTCTGCAGTCAGAAAGAGTTGACCAGGTCATAGTGGAAAGGCCGGGCGAGCCGGCAGAGCAGGAGACAAATCCAACAGAAGTAGGATGCCACTTCTTCCACTAGAACTCTGATCAAGGCATTGTTGGTTCAGAGATCGCCCTGAAAACTATCTCCCACGACCCGAGTATGGAAGGGTCTTGAAATGGTCGAGCACGCTTATCGCTGCGCCAAATGCAGCGGCGTTCGTACCTACGCTGGTTGCTTCTATTCTAAGCCCCAAGAGAGAGCTTCTAAACGCCCTTTCGCTTAGCTCGTTTTTCAGTGATGGAGAAAAGAGGTCAAAGGATCCCGACACCGCACCATTTAGAATGATCAGTTCATAATTGTTCAGATTGACACAGTAACTCAAAGCCCTGCCAAGCCATCGGCCCATTTCCCTAAAGAGCGCGATCGCATTGCTATCACCTTCGTGCGCAAGCCTGGCAATTTGTTCGGCAGTAATGAGGCTATCGGGGTTACGTTCGCGCCATTTGCGGGCCAAATCTGGGCCAGATATCTCTTTTTCCAGACACCCAACACGGCCACATCCACATTTTATGCTTGCCGTCTCGTTGACCAAGAAGTGGCCTATCTCACCCGCGTAGTTTCGAGCCCCTCTAAATACAGACCCGTTATGCACGAGACCCGCTCCAACTCCGGTGCCCACGGTAACACAAAGAAAATTCTGTTGGGTTCTCGGGCGACCATGATTCCCTATTTCTTTCTCGGCAAGGGCAGTGCATTCAGTGTCATGGTCAATTACGATGGGAACCTCTCCCAGAGTCCGCAACTGTTCCTCGGACAGCATGTCTTTGACGGCTAGTTCACTGTATCCCTGAATATTTGGAGACCATTGGGCTATTCCTTGGACATAATCAACGGCTCCGGGCCAACCGAGACCTATTCCCAAAATGTCATTTGCATCAACGGCCATCAAGATCTCTCGCACACAGGTCCGAATGTTTTGGATGACCTCTTCCACATTCTTGCCCGTTTGCAACATCGGGAAGCTAAAGTTCATGGGCTGCAGAGCAAGGTTCATGGCTGCGACCTTGATGTTAGTGGCTCCCACATCAATGCCAAACAGATAGCCTGCTTCCCCATTAACGCGAAGTAGAACGGACTGTGGCCCTGCCTTGCCCACCCTGCCCATTCGAGTTTCCTCAAGGAGCCCGTATGCGGAGAGTTCATCGACGGTTCTTGATAGAGTAGCCCAGGGCAGACCAGTGTCCACCGTTAGCTGGCTACGTGATGCTTCGCCGCGCATGTGGAGCGCGGACATTACAGACCACGCTTTGGGCGTCAAACGGGATAGCCTCATACGTCTTCGACTCCAATTTGTCAATGTCATCAATAATGGTAACACAAATGAGTCGACAATGAAACATTTTCTTTCACGTTCAGCGCTTCACAATACATCATATTGACTACTTCAAATGGATATGTTACATTGAGAGCATGTATCTACCATGCTGGTCGACCTAGCTCATCAAGAGCACAGCAAAAGGAGCCCACAAGAGGGAGAGTTTTCACTCCTCTAGAGAACAGTCGAAGCAAGCCTAGGCGTAGGGAGGCGCGCAATGAGTGTCAATTTGCCAAAAGATGAGACCCTTTCGCGCGCAATCGAACTAATCCATGCCGACGGCGGTTGGAAGCCGGTTCTTGCTTTGATGCTTGTTGACCGTCTCCTGAAGGCGGGGGGCTTTGGCATAGTGATATGGTGCACCTCACGGTTCTTAGGACAATGAATCCATTTAATTCACAGTAGGCCTGAACATTCTTGCCTGCCCTGCCGCACTGTTCAGAATCCATCAACAACCCGCGGACAATGCGGATCGCCGTGGCCACCAGCAACCCCAAGGAGCGGCTGCAAGGAGCGACCCTCGTCGTGGACACGCTCGGAGACCGCGCCGTGGAGGCGTTCCTGGGACTTGGACGAAGGGGGAGATAGTCCCGCCCCGCTCGTTCGAGAACACCCTACGAGGGTCTCCCCCAAGGGGATCGGTATCTGCGACAGGGCGAACGAGTCCCCCGCCCGGCGCGGTATCATGAATCCCTCTTCTGCCCATCCGAGTACGCTTGATAGTAAGCACTCCACATCGTGAGGTGGAATATGACGTGGTCGCTCAGCCTGATACTGGCAATCGTAGCTTTGGTCCTGGCCGTCCTGGTGCTCCTGGACATCGTCCCCGCCACCACCGGCCTGGCCCTGGCGGTCATCGTGCTGGCTATCCCGTTCCTCATCTCCGGCAGGGGCCGGAATATCCGCATCGGCTGACAGCCGTCCTATGGGTTGAGAAGGGAGGAGAGGCTGGCCTCTCCTCCCTTCTTTTGTTCCGGCAGACCCCTGTCCCGCTCCTAGCGCAGTCTGCGGGTGAACACGAACGCCGCCACCGCGATCCCGATGAGCGCCTCCCCGACGAACGGCGCCCGCAGCCCGATGCCGTTCGCCACTATCCCCCCAAACAGCGGCCCGATCCCGAAGCCGATGGAGTTGGCGCTCTGTACCATCCCATACGCCGCCCCGGACCGCTCGCGCGGGGCGATGGTGCCCATCCAGGCGCTGGCCCCGGCGGTGAGCATCCCGCTCCCCCACCCCATGACAGCGCCCCAGGCCAGCGCCAGCGGCACCGAGTGGACGGTGCTCACCATGAACGCCCCGGCGGCCAGGATGCCGCACCCCAGGATGATGAGGCCGCGCAAAGGGAACCGCCGGGACAGGAAGCTCATGGTCCACGCGGCGGCGGCCACCGCGATGCCGGAGCAGAAGAAGAACAGGCCCACCGTAGCCGCGTTCGCCGTCGCGTCCAGGCTGAGGATGAAGAAGGCGGTGGACGGCTGCACGAAGTTCGGGGCAAGCTGCGCCGCGCCCACGATGATGAGCGCCGCGAACATCCCCTTCACCTTCAGGATGTCGCGGAATTCTTTCCATACGCTCTTGGGCGTGAACATGCCCGTCGGCGAGGTGTGGGCAGGCACGCGGATGGCGGAAAGGATGAACACGCCGGATATCCCGATCATTGCCCCGGCCACAATGAACCCCCACTGGTACCCGAGGAAGATGAACGCCGACGCCCCGATGAGCGGCCCCAAGGTGAACCCCAGGGAGCTCATCCCTTGCGCCAGCCCCACGGCGAAGGGGAGCCGCGCCTTCGGGGTGACGGAGCCGAGGAGTCCCAGCGTGGCGGGCATGACGCCGCTGGTGAGGCCCATCATGGCGCGGGTGAAGGCGAGCTGCGGTATGTTCTGCACGAAAGCCGTCGCCATCATGACCGAGCTGGCACCGATGGCCGCCCGGGCGATGTTCTTCTTGTGCCCGAACCAGTCGCCGAAGATGCCCCACACCGGCCCGGCGAATATCTGGATGACCCCGGCGCACGCCTGGACGGCCCCCGCCCAAAAGGCGGCCTGCCGCGCGTCGAACTTGCCGATGTCCTGGACGAACAGGGGGAAGAACGGGCTGGTGAACCCAAAACCCACGGAGGTGAGGAAGAGCGAGGCCAGGATGATGTAGAAGCCCCCGCCCAGCCGGGCCTCCTGCTCCATCTCCCGGGCGCGAGGGCCACCCTCACCATCCATGTCCGCTTCGTGCGCCATGTCACCTCACATCCGTGTCGCAGACAGACAAACGCCAGTATAGCAGGGGCCTTCCGCACCGCTTCTAAGCCTTTCGTCTGATAGATCGCCCCAAGAAAGGCGGTCAGGGGTCGCGCCCCGACACGGTGTCGGGGCGCGACCCCTGACCCAAATCGTCATTCTGAGCGGAGGACCTCCGGAGCGAAGATTCTACAGCCCAAGACGGCCACCCTTCAGAACATATACCCGAATAGCCACACGCAGCGCGAAATCCAGCTACCTCCCCTCTCACACCGCCTTCCGCGCCCGCAGCTGGACCACGTATACCGCGAATATGGCAAAGGTGACCGCCTCCACCACGAACGGCATCCGCAGCCCCCACTGGGCGGCGATGACGCCCCCCACCAGCGGCCCGAACCCGAACCCGAGCGCGTTGGCGCTCTGCATGATGCCGAACGCCGCCCCCTGCCTATCAGCCGGGGCGAACTCGCCCACCAGGGCGCTTGCCCGCGTGTTCACGATCCCGATGCCCGCGCCCATCAAGGCGGCGCTCGCCATGGCGATGGTCAGGTCCGGCGCCACGCTCATGACCACCGCCCCTAGCCCAACTAAGGCGCTCCCTACCAGGAGGAAGAACTTGTACCCGAACCGGCTTGCAACCATGGCCGTGACCCAAGCCGAGACGGCGGTGGTGAGACCCATGACGGTGAACACGAGCCCGATGACGATGGCCCCATACGCGGGGTCCAGCGACTTCACGAAGAGGGCGATGACCGGCATGACCAGGTTGGGCGCGAACTGCGCCAGCGTCATCAGGACCAGGACAGGTCGCATGCCGGGGAGCAGCACCATCTCGCGGATGTCCCCGAAGACGCCCACTACGCTCTTGCGCTGTCCCGCGCGGGGGTGGAATGCCTCCCGTACGAAGAAGAGGACAAGGAGACCGGCCATGACGAGGATCGCGCCGGAGGAGAAGAAGCCATAGCTAAAACCCAGCCAGGCCACGAACACTCCGCCCACTACCGGGCCGAGGGTGTTCCCCACGGCGTTGGCCCCCTGCAGGACACCCACGCTGAAGGGCAGCCGGCTCTTCGGGGCTAGGGAGGCGGAGAGGCCGTTGATGGCCGGCCAAATGCCGGAGACCGCGCCCATCCCCGCCCGCACCACGAACAGCTGTGGGAGGTCCGTGGCCATTCCCGTAAGGGCCATGCACACCCCAGCCCCAAAGGAGGCCCGCAGCACCATGCGCTTGTGCCCGAACCAGTCGGACAGGATGCCCCACGTTGGCCCCGCGACGAACATGATGGGGCCGTTGACGGCGGCGATGAGCCCAGCCCACAGGGCCGCCTCCCCCGCAGTGGACTGCGCCAGCTCCTGCACGAACAGCGGCATGAAAGGCTGGGCGAAGCCGAACCCCAACGACGCGATGAACTGGGCGATGACGAGAATGGGGAAGTATCGCTGCCAGGAACTATGCCTGGCCTCTTCAGCGGCGACAGCCTGTGTTGCCATAGAGCTCCGCGCTGTGCAGCGCGCTTCCGTTACGAGTTTAGGACTGCGCCATTCTACTCCCTCTGAACATCCGAGAGGGCGTGCAAACGCCCACCGTTGTAGTGGGGCAGACCTCGTTCCGAAAGTCCCATGTGGTGGGGAATCGGTGCGCCCCTGTCACAGGCCCCGACACCTTGGCGGGCAGATCCGCGAAACATCATGCCGCTTCCCTGAACGCGACCAGTATCCGGGGCGAGCGCAGCGAGCGATACCGTCCTTGGAGAGCGGTCTAGCGCTCAGTCACTTCCACGGTCACAGGGCCTTCCTCCTCCATAGGGTCCCCGAAGATGGAGAAGACGGCCGCGTGGAAGGTGCCTTGATAGCGGTGCTCGTCTTCCTTCCTGTGGCCGCGCTTGAAGTCCTCCACAATGATGACGCGGCGGCGCTCGTCGCCGCCGTGCTCCTCATTGTAGATACGCTCGACCGCGGTATGGAGGTTGCGTCCCCGCCCGTTCAGAGTCCGTCCATCCGGTAGTTTCATTGCGATTGTCAGCATAGGCCTGGTCATGTCCTGCTCCTTGCGTCTCACATCGAAGATACGCCCACTATAGCGGTTTTCCAAAGTACACGGGCGGGCTTTGCCTCAAAAGTGAGTTCAAGGGGATTACGCACCCCACCCCATCCGTTCGAGGACATCCTTCGAGGGTCCTGATTCGCAGACTCCCCGACTCATTCGGGGTCTTCGACATCGGAATCTCCGCTGCGCTACGACCTTTCAGATATGGAATCGGGATCTACGACAGGACGAACGGATCCCCTCTCCTCCCTGGCACTGTTGAGGCAAGGCACGTCGGCGGAGTGGGGGCGAGGGGGTGAGTCCCGCAAAGATTCCGTAGCGATCAGGAAGGCTCTGCAAAGGAATGGGGACATCTCTACCAAGTGCAACCCGACGAGACACCGGGCAGGGTCCTTCATCGTAGGGGTGATTCCTGAAATCATCTAGTCATCTCAAAAGTCCCGGCGGTCCAGGATGCCCCTTTTTACTATCCCTTCCCCCCTTGCGGGGAAGGTGGATGGGGGGTGAAGCAGGGTGAACAAGGAGTTGTGATAGACGAAAGAGCATTTTGAGATAGGTACCTGAATCGCCCCTTCCCTACCCTAATACCCTTCAATAGCCAGCCAGGACAGCATCCGACACACGCCCACGATCTCCGCCCTGCGGTCCAGTTTCTCTAGCCAGCGCTCAGGGATGGCCGCCCCGCCATAGGCAGCGCCGCTGATGGCCCCGGTCATGGCCGCAATCGTGTCGGTGTCCCCGCCCAGGTTCACAGCGGTGATGACGGACTCCTCAAAGGAGTCCGTGTTGAGATAGCACCACAGCGCCGCCTGCACGGATGCGGGTGCATGCAGCGTGGGCGAAAGGTCGTCCGCGTCCATCACCTCCACCCGGCCCACGTACTCCTTCACTGTGCGGTCCTCCAGGCCCCGGCTCACCTCTGGGATGAGGTCGGCCTTGGCGGTGCCCGTCATGCTCTCCACAATAGCCAGGTTCAGCGCCACTGCCGCCCACCCGGCGCTCTCGTCCCAGTGGGTGAGCTTGGAGCAGGCCAGGGTGTCCTCCGTCAGCAAGTCCATCCGACGCAGGCGGCCCAGGGCGATGGGGGCGGACCGCATGGCCGCGCCGTTCGTGGCGCTGCCGCCGAGCGCTTCATGCGCGGCGCGGGCGGCGTCTTTGAAAGAGAATCCCTTGTCCACCTGCGCCAGCGTATGCGCTGTGGTAGGGCCCATGCTCCGCCGGTCGTCCCGGTACCGCTCCAGGAAGCGGTTGCCGATGTCGTCCAGGTCCCACCCCCGGAGGTCCGTGATGCTCCGGGCAATGCACAGGGCCAGGGCCGTATCGTCCGTGGTGCGTCCGTCCGCCATCTCCGTGAGGCGACCGTAGCGCTCCTTGATTGCCGCCGATGTCCAGCCCTCCACCGGCGCGCCCAGGGCGTCGCCCACGGCCAGGCCGAGCAAGCAGCCGCGAAAGCGGTCTTCCAGGTTGAACATTGCCATAGTTGCTCCAGTGTAGTACGGCCCGCCGCGCCGTGGCTATTGGTTCACCGTCTCCTGGGAGATGATCCACAGGCTCACGACGGTATAGGCCACCATGAGGACCAGCACCGGGAGCTGGCTGAGCATGGCCTTGCGCGGACTCCCAAAGGACCGCAGGGCCTGGATGTGGGCCACGGCCACCGCCGCCACATGCCCCGCGATGATGAGACCCACCTGGAGATACCAAACAAAGGCGGGCGGAAAGAGGGCGGCGTTCATCTCGTATCCGGCTGTCCCAAACAGGTCCCACCCCATGCCGAGCGGGTCGGAGGCAAGGGAGATCATGCGTTGCCCGGAAATGAGGAAATAGGTGAAGTAGTGGGCCACGTTGTAGGCGGCGGCAATGGGCACCAGGGAATAGATGAACAGCGCCGCTATGCGGTCCAGGCCCACCGAGGCGCTGCCGAGGACGCGGGCGGCGGCCATGGCTGCCAGATAGACCACGGCGAAAACGGCCAGCGCCCCCGCCAGGCCTATCGTGCCGAAGACCGCGTAGTCGCTGATGAGCGCGTCCTTCTGCAGGACGAAGAAGTCTATCCATGGGGCGCTGTTCTGGAGGCCGTCGAAGGTGACGCTGGCGAGCATGAGCAGGACAAAGCCCGTCTCGCCGGGCAGGGAGTCCCGGGCGCTGAGGAGCCCCGCCGCCGGGAGCCTCAGGTTGATCTCCTTCCTGTCGTTGGGAGCGAGGGAGAAAGCCTCCAGGTCGTCCGTCGTCTCCGGCGCCTCCCGAACGCGTATCTCCACGGGCGCCACGCGGGCAAGGATGCCGAAGTAGATGCTGAACACCTCGCCGTGCCGGAGCCACGCGTACGGCCCAAAGGTCAGCATCCCGCCCAGGGTGAAGAGGGTGTACGCCAGCGCCAGAAGTCCAAGGGTGTAGGGGACCGCCGCGCCACGGTAGACAAGCTCGATCCAGACGAAGGCAATGAAAACCAGGAGCGCGGGAAGGATGCCCAGCCGCTCGGGGAAGGACTTCCCTGCATCCAGGTACTCCACCCCGGCGAACCGGCGGGCAAGGGCTTCCAGGCCCCTATAGATGTTGAGCCACGGGTTCAGGACGGCCCAGACGTTCCCGAACAGGATGGAGGCGAAGGCCAGGCCTATCCACCAGATGATCCAGACCATGGTGGGCGTGACGTTGATGGTGGGGACCTGGGCGCCCACCAGCCCTGCGACGATGACCAGCACCAGGAGCGCCACGCTGGCCAGGCGGAGGAAGCCCACCAGAACAGGGTTCAGGAGGACGGCCCGTAGCACAGGGTTGCGGAGGAGGTTGTAGCGCGGGTACTCCCCGGCGGCGCGACTTGCCCCCAGGAACAGGCTGGACACGATGAAGGAGAGGGCCACCGCCGCGGCCGCGCCGTAGAGGTAGAGCCACAGCGGGACCGGGAGGTCATAACGCTGGCCGAAGCCGTGGGCCAGCGCCAGGGCGGGGGCGCCCCCTAACACGGTGGCGATGAGGACAGGCCGCAGGAACCTTCTCATGACGCGTCATGCCTCTCGATGCGACCGCAGGGGCCGCACAAGGTTGTGGTT
>ORJL010581659.1_pt1 | contig 10061 bp, 9 predicted proteins | sample 1779941 | NCBI WGS metagenome assembly ORJL01 (sample SAMEA104232317, study PRJEB22302) | groundwater metagenome | biome: forest; feature: aquifer; material: groundwater | place: USA | collected 2011-08-07 | depth 5.8 m | reverse complement strand
GGGGGTGAAGATTTTCGTAAGGGAAGGGAAGGCCGGCAAAGGCACCGTTATTATAGAAAATTCAAATATCCGGTTGATAAATTTAACAGATATTTTTGCACTGGTTGTGGACGTTGCACGCGCACTTGTATGGCAGGAATTAGTTTGATTGATACAGTGAATGCGCTTGTGCCTGTTTCTATTGATTAGTTTATTTAGTATTTAAAAGGAGCGGACGATGATTGACCGAGAAATTCTTTTGGAGAAAATGAAGACTTCTCCTTATAAGCCGATGCAGGGTAAGATAATCGCTGCCGAGATGCTTACGGATAAGGAAAAACTCTTCCGTATTGAACTCGAGGATAAGATTAACCTCGCCCACGAGCCTGGGCAATTTGTGATGGTTTCTATCTTTGGTTTTGGAGAGGCCCCAATCTCTGTATGCTCTTCCCCAAGCGATAAAGGTTATTTCGAGATCACCGTTAGAAATGTCGGCGTACTTACGGATAAACTGCATAAATTGAATAAGGGAGATACAGTAGGGATTCGTGGACCGTTCGGCAAGGGGTTTCCCGTAGATAATATGTTCGGGTACGATGTTATGATAGTTGCCGGTGGATTGGGTATAGTGCCTTTACGTTCTCTAATCCGCTATATTATGTTCCATCGTAATGATTTTGGAAATGTGCAGATACTTTTAGGTTGTAAAACTCCGAAAGAGCTTTTGTTTGAAGCTGAGACAAGGGAATGGATGCGTAGGGCAGAGATAAAGTTTAACTGTACTGTAGATAGAGGCGATCCGGATTGGAAAGGAAATGTTGGCTTAATTACTACTTTGATTCCTAACGTCGATATTAATCCTATGCGGACTTATGGCGTAGTGGTTGGGCCGCCGATTATGTATAAATTTGTTATCGTAAAGCTTTTGGAGAAGAAAATACCCAATCATCAGATTGTTGTTTCTCTGGAGCGTAGGATGAAATGCGGCTTGGGCAAATGTGGCCATTGCCAGATTGAAGGTATGTATGTTTGCCAATCTGGCCCGGTTTTTAATTATGCGCAATTGAAGAATTTTAAAGGAGAGTGCCATGAAAAAGCAATCTAAGCCAAAGCTGGCTTTTTTTGATTTTACTGATTGTGAAGGCTGCCAGTTGCAGTTTGCTAATCTGGGTGGCACCTTATTAGAATTATTAGAGCTGGTGGATATCGTTAGTTTCCGTGAAATTATGTCTGAAACAGCAGAGGATTATGATATTGCCTTTATTGAAGGTAGTATCACTACGGATAATGACGTCTTGCGTATTAAGAAAATTAGAGAAAAGGCTAAGGTTATAGTTGCGTTAGGCGCGTGTGCAACTATTGGTGGAGTAAATGGAATTAAGAATCGCCGGCCTCTGGATTTGGCCAAGCAAACAGTATATGGAGATAAGGCAAGTACAGTTAATACTATTAAAGCTATGCCTGTGCATGAGGTGGTGCATGTGGATTATGTAATTAATGGTTGTCCGGTTTACCTGCCCGAAGTTGTTAGCGTAGTAAAATGCCTGCTTATGGGTAAACCCTATGTTCTTCCTAATTATCCGGTTTGTGTCGAGTGTAAAATGAATGAGAATGTTTGCCGTTATGAGAAAGATCAGGAATGTATGGGGACAGTAACCAGGGCAGGATGTAACTCTTGGTGCATTAATAATGGCAACCGTTGCTATGGTTGCCGCGGTTTAGTGGATAATCCTGCAGCAGATGCGCAGAAGGATATTTTGAGTAAGTATGGGCTAAAGCTCGAAGATGCCCTAAAGCATTTTACTTTATATAATGATTCTATGGGGGAGAAATATGACCAAGAGTTCAAATAAAATAGATTCTCAGAATGTAAAAGTCGATGTGCATTATTTAACCAGGGTAGAAGGCCATGGTAATATTGTAGTTGACGTAAAAGAGGGCAAGTTAACTAAATGCGAGTTCCAGGTGATCGAGTCCCCGCGTTTCTTTGAGTCAATGCTTGTGGGCAGGTCTATCTGGGAAGCGCAGCATTTAACTAGCCGTATCTGCGGTATCTGTGCATGTGGGCATACGCTGGCGAGTATTAAGGGAGCAGAGGATGCGCTAGGAGTAAAACCAACAGACGAAGTGGTTATGCTCAGAAAACTCTTGCTTAATACTGAAATGTTAGATAGCCATATTTTGCATATTTATATTCTGGTTGCGCCAGATCTATTGGGGGTAAAGAGTATTGTTCCCCTGATTAAGACACACCGGCCGGTAATTGAGATGGCTTTGCGCATGAAGCGGATGAGTGATTATGGTGGAGAAGTGCTCGCTGGTAGACATATTCATCCTATAAGCTATGTCATCGGCGGACTTACCCAACTTCCTTCACGCGAAGGCCTAGAGAAGCTATACGGTTTAATGTTAGAATCGCGCAAAGACGGAGAGGAAACAGTAAAGATTATCAAGACATTGAAGTTCCCGGAATTTGAGAGGCCGACACAATATATGTCACTTACTTCTGATGATGAATATGCTATGTATGATGGTGATTTAGTGGTGAATGGAGTAAAGAGTAAGGTGCGCGATTACCGTAAACTTTTTATCGAGTCGGTAGTAGATTATTCACGGGCTAAGATCTCCAGGATTAATGGGAAATCTTATGCTGTAGGTGCTCTTGCGCGTTTTAACAATAATTTTGATAAGTTACACAAAAAGGCAAAGGCAGTGGCAAAAGAATTAGGTTTAAAAGCACCATGCCATAATCCTTACCTCAATACAGCAGCACAGCTGGTGGAATGGGTGCATTGCTTGGAAGATTCAATTACTATACTTGAAAAGATTTTAAAAGATGGCTTAAGAGAAGAAAAGGTTGTTGTATCCTCTTGGCCGAAGAGAAGTGAAATCGGTAAAATAAAATATAAACCTAATACCGGATCAGGTTGTGTTGAAGTTCCTCGAGGTTCCTTGTTCCATGAGTATACTATAGATGAGACCGCACATATCATGGCAGCTAATTGTGTAATTCCTACTAATCAAAATATGGGTAATCTAGAGGACGATATGCGAAAGATAGTACCGGAGTTATTGGGTAAGAAGACTCAAGAGGAGATTACTCTGGACCTTGAGATGTTGGCACGTGCGTACGATCCTTGTATTTCTTGCGCTACGCATCTTTTGGATGTAAGCTTTGTCTAAGAAATTAGCAGTTATTGGTTTAGGTAATAGCTTAAGGAGGGATGACGGAATAGGAGTGATTATTCTGGAATGCCTCCTTAATCATTATAAGGATCAGAGAATAGATTACCTTAATTTTGGCATTGCGAGTTTCGATCTTATGCATCGATTGCAAGATTATGATCTCGCTTTACTAATCGATGGGATTTCTGCAGGCCTTCCAGCCGGAGAATTAAAGATATTTGATCTAGAGGATATTTCTTTTAGCAAAGAAGCTAGCCAAGAGATGAAGATTTCATCACACGAATTGAATCTTAAAGATATCTTTAGGCTTTCGCGCAATCTGGAGATCAAAACCAAGATTTATGTTGCTGGGATACAGGTCCAGGATGTTAGTTTTGGCGAATCTTTAAGCGATCCGCTTAAAGAGAGAATAGGGGCAATAATAGAAGAGATTAATAAATTTATCCAGGAAAGGTTGCTTTAAGGATATGTGTTATGCCATACCGGGAAAAGTAGAAAGAATAGAGAATAATACAGTAATCGTTGATTATTTCGGCGAGAAGCGTAAGGCGCTCAATGAACTGACACAGGTTAATATTGGGGATTATATCTATGCCCAGGGTGGTTTTGTGGTTAGTAAAATATCTGCCTTAGAAGCAGAGAGCATCCTCGCAACCTGGAAGGAGACATTTTTCCAGTTGCAGGAAGTAGATTTAAGGCTCTCTCGCCTTAATCTGGGGGATAAAATTTCAGACAAAAACCTATTGGAGATATTAGACAAAGCTAGCCAGTCTAAGGAGCTCAGCCGCTTTGAACTATTGTATTTATTGGAACTCAAAGATCAAACAAGCCTTGAGTTGCTTTCTAAAACAGCAAATTTTCTGCGCCAGAAATATCACAAAAACTCCTGCTGTGTGCATGGAATAATTGAGATATCTAACTATTGTATCAAAGGGTGTAAATATTGCGGGATATCTTATCATAATAAAGAGTTAGAGCGCTACCGTATGACTAAGGATGAAATTCTAAAAAGTGCGCAAATAGCTGTGGAGGATTATGGTTTTAAATCTCTGGTATTGCAAAGCGGTGAAGACCCTGGATATGGCATTGAAGAATTAGCAGATATAATCAAAGAGATAAAAGAGAAATTCCCTACTCTGATCTTTATTAGTTTTGGAGAGATTGGCATAGACGGTCTGGAGAAACTGTATTCTGCTGGTGCACGAGGTTTGCTTATGCGTTTTGAGACCTCAAACCCCAAGATTTATGAAGATATTCACCCCGGGCAGAACCTTGAAAACAGGCTCATGCATCTACGGCAAGCTTATAAAATGGGGTATATGATTATTACCGGGGGCCTAATTGGTATACCTGGCCAGAGTAGAGAGGATCTCCTAAATGATATATTTCTGGCTAAAGAGTTAGATGCAGAGATGTTTAGTTTTGGGCCTTTTATTCCGCATCCGCACACACCTTTTGCAGAGATAGAGAGTGTAAAGGTTGAAGAAGTAGTTAAGGTTTTAGCTGTTGCTAGGATTATTGATAATACTCAAGCCAAAATTCTAGTAACTACTGCACTTGAAACTCTTAATAGAGAAGCAGGGAAAAGCGGGTTACTTGCCGGAGCAAATTCACTAATGCTTAATGTTACACCATTGACCTATCGGCCTTTTTATTCTATCTACCCTAATCGGGCACACCAATCTGAAGATATTGCTCTTCAGATTGATTCTACAGTTTCTCTCCTGCGCTCCTTGGGCAGGGCTCCCACAGACCTAGAGACAATCTAATATTGTGAAATAAGTAACAAAAACCTTGACATAGTAGTAGTATATGATACACTTATACTAGTTATTGTGAAATCAGGAGCAATATTATGATTACTAACAAAGCTTGTGTAATTCGACTCTCTCGTTATAAAAATGCCCTTCATAGGTTACGCGCATTAGGATTTGTCAAAGTCTTTTCTGATAATCTGGCAGATGCTATAGGGGTGTTGCCTTCTCAAGTTAGAAAAGATTTTTCTTTGTTCGGTATATCAGGGAATAAGCGCGGTGGTTATCAGGTAGATATACTAATTGAGAAACTAAATACTATTCTTGGTAAAGAACAAACACAGGAAGTCGTTATTGTAGGTTTGGGGAATATTGGTAATGCACTTATGAAATACAAGGGATTTGAAAAAGAAGGGATAAAGATTTCTGCTTGTTTTGATATCGATTCTACTAAATATAACCGAGAGGCGGTTATCCCCGTTCTTCCCTTGGAAGAGATGAAGGATTTTGTAAGGAGTAAGCGCATAAAGATCGGGGTAATCGCTGTTCCGGATATCGCTGCACAATCAGTCCTGGAGATGATGCTTGCTTGTGGCATAAAAGGGGTATTGAACTTTGCACCACTAAGATTAAGGGCTACGGAAGATATTGTTGTTAATAATGTCAATTTAGAGCTTGAGTTGGAGAATGTGATTTATTTTGTCAATGCTCAAGAAAAAACTAAGATTGGATAAATGCGTACACAAAGCCTGAAAACAAAAATACTTATTTTATCTTTCGCCAGCATTTTGATTTTTTCCGTAGGAGTCTTATTTCTAGGTGCGCAGATCATTAAGAACGATATCATCGCTCGTGCGCAGAGACAGGTTAAAAACGATCTCTTTATTGCGCACTCTATTTATTATGGTGAAATTGAGTCAATAAAAACAGCTTTTAATATTATCCCGCTTACTGTAGATTTGGCTAAGGTAAAGCAAAACCTGGGATTGGATTATTTATATGTAGTTGAGCGTAAAGATAAGTCTAAAGTTTTGAGCGAAATTGTGCTTCGGGCATTTGAGGGTTATCCTACTGGCGGTATTAGGATTATCAAGAAAGAAGAATTACTGGGGATGGGAGAGGATATATATAAGAAGGCGGAAATAGAGGTGCGCCCTACTCCTAAGAGCCATCCTAACGATTTAAAGGTATTGGATAAAGCCATGGCTATAGGTTATGCTATGCCTGTTTTTGATGAGCAGAAAGAAGTAAAACAGGTTATCTATGGAGGAAAGATACTTAACCGGGATTTTCCACTTGTAGACAAAATACGTAATCTTGTTTTCGAGGATAAATTATATAATTCTAAACCCTTGGGGACAGTGACAATATTTCTAAATGATATTCGTATTGCTACTAATGTTTTAGATAATCAAGGGCAAAGGGCAATGGGTACAGTAGTTTCGGATAACGTCTACAAAAAGGTAGTAAAAGAGGGAAATACTTGGTTGGACCGTGCTTTTGTAGTTACGGATTGGTATTTGACCGGCTATGAACCGATTAAGAATATTAATGGCGAGGTTGTTGGGATTCTATATGTAGGGGTTTTGGAGAAACCTTTTAAAGATACGGAAAAGCGCATATTCCTGGGATTTCTAACAATCGTAGGGTTGGTAGCAATTTTAGCAGCAGTTTCTTCCTATATTCTGGCTTATTCTATTGCGCGTCCTGTTACTGGTATGCTTGAGGCAACTGGTAAGATATCGAGTGGCGATTTAGGTTTTCGGGTAAAAACTGAGACTGGGATAAACGAATTGAATCACTTAGCTGAGGCTTTCAATATAATGGCTAAGAAACTCAAGGAGCGCCAGGAAAGTTATTTAGATTTGATAGGTTTTGTAGCTCATGAACTAAAAGGAATACTTTCTTCGACCATACTTAATGCCTATTCTGTGCGGGATGGCTTTTTAGGAATGATTAATTTTAAACAGATTAAGGCCATGGATTCAGTGACGCGTAATCTTGATTATCTTGATGCTACGGTAAAGAACTTTCTTAATTTAAGTAGGATTGAAAAAGGAGAGATGGCGCTTAATAAAACAGATTTGTTTATAAGAGAGGATATTTTTGAAGTAGCAGTGGATGCATTCTTAAAGCAGGCAAATGACAAGCAAATTCAAATTATAAATGATATTGAACCGGGTTTGAAGATAAAAGCCGACCTTAACCTACTTCAGGTTGCAGCTAATAACCTTGTAGGTAATGCGGTTAAATACGCCAGTTTCGGAGGAAAGGTAATATTGAGTTCACGTAAGATTAATGATCATCTTGAAGTCGAAATATATAGTGATGGTAAGCCGATAAAAGAGAGCGAAAAAGATAAATTATTTAAGAAGTTTTCTCGTCTTGATTCTCCTACTGCAGCAAAGATACAGGGGACAGGGCTAGGTTTGTTTATTACTCGCGAGATAATTGAAAAACATGAAGGTCGAATTTGGGTTGAGATTAGAGAAAAAGGTAACGCTTTTAAGATAGAGCTAAAAACTTAAATAGGGGGGATGAGTGTCTACGCCGATAGAAATCATTAGAAAGAAAAGAGCAGAGGCAATAAACAGGATCATTAGTAAAGGCTATCTCTCTTCAAAACGCGTTTACGTAGGTATGGCTACCTGTGAAATTGCTGCAGGGTCAAAAGAGGTAATGGAGGTTTTTCAAGAGGCGATCAGGTCGGGATTAAGCGATGTGTATTTAAGCCAGAAGGGTTGTGCAGGCAGGTGTAATTTAGAGCCGACAGTTGAAGTGGTGGAAGAAGGTAAGATTCCTTTGAAATATGGTTTAGTTACTAAAGAAAGGGCTAAGGAAATCATTGAAAGGCATCTAAAAAAAGGCGAAGTGATTAAAGAATGGTTAATTAAATAACTCGAGAATAGGGAGATCAAGCGACATGCCAGTAAGATTTAATATTACATTATGCGATGGACCTTCATGTATGCATAAAAGGTCAAAGGAAATTGTTTCTACGATTGAAGGTGAACTTAAAAGACTCGGCTTAACCAATAAAGTTGGCATTAATTTATCCGGTTGCTTAGGGATGTGTGGTAAGGGGCCGGTAATGATTATTAATCCGGGTTATGCTATTTATGGGGCTTTTACCGAAAAAGATATTCCTGAAATTATAGAGCAACATATTCTCAAGAAGAAGCCGGTTACCCGTTTTATTGTTGATGAAGACCATCTTTATAATCGTTTTTTTAGGGTTTTTGGTGATGTGAACTTTTTTGGCAAGCAGATGCGTATTGCTTTGCGCAATTGCGGGATTATTGATCCGGAGAATATAGATGATTATATTTCTTTACGTGGCTATGAGGCTTTAGCTAAGGTGCTTACGGATATGTCTCCTCTAGAAGTTATAGCTGAGATTAAGAAATCTGGTTTACGCGGTAGGGGCGGAGCAGGTTTTCCTACTGGAATTAAGTGGGAACTTACTGCTAAAGAAAAAAGCGATGAGAAATATGTTATTTGTAATGCTGATGAAGGAGATCCCGGGGCATTTATGGATAGGAGCGCGATCGAAGGCGATCCGCACACAATTGTCGAAGGAATGATAATTGCTGGGTTTGCTATTGGCGCAAAAAAGGGAATTGTTTATATCCGCGCAGAGTATCCTTTAGCTGTAAAGAGGATTAAGAAGGCTATAGAAGAGGCCAGGAAAGCAGGATTTTTGGGCGAAAATATTTTGGGTTCAAATTTTAGTTTTGATATTGAGGTACGTCTTGGCGCAGGTGCTTTTGTCTGTGGAGAAGAGACGGCGCTTATGCTTTCCATTGAAGGGCATCGTGGTATGCCAAGGCCCAGGCCGCCATTCCCTTCAGTATCCGGACTCTTTGGTAAACCAACATTGATTAATAATGTAGAGACCTGGGCGAATATCCCGGTAATTATTATTGATGGCGCAGATTGGTTTAGTTCTTTAGGTACAGAGAAAAGCAAAGGGACTAAGGTTTTTGCCCTGGCAGGTAAAGTAAAAAATACTGGCTTAGTCGAGGTGCCTATGGGGACTACTTTACGCCAGATTATTTATAATATTGGAGGCGGAATTCCCCAGGACAAGAAATTTAAGGCTGTGCAAACCGGTGGCCCTTCCGGTGGATGCCTATCTGAAGAATATTTGGATACAAAGATAGATTATGAGTCTTTAGCTAAGGCTGGTTCGATTATGGGTTCAGGCGGAATGATTGTTATTGATGAGGACTCCTGCATGGTGAATATTGCCAAATTTTTCCTGGAGTTTACCCAGAATGAATCATGTGGTAAATGTACACCCTGTCGAGAGGGGACAAAGCGAATGCTAGAGATTTTAATTCGTATTACTGAAGGTAAGGGCGTAGAAGAGGATATTAATAAATTAGAGCGCTTGGGTAATATGATCAAGAAGGCTTCTTTGTGTGGTTTGGGCCAATCAGCGCCCAATCCGGTTTTAAGCACGATTAAAAACTTTCGTGTTGAATATGAAGAGCATGTGCGTAATAAACGATGCCGGGCAGGAGTTTGTCAGCATTTACTTGTTTATGAAATTACAGATAAATGTGTGGGCTGTGGGGCCTGCAAGAAAGTTTGTCCTGTAGAAGCGATATCCGGCAGTCCTAAGGGAAAACACATTATCGATATAAATAAATGTATTAAATGTGGTGCTTGTATTAAAGTTTGTAAGTTTAACGCCATAAAAAAATATTAAGTAAGGAGTATACAATGATTACTGTTTTTATTAATGACAAGCCTTATCGGGTAGAACCAGGACAAACTATTATGCAAGCAGCGGATAAATTAGGGTTTCATATTCCGCGGCTATGTTATCATCCTAAGTTATCTATTGAGGGGGCTTGCCGCGTATGTATTGTAGAGGTGGTAGGGATGCGTAATTATGTTGCTTCTTGCGCCTATCCGGTAAGTGAAGGGATGAAAATTTACACTAATACCGAGGAGATCAGGCGGGCCCGGCGCGATATCATAGAATTGATTTTAGATAATCATCCGGAAGATTGCCATACCTGCGAAAGGGATGGCAACTGTGAGTTGCAAAGACTGGCTTTTGCTATGGGGATTAGAAAGCGGCATTTTGAAGGAGAGAAGAAACATTATGAAAAAGACCTATCTTCTACATCG
>ORJL010263024.1_pt1 | contig 10062 bp, 9 predicted proteins | sample 1779941 | NCBI WGS metagenome assembly ORJL01 (sample SAMEA104232317, study PRJEB22302) | groundwater metagenome | biome: forest; feature: aquifer; material: groundwater | place: USA | collected 2011-08-07 | depth 5.8 m | reverse complement strand
TTCTAAAATAGTGTGGATCTCTTCGTGGGTCAGGCCATGATTCCCATTCCAACTCAGCCTCTAAATATAGTTTATCATTGTTTAAATAGATTCTTCGAGCGCCAGAATAGGTAAGCATATGGGCATCAATGGGTGCAAGAACTTCCTTTTTTTCTGTAAAAACCGTTAACGCAAAGAGCGGCGAAGCAATAAGAATACCAATAAACGCAATCAAGACTTTTTTCATGAAATTTCCTCCTGTTTTACACTCGCAACGAATTGTTTCCAGAATTCCATCGTAAATGTTCTATGTCAAGAGAACCGAGTTTAATTGACTTATCAAGACATGCATTTTATAAATTTCTTATGTCTAAACTTCTAAATTTTATAGCTTTTCTGTCTTTTACTTTCTTGATTTTAGGTTGTTCCACAACGGGAACAACGGGAACCAATGATCCTAAAGATTCTTTATCTGCCAAAGATTATTTTGATCAAGGGCTTCACGCCAAAGAAAAGAAAAAGTGGGAAGAGGCAGTTGATCGCTTTGAAACCGTTAAATATAGATTTCCCTTAAGTAACTATACAAAACAGGCAGAGCTTGAAATTGCTGATATTCATTTTCAACAAAAAGAGTGGGTAGAGGCACGTACTGCCTATGAAATATATAAAAAATTCCATCCGCGAGATAATGAGCTGCCCTTTGTTTTGTATAGAGTAGGGCTCACTTATTTCTATGAAATGCCTTCTTCCATTGATCGTGATGTGGAGCCTATAGAGAAAACAGTAGAAGCTTGTGATGATTTTTTAAAGAAATATCCAAATTCGCAATATGCTGATGATGCAAGGAATAAGAGAAATAAAGCGCGTAGTAAGCTTGCAGAAAGATCACTTTATGTTGCCCACTACTATAACAAAAAGAAATCATACGGGGCTGCTTTGGGACGCGCTCTAGAAGTTTTAGAGCAGTATTCAGATACAGATCAGCTTGAAGAGGCCTACTTTTATGTCATCTTTTCTTATGATAAGCTTGGAAACAAGGGCAAAGCACAAAAATACTACAATCAAATGTTACAAAAATTTCCTCAATCAAAGTTTGCCCCTAAGTTTAAAGATTTAAAACTTGAAACAACTGGATCCTAGCAGGGTGCTGAAAAAGTGCTTTCAAAGGTGAAAAATTCAGATTTTAGCCGAAACAAGGAAGACGAACAAAATGCCCGGAGGCGTAGTCTCTGCACTACGTCGAGGACATTTTGTGAGTATGACGCAGGAGCAGGCCAAATATGAATTTTGATAACCGAAATGACTTTTCCAGCACCCTGCGAAAGACAGAAACCTTCGATGAACTTCTTGACCGTGTTGAAGTTTCCTTAAATGAAAAAAAAATAGATGAGGCAGAAAAATTTTTAGCGGCTGCCTTGCAACAGAATAAAACAGCACGAGCCTATTTTCTTTTAGGGCAGATTTACTATGAAAAGGGCCAATATACGCATGCTGTTTCGGCGTATAAAAAAACCCTTGTGTTAGATCCTCAATTTGTAGATGCAAGCATTAGTCTTTCCATTCTTTATAATGATTTGGGGCAATATGAAGAGGGCGGTTTTATTTTTAACCGTGCTGAGCGTGCAGTCCAAACCCACTCAACAGGTGGAGATCCTTATCTTAATGAGAAATTGGCTCGCAAACACAAAGAATTGGGCGAACTTTATTTGAAGTATTGCCGCTATCAAGAAGCACTTCTCCAGTTTCAAACAGCAGCGCACTTAAAAGCTGATGATCCAGAAGCAAAGCTCAAAATTGCTGACACTCTTTATAAAGATGATAAAAAGCTGCAAGCTTTGAATGATCTTATTTCTTTGAAAAAAGAATTTCCACACTATGTTTCTGGGAGAGTGCTCTTGGGTCTTGTGCGCTATTCTTTAGGACATGTTATTGAGGCCGTTGAAGAGTGGGAAAGAGTATTAGAAAAAGAACCCGAAAACGAAAATGCCAAGGCCTATCTCAAGCTGGCCCGTACAGCTAATACAACTATTCTTTAGGCTATTTATCAGCACTTTCCCTGTATGATTGCCTTTTAAAATTCTTTGAATTAATGTGGACTGCACATGAGAGAGATGCGCATACTTGTAACAGGGGCGGCGGGGTTTATAGGAGCTCGCTTTGTTGAATCCTGTGTAGAGAAGGGTTACAGCGTTATTTCTGTTGATGATCCAGCCTACTTTAAAGAAAGAATTGAACATAAAAATATTGATTTTGGAACAATTGTAGATCGAAAAGATCTTTTTTCTTGGCTTAAAAAGGAAAAACCAAAACTTATCGCAATCGTTCATTTGGGTGCGTGTACTGACACAACCGAATTTGATATTACGTATCTTCATAAAATTAATGTCGAGTATTCAAAAAATATTTGGAATTATGCATGTGAAAATAAAGTTCCACTTATCTATGCAAGTTCAGCTGCAACGTATGGTGAGGGTGAGTTGGGTTATGATGACTCTGAAAAACTTATTTCCAAATTAAAACCTCTCAATCCTTATGGGCAATCAAAACATGATGTTGATCTGTGGGTTTTAGAACAAGAGAGAAAAGGGTGGAAACCACCTTCGTGGTCAGCTTTTAAATTTTTTAATGTATATGGTTTTGGCGAGCGTCATAAAAACGATATGTCGAGTGTTGTGCTCAAAGCCTTTGATCAAATTCTGCAGAAAGGTTTGAGTCGTCTTTTTAAAAGTTATCGTGAGAGCATAGCCCACGGTGAACAAAAACGTGATTTTGTTTTTGTAGGTGACGTTGTAAATGTATTTCACTATGCGTTGGAAAAACCTATTGCTCGAGGCATTTTTAATTTAGGAACAGGCGAAGCGCGAAGCTTTTTAGATTTGGTTAGAGCTGTTTTTAAAGAATTAGGGAGAAAAGAAAATATTGAATGGATTGAGATGCCAGAAGCTATTAAGGATAAATATCAGTATTTTACTCAAAGTAACATGAAAAGCCTTCGCAAAGCAGGATATAAAAACCCCTTCACATCGTTAGAAAATGGTATTCATCAATATATCCAAAAACTCAAAGAATTTTAAAAAAATTTATTGATTAAATCTTGGAAAAATAACAAAGCTTCGGACAGAAGGGTTAGGGTTATTTTTAGCATCATCCGTGATGCTGCCATAGAGATTACCTTGTTCATCAACATCAAGGGCCGTAACAGCACCTTTGATTTTACTAGTGAGAGTTAAAAGAACAAATTCTTCTATGATTGGGTTCTGTGAGGTTGGATCAACTCGTAGAATTTGGCTTCCCAAACCACTGCCAGTGACAGAAATATAAAGCTTGTGATCAAAGCGGTTAAAGAACAGAAAATTAATTCGATTTATATTTGCTAGCCGTCCGGTCATATTAGAAAAAAATGTTTGATTGGCAATTTTGAGCTCTGTAACCTGACCAGCCGCATACTTATGTAGAGTTAAAGGTATATTTCTTCTTGCTATATAAACCTCATCATAAAATGGATTATAGGCTACAGAAGTTTCTCCATTGCCAGTATAAATTTTCAAGGTGTTTTGAAATGTTTGATTTACAAATTCAGTTCGATATACATCTCCACTATTATCAGCAGCAAAGAGTAGGGTTTTGTAATTAATACTGTCATAATGTGTAGAGAGCTCATTAATATTAGAACCAAAGTTGACGGATTTATTATATTTCAAAGAACGGGTTGTCCCACTTCCTGAAATAAATAAGCCATCTTCTGTTGATCTTAAACCATCAGGGTCTGAGTAACTCATGGTATTGGCGGTGAAGGCAACGCCTTGGCAGTTTCCTTGAAATCTATGAATAGGGCCATCATGCGCTGTATCTGCTGAGTATAAATCGAAAAAACTTGATGGGGTTTTATTTACTGCCATTGTTCCTGTGTAGTGAGAGGTGTTGTCAGGTATATCTAAATAAAGAACTGTCTTAATATAATCTGCCGAGCCTGTGATAAGAGGATCTGCAGTGGAAGTTTCTACGCCTGAGTCGAGTAAAGGATTCTGACTAAGATCACAGAGAGAATTAAATCTCAAGGGAAATTGGCCTTTATAAAAACCGTCTTGTGATTCTAAACCAAGCATGACACGGCCGAGTCGTTTTATTTCAGAACCAAGGGTTACTTCTAATTGTCCATGTGTTGTGGTGAGAGGCTGACCCCCATTATATAGAATGGCTCCTTGCGATAAAGTAACATCAAAAACCGTTCCATCAGGAACGGGATTACCACTTAGGTCATCAACTGGAAGAGAAATTGTTTCAACAACGCCATCAGCAATAAGATTTAAATTTAAAAGTGGTACGCTTAAAGTAGAAGGTGCTTGAAATTCAAAATTTAAACTTGCTTGAAGCTCCTCATTATTCATTCCTTTAACTTCATTTGTAACTTCTAATCTATAAAATATATTATCTTTAAATTGAAAAACTTGATAGTCCGGGATGATAGCAATTTTTGTGTTTTGATCATATAGATTCACAGAATAAAGGTGTTGAGCTAGAGCATTTCCATTTTCATAAAGGACAAAAGTGTTAGTATTTACTGTTTGTGAATTAAGCTCTGCCGATGCTTGGAGGTGAATTTCAATCCCTCCATTAGGTATTCGAATGCTACCGGAAATAGGAGAGACAAGTGTACCTATATTGGAAGAGGGTGAGGTTTGAGAAATAGGGGTGGTTCCTAGCAAACCAATACTTAAAATTCCACCACCAATACTTCCAACAACACCACTGCCGCCGCTACCCCCACCACTATTCCCACCACATTGGAGGCACAGCACAAGAGGAACAACGGCCAAAAACTTCTTTATGTTAAAATACATATTTTTACTTAGTAATGAGGAATTATGAAATTATTAAGAACACCGTAGAAAACACAACCACCACTTAGTGTAATTATACTAAATTATTGAATAAATGGCCAGGCGCTGCTTTTTGCTATTTTCTCTCTTCAAGCGTGGCTTGGGTTAGCAATACCTCGCCAGCTCTTAAATAGCTAATCTGGATGATATCCCCTGGCTTATGCTGTTTTAAGACTTCAGTATAAACGTAAATATCGGCAATCTCAGTTTGGTCCATTTTGATAATGATATCCCCTCTTTGAAGGAGAGCTTTTTCGGCCGGAGAATCAGGGCGAACGCCATTTAATTTAACCCCAGGGCCTTCAAAGCCATAATCAGGAATGCTTCCAAAATAGGGCATTGTGCCGCCACCTGGATCTTGCGGATCCTTGGTTTCTTGGAATGTAAGCATATCTCGCTGTGTGGTTTCGGAAAGTACCTCATTTAAAAAAGACACAGATTGAACCATGCCTGGAAAATTAATTAATTCTGTATCATCGGAAGGGTGATGGTATTGGCTATGCGCGCCTGTATTAAAAAATAAAACAGGAATACGGTTTAAGTAAAAAGAAGTATTGTCTGATGGACTTTAACCAGAGGGTTTTCTTTGAATAGTGAGATCAAAATTTTTTGAAGTTTCATCAATCATGCCATTCCATTCCAAAGCTGTCCCCGTTCCAAAAATAATAAGCTTGTTTTCTTGCATGTGACCAATCATATCCATATTAAACATGGCAGTTGTTTTTGAAAGCTCATAGGGAGAGTGTTCAACAAAATAACTTGATCCCAAAAGACCTAACTCTTCTCCAGCAAAAGCAATAAAAATAAGATTTCCATGGAGTGTATTGGTTTTCGACCAGATACGAGCAAGTTCTAAAACACCAGCTGTGCCCGAGGCATTATCATCCGCGCCATTATGAATTTCTGGGGTTTCTTCTCCAAGTGATCCGTGCGCTCCGAAACCTAAGTGATCGTAATGAGCGCCTATGACAATATAATTATTTTTAAGTTCTTCCGTGTTGGCAGGTATATGTCCAACAACATTAGCTGCGGGAACATGAATTTTACTGTGTCCAAAATTGACATTAACAAAAAATCTTTGAAAAAAAGTACTATTATCTCCAAACGGAATGAGACCATTTTTCTCGAAATCGTCTGCAATATAATGAGCTGCTTTCCACAAGCCTTCCGTGCCAAGACCTCGGCCCTCTTGTTCGTCGCTCGCCAAGAATTGCACGTGATTTTGTAGAGAGGAAAGATTTGGAGTTTCCAGGTCTTTTGAAAGAGCGTGTAGAGTTTGTAATTGGGAAAAAAATAAAACTGCACTTAAAGATATGAGAAATTTTTTCATAGTTATTTTCTCCTTTTTGTTTTGTAATGTAACATTTTTTACTCTACATGTTTTTCAAATGCTGTAAATCTTATAAATATTATTCTTAGGTTTAAGAAAATAATTATTGACATGGTGTGTTAAGTTCACTACCGTCCTGAAGTTAGAGGTATTGTTTGTTGTGTAGTATCTTTCCAGTTCAGGAGGTTTCAAATGACAAGGCGAAGTACGAGTATGGTTCTGGGGATAGGTTTATTCTTATTCCTAGGAATGGCGTCGGCTCAAATAGCCGAATCTGACGTTGAACGCGCACAAAGAGAGCTTCAACGTTACTTCTCTCCACAAGTTGTCCGCAAGGGTAGCATCATCAAGCTTAAAAATCATGCAAGACCTATCGTCGTAGACAGCAATGTTGGAAACAGTGGGGGTACGGGTGTGGGGATCAGTTCTAGTCTTTCTGCTTCATCTGCCACGGGTAATGTTGAGTACATGGAGCCAAATTATTTCTTTGAAAGACTTATTCCTGATCAAAAATACATTAACCTCTATCAAAAAGCGCGTGCAGCAAGTGGAGAAGTAAATCAAAATACTGATTATTCAAAAGAACCGCGAGCAAGACTTCAAAAATTTAAAAGCTCCATTGAGTTGGGAGAAGAAGTTGTACTCGATGCTTCACGTAGCTTCACTTTAGATGATTCACCCATGGAATTTCGTTGGGATGTCACAGCGCCTGGAGCTCAAACTGCAGAAAATTTAGGTCGCGATCCAGTTTTAAACTTTGCGCCTCAACAAAGAGGAACCTATGTGGTTACCTTAACTATTTCAAACCATGCTTTCCCAGATCTTGAGGAGGCATTGGGTGCATTAAAAGAACTGCTCGGTATGTTGGGTTCTGGCCAGACAAGATTTTATTCTCAAGTGAGTTTTACTATAGATGTATCTCAGTTTAAAGCTCATGTTGTGGCAACCTTGCAAGATCCGCCAGTTCTTTTAACGGAGCTTGGTAAAACGGTGAAGCTGAATGCCTCATTATCAGAACCACATCCACAATTTAATAAAACAGGAATGCTTGACCATCTCTGGAAAATTCCTGATTTTATGTTTTTTAATTTAGCTGCACCTTATTCTAATTTTAGAAAATTTGATTCAAATCCTTATTTACCTCTTGTTTATTTTACACCAGATGCTTTGGGTGGTTATGTTGCTCAAGATGAAATCATCGATGAGTTTGGCGTCAAGCAATCCTTAGCAGTCATTATTGATGTAACAAAAAATGAAGAGTTAAAGGCTTTACCTTATGATCCAAATCTACCAGATCAGCATAAGGCACATCTCTATCAACATGGTATTATGAAAACTTATGATGCCTGGAAGGAAATCAACTTTGAAAAAACAGCTGAAGTTATTGTGGCTGTCATTGATACGGGTGTGAACATCAATCACCCTGATCTCAATAAAAACATTTGGGTTAATAAGAAAGAACTTAATGGTAAACCCGGTGTAGATGATGATCAAAATGGTTATATTGATGACCTCAATGGTTGGGATTTTGTTCATAACGACAATTCACCTTTTGATGATGGTCACCATGGAAGCCATGTCTCTGGTATTATTGCTGCCGTTGTTGGAAATGGTGGTGTTGTTGGTGTGGCCCCGAACGTAAAAATTATGCCTTTGAAGGGGCTATATGGTTACGGTTCTGGAATGTTGGCTGATCTTATCAATGCTATTTATTATGCTGCTGACAATGGTGCCAGTGTTATCAATGCATCTTGGGGTGGGCAGATGGAAGAGTTAGAAGAAAGTAGAGCATTAAGAGAAGCTATTCTCTATGCGACAAATCATGGTGTCTTGTTTGTTGCTGCGGCTGGTAATGAGGCTTTAGACAACGATCAAATTCCCATGATGCCATCATCTTACGATGTTGATGGTATTCTCTCCGTAGCTGCGACAGATCAAGAAGATAAGCTTGCTTCCTTCTCGAATGTTGGTATGGGCTCGGTAGATGTTGCAGCCCCAGGTGTCTACATTGCATCATCCATAAGTTGGAATCCACAGGGCGCGGAATATGAAATCATGAGTGGAACTTCTATGGCAACACCCATGGTGGCTGGTTTAGCTGCACTCTTGAAATCTGTAGATCCAAAATTAACTCAAAAGCAATTGAAGAAAATACTTATGGAATCTGGAGATTCTCTGGAGGCTTTAAAAGGAAGAATTCAATCAGGCAAGCGCGTGAACACTCTCAAAGCTTTGAGAGCTGTTCAAGGAACTCCTCGATCTGCTGTTGGAGAAGTTCTTCTTGATGATAGTTTGTTGGCTGTACCCGCAGTGTTGTCAGCAGAAGCAGAATCTAGAACAGAGTAGATGTTGTAAAAAAAATGGGGTGAAGCTTAAAAAGCTTCACCCTTTTTATGTTTAAGGTTTTCTAGCTGAAATAGTAAACTTCATAAGATTCATAGGAAAAAATTTCCAGGAAATTTTGTGGTTTTTAATACCGATATAGTTACTTTTTTGGAATTGGCTTATCAGATCTTCTTCTCCCAAGCGCTTAAAATCCCAAATCATGTTACTAATATAGCCAATGATATTGTTTTTAATTCCAACGATTAGAAACAAACCATCTTTTTTTAAAATTCTATTTACAAAGGAAAAAATTTTACTGGGTATGCCGTATTCAGAAATGGACGTTGCACTTATAACTAGGTCAAACCTATTGGAATCTAGTGAGATATGTTCACGAGAAGGAAAGGACCTAAAACTTAATTCATTGTTGTAATCTCCTTGTATAATCTGCACATCTGGATTTCGGTCTTTATAAATTTTAAGCATTTCACTGGAATAATCAAAAGCAGTAAGAGAAGCTTTCGGGAACTTTTCTTTTATAGCTTGTGTTGCAATACCCGTACCGCAACCTAAATCAAGAATACAAGGCTCTTGCGAGGGTAATTCAAGTTTGAGAGAGACTATAAAATCATGCAACGTAACTTCATAACGGTGTAATTTCATTAAGTTTTCATATACATGTGCTCTTTTGCTATAAACAAAGACTTTTGGTTTTGCTCTCATGATTGTCTCTATTTTATATTAATCTTAGGGTTTTAAGTACTTAATTTTTATAAGAAAAAGACCGATAATCACTATAGGTGAGATATGCCTAAGGAATGAACTCATGAAAATAAAAAATATTTTATTATCATTGGCTTTTTTTAATTGTGTCTATGCCGCCCCATATGACTGGCATACAGCTAGTGGCAATTCTTATAATATTTATGAAACTTTTGAATGGGCACCTCAAAGTAAGGAAAATAAAAAACCCGGCACACTTTTCTTAATTAGTTATCAAACACATGTTACAGACAAAAATGATGCAGGGAAGTTTTTGGCTGAATGTAATGATATTTTAACTCATTATTATTATTTTTACCTGCCCGAGATAAGAAAAAAAATGAGTTTTAATGAAAAGAAAAATCATCATGTTGTGATTCGGGCTTTTTTTAAAAAACCGGAAGAGGGTAAGCAATATCAATCTGTTAATTTCACACAAAGTATAAATGGAATAGAAAAAATTGCAAAAGAAAATAAAAATATAGATGCTCATCGCTTAGAGGGGCTTAAGTTTTTAAGTTCAGGAATGGTTGGTGATGCTGCAGGGGCCTTTGAAAAAATAGAAACGAAGAATGCACATGATTATGTAGTTTTGGGGGAAACATTTCATCGAGCTAAAAAATTTCCAGATGCTATTAAGTACTACGAACTGGCACTTAAAAGTTGGCAGAGTCGCGACCTTGCCTCAGTAAAGAAAGATCAACAGGTTAAAGATATCAAAGCACAATTAAAACGTGCCCAGCAAAACAAACCTTTATAATAATAGCCAACTTTTCTTATGAAGCT
>ORJL011075886.1_pt1 | contig 10063 bp, 8 predicted proteins | sample 1779941 | NCBI WGS metagenome assembly ORJL01 (sample SAMEA104232317, study PRJEB22302) | groundwater metagenome | biome: forest; feature: aquifer; material: groundwater | place: USA | collected 2011-08-07 | depth 5.8 m | reverse complement strand
GTCGAACCACCCTGAGCGAGTCCCCACCAAAGGTGGGATGAGTCGAAGGGTTATATAGAAGCGAAGAGGATGAATTACACAGTATTAATTAGGGATCCAGTTTCATCCTCAAGCTTACACAAAGGAGCTCCTATCAAAATTATAAAGAGTTCTTACAAAGGCAGAAAGTGCAAGGCCCACCGCTGTAAACACATCTTAAGCATTTACAATCATGAGGCTTATTGCCATCTTCATTTAAGCAAGCTGTTGCGCGAAAGCAGCTACAGCTCTTCCAAGTAAACAACCCCCTCACCCAGGCTTCGCCGGATTTCTCAAACGTCCTATGAAAGACGATTATATACCGTTTTACCTCTCGAATATTTTAACCACCGGCAAAAAAGTTTTTTGTGCCGAACGGGTGGCATAAACAAATCTTTTGACTTCCTTGACCAGGCGAAACCCCAAACCTTCAAAATAGGCCGTATCCTCCGCTTCCCTCCAGAAGGGCGAAAAATCAGACGGATTCGATTCGCTCCACAAGTCAACGACAACCAATATTCGGCCGGAACTTTTTATCAGAAGCTCTTCGAGTTCCTTCTTTTTACCCGGCAGATAAATAAGCCGGCCCCCAAAACGCGTTTCGTTGATTCCCGTAAAATAGCGCATCGGGCGTAAATTTTGGCAGATAATTAAGCCGCGGTTATCGTCGTGGCTTTTAATCCACTCGCCCGCTTCTTTAAGTCCTGTGCTTGTCAAAAGGCTCTTGGCCAGGGTGGCGGCCGTCCTGGGGTATAAAGAGAGATAAAAAAACAGGCAAAGAAAAAGGGTCAATATCCGGGCTATCCGCATTCCTTGTGCGGATCGAAAAATTCTTTTAAGCAGATCTTCAAGGCCTGTGCAGGCGATGATAATCAAAACAGGCAGGATAATCAGGCTATAGCGGATCACTTTGACGGCCGGGAGCGAAAGGCTAAGCAGGCTTACTAAAAGATAAATAAAAAGCAGCCGCCTTAAAGGGTGACGGGTTTTGATCATGGCGAAGACGCCGTAACCCAAAAGCAGGACGAGGGCGGGTAAATTAAGAATATTATGCAGACTGGCGAGATAATAACCCGCCGGTTGAGGGGTGACGCCGCCCGTTACCATTTCATGGATGTCGGGCAGGATATAGCCCAGGGCCATAAATTTATTCGCGTAGTAGGCGAAAAAGAAAAACAGGGCAGGCCCTAAAACGGCCAAAAGTGTTTTAATTTTGTCTCTCCGGGGTAAGCTCTTATCGGCGCCCCAGAGGTAAAATACAATAAACGCTACGATGAAGATGCCCGACCATTTGAGTAGAAAAATCGCCGCGATGGTTACGGCCAAGAGAGGGCGCTGGGAAGGCTTTGAGGCATCGGTGTCGCACAACGCCAGAAGCAGTATGAGGCAGAATATCATCTGGGTGATGTCGATAAGAATGAGCAGGCTGTTCAGCCGGTACGTGTAATTAAGCGACAAATTTAACGCGCTCAAGAATCCGACGAATTTGCCGCCGATCCGCGTGCCTAAAAGATAAGTTAAAATAATGCCGCCAAGGCTCATCAATAAAACCATGAGGCGGTAATTCTCGTGTAAATTTAATAATTTGTTCCCCAGAGACAGGAGGATGGGAAATAACGGGGGATGGTATTCAAGTATTTCCCCGGAGAATATGAGCATCGGGTGAGCGGCCAGGCGTTTGGCGCACCAGGCGTAAAGGGCTTCATCCGAGCCCAGCGCCTCCGTGGACGTATAGGGAAGTTGAACGGCGAAAAATACGGCCAAGACAAGAATAAGGGCGATTTCGTAAAAATAGGAGCGGATAAATTTTCCGGCGCTTAGCCGATGGATAATTGCCATATTATTTTTTAAATATCCAGATGACGGGTATCACGCCATGCGCGCCGTTTTCCCCAAGGACTTCTCTTGCGATAACTTTAACGAGTTGAAATCCAAGGCTGATCATATACTGCCGTGTGCCGTCAGAAGTCGGATAGAGCCACGGGGGTTGGGTGAATCTTTCCCAAAGATCAATCTCAACGATCAAGGGGCCGGGGGTATTTTCGATGGTTTCTTCGAAAAGCCGGCGGTCCATCGGTACAGAAATAATCCCTCCGCCAAATTCCCAAAAGTTTATACCTGAGTAATACCGGATAGTTCTCGGTGAGGCGGCCATAATGATTGTGTCGCGGCCGGCTTCTTTCTTAATGAATAAACCGGCTTCTTTAAAGCCGGTGTAGGCGGCCGTGCTTTTATTCAGCAGTTGTTGTGTGCGCGGCAACGTCATTACGTAAGAGCTAAAAAGAATAGTGATCACAAGCCATTCGACCGCTATTTTTTGTTTTGGTGTTTTCGTATACCTGTCTATCAATGCCGACAGGCCGACACTGCAAATGAGCAAAACAGCAGGCAGGATAAGGAGGCTGTAGCGTAAATATTTTTCCGACGTTAACGAAATTCCGACGATAAAAACAAAGAACCAGACGGCTAAGAGGGTATGGGCCGGGTTGCGTTTTGTAAAAATTATCAATAGGCCAAAAACAAAAAAAGGTAACAGGTAAGGGAGCGTCACGATATTGCCAAAGTTCGAAAAATAATATCCTAAAGGCTCGATCAAGTATTTTCCTTGAAAAGCGGATGTATTGTTGGCCAATAAATGCCCGAGTTTCATAAAATTGTTCAACAAAAGAAAGGCAGCCGTAAGGCATAGGATAGTCAACGGCAGTGCGATATTTTTTAGCCGATAGCGCAGGGATATACCGGGCGTAACAAAGAGGGCATACAAAAGAAGAAACGGGATGGCCAGAACCCCGGACCATTTTAATAAAATGATAAAGGCTCCGATTAATCCTATAATCGCTTGTTTTCTTAATGGCTTTGATGAAGGCGTTGTATAAAAGTCGAGTAAAACATTAGCCAAGAGAATGATTAATACACAAAGAGTGCTGTCGATCAAGATATGGGTCGAAATCCTGATATACGAAGAATTAAAGGCGAGATTAACCGCCGCGCAAAGCCCCGTGAACCGGTCTTTTATTTTTGTCCCCAGCCGGTAGATGAGGATGATGCCTAGTATATTCACAAGGAACGGCAAAAAATGATAAGCTATATCGTTAGGGAAAATACGATAACTCAGGGCCAATAAAACAGAAAATAGAGGCGGATGAAACTCTATAATTTCTTTTGAGAATATGAGCGAAGGATCTAAGAATACCCTCTTAGCATACCAGCTGTAGAGCGCTTCATCCGGCCAGAGGCATTGAGTCGATAAATAGGGGTAACCCATTTGAGAAAAGAGGGCAACAATGCCTATGACGATGAAGGGATACAAATATTTGAAGCTCTTTGTTTGGTGAGGTAAATCCATAGCAACGATATCGGATGTATTTTTATACGGTTGTTTTCTAAAAGCCCTGCTTTTTAGTATCGAAAATATTGCCTTGAAAGTCAAGCTGATTAATTGGTTTAGCAAAATCAATCTTAAAGACACTGCTTTCCTAAATAGGTAAAAAATGATATAAAAGATACCATGGCTATCCCGACAATCAAGTGGATTAACAATTCGGTTACAATTATCGATCAGCGGAAGCTTCCCGGTGAGCTTAAATTTATCGTCTGCCGGGACGTCAAGACCTTGTGGCAGGCGATTAAGACGCTGGCTGTGCGCGGGGCGCCGGCTTTGGGGGTGGCGGCGGCTTTCGCCGTCCTCTTGGGGGTAAAGAATTTCCGCGGCGAAAGCCGCCGGTCCTTCGACGCGCATATCAAAAAACTTTGCCATTATATCGGTACGTCCCGCCCAACAGCGGTCAATCTCTTTAACGCGCTGGAGCAAATGAAAAATGTTTTAGCCAAGAATCCCGGTGCGGCGGTTTCGCGTATTAAAATTCTTTTGAAAAAAGAGGCAATGGCGATTTATGAATTGGATCGCAGGACTTGCCGGGCGATGGGGCGATTTGGTGCAGTCTTAATTAAAAACGGTTCAAATATTATGACTGTTTGTAATGCGGGTGCCTTGGCAACGGTTGATTATGGAACGGCGCTGGGGGTTATGTATAGCGCCAAGGAAAAGGGTAGGCGATTTAAGGTCTATGCCTGCGAGACCCGGCCTTTGCTGCAAGGGGCGCGCTTGACAACCTGGGAATTGCTTCGTCAAGGTATTGACACAACTTTAATTTGCGATAACATGGCGGCGACACTCATGAGTCAGGGTAAGGTAGATGTGATTTTTACCGGGGCGGACAGGATTGCCACCAACGGAGACGCGGCCAATAAAATCGGCACTTATAGCCTGGCTGTTTTGGCGCATCATCACGACATTCCTTTTTACGTGGTGGCGCCGTTATCCACCTTTGATAGGAAAATCAAAAGCGGCAAACAAATTCCCATCGAACAGCGCAGCGCCGATGAGGTCGTTGCTTTTTCAGGTAAACGTATCGCGCCAAAAGGCGTCAAAGTCTACAATCCCGCTTTTGATGTCACCGACCATAGTCTGATTACTGCCATTGTTACCGAAAAAGGCATACTCCGTCCGCCTTTTGAAAGAAGCATTAGAAAAATATTATTTAAAGTTGGTTAGGGTTATGGTTAGGAAGCCCGCCCGCCTGTCGTGTAGTTCTTCAGAATTTCGGTAACGCTGGAAAGGCGCAAGATTTTTCTTGGTGTCATTGCGAGCCGTAAGGCGAAGCAATCTAAAAATTTAAGATTGCTTCGTCGTTTCACTCCTCGCAAAGACACAATACTTGTTACCAAAATACTGAAGTTGTACACTGTCGGCAGGCAGGTATCGTTTTTCGGTTAAGGTTAGGTCAAAAACGAATAACTTAACCCAAAGACGAAACGGGCATCTTTGCCGTAACCGAAAGACAAAGAATGTTTAAGAAAAATACAGTCGCGGGAATTGGCGAATTCGGTTTAATTAACCAAGTGGCCAAACTTTTGCGCGCCCGAAGGGAAATACTTAAAAGTGTCGGTGATGATACGGCCGTAGTCGATGTGCGCGACGGTAAGTCGTTATTATTAACGGCCGACATGTTGGCCGAAGGCGTGCATTTTAAGAAAAATATGGGCGCGCGCGCAATTGGTCACAAGGCCATGGCCTGCAATGTCAGCGATATCGCGGCGATGGGCGGCACGCCTTTAGCGGCTGTTGTCTCGATTGGTGTGCCGCCCTCAACGCCGGTTGATTTCATCAAAAATATTTACCGCGGGATGGAAAACGTGGCCCGGCAATTTAATTTTAGTATTGTCGGCGGTGATACAATTAAAAGTCGTCGGCTTGTTATTAATGTCGCGCTTTTAGGGGAAGCCGCCAAAGAAAAAGTTGTTTACCGCTCTGGGGCCCAAGAAGGCGATATGATTTTTATAACTGGCGCTTTGGGCCGGTCGCTTCCCTCGGGCAGGCATTTGTCTTTTACTCCGCGTTTGCGCGAGGCGCAATATCTGGTTAAAAATTTTAAGCTGAGTGCCATGATTGATATTTCTGACGGATTGGCGGGGGATTTGGGGCATATTTTAGAGGAAAGTAAAGTCGGCGCGGTTATTTATGAAAAGCTTATCCCGAAAGCGGCGCGAGCCACAACATCAAACGCACTTTATGACGGCGAAGATTTTGAATTACTTTTTACGCTCCCTACAGGGGAGGCTAAAAAACTTTTAGCCGACAAAAAAAACAAATTTAAATTTCATTTTATCGGGCAGATTGTCCCGCAGGGAGAAAAGCTGACGCTGCTTGATCGCAAGAATCGGCGAATTGCGCTATCAGCTAAGGGTTTTGACCATTTTAGATAGGGACGTCCTTCTATTTCAATTGAAGCCTGTCCCCAGCGGGAACAGGGAAAAGACGTCCCTAATGCGAAAGAGAAACGTGATTAAATATTTATCAAAAAACCGCGAAGAAACTGTTAAATTAGGCGAGCGCCTGGCCCACGCCTTAAAGGGCGGGGACATTGTGTGTTTATCCGGCGATTTGGGTTCGGGTAAAACCACTTTTACCAAGGGTATCGCCAGGGGCCTTAAAATAAAGGAAGAGGCAGTTAACAGTCCCACCTTTGTTTTAATGAACGCCTATGAGGGGCGCTTGCCCTTGTTTCATTTTGATTTATACCGGCTGGATAAAGAAGGGGAAATCTTAAATTTAGGCTACGAAGAATTTCTTTACGGCAATGGGGTGAGCGTCATTGAATGGGCGGAGAAGTTAGGGGAATTGACGCCCAAAGATTTTCTGAAAATACAATTTGAAAACAAAAGCGAAAACGAGCGGCTCCTCACTCTTTTGCCTTTAGGCAAAAGAGCCAAAGAAATCACCGGGCATTTAAAAATATGAACTTACTCGCCATCGAAACATCGACGCGCCATTACAGTGTAGCGGTTTTTTCTAAAGGCAAAATTATTGCCCAAAAGAATCTCGAGCTTAAACAACTTCTTTCGGATTCAATGATCCCCTCAATTGATAGCGTTTTAAAGAAGGCCAGGCTGCCTTTGCCCAAGCTTAATGGTTTTGCCGTAGGATTGGGCCCGGGCTCTTTTACCAGCCTGCGGGTCGGGCTTGCGACGGTCAAGGCGATGAGTTTTGCTTTAAAAAAACCAGTTGTGGGAATCGTCAGCCTCGATGTTTTGGCGATGAACGCGTTACCTCAAAACGGCGAGGATATTTGTGTCGTGTGCGATGCCAAACGCAGTATGGTTTATGGCGCGTTATATGGCCAAAATAAAGGCAGTCTTAAATTGAAAACAAAATATCTTTTGTGCCCGGTTGATGAGCTTTTAAAAAAGATAAAAAAACCCACGCTTTTTGTCGGAGATGGCATAAAATTATTTAAAGAGCAGATTACGGGGCATATGAAGAGCGCTTCGCTTAACGCGCAATTTTTGGATGAAAAAGATTGGTATCCGCGCGCGGCGAATTTAGCAGTGCTTGCCGCCAAACGGTTTGAAGCGAAGAAATTTGATAATGCAAATAAGCTGATTCCTTTGTATCTTTATCCTGATGACTGCCAAGTAGGTAAATAATGCAAGCCAAGACCCCTGAAGTTATTAAATCCTATCATTCCTGTTGGGCGGAGGTGGATTTAACCGCCATCCAGCATAATTTTCACGCGCTCAAAAAATGCGCTGGGCCTCATACCAAGATCCTTTCGGTTGTCAAAGCTGATGCCTACGGCCACGGGATGCTTGAGGCCGCTTTTTTCTTGGATAAAGAGGGGACAGAATTTTTTGGGGTGGCGGGAATTGACGAGGGGATTGCGCTTCGCCAAAACCACATTAAAAAACCTATTCTTATTTTTGAAAGCGTGCAGCCCCAGTTTGCCCGCGAGATCGTGGATTACCAGTTGACCGCGACCGTTTGTACCCTTGAGTTAGCGGCGGAGTTGGATCGCTATGCCGGGTTTGTCCAGAAGAAGGCCTTTGTTCATATCAAGATCGACACCGGTATGGGCCGTTTGGGCGTGTGGCATAAAGAGGCGCTCGAATTTGTCGCGGCGGTTAATCAATTTAAACATCTGGCGATAGCCGGCATCTATACGCATTTTCCATCGGCCGACACGGACAAAAAATTTACCCAGAAACAAATCAAAGAATTTGTCAAGCTCGTGGCGGATCTAAAGAAAATGGGAATTAATATTCTCTACGTGCACGCGGCCAATAGCGCCGGGTTAATTGGTTTTAAGGCCAAAGAATTTAATCTCGCCCGGCCGGGTCTGGCGCTCTATGGCACGTATCCGAACAAAAGTTTTAAATCGAAAATCAAATTACTGCCGGCTTTGAGCGTTAAGTCGCGCATTATGTTTGTTAAGCGCGTGAAAAAAGGCCGCTCCTTAAGTTACAGCCGCACCTTTATTGCCAAAAAACCCATGACGATAGCCACTGTCCCCATTGGTTATAGCGACGGATATTTCCGCGCCTTCTCTAATAACGCTCAAGTGTTAGTTGAGGGCGTGCGCTGCAATCTCTTAGGGCGGGTTACCATGGATCAAATCACCATTGATGTCTCGAGGGTAAAAAAGCCTCAGGTGGGGATGGAAGTTGTATTGCTTGGGAGCCAGGGGAAAGACGCGATTACGGCGGATGAACTCGCCGAGAGGGCTAAGACGATTAATTACGAGATAACGTGTAGTTTAGGTAGTAGATTACCCCGCACTTATAAAGTAACTTGATTCACTTAATTTAGATTTTTGCAATCATCCGATTGCAAAAATGATTGCTCGGAGGTGGTTCTCTGAATGGGCTCCGAGCAATCAGCCGCCTGCCACGGACATATAAAGTCAGTTAAGCTTTAAAACGTCCCCAACGTCTAACCTAGTTAAATTTCGTTCTGACAAGATAAATCGCCGTTGCAATAAATATCAAAGGCGTGATCCATGCGGAGAGAAACGGCGGTATGAGCCCGCCTTTTCCCAAAGCCAATCCTACCGCGTTAAAGACGTAAAAGAAAAATCCTATCGCGATAGAAATTCCCAGTGAGGTAAAGGTGAGCGCCTTTCGACGGGTACTCATCAAGGCCAAGGGAAGGCCGACTAAAATGATGGCGATGTTACTAAAAGGAAAGGCTATTTTTTGGTGCAGGTCGACGCGCAGGTTGTTGAGGGCCTTGACCGCGCCGCTATTTGAAAACCGGACAATATAATCGTGCAATTGGCGGATGTTCATGGATGTGACATCGAGGCGTTGTTTTAGAAAGTCCTGGGGCGTTTCTTTGATGTCCATCAGCTTCTCTTCGAAATATTTCACTTCCTGGGTGATGTTGGCCTCCGAGGGCTTAAAGGTTGTGATCTGAACGTTAAAAAACTTCCAGGCGATTCCCGTCCACTTACCTTTGAGGGCGACCGTTTTTTCCTTCACGTTTTGGTACTCGTCCTGCTCTAAGATGGTCACTCTTTCCAAGTCAAAGTTGTTGGGGTCGAAGGCGTCGATAAAGTACAGGCGGTTTTTAAGCCCGTAAAACGTGAGGTTGGTGATCTTGGCCTTTTTCTTGTCTTCCGAATCGGCTTTAAGGATGATATTTTCGTCGCGAATCTCATTTGAGGTAAAGGTGGCCTGCGGGACATAACGCTCGTTGATCCAAAACGTAAAAGCCGATACGACCAGGGCGAAGATAATGGCCGGCTTGGTGATTTTCCAGAAACTTAAGCCCGACGTCCTGAGGGCGATGACCTCGTTATTGTGGTTCAAGTGGCTGTAGGTCAATAGGACCGCGATCAGGCAGGCGATGGTCGATGTCTGCACGACAATAATGGGCAGAAAAGAAAGGTAATATTGGGCCAGGATGGCCATCGAGACTTTGCGCTCGATGATCTCGCTTAAATTGCTGGCCACATAGATCAAAATGTAAAGGAAAGCAAACACGATGATCGTCGATAAAAATACCGATACGTTGGATTTCGAAATATAACGGTCTACGATACGCATAGGCGGTAATTTAAGATAACGGCGATTAAAACGCCGAGGATGTTGGGAACCCACATGGTCAGGGCCGGCGGGGTGATATTCTGCACGCTAAGGGCCTCGCAGCCGATCGATAAAAGGTAATAAGCGGCGGCGCAGGAAACGGCCAGGGCGATGTTGGCTGTTTTTTCCCGGCGGTGGGTAATAACGGCAATCGGGAAGCCCAAAAAGATAAAGACCATTGCCGAAAATGCCCAGCTGATTTTGCGGTGGTATTCGGTAATAAGGGGGGAAATATCAATCGAGATTCCTTCGAAGTTTTTAATTTTTTCGCTTAATTCCCGAAGGGACATGCCTTTGGGTTTTTTCTCGACATTTTTATTTTCGCCCCCATCCAAATCCAGCGTCATAAAGTAGGTGCCAAAATTGAGTTTATAAAAGCTGTTGGGGTTGTCAAAATTCGGCTCATCGGAGGTACCGTTGATAAGTTTGAGTTTTATTCTCGACTGGCCGGGAGCAGGGGTGAATTCACCCTCCTTAGCCACAATCGTGCGGGTGGGTTTGCCGTTAGGCTGGGGCTGATAGATACGCACGTTGTAGAGCTTGTTTCCGTCGATACGGTAAATGAAAAGAATCTGGTCTTTAAAGGCGTTGATAAATGTGCCCGCCTCCAGGACGGCGGTGG